>Ga0134124_10004970_pt1 | contig 10684 bp, 12 predicted proteins | sample KB304_FD_96880 | JGI IMG/M metagenome (GOLD analysis project Ga0134124, IMG submission 96880) | Terrestrial soil microbial communities without Nitrogen fertilizer from Kellogg Biological Station, Michigan, USA - KB3-0-4 | ecosystem: Environmental > Terrestrial > Soil > Unclassified ... | reverse complement strand
TACTTGGGTTCGCTTTGTTCACTGATTACTTACTAACGCTTGACTATCCGGCGATGGAAGTGAGACTCGCGCGCGGGAACCTGCCAAACGCCAACGGCGCCGACATTTTGAGCTTTGAGATCGAGAACCACGTCCCCGTGATCGAACTGGGCATCGGGAAGTGGAAAGTGAAGGCGCACATCGATTCGGGCAACTTTGTGGCTGGTTTCATCCTGCCCGAGGATCTCGTCGAACAACTGCCATTGCTTTCTGAGCCGGTGACCGTGGGTCGCGCGCGCTCAGTCAGTAATCAGATCGAGATCAAGCAGGTGCAGTTGCGCGACACGATTCACATCGGACGCTTTGACTATCCTCAGGCCACTATTGCCTTCCCGGCGCTTTCGAACACCAACATCGGCTTCAAAATTCTGCGCGAGTTTTCGCTCACCTTCGATCAAAAGAACAAACGCATGAAGATGGTGCGCAGTAGCGGCACAACGAACTGACGCGAAAGAAGCGATTCTCTCGACGCTTCGTAAAACATTCTGAAATCGCTGCAGTAGTGCAAAGCGGTTTTGCCCCAAAAGTGTCACGGCATTTCTGATAGAGACACAAGCATTACAGGACCGCGCATGGTGCGGCAGCGGTACGCGCTCGGCCTGACGTATGAAATAATCCGGGGGCGCTGGGGTTTAAATAGCTCGTCCGGGCGCGCGAATCAAACTTCAATGGATTTAGCGACGCTCAAAATAATTCTCACCATCATCAGTGGCGTCTGCTGGACCATCGTTTACATCGACGGCATTCGGCTCGGCTTCAAAGACAAATCGTATGCGATTCCGTTCTACGCCTTGGCGCTGAATTTTGCCTGGGAGTTGCTGTACACCTATCACGGGTTCCGCATTAACGGCGTCGATGTGCAGAACGTTTTCAGCGCCGTGTGGCTCACGTTTGATGTCGGGATTCTTTATACGTACTTCAAGTTTGGCAGGAAATATTTCTACTACCCATCCGCTATGCTTCGCCCCTCAGCCCAATCCTCTCCCAGAAAGAGAGGGGGAACTGAGGATGCTACTCACAACACGAGCAGCGCATTCATCGGCTGGAGTGTGCTCGGCCTGATCACTGCATTCGCGATCGAGTACGCCTTTATCCGCGAATTCGGCGTCGCGAAGGGCGCGGCCTACTCAGCGTTTCCGCAAAATCTCTTGATGTCGGTGCTCTTCATCTCGATGTTGGCCCGGCGCGGTAGTCGCGAAGGCCAGAGCCTGACCATCGCGGTGAGCAAATGGCTGGGCACGCTCGCCCCGACAATTGTTTACGGGGTTCTGGGCGCCAGTGGTTTCCCGCGCGGCAGCTTTCTGATACTGATGCTTGGAATTCTTTGTTCGGTTTTTGATTTGATCTATATTCGCATGCTCGCCAAAACCAAGTGACCTCTTCCGCCAAAACTAGAAAGCGCAAAGTCGCCGTCAAAGTTAACGACCTGATGCAGAAAGGTTATGTCTATTACCTCACCGAACCGTCCGGCAGGAACTTCAGTCCTGATTTCTCGCCCGAGCTCACGCCGAAAGAGATGCTTCAACTCGGTATATTTGGCGGCAAGTACATGACGGATTGCCGCAAGGAGTTTCCCGCTTCCTGGTTCAAGCAGGCCAAACTTAATCACGATCGTCATGATCCTGAATCGAACTTCTTCAAAGTGAACGCATCACAGCCGCTGTCTGTCTGGCGAAAGAATGGCTGGATCTATCACGAAGATCCGCGTGGCTGGTTCCAATGGTATTGCCGCTACTACATGGGCCGCCGTTGTCCGGATGACGAGCGGCAGATCAAGCGCTGGCGCGCCGTGCGACGTCACATCGCCCAGATCAGGCAAAACTGTCCACGGCGCGCGCTCGATTGCCGGCCCAGGCAAAGACAAGCACTGCTGCATTGGGCTTATGACTCACGGAAGATTTGAAGGTTTCATCAAAATGTCATTGCGACCGACAGCACGGCGCCAGATCCCAGCCGTGAATCGAATCAGATTCGTTCTTCCTGCAATTGTTCTCGTGCATCTCGGCATTTCCACCGTGCACGGCCTCGCGCATCAGGGTGCCATGGTGGCGCTCAACCCATTCGGGTATGTGTATGTGCTGGTAGTGATCACGGTGGCGCCACTGGGTGCTGCGGGGTTGCTGTTCTCGCGCTGGGCCAGGATGGGCGCGCTACTGCTGGCTTCATCGATGCTGGGAAGCTTTGTCTTTGGAGTTTGGTATCACTTTCTATCAGCCACCAGCGACAATGTGGTCGAAGTACATGGCCCGTGGAGTTTCATGTTTCTCTGGACCGCGATTGCCCTCGCGATAATTGAACTCACCGGGGCCCTGCTTGGAATCTTCGCATTTCGAACTATACGAGGCGTCAGTTAAGTTCGGAAGGCCCGATCATTCGGGTGAAGCCGGTATGAACAAGACCCTCGATCCTACTTCTTGTGCAAAGCCGAATTTTGAAGTGCCGCTTCAATCGTAGGATTGACCAGGCCGTGGAAGATTTCGTCCATGCGCTGCGGCGGGTAAGGCATGTTCTGGTCAAGCCACCACCTCAACAAACAGAACACTTCGTTCGCCAGATAATTCGACAGAATCGGAATTGGAATTGACGGTTTGTGTTTGATGCGGCGATTGAGGGCCGCCTCGATTTGATGGCTGAGATATTCTGTTCCGCTCTTAAACACCGCGTCAGTCTTGCGCGACAGCACCAGTCCTTTGTAGAAGGTTTGCACGTCCTGCAGGTGGCTAAAGAAAAACACGATCGGCATGAATGATCCTTTGCCGGCCTTGTCCCAGTTGATTTGCTGCACGAGAAAGCCCAGAAATTTTTCCCAGTCCTTGCGGAACAAATCTTCCTTGTCGCGAAAATGGGTGTAGAAGGTCGAGCGGCCCACGTCCGCTCGCTCGATCACTTCCTGCACCGTAATGTCGTCAAAGCGCTTTTGTTCGACGAGTTCGACCAGGGCCCGCCCGAGCTGATGCTTAGTGCGCTGCGTACGCCGGTCGACCTTCTTCTTTGTCGTCATTGGTCTCCATTCTTGAACAGCGAAACGCCGTTTGTCCAAGATCGCGCCCGCCACCCGGATTTCTCTGCAACAAGCTGTTAATCCGGTCGTAAAGCCAGCGTTACCCTCTCGGCAGACAAGTCTTTTAGTAAACAGAAAAGGGAGAAAGATTCAAAATGAAATCAAAAATATTTTCCGCGCTATTGGTCGTTGCCTTCACTGGGATATTCCTGTCGGGCTGTACGGCAGTGGCCAGGCACCACAAAACGTTAGGTCATGTTCTGGTCTCGCACGAAACCGTGGTTGACCCGATTACAGGCGAATGGAATGTTTCATTCATCGTGAAGGGACATCCGGCGACGCCCGCCACGTTTAATCTCAAGCTGGACGGAGAGAAAGTTACCGGCACGGCCTATTCCGATCACACTGGCGCGGGCACAATCCGCGACGGCAAGTATGCCGGCGGCAAACTGAGCTTCAAACTCGAGTTTGAGAATCACGAATCGATTGCGATTACGGGTGAAATGAAAGATGGAAAGCTCTCGGGCGAATTCACCACCGAAGGCTTCACTTCAACGTGGGAAGGCGTTAAGAAGTAAGCGAGTGGCGTACTTCGCCAACCAAGGTGTTCAGGAGTTACACCTTGTTCGGATCTCTCTTCTCCCCTTTGGGAGAAAGGCAGGGGGTGGGTTGATCTCACGAACTTGATGGGTTAGGAGAGATGACTTAGCTCAAGAAGGGAATCATCTTTCCTAAAGTGAAGTTAACAAGGCTCACGCGTTAGGCGAGAGGGCAATGAGAAGCCCTTCGCTGATTAAATACTTGGTGCGTCACGCGGCAGGCGCGTCATGAACGGGCGCCGAAGAGTTCATTGAAATTGAAGCCGGTCGCGTCGCCTAAGGCGGTGAACGTGCCCGACTCATGGATCTCACGTGCTACGTTTATTAAACCGGTCCAGGCGGCGCGCGCCAGCGCGCTGCCGACCGAAATACGACGCACGCCGAGATCTTCAAGCTGCGGGACCGTGAGATTGCAGTTCTTCATAAAAACCAGAACGTTAACCGGCTTCGGCGCGACCGCGTCCACGATCGCGGAAATCTCCTCCGGATCAGTGACGCCCGGCGCATAGAGACAATCGGCGCCGGCATCCGCGAAGGCGACGAGTCTCTCAATTGCTGTACTTAACGGATCAGGATCGCCGACGAGCCAGGCTTCACATCGTGCGGTGAGTAACACTCCGCTGCCCGAAGCATCGATTGCGCGGCGCGCGGCCGTAACGCGCTCGACCGCCAGATCAAAATCATACAGCGGGAAGTCTTTTCTGCCTGTTGAATCTTCGATCGATAGACCGGCCACGCCGGTCGTTACGCATTGCGCGACATTGGCGGCAACGCTTTCGGGCGCGTCGGCATAGCCGTTCAAAAAATCTGCGTTGACCGGCAGCGAAGTCGCGGCCGCAATTTCTCGAAAGTGATCCAGCATCATTTCGAGAGAGATCAAGGGCGAGCCGTCCGGCAGCCCTTTCGAAAAAGCAAAACCCGCTGACGTAGTAGCCACGGCTTTGAATCCGGCGTGCTCGAGATAAATCGCCGATCCGGCGTCACATGGATTAGGCAGAACAAAACAGCCGGACTCATGCAGGGCGCGAAACTTTTCAATGGCGGATTGATTCATGATCGAACGCAGCAGTCATTTCATCAGGGTCTGCTGCTCAGACTTTATGAGCCACCGCCCATTTCGTTTTACGAACGTGTCGGTCACGCGCGCCCGGAATGTACGGCCGAGTTTTCGGTGGCGCTGACCAATTCGCCGTCCGTAATCTTCCAGGACCTGGTTACCTTGTCAGGCTCAGTGGACGACAGCAATTGGTTTTTGTTTTGGCTCTTCCCGTCCGCGGTGGTGCCAAGGTAGTCGTCATCAAGATAGTTTGCCAGAGTGGAAAGATCTCCCGCGAACGCAGCCGTAGTCAGCTGGTTTTCTAACTTCATCAATTCAATCGTGAGCGCGACACGATCGATTTCCGAATTGGCCGGCTTTGAACTATTCGAAACCCCTTCGTTGGCGTTGGAGTTGGCATCCCGCTTCGATTTATCGGTAAGATTGCAGAGCGATAAGGCTGCAAACAAAACTGCGAGTGTTAGAATTGATTTCATCGTAATATCTTCCCGCACGAAATGTGCTGAGCGTCCGTTTTTATGATAAAGATGAGTGCAAGTCAATTAAGACGCATTTTCTCGTGTCCTAATTTGGAGTGCGCCGACCTGTCGGCGCTTTGGTCGTCGCGATCTGTCGCAGCAGGTTTGCGAAAAACGGCCAATTCCGAGAAAGCGTAGTGCCGAGCCGGTGCGCAAGAAAGCGTTGACAGGTCACCGCACGCCAAAGCAAGCGTTTAATATGAGCACCTGGCGCCGTTTTCATATTGACGAGACCATCAAGGCGATGACTTCTTCGGATGGTAATCGCTTCTTCGTGTTCGTGCGCGAGCCTGCCGGCGCGAACCGGCAACCACGAGAATGCTACCGTTCGGATTTGAAAACTGCTCAGGAGACGGCCGATGGCATTGTGCAGGCTTACTATCCTCACGAATGCAACACCGCGACATGTGGTCTGTGGCAGAAGCTCGAGGACTAATGGATATTCGTGAAAACATCACCGTCGATCCCTACAATGTGGTCTTTGTAGATCGCGTCAAGGACAACTTTCTCTTTCGTGGCCCCAACCCGGTAGTTCAGAACTCTCAGCCTGGCCCACCTTACTCGTTCGATTACGGCGGGCTGACAAACGCGATTGCTATTGCTGCTCAAAGAGCCGGCCAGAGTCTTCCGGCGCCATATCGGCTGATCGAAATCAATCTCTTGCAGTGGGGAAACGCGAACGAGATCCCGATGATTTTGGCCGAATATAATTTCTTTCAGTACGCGCAAGAGCTGGGAGAATTTCATTTCTGGGAGACAAACGGCACCGGCCTGTGCGCGGTCGCGCCACCGCTGTCTGATCCGGCCGTGCAGGATTATCTGGCGAGGAATCTTCCGATCTGGTTGACTGATAATCTCGCCGATCAACCGCCCAACGCCACGCCGGGACGAATGCAGCAACTGGGCCTTTGGATGAACGAGGAGAACGCCATACCCAACGTGATTTATGCGCATTGTGAAGGCGGGATGGATCGCACGGGCGAGCTTATGGGCGCGTATTATCTACGTTTCATGAACAAGACGTGGGCAGAGATGAACTGTCTGAACTTTCAGATTGGCAAGCGGCCGTTTGGTTGTAATAACTATCGCGCGGTGCTTTGGTATGCGATCTATCTGAACAAGGTTTTTGATTACAACATTGCCTGCAATGAGGCATTCCCCTGTTACGACTGGAATGATCCGCACTTTGGTTGTGGAGAGGCGTCATCGAATCCAAATCCTGACAATCCATGGTTTGCCTGTGAAGGTCCTTGAAACTGAAAGATTGATTTTGCGGCGCCTCGCGGACGACGACGCTGCTTTTATCGTCGAGTTGCTGAACGAGCCTTCGTTCATTCAATACATCGGCGACAAAGGCGTGCGCACGCTCGACGATGCGCGCCGGTACATTCAGAACGGTCCCGCGAAGAGCTATGCGGAGAACGGGTTTGGATTGAACAAGGTCGAGCTCAAAAGCAACGGTACGCCGATTGGCATCAGCGGTCTGGTAAAACGGGACACGCTGCCGGATGCGGACATTGGATTTGCTTTTCTGCCTGAGTATTGGAACCAGGGCTATGCACTCGAATCCGCACGGGCAGTGATGGAGCACGCGCACAATGTTCTCGGGATCGCACGCGTGGTCGCCATTACTTCACCGGACAATGAAGCTTCGGCAAAGCTGCTGGAAAAAATCGGACTGAAGTTCAAACGCATGATTAGTTTGTCCGAAGGCTCGGCTGAGGTGAGACTGTTTGAAGCGGAATGAATCTGGCAACGCTTAAAGTTCTTTATAGGCATATGGAGTGGGCTGATGCTTTGGTCTGGCGGGCGGTGCTCGCTTTCGATGAAGCGTCAGGCGATGAAAAGCTGCGCCGGTACTTTCATCATCTTCATTTGGTTCAGCATGCGTTCTTGCGCGCGTGGCGGGCCGAGCCGATGGAAACGTCTTATCCACCTTTCGACGATGCGCGCACGGTGATGAGTTGGGGTCAACGTTACTATCGCGAAATCTTCACGCATATCGAACTGGTTACTGACGAACAGCTTGCCCGGCCGATGCGGCTGCCCTGGACGGATATTGTGGAAAAGGAACTCGGACGGTTACCGGAAGAATTAACGGTGGGAGAGACCATGCTGCAGGTTCCGTTGCACAGCCTCTACCACCGCGGCCAGGTCAATGCCCGTTTGCGCGAAGTCGGGGGCGAACCGCCCACGGTGGATTACATCGTGTGGATGTGGCTGGGCCAGCCCGCTGCTGAATGGGAGACGCGAACTTGAGAGTTGTCGCACGGGCGTCCCCGCCGTGAATCACGCGCAAGATGCGCGTGCCACAAGATCACGCGCAACAGCCACTTTCTGCTTAACTTCCCGCTGATTTTGAAACCCGTGCCGACCCTCGCACGTTAGATCACTCCAAGGATTTCTTCTCCGGAGAATTGATTATGAAGCGAAAGCCACTGCTCGCGTTTGCGCTCATTATCCTGTCGTTGACTGCGGCTGCATCAGCCGGCGCCCGGGTCGCGCCCAAACCGGCCGCCGCCCCGATTTCAATACCCTTCGAACTGATCACGCGTCACATAGTGGTGAAAGTAAGGATCAATAACTCGCGTCCGCTTTCATTTATCTTTGACACCGGTGACAAGGTCGCAATCGTGGATCTCGCCAGGGCGCAGGAACTTGGTTTAGATCTGCACGGCGAAGTTCACGTGGGCGGGGCGGGCAGCGGAAAACTGAGCGGCTCGTTGGTTCGAGGCGCTACCTGGACCTTGCCGGGTTTGGAAGGATTCGCGCAGCCGGTGTCGCTGGCGCTGCCATTCGATCGGCTGGCGTCCAGGTTTGGACATGACTTTGATGGAATAATCGGCAGCGACTTTATAAAACAATATGTCGTCGAAATCGATTACCAGACGCGCGTGCTCAAACTCCACAATAAAGATGCTTTCACTTATTCGGGCAAGGGAGAAAGCATTCCGATTCGTTTGAACTCGCAGGGTCATCCGATTATTGAAGCCGATGTCACCCCGGTCGGAAGTGAACCGATCAGGGGCAGGTTCGTGCTCGACATTGGTTCCGGCAACAGCCTCGCTTTGCACAGCCCGTTCGTCGCGGATCACGGCTTGCTGAACTCAAACTTGAAAACTATTCGGGCCATCGGCGCCGGCGGGGCGGGCGGCCAAACAGTCGGACGCGTCGGACGTGCGGCCGAATTGAAAATCGGCAGTTTCAAAATTGCGAATCCCACCGTTCTGTTTTCAGAAGACAAGGCCGGCGCATTTGCCAACCGCGAGCTGGCCGGCAACATCGGGCAGCAGATCGCGAGCAAGTTCAAAGTGTTTCTCGATTACGGGCGTGAGCGGATTATTCTCGAGCCCACTGCCACATTCAATGAGCCGTTCGAGCGGGCCCAAAGCGGTATGGCCCTGGCGGCTGAGGGCAAGGACTTCAACATCTTTCGCATTGTCGAAGTGCTCGAGGACTCGCCGGCGTCCGAAATCGGTTTACAAAGAAACGACGTGCTCTTGAAAGTGAACGGCAAGCCGGCCTCGGAATTTACCATCACGAAACTGGGTGAGCTGTTCGAAAAGCCCGCGGCTTACCAGATCACAATTCAGCGCGGTGACCAGACCTTGCAGGTGACTTTGACTACGAGAAAACTGGTGTAAGCGCAGATCGCTTAGGAATCCAACCCGGTATTGAGTAATTTCGAGTGCGCCGACCGGTGACGCTTTGGTCGACGCGACGTGTTGCAGGTTGCGAAAACGGCCTTTCCAAACACCGCAGCGCTAAGCCGCTGCGCAAGAAAGCGGTCACAGGTCACCGCACTCCAATTTAGCGTTATGACATACTTGACGAATCAAGCGGGTTCGCAACCAGAAGGGTTGCCAAAAAGTAGCCGGGGGTCGAAGCGATAGCGCAGACGTCCGGAACCCGTCTCTGTGACCCTTTCGGGGTCAAATACAAATTGCCTCTCATTCGGGGGTAACGCTGCGCTCAACCCCCGGCTATTATCTCGCAGCCCTACGGGCTGACTCGGTCTTATCTCGGGAATGTGCTTGCTTGATTCGTCGACTATGTCATTACCCAATTTAGGACATCATTCAAACAACTTTCCTGACGAATTCAGCCGCGAGTGCTATGATGGGGTTCCCTGCCCCTTCTCTAACTTGCATCCATGCGTCGTCGAATCCTTTACTTGCGGCTGGTGTTTCTGCTGATCGTGTCGGCGAGCGCGGGATTACCCTCGCCTCGCTCATCCGCGCAAACCATCACGCTTCAGGACCTGACGCCCGCAAACGTCAAGATCGCTTTCATTGGCGACCAGGGACTTGGGCCGAATGCGGTGGCGGTTCTGAATCTCATCAAGTCCGAGAAAGCAGACGCGGTACTGCACTCGGGTGATCTCGAATACACGGACAACCCAACGGCCTGGGAGAACCAGATCAACGGAGTACTGGGCGCTGACTTTCCTTATTTCGTGACCATAGGAAATCACGATGAGCTGGCCTGGCGGGGCGCGACCGGATACCAACAATACGTCATCAACCGGTTCAATCGATTAGGCATCACCTGGAGCGGCGACTTGGGCGTGCAGTCGTCGTTTCACTATAAAGGGCTTTTCTTTGTCTTAACTGCGCCGGGAATCGGCAGCGGCTTTGACGCGGGGAACAGCGATATCTACATCCGCGACCAGTTGGCCCAGGACAATTCCGTCTGGAGTATTTGTAGTTGGCATAAGGACCAGAAACTGATGCAAGTGGGGTTGAAAACGGACGAGGCGGGTTGGCCTGTCTACGAAGAAGCGAGAAAAGGCGGCGCCGTGATCGCCACCGCGCATGAGCATTCGTACAGCCGCACGCATCTTTTGAGTAGCATCGTCAATCAGACCGTGGCCGGCACTTCGAACACTCTGAACGTGACCAGAGGCAATAGTTTCGCGTTTGTTTCCGGGTTAGGCGGCCACAGCATTCGCGCACAGTCTTTGTCCGGACCGTGGTGGGCCAGCATTTCGGCGCTGACTTGTCTGGCGGGTGATCCGGTTTGTCAGCCGACAAATAATCCCGGCGCGCTCTTCGGAGTTTTCAATGTCGACGGCCAGCCCAATAAAGCGTTCTTTTACTTTAAGGACACCAGCGGACGAGTGCTTGATAGCTTTACCGTCATTAGCAACGTGGAATTGCCGGTCATAAATAGTTTGTCATCCACGAATACGGAAGCCGGCGGATCCGGTTTCGCGTTGAGTGTCTTTGGCGAGAATTTTGGCAACAACGCCGTCGTGCGTTGGAACAACTCTGACAGGCCGACCACACTAATTTCTTCGACCCAGTTATCGGCCACAATTTCCGCGGCAGATATTGCCGCGGCGGGAACTGCTGTGGTGACAGTATCGAGTGCCGGCGGCAATTCGAATGGCGTAACTTTCACGATCAATCCGAAACTCATACTGCCCACCATAACCGGCTTGCAGCCGGCGAGCGTGGACGCGGGCAGC
>Ga0134124_10004969_pt1 | contig 10685 bp, 9 predicted proteins | sample KB304_FD_96880 | JGI IMG/M metagenome (GOLD analysis project Ga0134124, IMG submission 96880) | Terrestrial soil microbial communities without Nitrogen fertilizer from Kellogg Biological Station, Michigan, USA - KB3-0-4 | ecosystem: Environmental > Terrestrial > Soil > Unclassified ... | reverse complement strand
CCCCCTTATGGACCGGTCGAAGAATCTTGAAGAGGCAATATCTAAGTGGCCGAGTGTCTCGACTCACCCGCATGGCTTAGGAAGCACGGAGTTTCGCTTTGGAAGCGCGGAAATCGGACACATTCATGTTGGGGGTGTCGTTGACATCCCGTTCCCGCGTCCTGTTCAGAATGCGCTCCTGGCGGCCGGTCTCGTAGAAGAGCACCGTTGGGTTCCGAATTCAGGGTGGACAACTTTCCACGTCCATAGCGACGAAGACTTCAAGTCTGCCCTTTGGCTGACGCGGTTATCGTATTTGCGCTACGCGCTGAAGACGGCCCCTGATCCTCGCAGACTGTTGGAACGGGAGACTGAACAATTGGATTTGAGTCCTCCGTTCAAATTGTTGCTCGAACCGTTCGTGCCCAACCTTTGCCCACCTTGTTACCCGTGCCGCTGACGCGCCTGTTTGAACAGATCGTGCGCCCGTCTGTGGAAGCGGGATTGGGTCAAGGACAGGGTCCGAGAACAAGACGGCATGTCCCTCGCATAGGATGTCGAGCCACTCGAATCATTGTCGCCCAAACTGGCGTAGAACGCCGCCGCGATGTTTCCGATGAAATACATGCTTCCGAACGTCGGGCCAAAATTCGGCGAAAGCGTTGCTGCTCATCCGTCCTACAAAGCCGAAAAGGGTCCGCACGCACGCATCATTTACGCTGGAGACACTGTCTGCACGCCAAGTGTTCGAAAGGAAGTTGCTTCCGGTTTTACCGATATATCGGGCGTAAGCCGGAGCCAAACTCCCATCGGCCCGCCGCGCGGCGAATGTCATCACCAGAATGTTTTGGATTCGACCTTTGAGGGGCTGATCGGTGGCGCGAAAATACCTCGGATCTTCGTTCCACAGAGAGCCAAAACCGGCCTCCAGCGCGCTGCTGGTAGCGATACCAGTCAGCCTCATGCCGTAGCGCTTGCCGAATCCGTCCCAGTGCGGAGCATATTCCTCGGGTGTGTCCCTTCCCGTCGCCATACCCGCCAGAAACAGCCCCGCGGTGAGACTTTCGGGACCCACGGTGCTCTTTACGACCCAGTGGAATCGTTGCCGTACCGAGATTGGACATGAGGCTTCTTCCCCGGCCAGAGAAATTAAACACGTCTTTCGCTCCTCTTGATCGTTGGCCGCGGCCGATCCCGACAACAAAATGACGAAAAAGAACCAAGGAATCCTCTGAACCATGTTGTTTGGTTGCGAATTTAGGGAATAGGTTTGGTTGCAAAAAAATGCGCCGACGCCTCCATGATTCTCTGTAGGCTCTGCGCGATTCCGCCTGCACAAATGATCTGAATCTGTAAAATATTGAATCCGGGCGAGTTGTGTGCCTTCCTCAGCAAAACGGCGCCCGGAATGCTTCGGGCGTTGATCCGTTATCGTTTAAATTTGCATCTGAAATTGGTTTGAGCGCCCGGATGTCGTGCTTGCGAGCGTGTAAACCGGTAAGAAGCGGTCGAAGACCAAGAGAGTGTGCTGCTTCGAAAACGCCATGGAGAATCGGAATAGAACGCTCAAAAGTCTAAGCATCCGCGAACTGTTGAGGCCGCACGTAACCGCGCTTACCGTCGGATTCGTCGCTGTGGTTGGTGAAGGAGTCGCCAACCTGCTCGAGCCCTGGCCCCTGAAGATCGTGCTGGACAGTGTGCTGCGATCGCATCCGTTACACGGATGGCTCAATCACTTCATTGAGACAACCGTGGGTGACGACAAACTGGCCATCTTAAAGTTTGCCTGTGCTGCGGTGCTCGGAATTGCCGCTCTTGATGCGGTCAGCTCTTACACGGAAAAATACCTCACCACGAGTGTTGGGCAATGGGTGACCCATGATCTCCGGCGGGCGCTATATTCCCGAATTCAGCAGCTATCGCTTGCCTATCACGATGAGAAGCGTAGTGGCGACCTGATCAGCCGGGTCACCAGCGACATCGACGCCATTCAGAGCTTTATCAACACGGCTCTGTTGGGCGCGCTGATCAATCTCATCACATTAGTGGGCATGATCGGCGTGATGCTCTATCTCAACTGGCGTTTCACTCTGATTGCTTTGTCGGTAGCGCCCGTTCTCTTTCTGGTGGTTTACACCTATACACGCCGAATCAAGAAGGCATCGAGAGACGTGCGGAAGAAGGAAGGAGAGATTGTTTCCGTTATCGAGGAGGTGCTTTCCTCCATCCGCGTGGTGAAAGCCTTTGCCCGCGAAGATTATGAACGGCGGCGACTGGAGGAAGAGAGCCTTGAGAGCGTAGAAATCGGGCTACAGGCGCGGGGACTGAAGGCAAAGCTCTCGCCTCTGGTAGACATCATTGTGGCTGTGGGCACTTGCCTGGTGCTGTGGTTCGGAGCTCACATGGCTTTGAGCGGATCTCTTTCGCCCGGTTCGCTGGTGGTCTTCGTCCTCTATTTGGGCAAGATGTACAAGCCGATGCAGGAGCTTTCCAAGATGGTGGATACGTATTCCAAAGCACTGGTTGGATACGAGCGCATCCAGGAAGTACTGGAAACCGACAAGGAGGTCAAGGATCTCCCGCGATCGACCAAAGCCCCGCGATTCAGGGGGAAGATCGAATTCGAACACGTCAACTTTCACTACACTCCCGAAAGCCCAATTCTGAAAGATGTAAGCCTGACCATCGAGGCAGGACAATTGGCCGCCCTTGTCGGACCTACAGGCGCCGGTAAGACCACGATCATCAGTCTGATCCCTCGCTTTTATGATCCAATCTCTGGATCCATCAAGATTGACGGCACCGATGTTAAGCGCTTCCGGCAAAAATCTCTTCGTCAGCAGATTAGTTTCGTACTACAGGAAACCGTTCTGTTCCATGCGCCCGTCTGGCAAAACATCGCATATGGAAAGCCAGAAGCGAGCCGGGCCGAGATTTTGCGGGCCGCGGAACAGGCGAATGCTCACGAATTCATTGAGAAGATGCCGGAGGGGTATGAAACGATCCTGGGGGAGCAGGGTATGACCCTCTCGGGGGGGCAAAGGCAACGCATTGCGATTGCCCGCGCCATTATCCGCGACACACCCATTCTTGTCCTGGACGAACCTACCTCGGGACTGGACGCCGCTTCTGAGAAGCTGGTGTTCGGGGCTCTGGATCAGCTCATGGAAGGCAAGACCTCAATCGTAATCGCGCATCGCTTATCCACCATACGGCGGGCCGACGTCATTTTTGTGATCAAGGATGGCGGTATCGTCGAGCGCGGCACTCACGATGAATTGCTAAAAGCTGGGGGACTCTATTTCGACCTGGAACTGCTGCAGCATAGAGTCGAAGAGGGCGATCCGGAGAAGACCTCGACCCACTGAACGGGCTGGCTTACTCGCCGGCAAATTATCAGAGCTTGGTTAGTTCATCGATGCGCTCTTGGACAATCTTCGTAAAACCCTCGATCTCTTGCGGAGAATAGCCAGCCGATCGGAAGGCATCCCGAATCTGCTGCGATGACAAGCGAGAGAGAACGTCCCCCATCCATTTAGCGTCCTCACGGGGAATATGTCTACCGATCCATCGCATGCGCAGCCGGTGGATCAGACCCGGTACATGAAAAAAATAGATAAGCGCGGGACGGCTGGGCACGTTGAAATCAATGAACTCCGGGCCCGCTTTCTTGATGAATTTAGAGTGGCGATAAGATTTGAGATTGCCCTTTGCCATGGCGTGGGTCCAGCTATATCCGGTCGTGCCGAAGCTGGCCCCCAGGTCGCTGACTGCATAAACCTTGCGGGGACTACCCTGCTTTCGCTCGTAAATCGCATTATTTTCGTCCTTCAAGTCCCAACTGTTCATCAGTGCCATCATGACCCGGAGGCCGTTGAATTGTCGTGTTCGAGAAAATGGATTATCCCTCCATTTCCAATTTCCAATCTTCTTCTGGCCTTCGGTATGGCGCTCCAGGCGCACGTTCTCGATTCGTCCCTGAGGTTGAACCAGATTCTCGCCGCGTTGTAAATGGGGAGGAATGCCTGCGACGGATACTTGGGGGACGAAATAGTCTTCGTCGGTATAGTAGCCAACAGCCCACAGCAGATGCGCGGCTGCGGTCTCCGGTTTGGCCTCGACCCCCAGTTTGGCCGTCCACTTCGTACCGTCCTGGTCGCGGACGTAAAGTTTTGGATTGGAGCCTGCGTGGTCTTCCTCAACGAACGACAACATGCCGTGAGGCTGGTTCTGCTCTCCGCCGGAGCCGTAAAAAAGATTGCGCAGTGTAAGATCGCCGGGTTCGCTCCAGATGGCGGCATTTTCTTGTTCTTCGGCCACCACGTCTGCCGATGCCGCGAGGAATAAAGCACAGGCCAGAAACAACGCCTTGACCGCATGCCGCATCCTGAGTCTTTCGCGCGAAGGCCGTACATTTCGCGCCGGAGCCGGGGCTGCGACGCAGGGGTGGCTACGAAGCCGAGATTGTGCCAGGTATCGCATCGTCAACCTGCGGAGCAAACCGACTGTCGTGACTGAGTGTAGATGCGGCAACTTCGTTGAGGGTGGCTCGCAGGCAGAGAAACCGCGCTGGCGGTGTTGGGTGAAAAGCAACATAAGAAGCGATATAAGGAGACTCAGTGAAGCTTTTAATTCAGCCCGGCGACGGCATTGGGCCGCTGGTAAAAGCGATTGAGAAGGCGCGGAAAAGGGTCGAAATTGTGATTTTCCGCTTCGATCGAATAGAAATTGAACGCGCTCTCGAGGATGCCGTAAAGCGGGGTGTCTTCGTCCATGCCCTGATCGCCTATACCAATCGCGGGGGCGAAAAGAACCTGCGCAGGCTCGAAATGCGCTTCCTTGCCGCAGGCATAACCGTGGCCCGCACCTCCAACGATTTAGTGCGCTATCACGGAAAAATGATGATCATTGACGGTAAGCAGCTGTATCTTCTGGCATTCAATCTTACCCGCCTGGATCTCGATCACAGCCGAAGTTTTGGAATCGTCACCAGCAACCGTCAGCTGGTTCAGGAAGCCACAAAACTCTTCGAGAAAGACACCAAGCGACAACCTTACACGCCAGGCTCCGCCAGGTTTTTGGTCAGCCCTTTGAACGCGCGAAAACAGCTCGCCGCTTTCATCCATGGCGCCAAAAAAGAATTGTTGATTTATGACATGAAAATTGCGGATAGGGTCATGACTCGCCTGCTTGAAGAGCGTGCCAAGGCTGGAGTTGAGGTGCGCATCATCGGTAAGGTCACACGTAAAACAAATGGCTTGACGGTGCGCAAGCTGAATGGAATGCGCCTGCACGCCCGGACCATTGTCCGCGACCAGCGTCAGCTGTTTATCGGAAGCCAGAGCCTACGGGAACTCGAACTAGATGCTCGCCGCGAAATTGGAATCATCTTTTCGGATCGAAAGATCATAGCTTCGGTCATGAAGGTATTCGAGGCGGACTGGCGTTCTGCGGCATCTCCCAGGAAAGAACCTGACACCGATCTCCCGGACAACACCGCTGCGAGCACCGCCAAGAAGGTCGCCAAGAGTATCGCCAGAGAACTTCCGCCCGTCGGACCGGTGATGGAGAAAGTCCTGAGAGAAGTGGCAAGTGGGGATTCAGAAATCGAAATCGATCATAAGGAATTGCAAAGTACAGTCCGGGACGCCGTCAGAGACTCGGTCAAGGAAGCCGTACAGGAGGCGATAGGGGAAGTCGCGAACGGGAAGGAGTCGGTGAAAGATGAGCCTCCACATTAAGGCTGTAGAGCTCGCCGCAGGCATCTAAGTTCAGGCGGGCGAAGCTCGGCATGAGGTGCCAATGACCATCGGCAGCGGAACCATCTCTATTGCCTTTCTTTTGGCATCGTTCTATTTCCCGTTGACCCAAGTCGCGTCACCAACGGGAAAGTCGGTCAACCAAAATTCGCGCATCATACAGGATTTTGACAGAAGACTGGATAGCTATGCGAAATTGCGGAAGCGAGCACAGGCCGGATTGCCGAATCCAAAATCTGAAACTTCCGCCGCGAACGTCAAGCAATACCAACAGTCCCTCGCGCAAAATATCCGCACCGCGCGCCCACAGGCCAAAGCCGGAGATATTTTCACTCCTGCTATCAGCCAGCTTTTTAGAGAATTGATCGAAACCTCCATTCGTGGCAACAGTGGCAACAACATTCGAGCCAGCTTACGCCACGCCGAACCAGTTCACGAGTTTCCGCTTGAGGTCAACCAGGAGTATCCGCAAACATCGGCTATGCAATCCACGCCCCCTACGCTATTGTCCAACCTGCCGAAGCTACCGCCCGACTTGGAATACCGCATTGTAGGCCGCGGGCTTGTCCTCCTGGATACCAAAAGCAACTTGATTGTCGACCTGCTGCCCGATGCCTTGCCGATATCTCAGGGCGAGCGTTGAAGCACATGAGAAGCGACGTTTTCATTCTTCTCTCTTGCTTTGTCCTCGCCGGATGCACGGCGAGAAGCCACCCGGCAATCTATCCGGATAGCCGTACCGCGTCTCCGCTTCTTTCCTTCGCGACTCAGTCAGTTTCACCCACGCAGGCAACTTCGGAACTGCTCCTGAAGCTCCCATTGAAGGCGAAATCAGTTCGCTTTGCGGTGATCGGGGACAGCGGAACCGGCCGAAGCCCGCAGTTTGAAGTGGCCCGCGAAATGGAAGCCTACCGTCGCATAGTGAACTTCAGTTTCGTGATCATGCTCGGAGACAACATCTACGGAGGGCACAGTCCCCGGGATTTTGTTAAGAAATTTGAGGAGCCTTACAAACCTATGCTTGATGCTGGAGTGAAGTTTTATGCCTCTATCGGCAACCACGACAGTCTCAGCGAGCGTCAGTACAACCTTTTCAATATGGGGGGAGAACGTTATTACGGTTTCAAAAAGAATGATGTAGCTTTTTTTGTCCTCGACAGCTCGTATATGGACCCGGTTCAGCTCAGCTGGCTGGAAAAGCAGCTGCGCGAATCAAACGCCGCTTGGAAAATCTGCTATTTTCACCATCCTCTTTATTCTGACGGAAAATTTCACGGGCCAGACCTGGATTTGCGTTCCGTGCTAACACCTCTATTTCAAAAATACCAAGTCAACGTGGTCCTTTCCGGGCACGAACATGTTTACGAAAGACTGAAACCACAGAATAATATCTACTATTTTGTCCTCGGCAACTCGGGACAGCTCAGATTCAACAATCTGAGGCTTTCGAGCCAAATGGAGGTGGGCTTCGACACTGATAGGGATTTCATGTTGGTCGAAGTGGACGGCGACAATTTTTATTTTCAGACCATAACACGGAGCGGAGCTACGATTGACTCCGGCATTCTGCGCAGGCAAACCAATCCCTCCAACTGAAGGCAGGCGGCAAGTGGCAACTGCAATCCGTGGCGTCCTGCTTTCCATCTCGTAATACCCGCATGTGCATCCGCATGGTTAGATTCTGGAGTTCGACGTAGGACGTGCTCACATGGTTCGGGTCGGGATCGCCGCGAACGACCTTGAGGTCGCAGCCAATACAAATGGTTGGCACCTTCTTTCTGCCGTGGGAGGACTTGCGGGGGTTCTTCATTACTTACCGTCGCGCCGACGAGAGGGTTGTACCAAGGGCAACTGGGGCGGAGTGTAGCTCAAGGTCCAATTGCTGGGGCCTTACCGTTTTGACGGCGGCCCACGGAAAACACAGATGCCGGACCAGCCTCGCGGGCGAGTCCGGCATCGGTTCTAACGAGTAGGTGGTCGTCGCACGCTATCGGCAGGGACGATCTCAATGGTGGTTGTTGAACCGGAACATGTCGAAAAGATCGTCAAGTGCCGGGCTATTGAAGGGAACATAGGGATTGTCGTCGCGAACCATCGGGTTCGGGAAATTGTCCCGGCTCCGTTCGGTCAGCGGCTTCAAATGCCAGTTGCGCTCGACAAACTTCAGGATCGAAACGTGGTCGGCGTAACTGTGATTGACGTGGCCGCCTTTGGTGTAAGGCGAGACAACAATCAGCGGAATGCGCGGTCCATCGCCGAAAAAGTCGAGCGGCTGAATGTAGCCGGAATCGTAGTAACCGCCGCCTTCGTCTAGCGTGATCATGAAGGCGGTTTCCTGCATCAGTTTGGGTTGGGCCTTCAGGTGATCCATGATCTTCGTTACCATGCCTTCGAAGAGGTCAAACTTGGAAGACGCCGGGTGGCCGTCCAGCAATCCGTCCGGCTTTACATAAGACACCGATGGTAATTCGTTACCGTCGATGGCAGCGAAGAAATCCGTGGCATCCTTGATATGAGCGGCACGTTGATCCGGATCGCCCATGATCGCATTCGAATACGATTCAAAGTTGCAAATGTTGCAGTAAGCGGCGCCCACCAATACCGTTGGATCGGTGCTCCCCGGATTGTGCTGCAGATCCACCGCAGCGTTGTATGCCCCCCCATAGTAGGCCCAGGAGATGTTCCTCTCGTTAAGCGCTTCGCCGACGGTACGAACATCGATGGGAGGAACCGAGGCTCCTTTGGCAATGCCGGCGGTGTCAATCGTCCCGTCCGGCAGAAAGCCGGGCGAGTCGTTGTTCACCATGTAGTAGTGGCCCTTCTGGCAGTTGGGGTTGGGATGGTACGGGAGAGAGCGCAGGTACTCTCGGATCGGCTTGATGCCGGGCTGGTTCGGATCGGCGCACTCAGTGAAGTTGCCATCGAAACCGACGTCTACCGTATACACGTTGTCGGTGCCGGCCAGCGGCTCGGGATTGGCGAGGTGAGACGGCGGCGTAGTTGGGTTTCCGTTGCCGTCGGTCCAGAAGATCGCGTCGCCAGTTCCAAGCATCACGTGATTTGCGCCGGTGCCGCCCATGAACGACTGATGGAAATTGTCGCTGATGGTGTATTGGTCGGCCAGCTGCTTGAGTACCGGGACGTCTCCAGCTTGCATGTTGTAGAACGCCATCGAGTTGCTGCCGCCGTTGTCGTCAATGGCGCCGCCGCTGAACGGATCGGGAATGTTGGTGTAGGTGGTGATCACGAAGGGGTAGAGATCGTTAAGGCAACCTGAGGGATTCTGGCGAGTAGCATTCTTGATATTGCAGTCAGACTGCTGCCACATCTCGAAAAGCCGGTGTGTAGTGTCGCCGGTATAGGAGTCGTATGGCAATTTGTCGCCACGCAGAGGAAACGGCCCGTTCGGCAACGCATTGAAATTCTCCACCCGCGTGTCCGGATCGGGCAGAACAACAGTCTGGGTGAATCCCGTCGCGACCCCAGTCGTCAACAGGGGCAGATCTGCTGTCTCTAAAGACGGTTCGACCAAAGCCAGCAAGTTCGTCGGCGTTCCCGGAGGAAAGGACTGCAATGGCTGGAAAGAAAGATCACCGGCTGGCAGGGGTTTCGGGATGGGCGCAAAGTTCAGGGTGGGCTCGGGCAGGATACCGTAGGAGTCCTTGTCATCGTCGTCGAGACTGATGAAGTACTTCTTTTTGAATGGGGCAATGGCGTGGAATTGTTTTGCTTTCCCAAAGTGCCGCCCGGGTGTCCCGTCGGCCTTGATGATGCCCTCGGACAGCAGATTTTTGACTGAATCTCCGCTCGGCGAAACATAAGTCGCGAACAGGTGGTCAAAGGTACGGTTCTCTCCAATCAAAACAATAACGTGTTTGATTGGGGTTGCGGTTTTTTGTTTAGCAGCGACGGCCTCGACATCGCTTTGGCTAAAAGCGGGATTGGCAAACGACATGACCCCGCTCAGAACAAGTGCGAGGACCATGCGCGATCGCGGCTGCCTTGGAAGGGGCGTGGGCGTCATACTTTCCTCCGTGTGGAGTGTTCCACGGGGAAAGCGTACCTTCCTGATGTCTCGCCTCGATTACAGAATGGTTAATTCTCGATGAAAGTTCTTGTGAGTTCGCGGTGAGTCGCGTCGGTCGGTCGGTACGCGAACGGAAAATTCTTGTCAATTTGACAAACACTGCCGCTTTTTCTCTCTTGTCTCAGTCTCAGCTTCATTGCCACGATTTCCTCATCGTTGCAGACTGTTGAAGACAAAGCGCGGACAAATACGCCCTTGTAACGTGGTCCGCAAATCGCGCAGACTTTAGTCGCGCGGCCATCGTGTACAAGGCCGCGCGGCATTTGGCGGTCGCTCATTTGAGCGACCGTTTTGTTTTTCTGGGGGCGGACTTGTTGAATCCGTGCAAGACTTCAACGCTACATTGAATGCTGTGTTTCGACGAGGCTCGAATCGTACCAGAGGAAGATCCACGAGGTTCGGGGGTCCACGGCGCGGCCCCGCGGGGCAAGCAGGCCACGTCTCCGGGGTAAAAGCTTGCACCCCCCAGTTGTACCGTGCTGCGCTACCGGGCTCTGACTGAATGGCCCAGCCGCCCTAAAGACCCGCTAATAGTGCCATGAGACTTGTGCACAAATCAGGCTGATGGATACCCATCGCTTTCTATCTGCCGAATAACACATTTGGGCCGGTACTCGCCCCTTACGACGTCGGCGAGGGGGCGAAAGGTATTGTGAGAAGATGCTTGCAGGGCAGCGCAAGCTATTCGGGCAGTGGAATGCGATAGATATTCCGCCGCGTGTCATGGCGCGTGTAAGAGTAATGGATGGGTCCCGTTGCCGAGTCAACTTGCTGCGGGATCACGATGAGTTGTTTGTCCCCCTTCAAGTCATCTCCCGTGGCAACGCCCCCTGGCGGGAGATTCGGAATTCCGCGAGCTG
>Ga0134124_10004967_pt1 | contig 10686 bp, 14 predicted proteins | sample KB304_FD_96880 | JGI IMG/M metagenome (GOLD analysis project Ga0134124, IMG submission 96880) | Terrestrial soil microbial communities without Nitrogen fertilizer from Kellogg Biological Station, Michigan, USA - KB3-0-4 | ecosystem: Environmental > Terrestrial > Soil > Unclassified ... | reverse complement strand
TCGCTGACGTAGGCGAGGCGACGCGCGTGGCCTTTCGGCACCATCGCCGCCATGGAAATGATCGCGAAGTGGTCGTCCAGAACCCGCGCCCCGGGCTGGCGAGCCGCTTCGGCGAGCAGCACGCGCGGCACGGCGATGCGGACCCCGACGCGGTCCGCGTCCGCGACGCTGCCGATCGGCGAACCCGCGAGGACGATGTAGGTGAAGTCGCTTTGCATGTACGGCGGCGAGAAGTCCGCCTCGCCCGCCCGCGCCGGGTCGGCGACGAGAAACGTCACGTCCCAGGCGTTCGTTCGAAGGCCTTCCAGCACCGCGCCGGGTCTCGCGTAATAGACCGGCTCGAGATCGACGCCGATCTTCGCCGCAAGCGCGCGCCCGAGGTCCAACGCCGGGCCCCGCGGATCGCCGCTCGCCGTATCCTTGATGGCCAGAGCAGGACTGCCGAGGCCGATCCCCACGCGGAGCTTGCGGGCCTCCACCAGGTCCGCCACTCTAGGGTCGGCGGCCTTCTGAGCATGCGAAAGCCGCACTGCCGCGATTTGCGTTCCGATGCCCAGCACCCCGGCAAACCACAGCGTCAATGCCAGCCGTTTCATAGCGCTTATTTCTGTCCCTCGCACGAGATCCGCAGCTTGCGGCCGCCGAAGTGCTCTTCGCTCTCCGAGACGACCTTGTAGCCGCCGGGGCAGAGCTGGCCGGCCTTTTCGTAGCAGATGTACCAGCCGAAGTAGCCGCACGAGATCTGGTATTCCCCGGCCCGGGCGGTGTCCGGCGCCTGCTGGCTGGTGGCGCACCCCGCGGCAGCAAGCGAGAGCAAGGCCGCGATCGCCGCAGTCCGGACCTCAGTACGGCGAGCCATCCTTGTGCACGAACTTCCATTTGCCGTCGACGAATGCAGCCTTGATGTCGTCGTCGGGATAGCTGCCTTCGTCGCCCGGGGTGCGGTCGCCGATCTCGAGGTAGACCACGTCCGCGCCGGTTTCGTTGACGAGCCGGTGGCCGTTGCCCGTGCCTTTGCGGAAGCCGGCGCACATTCCCGGCGCGAGCCGCGTGCGGCCCTCGTCGGTGTGCAAGGTGGGATGGCCTTCGAGGATATAGACCAGCTCGTCCTGCTTCGAGTGGGCGTGGCGCAGCGCCGAGACCGCGCCCGGCGCGAGACGTGTCAGGTTGACGCCGAAGTTGGAGAGGCCGAAGACGTCGCCCAGCGGGCGCTTCAGCCGGCCCGCCATGCGCGAGGCGAACGGTTCGGGGTAGCTCGACGGCCGAGTCCGCGCCGGGACATCGGCCGCGACGACGGCGACGGGATAGGTCTCGCTGGCCATGCGGTTCTCGTCTTGGGGCAGGACCGGAAGCCTAACGCACTTCAGCGTCCGGCAACGTTGCGGCTTTGTTTCTGCCACACGAGGAAACGGCACACCTGCGTGCTGCCGGAGGCTTTGATGATCGCCTTATTGTCGAGCCCGGCGAGGCGCTGCTGCAGGAGGGCGACGAGGCCGTGCTTCACGGCGAGCTCGTTCGAGATGGCCACCCCCTTCCCGTCGCGGCCCTCCAGGAGGAAGAAAAAGTCGTCCGCGTATGGGCCGTCGTCGGTGGTGAGGATCTCGACCCGCTCGAGCTCATCCCACAGCACGCCCTCCTCCCGCTTCTTTCCCATCCGCGGACCAAACCGCCTCGACACGCCGAGATCCGTGACCTCGATCTCGTCGACCAAACCCTTGGCGCCCGGCAGCAGGAGCGCGAGGAAGCCCACGACCCAGAACGCTCCCGCCCACCATGGCATGCCGCCCTGCACGGCGAAGGCGAAGCTCAGCGCCGCGAACACCGCGAACCCGATGAGCGCCAGGCGCTTGCGCGAGCGGATCCTTCTCGTCACCGGTTGCGCCAGGGCTCTAGCGGCGCGGATAGCCGAACGAGCCGAGCTGGAGCTTCTTCGCGCCGCTCGCGCGCACCACTTCGATCAGCTCGACGAACGCGTCGAGCGGTGCCGAGCCGAAATCCACCGAGAACGACCATCCGCCCCGCGTCCTTTCGGGCTGCGTCACGTTGTGCACGATCTCCGAGAGGCCGTTCTCGTCCTTGGGCTTCTTGTCGCCGATGTCCATCCACCGGTCCATCCACGCGACGAGGGCGGCATCGTCCGCGAGGTCGCCGTCGAGCCTGAATTCCAGCCCGTTCCACACGAACGGGTGGAGCGCGACGCCGAGCCCTTGCCAGCGCTCGCTGACCGGGTCAAACGCTTCCGCCGCGGTGAGGTTCACCTCGATCGGACCGCTCTTGTCGCCGCGCCGGCAGAAGATGTCCAGCGCGTAGTGGCGATACGGCTTGCGGAGCTTCTCCAGCGTGGTGTGGACCTTGACCTCGGGCACCGCCGTGTCGTGCTGGCCCCGGGCCTCGCAGAGGGCGTGAAGATAGACCGCATGGTAGTTCTCGCGCTCGGCGTCGAGCATCTCCATGATCGAGCGCTGCTGCTTGCTTCTGTCTGACGCACCCACTGTGCCCACGGCCCGTTCCGAAGGAACCTCCGTTGGGCAAACACCTGCCCGGCCGACGCATTCCTCGCGAGGCTGCAAAGCCCGCTAGATCCACACGTCGTTCTGCGCGGTGCGCTCGCCGCCCTCCTCGCCGGTGTTGGGCACGCCGCGCGGCTCGATCAGGAGGAGCTTCACCTCGGATTCGGCGTACGGCTTGTGCTCCACGCCTTTCGGCACGACGAACATCTCTCCTGCGCGCAGGGTCACCGCGCCGTCCCGGAAGTCGATCCGCAGCGAGCCGTCGACGACGATGAAGGTCTCGTCGGTGTCCTTGTGGTGGTGCCAGACGAAGTCGCCTTTCAGCTTGACGACCTTGAACTGGTAGTCGTTCATCTCCGCCACCACCTTCGGCGCCCACTGCTCCGTGAAAAGCGAGAACTTATGCTGGAAATTGATCGGCTTATGGGCCACAGGCGGTTCCAATTCAAGATCGCGCCGGGTGCTACGGCGTGGTCGGCAGCGCGAGCTCGCCTGCGGACTGAAAGCTCGTCGACCCGAAATTCGGGCCGGCGAGCTTGCCGCTCAGCTTGTAGCGGACCTTTTCGGTGGGCGTATCGCCGAGCACGAAACCGAGCGTGTTCAGCGCCACGCGCAGCGTGGAGACGGTCACCGGCACGCTGATCACCGATTCGCCGAACCGCGGAATGCTGCCGCGCTCGTCGCTGACCCCGGTCGCGAAGGTCTTGTCCAGCACTTCGAGCTTCACGAAGACGCCGTCGTAGTCGACCGGCGTCTCGCTCGGATTCTGCACCCGGAGCTTGACCATCATCCGCATCTCGAGGCCTTGTCCGGGCAGTTGTTCGATGCCGGCGACGCTGACCTGGACCGGCTCGCGGCCCGACATGCCTGCGCAAGCGCCGAGAGCCAGGACAGCGATGATCGGCGCGATCGACAGGAACGAGCGTCGCATGGTTCCCTCCCAGGGCTTGGCTTGGGGTTCGGGCTAGTATCCTCGCCACGCTCGCCGATGTCCATTATCCCGGGCTCCGGCGCTGGTGCTTCAGGATCCCGGCGATGTCGGCGCCCCACAAACCGAGAAACCGCTCGTAGTTCTCCTTGAGCGCCGCATCGGCCTGCGTCACGCGCTCGACTTCCGGGCTCAGCTCGCCGAGCAGCAGGCCGATGTAGCCGAACCACTCGTCCATGCTGACCGAAGCGAGGCCGACGAGCTGCGCGAGCAGGCGGCGCGTGTGCGCCACGCGCAGATTGGTGATCAGCTTGCGTTCCGCGCCGGAAATCTCGTCCGGGTCGCACGACGCGAGCAGCGTCACCGCCTCCTCGAGCGCGTGGGCCTTGAGCTCGGGCCGCGTCTCGCGCTCGGCCCGCTCGAACAACGCGCGCGCGTCGGCGATGTCCCGGGCGACGCTCATCGGGCTGCGCCCTAGGCGAGGGGGCGTGGAGGCGATCCCGCTTCGACCGCTCCCCGGTCGCCGCCGCTCGAGTCGTCCTGCCGCGGCGGCACGGGAAGGTGGATGTGCAGCGTGATCCCCCGTTCGTCGTTCCGGTCCGCCCAGATTCGCCCCCCGTGCGCCTCGACGATCGAGCGGCTGATGGCGAGCCCCATCCCCAGCCCGTGCGGCTTGGTGGTGACGAAATGCTCGAACATCCGCTCGAGGTCGGACTCCTTGGCGCCGGGGCCGCTGTCCCGGATCGCGATTGCAACGTGCCCTGCGTCGCGCCGGCGGGTCTCGATGCGGATCTCGCGCGGTCCTTCGCCGGCGAGCGAAATGGCCTCCGCCGCGTTGACCAGCAGGTTGATGAGCACCTGCCGCAGCTGGACGCCATCGCCGAGCACGGCCGGCAGCCCCTCGCCGCGCGTGAAGTGCACGGCAATGTTCCTCCTGCGGATATCGGTGGCGAGCAGGCGCAGCACGTCGTCGATCAGCGCATTGACCTCGAGCGGCGCGCGTCCCGCGGGCTGCTTGCGGAACAGGGCCTGCAGGCGGCGAACGGTCTCCCCGGCGCGCACGGCGTCCGCGGCCAGGTCGTCGATCGCCTCCTTCACGTCCGGATCCAGGCGCCCGGCGATGAGCAGCCTGCGCGCGGCCTGCGCATTCGCGGCGATCGCGGTGAGCGGCTGGTTGAGCTCGTGCGCGAACGACGCGGTCAGCTCGCCCAGCGTCGTGACTCGCAGGGCATGCGCGAGCTCGTCGCGCTGGCGCTGCGCCTCTTCCTCGGCGCGGCGGCGGCGCTGCTCGCTTTCCTCGCGCGCGGTCTCGGCCCGGCGCAGCTCGGCACGGTTCGCCAGCAGGCCGACGACGAGAGCGCTCTGCAGCAGAAAGAGGACCACGCCGCCCACGATGTACCACCTGTAGAGGTCCCAGACCGAGGGGTTGCGGAACTCGACCACGCTTCCCGCCGGCAGCGCCCGCTCCTCGAGTCCCCAGCGGTGGAGCTGGCGCCAGTCGAACATGTTCAGGCCCGCCGCGACGGCGACGAGCGGAATCGACGCAGGCGCCGCGCCGCGCAGGATCCGCACCCCGATCTGCGCCGCCTGCTCGCCGTGAGTCGTCACGCTGTAGACGTGCCCGCCGACGGCGCCGAGTCCCACGAACTGGTCGAGCGACACATAGACCGGCGCATTGGCCACGGCTGCGATGCGCGAAAGCGCTTCGTGGGGAACGAACGCGCTGCCCGAGCCGTCCGCGAAGAGCGTGAGGTAGTAGACGACGCTGTGTGCGGGAAGGTTCGCCAGCCTGGCCAGAAGCTCGTCGAAGGGCAGCGCGGTGAGCCAGTTGATGGCCAGCTTGCCCTCGAATGGCTGGAGGTCGCGGCGCGCGATCGCCTGGATCTGGCGGTCGAATCTCGCGGCGCCCCCGACGACGAAGACATTGCGGGTGTCCGGCTGCAGACGCAGCGCGATCTCGAGCGTCGGCGCGAACGTGCGCTTGGCCAGGACGCCGGTGACGTTTCCCGGCAGCGCCTTGCCCTCGACATCCGAGGGGTCGGCGCCGCAGATCACGATCGGCACCCCGGGGAACAGGGCCCTGCCCTCGCGCAGGAGAAAGTCGAGCGACGGCTCCATCACCGCGACGATCAGGTCGGGGCGCTTGCCGTCGTACTTGCGGCGGAAGTAATCGCGCAGCACTCCGTAGTAGCCCGGATCCTTGAACTGGGAGATGTGCAGCGCCTCGCTGTAGAGCTCGACGCCGTCCTTCATCTCGCGCTGGAACACCTCCCGCAGGCCGCGATTGATCAGCGCCAGGCCGGGCAGGTCCTGTTCCTCGTCGAAGATGAAAAGCACGTTCTGGCGCGCCTGCGCGAGCCCCGGCGCCAGACCTGCAGCGAGAGCCAGCGCGAGGAACAGCGCGGCGCAGCGGTGACGAAGAGCGATCGGCTTTGTCACGTGTCAGATCATACGACGGGCTCCAGTGACCGGGACGTACACGCGCTACCGCTTGCCCGCCGGGCCCTGCGCTTCTATGCTCTGGGATCGTCAGACTGGAGACAGGCCATGATCAAGGTCAGCGTGATGTACCCGAACACTCCCGGCGCCCGGTTCGATCATGCCTACTACCGCGACAAGCATATGCCGCTGGTGAAGGCACGCATGGGCAATTCCTGCCTGTACTACACGATCGACAAGGGCCTCGCCGGCGGCGCACCGGGAACCTCGGCAACCTACGTGGGCATGTGCCACATCTTCTGCGACTCGCTGGAACGGTTTCAAACCGGCTTCGGCCCGCACGCGAAAGAGATCATGGCCGACATTCCCAAGTACACCGACCTCACCCCGGTCATCCAGATCAGCGAAGTCGTTGTCGGGCAGCCGCGCGCTTAAGGAGTTCGCCGCCGGTACCTGACGCTACGCGGCACCGAGGTATCGCGACTCATGGCGGACTTCGTGCGCGAGGCCGTTCACTCGGGTAAGCCGGTAGGCATGGGCCTCCGCGCGGGACCCGACAATAGCGTGAACGGTTCCATCGACGAAGTGAAGCGCGCAACCGTCGTCGGCTGCCCAGCCGTCGGAAATGAGTCCGCCGGCGAGCAGGCGGTGATACTCGGGGCGGCGATGCTTCTCGCCGTCGTAGTGCGGGCAGAAGCTGCCGCGAAGAAAACCGAAATAAGTGCCGACCGCCGCCCGGCCCTCGCCTTTTGACTGAACCGACCCCCACGAATCGCTGACCGCTTGCTCGAACCAGCAGTTCGCCCCGGCGCTTATCCCGGCAAGGACGCTGCCGCGTTCGAGCGCGCGACGAAGCAGGAGATCGAGACCGTACTCACGCCACAGCACGACGAGATTCCGGCTATTGCCGCCGCCGACGTAGATGACATCGGACTCCAGGAGATAGGAATCGAGGTCATCCGTCGGCACGCGAAACAGGGACAGGTGCCGCGGCCGGCAGCGAAGCGTAGTGAAGGCGTCGTAGAACCGCCGCACGTAGTTGTCCTGGTCTCCGCTCGCGGTGGGGACGAAACAGACTGTCGGATCCGCAGTGCGCGCCTGGGCCAGGATGTACCGATCCAGCAGCAGATTCTCCGGCTCCATCGAGAAGCCGCCTCCGCCCATTGCGATGATCTGCTGACGCATCGGCCGTCTAGTCAATCAACGGCGCACCGTCGGGCGTGCGGCCATGAACCAGAGCTTGCAGCGTCCGGACCACAAACCTGCGCTCGACTTCACGGACTCGAGCGGACAGTCTTTCCACGTCGTCTCCCTCCAGAATCGGCACTCGCGCCTGCGCAACGATGGTGCCGTGGTCGTATTCTCCGTCGACCCGATGCACGGTAATTCCGGTGTGCTTCTCATCCGCGGCGAGCACCGACTCGTAGAGGCGACGACCGTACATGCCTTTGCCGCCGTACGCCGGAAGAAGCGCCGGATGCGTGTTGAGCACGCGTCCCGGATACGCCGCAAGAGTCTTTGGCCCGATCTTCTTCATGTAGCCGGCGAGCAGCACGAGCTTTACTCGCGCTTCACGCAACGCGCCCAGGATAGCCGCGTCCAGTTCGTCTGCGTCAGGGTGCGTCGTCGAGCTCAAATGAACCGCTCTGACCGATGCGGCCTGGGCCTTGGCGAGAGCTCCGGAGCCGCCGTTGTTGCTGATGACGATCGAGACTTCGGCGTCCAGCTGGCCGCAGCCGCTGGCATCCAGGAGCGCCTTCAGGATAGTGCCCTCGCCCGAGGCCAGGACGCCGATCCGAGCGCGGGCATCGCTTACCGACGCGCTGTCAGCCGCCGGATTTGGCTGCACGCGGGCGCTCCATGGCTACTTGTGATCGGACGAAGCCGAGTTTCTCGTAGAACCCCGCAACCCCTTCGCGGCCCGCGCGCAGCACCCAGGTCATGCCCGGGTCATCGCCCATGACGGCCTTGACGAGCGCGCGGCCGATCCCTTTTCGTCGGTGCTCCTGCGCAACCGCCAGCATTGATATGTAGCCGTTCTCCATCCCGTCCGTAAGAGCGCGCAAGACACCGACGACCTGCTCATTTTCGATCGCAACGAGACATCGCTGAGACCGCGACACCAGGTCCCTGAACCGCGCCGGATCGGAAACGCGATGACGCCAGCCACACGCCTCCAGAAGGCGCCTCGCCGCTTCCATCTCGGACGGCCGAATATCGCGGACTTCCATCCGACCTAGCGTCCGCTTTGTGGCGCGCCGGCCTGCGGCGTGCAGTCAGGTACCAAGGATCACTCGCTCCCGCTGATAGCAGCAATTGGCTTGCAGATCTGCGGTGTAGAAGCTGACCGATGTCACCGAGATCTCATGATCGGGGACGGGACAGGACATGACTTCCGCGTGACTATCGCCGTTCACACTTGCGAGATTAACAATTGTGCAGTGTGGTGTATAAGCGAACGGAGTCGTCTCGTAGCTGAGCCCACACGCCCGCAACTCTTCCTGAAACTCAACAAATGGCTTCGCCTCTCGCGGAGACAGGTAGTAAACGGATGATCCCGGAAAGCAGCGCACACTCTCAAAGTGGAATGAGAATGGCGCGCATTGCGCAGCGATATCCTCGACGTGGCGAACCAGTTGGGCACTGTCGTGACGCGGCGAGAACCACCCAAGGCCCGAGGAGCCCACAACCGTGATTTCGATCGGGAATCGAAGGCGCGCTGGCTCGTACTTGGATCGAAGCCGCAAGACGTCGGCCATCCATGGCCCATGGGGGAGGTCAAAGACCAGCCCGGTAACCAAGTCTGCGCGCTTCATCCGAACCTAAGGTGAAGGGACCGGCTGAGGTAGCCTCAATGTTTCGGTTCATGCTGGATCAGGCCCAAGACGTTGCCTTCACTGTCTTTGGCGAGCGCCCTCCATCCAATCCCCGCGATGTGGTGCTTGCCCAGGAAGATCATGCCGCCCAACTCGGCGACTCTGTGAAGCGCGACGTCAATGTCGACGACCGGGAAGTAGCAAACGAATGCGTTGATGAAGCCGTTGAGCTCTGGGCTGCCTGGATAGAAACCGATTCGCGGCGCGAGGCCGCCGATAACTTCCGCGCCATTTGGCGATGCCTGTGTAATGGCCCAGTAGTCTCGCGCTTCGTCCATGCGGACAAAGTTCCAACCGAACAACTTCGAGTAGAACGAAATGGCGCGCGTCGTATCCGAAGCGGGAATATCAAAGTACATCGGTCATGCCCGCGAACGCGTCATCCTGGCGGCCAACGCATCTGTCGTCCGCCGAGCACATGAATGTGCAGGTGGTATACACCTTGACCGCCTTCCGGATGGGTGTTGATCACTAGTCGGAAGCCTTCCCGCGCAATACCCTGCTCTTCGGCAACGCGGCGCGCAAGCCCCATCATTTCGCCCAGCAAGGCCTCCGGTGCTTGAAGAAGGGTCGGGTACCGTTTCTTCGAAATCACCAGAAGGTGAACCGGCGATTGCGGATTGATATCCCGAACCGCGAATGCATTCTCCGTTTCAGCTATCCACCGGTCGCGCCGCCCTTGCTCGAACGGGCTAGGTTTGGCGTAGAGCTCCGCGATTTGCGCGTCCGTGAGCTCTGCGGTGGCCGGCAGGGCAGCGGCCAATCCGGCCACGATGCAAACCATTTTCAGCATGCGCATGCGCTGGGCCCTCTAGCTCGCTTGAGCGTTGGAGCCAACTACGGCTCTCAGACACATGTACGCGCCGAGCGCAAGCAAGCCGATAAAGAACGTGCGACGGAAGACCTGTTCATCAGTCCGCAGGCGCACGATTTGCCCGACATACATCCCAGCTAACGAGAAAACAAGCGCAACCACCCAACTGCCAGCGACGTCGATTCGAAGTTGCCCATGGGCCATGAGGGCTGCCGCCAACGCAAGAGGGCAAACGAACGCATTGATGCCGACGATCTGCACCAGCTCCTCTTTGCCGAGTCGAAGAAACGTCAGGTACGGAGCCGTAGGAATGACGAACACGCCGGTTGCGCCATTCAGCATACCTGTCACGAATCCAACGAGCGGCGACAGCCATCGTTCGGAGTGCGGGTGAATTTCCAACCGTCGTCCGAAAAGTCCGTAGATCGCATGCGCCGCAAGCACTGCACCCAATGCACCAGTGGCGGTGGATTGCGAGGACCCCGTGAGGAACTCAACGGTGGAAAACGTTCCGATCACGGTGGCGACGATCATCAAAGCGAATCGGCGCAAGAGCGAAACGAGCGCAGGTCCCGATGCAACCTGCCACACGTTCGTAACGAGCGCCGGGATCACCAAGATGCCGGCGGCTTGGGCGGGCGTCATGACGATGCTGAGAAGGCCCATGCCAACGGTGGGCAATCCGAGTCCAAGTACGCCCTTGATACCTCCAGCGAGCAGAAAGACCGCGGCGATAAACACGGCGAGGCTCAATTCGGACATCGGCACGGCTGGGAATGGACGTCAGGCGAGTAGCTCAGGCCGTCGCTCTTGCGCGCGTCCCTCTCCATGCACCGTTAGGTTGCGATTAGCGCTTGTGTGCACGTAGCCGCCTCACTAGGTCCGACTGCACTGGAAGCCGCCCGCACAAACCGACCTCTCCCGCGTACACGAGGTATATCGCTTCCTCCCCGGCCCTGAAGAAGGTTCCGCAACCTCCTGGGTCACCCGCCTGCGCTAGTAGGGGTAACCCTCAAGCCTTGGCGCGTTGAGCTTGAACTCATGCGGCTTGCCGTAAGCATCGCCAATCGGCATCTTGACCTTCGGCAGACTTTGTTGGTCGAGCACCTGGTCCTCCGG
>Ga0134124_10004965_pt1 | contig 10687 bp, 7 predicted proteins | sample KB304_FD_96880 | JGI IMG/M metagenome (GOLD analysis project Ga0134124, IMG submission 96880) | Terrestrial soil microbial communities without Nitrogen fertilizer from Kellogg Biological Station, Michigan, USA - KB3-0-4 | ecosystem: Environmental > Terrestrial > Soil > Unclassified ... | reverse complement strand
GGGCGGCGGCCAGAGCGCAAAATTCTGTCGCAGGTAGAAATACGTCGCGATCAGGATCGCAAACATCGACGTCTCGATCGCCAACAGCAAATTGTTTCCCCACCACACCGGGTCGTACGTGTCGAACTCATGGTGCGGCAGTCCGGAAATATCGATGACGGCTCTCGTGCTCATACTTCTTTCGGCTGCAACTCCGCGCGCGGCGCAACGTGCTCCGATTTCTGACCAGTCTCTCGCGCTTGTTTGTTCTCATAATTCGGATCGGCGAAGAACCAGCAGGTGAGCGTGAATCCTGCGAGTATCGCGCCAAATAAAAACGCCCACGGCGTGAATATGCCAACTATGAACGTCACGGCCGTCGCAAGCGCAACCATCAACGGCCAGATCGATGGACCAGGAATGTCGAACCGCAGCTCGGGCTGCGCGTCCATGACACTCGTGACTAGTGTCTCGCGTTTTTTAGTATTCAGACCACGAACGATCGGCGCGTCCGCAGTCGCCTGCCAGATCGGATAGCGACCCTGAACCACCGGAATGTTGTGGAAGTTGTAATTCGGCGGCGGCGAGGGGATGCTCCACTCGAGCGAATCCGCACCCCACGGGTTATCGCCCGCAACAATACCTGCCCGCAGCGCCCAAACCGCGTTCACGATGAACACCAGCACGCCCGACGCGAGCACAAACGCGCCGATCGACGCGATCAGATTCAGCGTCCCCCAGCCAGTCTCGGGCAGGTACGTGTAAACGCGTCGCGGCATGCCGTTGAGCCCGAGCTGATGCATCGGAAAGAAGACGAGGTTGAAGCCGATGAACATCAGCCAGAAGTTCAAATGCCCAGTGCGCTCGCTCAACATGCGGCCGGTCCACTTCGGAAACCAGTAATAAAACGCGCCGAAGAGCGGAAACACCGAGCCGCCAATCAACACGTAATGAAGATGCGCGACGACGAAGAACGTGTCGTGGATCTGCAAGTCGAGCGGCACCGACGCCAGCATCAAACCGGTTAGGCCACCGAGAACGAAGATCGCGAAGAACCCGAGCACGAAAAGCAGCGGCGTCTTGATGTTGAGCCTGCTGCCCCAGAGTGTCGCGATCCAGCAAAAGATCTGCACGCCGCTCGGAATCGCGATCATCATGCTGGCGGCAGTGAAAAAGCTCTGGCCCATCTGCGGTATCGGCGTCGCGAACATGTGGTGTACCCACAGGCCGAATCCGATAAAACCCGTCGAGATCAACGACAGGACGAGCGCGACGTAACCAAATATCTTTCGCCGAGCAAACGTGACGATGATCGGCGAGATGAACCCGAGCGCGGGAATGAAGATGATGTAGACCTCCGGATGTCCGAAGAACCAGAACAGGTGTTGATACAGAATCGCATCGCCACCTTCCGCCGGATTGAAGAAATGCGTGTCGATGAGTCGATCGCTGGCGAGAAAGCTGCTCGCGAGCATCACCGCGGGCATCGCGAAGATGATCATGAACGCCGTCACGACCTGCGCCCACACAAACAAAGGTATGCGGTTGAGCGACATGCCGGGCGCGCGCATTTTGAACGCGGTGCCGATGACGATAACTGCACCGACGAGCGCGGAGATCTCAGTAAACGTGATCATCTGCGCCCAGATGTCGACGCGTTTTCCTGGTGAATATGCAGGGCCGGAGAGAGGTACGTAAGCAAACCAGCCCGCGTCTGGTCCGGTATTCATGAAAAAAGCTGTGTACAGCAGCAGACCACCGATCAAATAGACGAAATAGCCGTAAACATTGAGTCGTGGAAACGCCACGTCGCGCGCGCCGATCATCAGCGGCACGAAGTAGATTCCGAACGCGGTCATGATTGGCACAGCGAACAGGAACATCATCGTCGTGCCGTGTGTAGTAAAGATCTGGTTATAACGATCGGGATTGAGGAAATGGTTTTCCGGGAACGCGAGCTGAATCCGCATCAGCGCCGCTTCGATACCGCCGAGCAGAAAGAACACGAATGCAGTCACGATATAGCGCTTCGCGATGGCTTTATGATCGGTGTCAGTAAACCATCCCCACACACCGCCGGGACGCGCCCACGTCTTCTCAAGCTCCTCGCGCTCCTGCCGCATCGCCTCAGCAAGCTCTTCGTCACTGATCGTTGTACTTAGCCCCTGATCAGCGTGCGCCTCTTTTTGCGCTTTTTGTGCCTTTTTGTGGCTAATATTTCTTTGTTCCTGTTCGTGGCTCATTGCAAACTCTGCAAGTACTCAACCAACGCCTGTAAATCAGCGTCTGACATATTGTTTTGCGGCATCCGGTTCCCCGGCTTGAACGTCTGCGGATCCTTGATCCATTGCGCCAGATGCTCGCGCGTGTTCACGAGCGTCGCCGCCCCGATCATGTGGCGACTACCGACGTGCGTCAGGTTTGGTCCAACGTTCGAACCTGCCGGTGTGCCGTTGATCGCGTGGCACATCACGCACGTCGTTGAAAAGAAGACCTGCTGCCCACGCTTCTGCGCATCACTCGTTGCCGACACAGCCTGCTGCGTCTGATTTTGTCGCCACGCATTGAACTGCTCCTGCGGCTCGGCGACCACCCACAGCGCCATCTTCGCGTGCTGAAGGCCGCAGTACTCGGCGCACTGCCCGCGATAGACGCCGGGCTTGTCTGCTTGTAACCAGATGGTGTTGATCTTTCCCGGAATGAGATCTTTTTTGCCGGCGAGATTCGGCACCCAGAAACTGTGAATCACATCAGCCCCGCGCAAGCTGAACATCACCGGCACGCCCACTGGAATGTGAATCTCGTTGGCTGTCGTGAAGATGTTGCTCGCGTCGACGTCGTTATAACGAACTTCCCACCACCATTGATGTCCGGTCAGATCAATCGACAAGCCGTTCTTGGTGGGATCGTTCAAGCGGAGCGATCGCCCCGATGAGTAACTGGCAATCAAAAACACAAACAGAACGATCACGGTGATCGTCGTGAGACTGATCACGACGTTGCGGCGGCGGCGTTCTGATTCCTCTGGCGGCTCGAGCACCGGCACTCTGTCCGCAGCTTCGACGGTTCGCTTTCGTAACGCCAACAACAACGCAATCATCACGAGCGCAAACACGATCGAGCAGACGTAGAACATCAACCACCAGAGCCTGCTGATGTTCTCAGCGTTTGGACCAGCAGGGTTGATCGCGTTCTGTATCCCGCCGCACGCCGCGAAGCACAACGCCAGGACGAGCGTCGCGATCAGTCGAGCAGTTGTGCTAATCCTTCCCATCATTGCGGCGGCTCAGTTGTTTGCAGCGGCGTCTTCCTTTCGGTCCGTTGTTCCGAGCGGCGCGCGTTCATCGTGTCGTTGCGTGTCGGCGCGACGTCTTTGCGCAACTGCCCACTCATAGCGCGGACGTACGCGACGAGCTGCTGCACCTGGTTGTCGGGAATCTTTTGACGAAACGAAGGCATGCCGTTCGGGCGGCCTTCAACGATCGTCGAGTAGATGTTTTCCGGTCTGTCGCCGTAAATCCATTTCGCGTCCATCAACGGTGGGCCAATACCACCACCGCCATTGAAGTGACAGCCGCTACAGTTGTATTGCGAATAGAGTCGCTTGCCTTCGTTGGCGTCGAAGGCATGCTGATCCGCGGGATTCTGCACCGGCATCTGCAAGCCACCGACACCCGGACGAATGTCGCTCATCGTGACGTCGTAAGATTTGAAAGTTGCTGGCGGGGTCGAGAACTGTCGCTGTTCACGTTTACAAGCAGACAGACATAGAAGACACAGAAAAATACTCACGCAGCGGCGCAATGATGCAGCGCCTGCCGGTTTTTCGTAGCGCCTTTGCGCCGCTGCGCGAGAAATCGTCTTAAACACCGCTACCTCCTTCGACCACTGGTACTCTGTAGTCCTTCAAGATCTGCTCAATCTCCGGCCGCCGCTTTTCTAAAAACTGATCAAGCTCGTCCCTCAGCTCCTGATCCCCTCTTCGCACACCCATCGAGATATCGAACACAAACGGCAGGAACGGCTGATCAATCTGCGGCGAGACTGGAACCACTTCCATTGGCACACGCGACTGTTTCGCAAAGTAACCCGCCAGCGGTCCCCACACGATCGCGAGATCGATGTCACCCTTCTCGACTGCATCGACGATGCGGGCCGGCGGATCCGGTTGGCTGTAGTCGCCGTAGAGCGTGAAGCCTTTGACGTTATCGACGATGTTGCGGCGCGTGAGTGCGTGCGCAGGCGGCGCGTTGCTCTGATCGTCGCCGATGATCTGCACGCCGATGCGGAGCTTCTTGAGCACGGGATCGTCAAACGACTTCACCTCAACATGACGATCCTTGCGAGAAAGGAAGACGTAGGTGGACCGATAGTATGGCTTCGTAGTCAACGCCATCTCGAACCCGGAAGGCACACCGATCACGACGTCGCACATACCGGCCTTGAGAGTGTTGCGGAAGAACCCGCGACGCTGCGCCCACCATGTGTATTCGACGCGCTCGCCGAGATCCTGGGCCAAGAGCTCCGCGATCTTATTTTCAAAACCTTCGAGCCGCTGATTCGAGAACGGAAGATTATTCGGATCGGCGCAGACACGTAGGACACCGGCAGGCCGCGGGATCGTTTGCGCTGCGGCAACGGGAATGGTGGAATCCTTTTTACTCGTACAACCAAACAGAAAAAGCATTGCTCCCGCAGCGACGCAAAGGCGCAGCGGAAGACGGAAGCATTGCGCCGTTACGCCGTTGCGGGAGAAATTTTTTCTTGAGTTAAGGAAGCGCGAACACATAAAGCATGCCTCCCCTCGTCGTGTAATCCGGTAGATCAGCCATCGCGCCCACAAACCCGAGCGCGGCAGTCTGATCACGCGGATCCAAGCCGCCCGCCACGATCGCGCCGGACCATCCACCAACGCCCGCCAGTATCGCTATGTACTGCTTCCCATCCGGCCCGCGGTACGACACCGGCTGCCCGATGATTCCCGAGCCACACTTGAACTGCCACAACAACGCTCCACTCTTCGCATCAAGCGCTTTGAACCATCCATCCATCGTTCCGTAAAAAACCACGTCGCCCGCCGTCACAACCGCTCCACTCCACACCGGGAAATTCTCGCTAACAGCCCACACCTTCTGGTTCTTCACCGGATCCCACGCTAGAAACTCACCACGATTTCCGCCCGGCCCTGCATACATGCGCACGTTCATGCCGACGTACGGCGTCCCTGCGATGTAGTTCGCTTCCAGTCCCTCCGCGTCCATGCAAAGATTCTGGTGCGGGATATAGACGAGCCCCGTGCGCGGCGAGAACGCAGACGGCTGCCAGTCTTTCGCCCCCGGCGCCGCGGGACAGATCTCGCGCACGACCTTGCCGACCTCAGGCTTCTTCTCTTCGTTCTCGATTAATTTTCCACTACTGAGATCGACGCCTTTCGAAGAAGTGATATATCCGAATGGATTTGCGGAAAGGACCTGACCGTTAGTGCGGTCCATCACGTAGAAATAACCGTTGCGCTCAGGCCGCACGAGAACTTTACGCGTCTGGCCATTAACCGGCATGTCCATCAGGATCTGTTCGTTGATGCTGTCGTAGTCGTGCAGATCGTGTGGCGTGAATTGATAAAACCAGCGTGCCTCACCAGTATCGACGTCACGCGCAAAAATGCCACACGTCCACTTGTTATCACCCGGCCGCTGATCGGGATTCCACGGACCAGGATTCGCCGTACCGTAAAAGATCAGGTTCTGTTCAGGGTCGTAAGAGATCCAACCCCACATCGTGCCGCCACCAATCTTCCACGCATCAGCAGGCCAGCTCGTGACGCCGAGATCCTTGCCGCGGTCCTGCGGATAAAAGGGATGAAAGTTCGGACCGATCAAAACGTCTGCATCAGGTCCGGTGTGATAAGCGCGCCACGCGATCGTTCCGTCGGCCGCATTCAGCGCCGTGAGCCAGCCACGCACGCCAAACTCACCACCACTGTTACCAACCAGCACTTTTCCTTTCACGACGAGCGGCGCCATCGTCATCGACTCGCCGAGATTGATGTCGCCGACCTTTGTCTTCCAGATCTCTTTTCCCGTGTTGGCGTCGAGTGCGATGGTGTTGTTATCGAGCGTGTTGAAAAAGATCTTTCCGTCCGAATACACGCCGCCACGATTGACGACATCACAGCACGCAACCCCCTGAGACGAGGACGCCGGATTCGATTCGTATTTCCATTTGACTGGGCCGCCGGGCTGCGTCAGATCGATCGCGTACACGACATTCGGATACGGCGTGATGATGTACATCATGTTGTTCGCGATGATTGGTGCGGCTTCGTGACCACGCACGATGCCTGTCGAGAAGGACCACGCGAGTTTTAGTGCGGCGACGTTGCCGGTGTTGATGTCCTGAAGACCACTGAAGCGCGTGCTGGCGTAGTTTTTGGCGGGCATCGTCCACTGCCCGTCTTCCTGTTCGACGGCGATAGTCGCGCCGGTGGGCGCGGTAAGGACCTGGTTAGGTGCGCTTGGTTGAGGTTGAGAGTTGTTGTTTCGGGTGCAGGCAGCGGCGAGTAAAATTCCACAAGCAACGATCGCCGCGCCGCGGAAACCGACTGACAGATTATTCTTCACTTCCCCGCCCCGGTTCGTTATGTGTAAAACCGGACGAGCTACATACAAACGTCGTGCAATTCGATCGCGGTTGGTCCCGTTGGCAGAGGTGCGGGTATTATCGTTGCTTCACTTGAGGGTGCATTGATCGCAGTAGTGAGAAACAGAACATTATCGACACTCCGGTGTATGAGAAAAAAACGGCCAGGGCGTAACTGGCTCTACTTTGCTTTTGTTTTGTGCTGGTTAATTGTTGGCAGTGTTTCGGCCCAGGAGCAATCGGCGCCAATCCACGGTAATGTTACTGATCCGAACGGCGAGCCAATCCAGCGAGCGTCGGTCGAGTTTGAATCGGATGGAAAGATGATTCGCACAGTAACTGATCTCGCTGGAGATTTTACAGTGTTTAGTGCGCGACCGTACGGAACACTCTCGATCAGTAGCCCGGGTTTCAGTACCGTCAAAATAAAAGTCGCTGCTGAAAAATATACCCGGCGCATACAACTATATCCCGCTGTCATAAACGAGCGCGTCGTCGTCAGCGCGCCCAAAACTTACGAGGAGCGCGTTCCAGCGACGTCCAGCAGTCAATTCAATGTTGGCCCGCACGACATCGCTACTGCGGGCGCGCTCACGATCGACGACGTACTCCGGCAGGTTCCAGGCTTCTCTTTGTTTCGACGCTCCGGCGGACTGACGACGAATCCGACTGCGCAAGGTGTTTCGCTGCGAGGCGTGGGCGCGAGTGGCGCGAGCCGCGCGCTCGTTTTGCTCGATGGTGTGCCCTTGAATAGTCCGTTCGGTGGTTGGGTTTATTGGAATCGTGTTCCGCGCGTGAACATCGAGAATGTATCCGTACAGAACGGCGCGAGCTCCAGTGTCTACGGTAGCGGCGCGCTCGGCGGCGTTGTGAATATCACGAGTGACACGCGTTGGGGCTCGGGGTTCGATGTTTTAGCTTCCGCCGGCAATAAAGGCACTGCCGTGACGTCGTTTAGCGGTGGGAAAATTCTAGGCGACTGGGGGATCGTCGCTGCTGGAGAAGCGCTACACACAAACGGATACGTGCTCGTACCGGAGAATCAAAGAGGCGCGGTCGATACTGCCGCGGGAACGGGCGATCTCGGTGGCTCAGTCACAGTTTCAAATGTAGCGCATGGGTTTTCATTTCTTCGTGTCAGCTCGTTTGGTGAAAGTCGTGACAACGGCACCCCGGTTCAAGTCAACGACACGCGTATCACGTCGATCGATCTTGGGCTCGATTCAACACTACCGAAAGTCGGCCCGGTTTTGGTTCGGTTGTATGGGTCGAGTGAGACGTTCAATCAGAACTTTTCTGCGGTAGCGGCAGATCGTAATAACGAATCGTTGACTAATCGCCAGCGTAATCCGTCGCAGCAAGTGGGGTTTGTATTTCAAGCGACGCCCAACGTCGGCTATCACCAGGTGCTGCGCGTTGGTGTCGAAGGTCGCGAGGTGCGCGGGCACAGCGCGGAGACGACGTTCAATAACTCAAGAATCACGGCGTTTGTCGATGCGGGTGGACGGCAGAGGTCGATTGGAGTGTTTGCGAGTGATTCCGTGTACCTCGGATCGTGGCAGTTTGGCTTTGGAGGGCGAGTCGATCACTGGCTCAACAGCCACGGCTTTTCGAATCGAAGGCCGGTGATTGGAGCACCGGCGCATAATCTGTTCCCTGATAGAACAGAGACTGCGTTTAGCCCGCGCTTTTGGTTAACGAAACGATTCGACACGGGTATTGAAGTGAGTGCGTCGGCGTATCGCGCCTTTCGCGCGCCCACGCTCAATGAGCTGTATCGCAACTTTCGTGTGGGGAATGTAGTGACAAACGCGAACGCCGATTTGAGTGCGGAACGGCTGACAGGCGGGGAGGCGGGGATCGGTTTTCACCAGTTGGATGAGCGACTGTTTGTTCGGGGAAATGTTTTCTGGAGTGATATTGACGATTCGATCGCGAACGTTACGCTTACAACTACACCCGCGCTGATTACTCGACAGCGACAAAACCTCGGAGCGATTCGTGCGCGTGGAGTTGAGTTGTCCGCGGTGATGAAGTTTACCTACCGTTGGGAAGTGTCGGGTGAGTATATGTTGACGGACAGCACAGTGCTGCGCTTTCCGGCGAACCCTGGATTGGTAGGATTGATGGCGCCGCAAGTGCCGCGACACCAGTTCAACTTTCAGGTGATGTACCGTAGTGCAGATTGGTTAGTGTCAACGCAGGGACGCTTCGTGAGCAGGCAGTTTGATGACGATCAGAATTTGTTGCCGCTGGAGAGGTTCTTCACACTCGATGCTGAGGTGACGCGACAAATTTCCGAGAAGCTAAGGTTGTTTGTCGCGTTTCAGAATCTGACGGGGAGCCGGTACGAAATTAGTAGCACGCCGGTGTTCACTGTCGGCCCGCCAGTACTGATACGAGGTGGCGTGCGTGTGACGTTGAAATAGACGTGACAGGATTTACAAGATGTAAACAGGATTTACATGTAAATCTTGAAACATCATGTAAATCCTGTCTACAACCCGATCAATCCCTTGAGCGTCAACGCATTTCGCACTGCCGCACCCTCGGGATCGTTATTGAAGTAGACGTAAACCGCCTTCAATCGCTCGCGCCAACTCTCGATCCGTTCAGCCCATTTCTGTAGCTGTTCGTCCGAATACGATCCCCAGTACTTCGCGCTCGTCGGACCGTGAAAACGGATGTAAGAAAACGGGGCAGTGATCTCATTCGGTACTTTCATGTCCGCAAAGTCGTGTATGCAAAACGCTGCCTTGTGCTTCCGCAGCAGCCGGTAAACTTCCGGCGCAAACCAGCTCTCCTCGCGAAACTCGAACGCATACTTGTGCTGCGGCGGCAGCGACTCGAGAAACTCAGCAAAGCGCTCGATGTTTAGCTTCCACCGCGGCGGTAGTTGAAAAAGTATCGGTCCGAGCTTCTTCTCAAGGCGCTCAGCGACAAGAAAAAACTTCTCCGAGGAGCTTTGCGGATCTTTCAGCTTCTTCATGTGCGTGATGAAGCGACTCGCCTTCACTGCATATACAAAGTTTGACGGCGAAGACTCGCGCCAGTTGTCGAAAGTCTTCGCCGTCGGCAGGCGATAGAAACTGTTATTGATCTCCACCGTGTTGAAGTGGCGCGCGTAATAGTCGAACATCTGCGCGCCCTTTGTCCCCGGCGGATAGAACACACCCTCGAGCCAGTGTTTGTAATGCCATCCGGAAGTGCCAATAAAGATCTTCACTTCACCGCGTGACGGCAATACTCGATCCGTTCAGTTCTTCGACGTCTCGCGCTTCGATCCGATGTACTTCTCGAACCACTCGAGATTCGCCTTCATCGCCGCCAGCTGCATCTTCGGCTCGGTAGGTCCGTGCGGCTGGCGCGGCAAAACGAGCATGCGCGTCGGTACGCCCTTCACTTTCAGCGCGTTGTAAAACTCGTAACCTTGCGAGATCGGCACGCGGATGTCTGCCTCCCCATGCTGAATCATCGTCGGCGTCGTGACGTTCTTCACGTTGAACATCGGCGAGTGCTTCTGGTAGAGATCCATCGCTTCCCAAAACTGCCCGCCGAAGTAGTCAGGAACAAACGCCGGGATGTCAGCCGTACCGTTGAAGCTCATGAGGTTCGTGACCGGCGCGCCTGCTGACGCAGCTTTGAAGCGTGACGTTTGCGTCACGATCCACGACGTCATGAATCCGCCGTAGCTCCAACCCATCACACCTAGTCGCTCCGGATCGGCAACGCCCATCTCGATCACGCGATCGACTCCGGTCATCAAGTCCTGGTAATCGCCGAGGCCCCAATCCTTCAGGTTTGCGCGGCGAAACTCAGGACCGTAACCACTCGAGCCGCGCGGATTCGGACGCAGGATCGCGTAACCGCGTGCAGCAAACGTCGCGAGCGGGTAAACGCCCCGGCCGCCGATGAATGCCTGTTGGAACACGCCCGCCGGTCCGCCGTGAACGTTTAGAATCAGTGGCACTTTTTGTCCGGCTTGATAACCGACTGGATACGTCAACAAGCCTTCGATCTGTTTTCCGTCTTTCGATTTCCACGTGACGACTTCGGTGCGGCCGATTGC
>Ga0134124_10004964_pt1 | contig 10688 bp, 9 predicted proteins | sample KB304_FD_96880 | JGI IMG/M metagenome (GOLD analysis project Ga0134124, IMG submission 96880) | Terrestrial soil microbial communities without Nitrogen fertilizer from Kellogg Biological Station, Michigan, USA - KB3-0-4 | ecosystem: Environmental > Terrestrial > Soil > Unclassified ... | reverse complement strand
TCGCATCGACGCCGCCCGCGGAACCAGTGAAAGGACGGGGCGCTTCCTCGAATTCCTGCACCGCGTGCAGGACCAGGACCTCACGCTGGCCGTCGCGATGACCGACGCGAAGGGCGACCGCAGCCTGCGGCCGCACCAACAGGCCAACGTCGACAGCTATGTGCATATCGTGGAGCGCCACGCCAAGGGGATCGTGATATCGGGCACCAAGGCGATCGTGACCGGCGCGCCCTACGTGCATGAGCTCCTGGTCATGCCCTGCCGCAGCATGGGCGAGCAGGACGCCGATTTCGCGGTGTGCTGTTCGGTCCCGATCGACGTCGCCGGCCTCACCATCGTGGCCAGGCCGGCGGGCCGTCCCGGTGAAAGGCTCGAGCATGGGGACGCGCTCTTTTCGCGCAAATATGGCCAAAGCACGGCCGTGTGCATGTTCGACCGCGTTTCCGTGCCGTGGGAGAGCGTGTTCTATGCGGGCGACTGGGAGCACAGCGGCCATCTTACCTACAGCTATGCGACGCATCACCGCCAGACCTGCATCGCCGCGCGTGCGGGATTCGGCGATATCCTGATCGGCGCCGGCGCGCTGATGTGCGAGGCGAACGGATTCGATCCCGGCAAGGAAACCCATTTGCGCGAGCAGATGGTGGAGTTGATCAAGATCGTGGAAGGCTTCTACGCCTGCGGCGTCGCCGCCAGCGTCTACGGCAAGGCCGACGAGCACAGCGGCACCTTCATGCCCGACCCGGTGTTCGCCAATATCGGAAAGTTGCTGCTGTCCACGCAGATCTACGACATGCACCGGATCGCCCACTATGTGAGCGGCGGCCTGATCGTGAGTTTGCCCGGCCCCGACGAGGACCACAATCCGGCGACGGCGGCCAAGCTTTCCGACGTCTTGCGCGCCAACCCGAACGTCCCGTACGAGCAGCGCATCCAGACGGCGCGTTTCCTGGAGGACCTGACGGCCGGCTACCAGGGCGGCTGGTACAGCATGATCAGCCTGCACGGCGGCGGCTCGCCGGCCGCCATGAAGCAGGAAATCTGGCGCAACTATCCGCTGGGCTCGAAGGTGGAACTGGTCGAGCGCCTGCTGGAGCGCGGCGTGGCGCACGACCCCGGCCGGGCCATCACGGCCAACCGGCAGCCCGGCAAGTGCTGCGACATGGGTTGCAGCGCGCCGGGGCAGCCGGTGATGGTGGATCTGCCGGTGACGAGAAAGGCTTGAGGCTTTGCGGGTCAGATCACAATTCAGGACGGTAGTGCTGACGGAGGAAGAAAGCCTCCATCGAAATTGTGCTCTGACCCCAACTGACTAGGGCCAACCTACAGCGACAGCAGGCGCTGGAAGAACGAGCGGTAGCGGCGCAGCGCCACGCGCAGGTTCTCGGTGGAAGCGCTGTCGGTTTGCTCGAGCTGCTCTTCGAGGCTGGCGCGCTCGGTGGAGAAAGTCTCGGCCAGGCTCCTCATCACCTGGGCCACGAGCTCGTCCGCCTGCCGCACGGCCTGCCTCGGATCATCGACAAAGCCGATCTGCACCTCGTCCCAGCGAGCCCGAAAGCGGCTCGCCACATCGGGGTCGAACAGCGCGGCGAGATGCTCGGCGCCACTTGGCTGCTGCGGCGCCACATCGCTTACCCGCTGTTCCTGGCGCTGTTCCTGCGCTACCTGGTCGGCCTCGCGCTGGCGCTGATCGGTCTTCTCAGCGGCGCCGGCGAAATCCGCCGTCGTGAGAGTCTTTTCCTGTTCCGCTTGTGCGGTGTTCATGAATGCACCTCCATTTCCCTGGCCCGCTCGTCCTGGCTGACCTCGAGCAGTTCATCAAAGAGCGCGCGGTAATGCACCACGCCCTTGCGCATCTCCTCGGTGTCGGCCTCACCACGCTGGTCACGCAGCGCAATCGCCTGCGCCGCGCGGTAGTGCTCGACAACGGAAGGGTGGTCGACCGAGATATCGGCGGCGCGACTCTCGAAGTCGCCCATCGGATAACCCCGCTTGCCCATCAGGTCGCGGACCAGCTGGTCGGCCTCCATCAACACGCCTTTCGGGTTGTCGACGAAGCGGCCCTGCAGGGCTTTCCAGTCCTGGCCGAACCTTGCGGCATCGGCCGGCGCCAGCGGCACGATATTGAGCTTCTCGACGCGCTTCTCACGGGTCCTGAGTTCCGCCTCCGCCTTCGACCGGCTGCCCATCTCGTCGACGGCCCGCCCGTACTCCGGACCGAAGCGCTGGATCAGCCGGTCGGATTGGCGTTTTCGGGTGTAAAGCCACGCGCCTACCGCGAGCAGTGCAAGTATCACCACTGCAACGACGGCCATTGTCTGAGTGTCCAAGGTATTCATAGGGGTCTCCTGTTTCCACAACCGACTCTAGGAGGCGGGGCCCGCGTGACGTGTCGGCGGCACCCCACCAAGCCGCATGGGCGGTTCTGATCGCGCTGTAGGACGAGTCCGGCGGCATGCCTCAACGGGTAAACTGGCGCGCAACCCCGCCCAATGCACCCGTGACAAACCCCGAACCCGCCACGATCAGGCTGCTGTGCGTGGAAGACAGCGCCGACGATGTGGAACTCATGGCGATCGCGCTGGAACGCGCCGACCCGCATCGCCGCTACCTGCTCGAAAGAGTCGAGGATGCGAGCGGCTTCACCGAGGCCCTGCGGCACGACTTCGACGTGATCCTGTGCGACTTCAATATGCCGCGCTTTTCCCCCTATGCGGCATTGCAGATCCTGGTGGCGCGGCGCTGCGGCATTCCCCTGGTGGTGGTCACGCGCGCGATCGGCGAAGAGGCCGCCGTGCATGTGCTGCGCTGCGGCGCCAAGGATTACCTCACCAAGGACAAGCTGGGCACCCTGCCGCAGATCATCGAACGGGTGATGACCGAGCGCCGGCGCGTGCTGGAACAGGAGCGCCTCGGTCGCGAGCTCGAGGCCGCCTATCGCCGCCTGAAGAAGCTCTCGGCAAGGCTGGTGGTGGCGCAGGAACGGGAACGCACGCTGATTTCGCGCGAGCTACACGATCAACTGGGCCAGACACTCACCGGCATGGTCATCCACCTGCACGCCGCCAAACGCTCCGGCGATCCCGCCGACGCCCGGAAGCACACCGATACCGCGATGGACATGGCGCAGGCGGCGGTCAGCCAGCTCAAGACGCTGTCGTTCTCGCTGCGGCCCGCCCAGCTCGATCTGCTGGGGCTGGTGCCCGCCGTCCAGACTGCGGTGCAGCGCATCGCCGAGCCCGCGGACCTGGCATTCAGCGTGAGCTCGCGCGGCAAAGAGCCCGCGGTATTGGGCGAGACGGCGTCGGTCTCGCTGCGACTGGTGCAGGAAGCCCTGAACAACGTGGTGCGGCATGCCAACGCCTCGCTCGTCGTCGTGCGCCTGCGTTTCCTGCCGCAGGGACGCATCGGCGTGCTGGTGATCGACGACGGCGTCGGCTTCGACAAGACCGAGCTTCTCGGGGGGCAGGCCAGCGAGCGTAACGTCGGCCTTTACGGGATGATCGAACGCACCGAACTGGCCGGCGGCCGGCTGCATATTCGCACCCGACCCGGCCGCGGCGTGGCCATTCGTGCCGTGCTGTAGGGTATAACTGCGGACCATGAAAACCAATGCCGAATCGCAGCACGTCCGGATCGTGCTTGCCGACGACCACGATCTGGTGCGTTCAGGCATCAAGGCGCTGCTGTCCATGGTCGACGGTCTCGAGGTCATCGCCGAAGCCCGCGACGGGCAAGAGCTCATCAATGTCGTGGACAACCTGATGCCCGACGTCGTCATGACGGACATCTCCATGCCGGGAATGGACGGCATCACGGCCATAGCGCACATCCATGCCAAGCATCCGCAGGTCCGGTTGCTCGTGCTTTCGATGTATGACACCGTCGACTTCGTCAAGCGGGCGGTCGCCAACGGGGCGTGCGGCTACCTGATGAAGGATGCGCCGCCGTTCGAGCTGGAGCAGTCGGTCCGCAGCGTGATGGCCACCGGCAGCTATTTCAGCCCCGCGATCGCCCAGCGCCTGCTGCAGCCGTCGGAGCCGACGGTCGATGATGAACTCACCCACCGCCAGGTCGAAATCCTGCGCCTCATCGCCCAGGGACGGGCCTCCAAGGAAATCGCCTATGAGCTGGGCCTGTCACCCAAGACCGTGGACGTGCACCGCGCCCGCATCATGGAACGGCTGCACCTGAACGACATCGCCAGCCTGACTCTTTACGCCGTGCGCAAGGGATTGATCAAGCCTTAGGAGCCTGCGCGGCAGAGCAACGGGTCTGCGTTGGGTCTGCAAGGGGGGGCAGGCTAGGCGCGGGCGGCGAGCAGCAGGCCTGCTCTTCTTTTTTTGAATCAACAGGTTATGCAACATACCTAACTTGACTTCTCAAGTAGCGCGGGGGTATGCTTGAGCTTGTGCTTAAGTGGCTCTTCATTTTCATGGTCGTGGCGTGCGTCACCGCTCATGCCGCTCCGGCCGCGGTCGCGGAGGACGAAATCGCCCTCCTCCTGGCCGAAAAGGGATTGTTGACCAGGCTGGAACAGGTGAGCCACACCGTTTCGGATCGCGCTTCGAACCTCGTGATCACCGCGATGGGTTTCCTGGGCGTGCCGTACCGGCGTGGCGGCAATTCCGTGGAAACCGGCTTCGATTGCAGCGGATTCGTGCGCGCGATGTACGAACAGACCGTCGGGCTGCTGCTGCCGCGCCGAGCCAAAGAACAGGCCGCCGCGACCGAGGCGATCGACAAGAAGGACCTGCAGCCGGGCGACCTGGTTTTCTTCAATACGATGAAGCGTGCCTTCAGCCACGTGGGCATCTACGTGGGCGAAGGCAAGTTCATCCACTCCCCCAGGCCGGGCGCCGAGGTCCGGGTGGAGGACATGGGGGGCAACTATTGGCAGCGCCGCTTCAACGGCGCCCGCCGGGTTCTCGCCCTGTCCACCACGGAACCGCCCCAGAACCGGCCCTGATCGATTAGCCTTCACCGCGGCCGCCGACGCAGACTGGCCGGCGGCCTCAACTCTTGCGCGCTGGCGGCACGTCGGTGCATGTGCCGTGGGCGATCTCGGCCGCCATGCCGATGCTTTCGCCCAGCGTCGGATGCGGGTGGATGGTCTTGCCGATGTCCACTTCGTCCGCGCCCATTTCGATGGCCAGCGCGATCTCCCCGATCATGTCGCCGGCATGGGTGCCGACGATCGCGCCTCCCACGATGCGATGCGTCTGCGCGTCGAACAGCAGCTTGGTGAAGCCTTCATCGCGCGTGTTGGCGATGGCGCGACCGGAAGCCGTCCACGGAAAGTGACCCTTCTTGACGGCGATGCCCTGTGCCTTGGCCTGGTCTTCGGTCAGGCCGACCCACGCCACCTCGGGGTCGGTATAGGCCACGTTGGGGATCACGCGGGCATTGAAGGCCACCTTCTCGCCGGCCGCCACCTCCGCTGCCACATGCGCCTCATGCACCGCCTTGTGCTCCAGCATCGGCTGGCCGACGATGTCGCCGACGGCGAAGATGTGGGGCACGTTGGTACGCATCTGGATATCGACCGGAATGAAGCCGCGGTCCGTAACCCGCACGCCCGCCTTGTCGGCGCCGATCTTCGAGCCATTGGGACTGCGGCCCACGGCCTGCAGCACCAGGTCGTACAGCTGCGGCTCTTTGGGCGCCTGCTCCCCTTCGAACCGCACGAGGATGCCGTCCTTGTTCGCCTCGGCTCCGACCGTCTTCGTCTTGAGCATGATGTTGTCGAAGCGCGGCGCGTTCATCTTCTGCCAGACCCGCACGGCGTCCCGGTCGGGCCCTTGCATCAGGCCTTCCAGCATCTCGACCACATCCAGGCGCGCGCCCAGAGTGGAATACACCGTGCCCATCTCGAGGCCGATGATGCCGCCGCCCAGGATCAGCATGCGCTTGGGGATGCCCGGCAACTCGAGCGCGCCGGTGGAGTCCACCACCCGCGGGTCCTTCGGCATGAACGGCAATTGCACCGCCTGCGAGCCGGCGGCGATGATGCAGTTGCGGAACTTGATGGTCTGCTTCTTGCCGGTTTTCTCCTGCCCGGCTCCGCCGGTCTCCTCGACCTGCACGTGGTAAGGGTCGAGGAACTGGCCAATCCCGCGCACCACCGTCACCTTACGCATCTTGGCCATCGCGGCGAGCCCGCCGGTCAACTTGCCGACGACCTTGGACTTGTGGGCACGCAATTTGTCCACGTCGATGCTGGGTTTGCCGAAGCTAACGCCCAGCGCGTCGAAATGGCTGACCTCGTCGATGACGGACGCCACGTGCAACAGGGCCTTCGATGGAATGCAGCCCACGTTCAGGCAGACGCCTCCCAAAGTGGCGTAGCGTTCAACCAGGACCACCTTCATGCCAAGGTCGGCCGCGCGGAACGCACCGGAGTACCCACCCGGGCCGGCCCCAAGCACCAGCATGTCGCATTCGAGGTCGGCCGTGCCGGTGTAAGTCGAAGCGCCGGGCGCGGGAGCGCCCTCACCTGTTCCCTCTCCCGCAGCGGAGACGGGGGGAATGGGCCTGCCTTTCGAGCCCTCCCCCGAGCCGGGGGAGGGTTGGGGTGGGGGCGAGCTAGCTTGGCCCCGAGGGGCTTCCGCAGTGGTGCTCTCAAGCACCACAAGGGGAGTCCCTTCCTGAACTTTGTCGCCGAGCTTGACCTTCAGCTCCTTGACCACGCCCGCATGGGTCGAGGGGATCTCCATCGACGCCTTGTCGCTCTCCACCGTGACCAGCGATTGTTCGACCTTGATGTTGTCGCCCGGCTTGACCAGCAGCTCGATCACCGACACATCCGTGACATCGCCGATGTCCGGCACCTTCACCTCGACGAGGCTCATTTGGCCTCCTTCATTTTTATGGTGAAAACATCGAAGGGAGCGGCCGAATTGCGGTCGAATTCGCAGCCCGCCGCGATGCCCGCCTCGGCGACTTCCCGAGCGGTCTTGCTCTTGCCATAGATCGCGTACATGGCGCCCAGTGCAAAGCTGCGGCCCGAGCCGATGCCCCAGAACTCCTTGAACTCGAACACCTCGCGATAGCTGTACAGGCCGTAGATGCCGGTGGCATTGGCGATGACCACACTGAACTGGCTGGACTCGTAGGGATCGCTCTCTTCCTCCTTGGTTTGCAGGAAGAAATTTTCCTTGAGGTAGGGATGCAGCTTGGTGAAAGTGTCGAAGACCTCGTCGCGGGTGCTCAGCTTGAGGATTTAGCGCGGCATCGAGCCGATCGCCTTGCGCAACACCGGAAAGTGCGCCACCGTGCCGGCCATCCCGAGGTAGCTCGGCCCGGCGTCGGTCTCGACTTTGAAAATCTTGGTGTTGTCCTCGTAGCGATTGGCCAGTCGCGTGTCGCCGAAGGTCACCAGGGTGTCCGCCGCGATGGCGATCTGGCCGGCTTTCTTTACCACCACAACAGTTGTCATTCCGAACGCTCCGGGTTCGTGGTCGTCGCAGAACGCCTGGCGTTCCTCATAACATCGTGCGGCGGAAATCCGCCAGTATGGCGCCCAGGTAGGCGTTGAAGCGGGCCGCCGCCGCGCCGTCGATGACGCGGTGATCCCACGCCAGCGACAGTGGCAGCATGAGCCGGGGCTGGAATTGCTTGCCGTCCCAGACCGGCTCGGTCCGGCTTTTGCAGACGCCAAGGATAGCCACTTCCGGCGCGTTGATGATCGGCGTGAAGTATCGGCCACCGATACCGCCGAGCGAAGAGATGGTGAAACCGGCGCCCGACATATCGGCCGGCCCCAGCTTTCCATCGCGCGCCTTCGCCGCGAGCTCGCCCATTTCCTTGCTGATGGCCAGCACGCCCTTGCGGTCGGCATCCTTGAGCACGGGCACCACCAGGCCGTTGGGCGTATCGGCCGCGAAGCCGATGTTGTAGTACTGCTTGAGCACGAGTTGATCGCCGTCGAGCGATGCATTGAAGTCGGGGAACTTCTTCAGCGCCGCCACGCACGCCTTGATGAGGAAAGCCAGCATCGTGACCTTGATACCGGCCTTTTCATTTTCCTTGTTGAGCTGGATGCGGAACGATTCAAGTTCGGTGATGTCGGCGTCGTCGTGATTGGTGACGTGCGGGATCATCACCCAGTTGCGGTGCAGGTTGGCTCCGCTGATCTTCTTGATGCGGCCCAAGTCCCGGCGCTCGATCGGGCCGAACTTGGCGAAATCCACTTTCGGCCAGGGCAGCAGGCCGAGGGCTTCGCCCCCACCGACCGCAGGTGCCTTGCCAGCCGCCCTGGTGCTAACCTCACCCCGCATCACGGCCTTGGTGAACGCCTGGATGTCTTCTTGCGTGATGCGCCCCTTCGGGCCGGTGCCCTTGACCTCCTCGAGCGGCACGCCGAGTTCCCGAGCGAACTTGCGCACGGAAGGCGAGGCGTGCGGCAAAGGCCCGGTCGGGGCGGACGGCTCATGCGGGGGCAACGCGGCGGTGGGCGATGTTCTCTCGGCGGGCCTGCTCGCCGCCCCGCTGGACGGCTGGGCTTTCGAGCCCTCCCCCGCGGCGGGGGAGGGCTGGGGTGGGGGGGAGCCAGTTTGCACCGGAGATGAGCTTGTCGTGGTGCTTTCAAGCACTACGACAAGATCGCCCGTGTTGACCTTGTCACCCAGTTTGACCTTGAGCTCCTTGACCGTCCCGCCCGCCGACGACGGAATTTCCATCGACGCCTTATCTGATTCCACGGTGATCAGGGACTGCTCGGGCTTGACGGTGTCGCCAGGCTTGACCAGCAACTCGATGACGGCGACGTCCTTGAAGTCGCCGATGTCTGGAACACGCACCTCGATGGGCCCGGCCGCCGCAGCCGGGGCGGCCGCCGCAGGCGGGGGCGTGACTTTCGAGCCCTCCACCTTTGAGGGGGAGGGTTGGGGTGGAGGGGAGCTCGTTGGTCCGCCCGAAGGGGCTGCCGCAGTGGTGCTGTCAAGCACCACAAGGACAGATCCTTCCTTCACCTTGTCGCCCAGCTTGACCTTCATCTCCTTGACGACGCCGGCCGACGACGAGGGAATTTCCATCGACGCCTTGTCCGATTCGACCGTGACAAGAGACTGTTCGGCTTTGACTGTATCGCCGGGCTTGACCAGCAGTTCGATGACCGAAACCTCATCGAAGTCCCCTATGTCGGGGACCTTCACTTCAATCGATGCCATGTTCTTGTTCTCCGGTCTTCTTTTGCGTCAAGCGTACAGCGGATTGACTCTGTCTGTCCTGATGCCGTACTTCTTGATCGCCTCGGCCGCCTTGCTGACCGGCAGCGCGCCCTCATCACTAAGCGCCTTCAGGGCGGCCAGCGCGATGTAGTGGCGGTTGACTTCGAAATGCTCGCGCAGCTTCGTGCGGAAATCGCTGCGGCCGAACCCATCCGTGCCAAGCACCTTGTACGCGCGGCCCTTGGGAATAAAGGAACGGATCTGCTCGGCATACGCCTTGACATAGTCAGTGGAGGCGACGACCGGGCCGCTGCGCTTGTCGAGCTGTTGGGCCACGAAAGACTGCCGCGGCTGTTCCGTTGGGTGCAACAGGTTATAGCGCTCGACGTCCTGGCCGTCGCGCGCCAGTTGGTTGAAGCTCGGGCAACTCCATACGTCGGCGGCAACGCCCCAGTCCCTTTCCAGCAGTTCCTGGGCGGCGAGCGACTCGCGCAGGATGGTGCCGCTGCCCAGAAGCTGGACCCGCGGCGCGTTACCGGACGGCCCCTTGGCCAGCGTGTTGCTGCCTTCCTTGCACAGGTACATGCCCTTCACGATCTGCTCTTCCGTGCCAGGCATGAGACCAGGCATCGGGTAGTTCTCGTTGAGCAGCGTGATGTAGTAGTAGACATTGTCCTGTTGTTCGACCATGCGCTTCAGGCCGTGGTGCATGATCACGCCGACTTCGTGCGCGAAAGTCGGGTCGTAGCTGACGCAATTCGGGATCGTGCCGGCCATGATGTGGCTGTGGCCGTCCTCGTGCTGCAGCCCTTCCCCGTTCAGCGTGGTGCGGCCGGAGGTGCCGCCCAGCAGGAAGCCCCGCGCCTGCATGTCGCCGGCGGCCCAGCACAGGTCGCCGACCCGCTGCAGGCCGAACATCGAGTAGTAGATGAAGAACGGCACCATGATGCGGTTGCTGGTGCTGTACGAGGTTGCCGCCGCAACCCAGCTGGCCATGCCGCCGGCTTCGTTGATACCTTCCTGCAGGATCTGGCCGGCCTTGTCTTCCCTGTAGTAGGACACCTGGTCCTTGTCCTGCGGCGTGTACAGCTGGCCCTGCGGGTTGTAGATGCCGATCTGGCGGAACAGCCCTTCCATGCCGAAAGTGCGAGCTTCGTCCACCAGGATCGGAACTGCGCGCGGACCGAGTTCCTTGTCGCGCAGCAGTGCGCTCAGGACGCGCACGAAGGCCTGCGTGGTGCTGATCTCGCGGCCCTCCGCCGTCCGGTCGAGCACGGCCTTGAAAGTTTCGAGCGGCGGAACCTTCAGCTGCTCGTCGGCTTTCACGCGCCGCTTGGGCAGGTAGCCGCCCAGCGCCTTGCGCCGCTCGTGCAGGTACTTCATCTCCGGCGTGTGCTCTTCGGGCCGGTAGAACGGGACCTCGGCCAGCTTCTCGTCGGGGATCGGAATATTGAAACGGTCGCGGAACTTGCGGATATCCTCGTCGTTCAGCTTCTTGGCCTGGTGCGCGATGTTCTT
>Ga0134124_10004962_pt1 | contig 10689 bp, 6 predicted proteins | sample KB304_FD_96880 | JGI IMG/M metagenome (GOLD analysis project Ga0134124, IMG submission 96880) | Terrestrial soil microbial communities without Nitrogen fertilizer from Kellogg Biological Station, Michigan, USA - KB3-0-4 | ecosystem: Environmental > Terrestrial > Soil > Unclassified ... | reverse complement strand
TATTATTTAACAATTGAACGTTTAAAGTTTATGTATAACGCATAAATGCGTTTTAAGTAGATATTTAGCGTTTCTAAGTTTTACTACCTTTCTACTAGCGGTGCTATTATTAAAGATTTAGATATTGAATGTCAATTCTTGCAAATGACTGCTAATAATAAAAATTTAGAAATGATGAAATATCTTGTTAAAAATGGTGCAGATAAAGATGAAGCATTATATTTATGTGCATCAAGAAATAATTTAGAAATGGTTAAATATTTTATTGAACAAGGTGCAAATATTAATAGTGATAGTGGTATCGCTTTACGTGTAAGTGCAGAAGATGATAATTTTGAAATGGTAAAATATTTAGTAGAACATGGTGCAAATATTAATGTTCATAGAGAAGGAAATAATTCTGCTCCTTTAGTATCAAGCGCTGAAAACGGAAATTTAGAAATGGTTAAATATTTGGTTGAGCGTGGTGCCAATATCAATATAACCGATGGTGAAGCTTTATTATGGAGTGCGGCAAGAGGAGATTTAGAAATGGTAAAGTATTTAGTTGAACATGGTGCTGATATTCACATTAATAAAGGTGAGGCTTTTAAAATAGCCACTCAAACTAAACAGTTGCATGTGGTTGAATACTTACGCAAACAAATGAATAATTAATAAGATAGTTGATAATATTGTTTTTTTGTAGCAATATGTAATGGTATATCGAATAACCAAGATTAAGCCTATATAAAAAAATGAATTTTATATTAAATTATATTGCAGTAGTTAGTATGGACATAAAAATAACTGAAAAAGATACCGAATTATTGAAATTAAGCTTTGATGAAATTCATGAATTGGGCAAAGACAATGTATCAGAATATGTATGGTTACTAAAGAAAGATAAAACTATCGAAGATGCTGTAAAAAATGATAATTTAATCGGACTAAAGTATTTGGTTGAAGAATGTAATGTAAAGATTCCAGATAAGGAAGAGGCTTTGCAAATAGCTGCCGAAAATGGATATATTGATATTGTCGAGTATTTGATTGAAAATGACGCCGACATTAATGCATGTAATGATATTGCATTGCGATCAAGTGTTGAAAAGGGTCATTTAAATGTTGTTAAATGTTTGATTAAACATGGTGCCAATGTTACTAATTCCGATACTGAATATTGCTCTGTAATGCTAAGTGCGGCAAATGGTCAATTAGATATCATTCAATATTTAGTTGATAATTGTGTCAATGATCAATATTCGTTAATTTTAGCTTTAGAAGCAGCAGCAGAACATGGTCACTTTGAAATTGTTAAATATCTAGTTAAGAAAGGTGTAAAGGTTACTGATAATGAACATAATGCTTTAGATCTTGCTGCTATGAATGGTCACTTAAATATTGTCAAACATTTGATTGAACATAATAATGCCAATATCCATGCAAATGATGACTTTGCATTATTATTGAGTGCTCAAAATGATCATTTGGAGATTATCAAATATTTGATTGGTCGTGGTGCGAATATACATGCAAATAGAGATATAATCTTGCAATGGAGTACTAAAAGTGGTCGTCTTGATATTGTACAATTTTTAGTTGAGAATGGTGCCAATATCCATGCTGATGATAACTTACCACTAAGATTAAGTACTGAATATGGTCATCTAGATATAGTTAAATACTTAGTTAAGAAAGGCGCGGAAGTAAATACAGATTTGAACCATTGTATTTTACAATGGAGTGCTATGAATGGCTATATTAATATTGTAGAGTTTTTGATTGGATGCGGTGCTAATGTTCATGCAGAAGATGATAAAGCTTTACAATTAGCTACCAAGAATAATCAATTAACTATGGTGAAGTATTTGTTTAAACATGGTGCAAATATTCATTCAAAGAATAATTGGTCTTTGAGATGTAGTGCAATGCATGGTTATATTGATATTGTCAAGTTCTTAGTTGAGAATGGTGCTAATATACATGTTAATGATGGACATGCTAATGCGCCTCTTAAATATGCACTCGAGAATAAGCATATGGATGTAGTCGAGTATTTACGCGAACAAATGAATAACTGATATGATACACATTTATATTGTTTTTTTTGTGACAATTTGTATTATATAATATATCGAATAATTATGATTAAACTCATTTTTTAAAAATTGAATTTTTGTCTAGAGATATATCTGGATAACTATTATAACAATAATGACTCAACTTATCACTAGCGATGATGATGAATTCAATGAAAGATATGATGAATGGAAGGCATTGATCGACAAGGATATAGCTAAGTTTTTAGCTAAAAAAAATGGTAAAGATGATTGGTCTAATATCGCATATGGACATTCAAAGTATAGGATCTCATATACTCTTGGCTTTAAAAAAAATCCAAAATATAATCCACTCAAATTTTTGGATTATGATAAAAGATATATCATGCTTGAACCTGATAATAGTACTAAAAAAGAAAAAGTGGATGTACTAAAAACAGCTGCATTAACCTTTAGTCTTCCAAAACCAAAAGAACTTGAGAATATTGATATTAATAAACTTGAAGTTTACCGTGTTGATGAAACATTGGGTAACCATATTTTGAATATAAGATGGCGTTTAGCTCTTGATGAAAATGCTCTCATTGAACAAGCTAAAGCAATGAATTTATATGATAATCAAGTCAAACGATTTGACGAAGTACGAAGAGATGCAAACGAAGCTGATAAGAATGGAAAGAAGATTTGGAAACATATTAACGGATGCAACAAGCATTGCAAAATTTCGCATGATGGTAGTAAAGTAATTAGTGGGAGAGGAGAAGAAGCTACAATAATTCCAGACAAAAGAGGACCGAAAGTAAATTTGAAAATTAATGGTGTACCAAAAAAAGTATTTGTACATGATGTAATGGCTGAGAATTTTGGTCTTCCAATGCCTGAAAAGGAAATTAAAGGTCTCAAAGTTTATCGTATAAATGAGGAATTGGGTAACCATATTTTGAATCTAGAACGACGTCCAGAATTTGATGATGTTTATGATAATAAAAATATTAGTCCACAGGAACAATTTGAAGCATCAAATAAGAGGATCAATGTAGCTGATGAAAATGGTAGAGAACTTTGGAGAAAAGATGACGAATGTGAAAAATATAAAGTTTCTCACATCCGAACTGTACAACATTTAACTCGTCAAAATCCTCTTAAACATGAGAAAAAGTATAATAAAGCTGGTAAATTTAAAGGTTTAAGAGTATCATTACGAACAAATGATGATGAATCTGGTAATGAAGCCGATCATGATTCTGATGATGAATCTGGTAATGAAGCCGAAGATAAATCCAACAGTGGTTCTGATAATGATTCTAATAACGAAGCCGATAACGATTCTGATAGTGAAACCAAAGATAAACCTGGTAATGAACCTGAAGATGACTCTGACGATGATACTGAAAATGACTCTGACAACGAATCCAAAGACGAGTCTAAAAAGAAGTATAAAAAGAAAGCAGTGCATAGATTGGTAGCAAAACTATTTAAGATTCCAATTCCAGAAAAATATATACTTTTAGGAATTCCTATTGAGGATCTTAAGGTATGTCACATTGATGGAAATAAATCTAATAATCATGTTTTGAATTTAGCATTACGTTCAGCATCTGATGTTGCCCTTATTCATAATGAAAAAAATCATGATTATCTTGAAGTTGATCAATATGATTTAAATGATAACTATTTGAAATCATGGATCTCAGCCCGTGTCGCAGGAGAAGAACATAAATTAAAATGGGAATCTATTCAACATTGTTGCCGTGGATATCAAGAAGACTATGGTGATTATAAATGGAAATATACAGATCAAGCACGGTTGGATGATTTTCGTGATAACATATTGCTTGAGAAACAACAAGTCGAAGACGATATTCAAAAAGGTATATTTGTATCAATTGGTATGATAAATGGAATTGATTTCTCAAGATATTATATCTCTAAGGATGGTTCCAGAATTATTAATAATGAATCATATGACGAACGTAAGTTTTACATTACAGGTAGTTATCACATGATACAATTGTGGAAAAGTGGAAAATGGAAACATTTTACTGTTCACAAAATTATTAATCAAGTATTACTTGGTGGTACTTATAATGATATTGTTGATCATAAAAACGAAGATACATTAGATAATAGTCTTAATAATCTACGAGCAGTAACCGCTTCAGAGAATACTGCCTTCTCATTAGGAAAGGCTGTACATCAGCTCCATCCAAAAACTAAAGATATCATAGCCACATTTCAAACTATGAAAGAAGCATGTCTATTCCATGGAATTTCACAAAGTGAAATGAGTAAAGCATGTCGTAAGGATAGTGAAAAAATTAAGGCTGGTTTTAAGTGGAGACATGTCTCTGACTCATAACTGATTGATATAACAATTTCTTTAACTAGTAATTTTTTTGAGATAGATTTGAAATTGTTGTTATTGTTATATAATGCTTATGTATTTTTTATCTATATAATATATAATTTTTCAGAAAAAAATATTTACTATTATATACTAGTCCTTCCACACTACTAATATTAACTAAGGAATATGGCTACCGGTGGCATCTTTGCTCTAATCACTAACGATGGTAAACAAGATAGGATGCTCATGGCATCGGATCTTTTAAAAACACGACTTGATGCAATTTACGCAACACGTTCACAGAACCCTGCGCTCGATCCAACACCTACTCTACTAGATATTGAAAAAACCCATATCCTTTTTACAAATGCCCATTTTAAACCATTTGCAGCCATTGGTTTCGAATATAATAAAACCAATGCTTCCTCAGGTAATACAACCTTAGGATCAGACTGTACATTCTCCATTCCACAATTTGGAGATTTTTTCCACGATATGGTTCTATATATGAAGATTAAACAACCAGTAATGACTATCACCGCCGCCGAACCATCAGACCAACCATTAATGCGCTGGTGTCCATATCCTGGAGAACGTATCCTAGAAACCATCGAATTCGAAGTTAATGGAAATCCGCTAGATAAATACACTTGCGACGATTATACATTCTACCGCGAGTTCACCCTCCAGCCAAATAAAATTGCTGGCTGGAATAGATGTGTCGGCCAAGAAGAAGAGGAAGAAGGCTACCTCGACCAACCAAACTGGGCAAACAGCGGTGTCTCACCTTCTTCTATTACCCATAGAGTCGTCACTAGAACTGTATCTGGTGATCAGACTCCATCAGGGCAAAAAGATGTCTCTGTTTATAAGGAATTATTAATTCCATTACATTTCTGGTGTAACACTGATGTACGTTTATCTGTTCCTTCTGTTGCTATTCCATATGGTCAACGTTTTATTAAATGTAAGCTCGCAACCCCAGATAAGTTAGTCAACTTAGTTCCTCGTGGTGCTGGTGATTGGTCTGATGCAAATATTGGTGGTTCATTGAACTATGATGGTATGTTGAAGACAATTGAATTATATATTAATAATATCTTTGTCAACCCAGAAGTTCATAACATTTTTATTAAACGTATTGGTTTCAGTTTAATTCGTGTCCACAGACAACAAATTATTAGTTGCAATACATCATCTGCCGAAATCTTGTTACAACAACTTAAATGGCCAATTGAAACCCTATTTGTCGGCATGAAGATGAACGATTATACATCATCCGATGTCACACTTCGTCGCCAACACTTAGATAAATGGCATACATTTACACAAATTACTCCTACTACTCGTGCTACACAAGGATGGACTGGTGGTAAGGTAACTCTTAAGGATGACGCTTATCCGTTACCCGCATCACATTTGAATGTTTCGGCTGCTGGTAAACAATTACGTTTGACTGCATCCGCATTTGTTCTTGCTGGAACTAATCAATTTGAAGGTGTTGTTGAGGGTGATGTCATTACTCTTGCATTGACACCAACTAACACAACTCCACCAGTCACCGCACCAGTAACTCTTACTCTTCATGTCACCAAGGTCGCTCCGGATTCCGGCACTATTACTAACAGTTATCTTGAATTCGCTGAAACAGTTGACAGTGTCACTGGCACTCTTGGAATCACTGATATTGTTATCGCCGGCACTACCCCTGTAAATATTACTACTTCTGTCGCCTCCGAAATCACTACTACAGCTGCTGTTCAAACTGCTACTATTGATAGTATTACTATTAAAGCCCATGGGGTCCCAATATATAATAACTTCAATTCAAAGTTCTATAATGCTTACGTACCATATCACTATGGTGGACCAAATGTTATAGTTCCAAAGAGTATCGGCGCTCTCATGATTCCATTCTCTCTCTATCCTGGATCATACCAACCATCTGGACATATTAATGTCTCTCGTGCTAGAGAATTCTATATTACTTATGCTTCCAGTGTTGTTAATACTGTAACAGTAGGAAATTTAATTGTTTCAGGCTCGGCAATTAACTTCTTGCTCATATCTGATGGTTCTGCCGTGTTGAGATACACAACATAAAAAAATCATTCCCATTTCATTCATTCCTTTTCATTCATTCTTTTTCATTTTCAAAAAAAAACAAAACCCAGAAAAAAATAGAAAAAAACAGAAAACCCTACAAAAAAAACAGAAAAATCAAAAACCCTAAAAAAAAACAAAAAACATAAAAATCAAAACAATGTTAATAAACTATTGTAATCCATTGAGATATTTTTTTTACAATGTGACATAAAAAGAGTTCGATTGTGAGATCGCTTCACATAAATATCACTTACAATATGGATATCTAAGAGTGGCGATTCTGAGCGGGACTCTATCCGCGATTTTGCTTCCGTGCCATGTAGAGCTATCTGAGTGCTAACTAATACCTTATATCGAGCACGGAAGCAAAATCGCGGATAGAGTCCCGCTCAGAATCGCCACTCCTAGATATCCATATTGTAAGTGATATTTATGTGAAGCGATCTCACAATCGAACTCTTTTTATGTCACATTGTAAAAAAATATAATCAATATCAATGTTCAAATATTCAAATTACATTGCCTGTTACTAATAGATCTATTAGTACATATCCTATTGTAAGGAACATAAGTTGTATAGTTGTGCCTTTAGTAGTTGGAACATCTGTATATACAGCATCTCTGAATGACATTAGAACTCCATCTACAAATAAATCCGAAAAGATGAAAATTCCCAATATAAATAAGAATAATGCCACTTTATAATTAATTGAATTGAATAGATCGGAGAATGCAGCCATTAAATCATCTCTAGAACTTTTTTTACATTTAAATGTTTCATAATCTTTCATTATTATATATTACATAAGATAAAAAGTTTTGTTAAACTTATCCAAAAATTTTATCCAAATAACAAGTTATTGAAAATAAGATATCAAGTTATCATCATCCATTGGATTATATGTTATAGTAGTACCGCAATATTGAATATTTCTTGCTGCATAATTAGGTGTATGATACAACCCATGAGATTTACAAAATTCTAATAAGAATCGGAAGTTAGTCCAGAATAATGGTGTATGTGAATACTCCGGCGTTACTACATGTGCCAGTTCATGTAATAATACAAATTTTATATCATCAATGTCATGAAAATTATTTTGCCCAGTTTGTTTCTCTCGTAGACATATTCCAATAACATCTCCTTTATTTATCGTATAACTCGTAGCATCTGGAGAAACGGGTTCATTCTCTTTCAAAGAATTAGATGCAAATCTGGCTATTAATACAGCTGTTATTTCTCGTCCTTTAAGATATTCTATTGTTTCTATATTTTTGGTCGCATTATTAAAATATTTTGCCTGCATTTTTTTTATCAAATCCACTGTAAATAAATTAACATCACCCATAATATTCGCAGCTTTTTGTGTATCATTATATAGGGATACTACTGGATACTCATTAAAATCAGAATCGGATTTTACACGTATAGTTGTAAAATAATCATGAACTTGTGGCTTATATAACAAATATAGTACTAATATAGTACAAATAATAAATACTGTGATTTCCATATAATTTTTTGTATGGTTTATATTTATCATTAGAAATTAATTTTCTGAAATATTATATACCGATAAAGATACCTAAAATGATAATAGTTCCAATAAAATTAAATATATATGATAGGTTTGGAATTACAAAAACATATATATTCATAAATGATGATGGAATTAAGAATATGTTATTAGCTATACAAAAAAACAATAAAATATCACAAACACAGGCATCGCTTCTTAAGAAAACATATGGGCCCAATTGGAAAATAGTATTAGGCTTGGATACTACAACCGGTGGCTACTTAGGTGGCCTACATGTAGAATCCGATATTATTGATAATGATACCGGATTTCGTATAGTAGAAGATAAGGAAATTGTAGATGATTCAGAAAATATAGATTATTTAACTAATGATGATACAGGTATAGCTAATACTGATGATACAACAGGCCCTGCTACTACTAGTAGTACTAGTAATGCTAATGTTAATGAACTTATTAGTATGGCCGAACTCGAAGATATTCTTGCGCCGGGCGAACAATCACTCGCGCCAGCCGAGCCAACAAAGGCGCCAGTTGAGCCAACCCCAACACAGCCAGCAACGGCTCGCAAACAATCAAAGACAGCATATACGGCACCCACAACACCCACAATAGTATATATATTCGATGAGTGTACATTATATCCATATGATAACATATTTGAGTTCAAGCAAAAGTTAGCGACATTAACTAATATTCCGGTATATAAACAGAATATTTGGTATAATATTTTGGAGTCACGTGACCCTCCGAAAAATCTCCACTATAACATATATATAGGTAACAGTGCAGTAAATGTAAATATTATAAATGATATAATTAACAATGAAAAACTAGAATACATAGAAGATATTCCTGTATTAGTTGATTATTATAATTCGCATCAATTCATTAATGTGAAAATGTATGAACCATTCACTCTTATCAAAGATTTTACGGAAGACCTGGCTATTAGAGAATTTAATATGTATAATATGGATGATTTTATCAGCCAAGATATACTCACTAACATAAAGAATATAAAGAATAAAAACATGCTTGAGATTGTATATTATGGTTTAATAGTATTATTTTGGCCTATGTTAACCTTTTCTGCATGGATAGATTATACAGAAAATAGTATTGATAACTTTAATAAAATATATCCAGAAATTGGGCTGAATCCAGATAACGAAAAAATATTTAAGTTAGAAAGAGATATTACTGAATCTGCATTTGATTTTTATTATTCCAATGATAAGCTTCGAACAGATATTGGAAAAAAATTATTTGTCGGAATAACATATACCACTATGCTAGTAGAAAGTTCATATTATCGAAATATATTAAATATTCGAAATTTATTTGACGAACTAAAATTAGATGCCAATATGCCTGCATGCAAATGTACTATAACATATAGAAATCAGAATATAGTACTGACAAAGGTATTTATGGATAATAAGGAAATATCAGTGACCGCCGTTAATAATAATATTATTATACGAATTGCAAATGAATATAGCCCCCTTGATTTATATATTTATCATAATGGAACTTATATTGTTAAATCAAAGTGGCAAGAAGATAAATTATATACATTCGATGATATTAAGGACATTACAAGCAAAAAGATCAATCCCATCATCACAATGATAAATAAATTAGGAACTTCCATTATAGATCCGAATACAAAATTAGAATTGATGACTCCAAAGAATATAAAGATTTCTGAGTCAAATATGACACTCATATATCGTGAGCAAATAAAAACACAAGAGTTTCAAGTCATAAGAAATATTTTGTCTGAATATCAAAAGGCTGGCATTGTTCGATTGAGTATAATAAATGATAATGAAAATATACTTGAGTATTATTTTGCAAAGGGTATGTATGAATTTAATATTAAAAAAATAGAAAATATTATGACACTTGATAATTACTATTCTTATCTTACTAATCCAGTTGTCAATGCCAGATGGATAAAATTATTCCAAAGTTCCAGAAAGACTATAATCCATTATAAACATGGAGATATAAAAATATCTATTGATGGTATTAAGGATGAAGAATATACTATTTTCTATATTTATATGCTTAATATATTCGATATGATGTATCAGCAAATAAAACATTATAAAGATATTTCTTCACAGAAAGCATCCAAAGATATCACTATAAAGCAAAATGTAAAAACTCTAATACATTACGATCCAGTATTATATAACTTTAAGAAACTATATAACTCTCCTATTGTTTATTCTCGACTTTGCCAACGTAAAAATCAACCAGCTATTATATCAGAAGAGGTATATAATAAATTATCTAAGCAAGAGAAAGAACGAATAACAAAATATTGGAACTTTACTACTAATTCACCTGCCTACTATAAATGCCCAAATTCTAAATATCCAAATTTACAATTTATTATTAAGCGACACCCAAAGGATTATTGTATTCCCTGCTGCAAGATTAAAACAATAGATAAACACAAAGATATAGCAAAATCCGCAATATATAATTCCTGCATTGAGCATCATAAATATACAAAAGAAAAGTATAATTTTATTACTGATACACGTTACATCATGAAGTATGGAAAGCCTATAGTTCCTGGCAGAATATGTAGTTTGCCCGAAGAAACACTGGAGCCTCTGTTTTATGAGTCCTTTTT
>Ga0134124_10004961_pt1 | contig 10691 bp, 7 predicted proteins | sample KB304_FD_96880 | JGI IMG/M metagenome (GOLD analysis project Ga0134124, IMG submission 96880) | Terrestrial soil microbial communities without Nitrogen fertilizer from Kellogg Biological Station, Michigan, USA - KB3-0-4 | ecosystem: Environmental > Terrestrial > Soil > Unclassified ... | reverse complement strand
CGCGCGGCGTGATCACGAGCGACGTCGTGCTGATCAAGGATGTAACAAAATAGGTCCTATAGGGCCTATAGGACTTATTGGAGAAAACCGAGAAGATGACAGAAGCGAAGCGTGTTGGGGTTTTGACAGGTGGCGGCGATGCGCCGGGTCTGAACCCCGCTATTAAAGGTTTGGTTTATCGTGGCTCGGAGCTCGGGCTCGAAGTGGTGGGGTTATTCGATGGCTGGCGCAGCCTTTTGAATCCGTTGCCTGACACGTTGCCGCTCAATCGCGAGACGGTGCGTCGTTGGGATCGCGATGGCGGCACGAATCTCGGCTCGTCGCGGACGAATCCTTTCAAAGGAGAGGGATCGACGGATCGCTCTGAAGAAGTAATTGAAAACATCGAGCGACTGAAACTTGATGCGCTGGTTGCATGCGGCGGTGAAGACACGCTCGGTGTTGCGGCTGGTCTCGCGCAAAAGGGTGTGCGCGTCGTCGGTGTTCCGAAGACGATCGATAAAGATCTCGCCGGCACGGATTACACACTCGGCTTCGATACGGCGCTCCGGAACATCACGGAAGTGCTTGAGCGATCGCGCACGCCGGCTGGGTCGCATGGTTGGGTGCAGGTGGTCGAAGTGATGGGCAGACATGCGGGGCACCTCGCGCTGTGGTCGGGAGTCGCAGGGCAGGCGCACATGATACTCATCCCGGAACACCCGTTTCGATATGAACGGGTTTTCGAGTTGCTCAGCGCGCGGCTCGGCGGGATCGATCCCTTGCATCGAGGAACACAGCGTCCACGATATTCCGTGATCGTTGTTGCTGAAGGTGCGAGTGCGGAAGGTGATGCGTTGGTGACGCTCGACGATGGGCGGGATGCGTTTGGACACGTGCGACTCGGGGGCGTGGGCGAGGTGCTGGCGAAGGCGATCGCAGCGCAGACTACGTACGAATCACGCGCGGTCGTGCTGGGGCATCCGCAACGTGGTGGAGCGCCGAGCCCGATCGATCGGATCATGGGAATGATGTTTGGGGCGCGCGCGGCGGAGACTGTGGCTGAGGGGCGTTTCGGGACGATGGTTTCGGCACGCGGGATCGCTCCGGCGTGTGACTTCCCGCTCGTCGATCTTTCAGACGTGCAGGGAAAAATGACGCTTGTGGATGTTGAGCGGTATTACGATACGGAGCGGTATCACTTGAAGGGTATTGGTATGTGAAGAGGGTTTTTCACGCAAAGGCGCAAAGGCGGGTCAAAGGCTACGGGCACGCCGGAAACATTTGACCCGCCTTTGCGTCTTTGCGATCTTTGCGCCTTTGCGTGAAACCTTATTTCTGCGCCTTAAATGGCTCGTCCTGCGTGAGTCGTTTATGAACCCGCGCCACCAGATCAGGAATCGTCGGATCGTCGCTCGACTTCGGAATGATCTTCGGATCGGGCGCGATTACCGGCCGGATCATCTTCTGTTGTAACTGCTCGCGCGCGTCCATCATCCATCCAAATCCACGGAAGATGTAAGTCAGCAGCGTCCGATCCGGCTCCTCAACACCCAACGCCTCCTGCACACACCACGCACCAAAATCAGTATTCGCAGTGAGCCGCAACGGCGGACTGTCTTCCTTTCCCGGCTTCAGCACACCATTCACGAACGCCGTCAGGTAAATCAGTCGCGCGATCGCAAGCCGCTCGTGCTGCCGTTCCGAGATACTCAACTGACCAGCGTCGATCGCCTTGAACACCGGATCGATATAAATCGCCGGCCGCGGATCCTGTTGCACCTGATTGCCCCTACCCGCCGCCGCAATCTCCGGATGACCAAACGTCGGGAGGCCACCGGTCAACATCTTCTCTTTGATTCGTTCACTGCGCTGCTCGCCAGTCAACGACTCGAGCTCCTGAACGAAGTCTGACATATCGTGAATCGCACCGAAGTGTCGCGCACCATCGAGCGCCATATGCGACGCGATGAAGAAATCGGCGACTGAGAACGTGTGCAGCGTCGCCATGTAACGCGCCACCATGCTCGAGCCCGCCGACCCGTGATGGATCTGAATCGTACCCATACGCTCGAGTATCTCGCGCTCATGCTCGTTCGCGTGATGTCCGAGAATCAAACTGTAACTAACCTGAAACGCGTTGCGCTTCTCTTTCGACTCGTCATCGATAAACTGTCGCGTCGACCTGGCAAGCTCGGCTTCGGTGATCTGCGGATTGTCGAACAGCAGATGATTCATGTAGGTTGAGATGCCGCCAACCGCCACATTCGCCATGTGTACGGAGATCATCTCGATGAGCATCGACTCGGGATCGCGCTCGTCGTGCATGCCGCGATCCTGGTGTTCCTCACGACCGAGCTTCGCTTTGGCGAGGATCGAAAAATGATGTATCGCGACTTCCGGACCGAGTCCCGGAAATTTCTTCACAAACGCCGCCACATCTTCGATCAATGAACCCGAAAGACTCTGAAAATACTTTTGATCAATAAACGCCGCGAGCTCTTTGGTGTTACCTGCTGCGGCAAAAAGTCCCGTATAAATAACTTCGATTGGACCAACTCGTCCGGCTACGATGTCCGACTCGGGCACTGTGCCGCGAATCGTGAACGATCTGATGTCGAGAGTGATGGTGGTTCCGTTGCAATCGACTGGTGTGTGGTGCAATACCGGATTGGCGATGATGCCGGTCGAGGCGGGCATGGTGGAAAAGTAACCGAGTGCAGTCGCGATTTGCTTTTCACCGAGCTCGTCCGCCCGCGCGACCGCTTGTTTTACGGGATTAAAGTCAGGCGGCGGCGGGTTCACCGCGAAAATCTTGTCCGTCGAATCTTCTTCCATGTTAGGCCGAATTCCTTTTTTGGTCTAAGAATAGCGATTCTTGCGCGTGGCAACAACCGGCGACGGAATTTGTAGACTAATCTCTTCAAGGGAAGTATATTTAGCCCCGAACGCTTTTAAATCTTTATCTCACGTAATCCCCAGGGTAAAAAGTCTCTAATGATGCCAGGCCCCTCACTAATCGCTACACTTTTCGAACCGCCGTCCCCGGATGGAGCGGAACTGACTGCGCTGCCCGATTCGGTGGAATGGTTGGAAGTGCGCGCCGATCGTACTGGCGACATCGATCCCAAGTGGCTGCGCGATCACTTCAAAGGCCGGCTGCTTTATTCATTTAGAAATGAAGGCGAAACCAATCGTTATGAACGGCTGAAGCGTGCCGCGCAGTTTTATGATCGTGTCGAGTTGGAAGTCGGAACTGACGCTTCGGAGGAATTGTTGCGCGCCGTTCCTGTCGAGAAGCGACTGCTTTCCTGGTATGGAAGAGTTAAGGATCTCTCGCAACTGAACGATCGCTTCGCACAGCTCTCGTCTATTCCCGCAGCCGCTTACAAGATCGTCACGAATGCCGAGACTATCACCGAAGAGTTTCTGCCGCTCTCGTTACTGAAATCACTGAACCGCACAGACACGATTGCCTTCGCAAACGGTCCACTTGGCTTCTGGAATCGACTGGTTGCGTTGCACCTTGGCTCGCCCGCGATATTCGGACGCGTCGCCGGCGATTCCGCTGCTGAGATGGAGCCGACGATCGGCAAGCTGATCGCTGACTATGGTCTTCCCGAAGTGAGGCCGGCCAATGAGTTGTTTGCCATTATCGGCAATCCGATCTTTCATTCGCTCTCGCCGCGGTTGCACAATGCGTCGTATCGCGCGCTAAACCACGCGGCGCTGTTTGTACCTTTGCGCGTCCATTCGTTTGCCGAGTTCTGGCGCGAGTTTGTCACTTCGCGAAAGCTTGACCAATTCGGCATCCCGATCAACGGTATGACTGTCGCTTCACCACACAAGGAAGAAGCAGTTTTGACTGCGAAGACAGTCAGCGGCATGGTGCGGCAAACTGAAGCTGCAAACATACTCGTCCGGAACAACGGCTGGTGGACCGCAGACACGACCGATCCGGATATCGTTTATGGGGTGAGTGTGAAAAAGAAACGTGCGGCGGTGATTGGCTGTGGCGGAGCCGGACGCGCGATTGCGGCGGCCCTCGTTCAGTCAGGCGCGGGCGTGACGCTTATCAATCGTGGCGCAGAACGCGGTGAACATGCCGCAGCATTGCTGAAGCTTCCGTATATTCCATTGCGCGACTTTAACGCCGAAGGTTATGACATCGTCGTCAATGCAACGCCGGTCGGGCGCGACACGGATGAAGCGCCGTTCGAAGTCGAACAATTAAACAACGGCGCCGTCGTGATCGATCTCGTCTACGGCTCGCGCCCGACACCTTTAGTCGACACGACGCGCGCGCGCCAGCAGCTTGCGATCGACGGTCGCGACGTTCTCGTGACACAGGTAAGCCACCAGTTCCAGCTCATGACAGGCAAAGACATGCCTGTTGATTTAGCTCAAGAGATATTACTGTAGGGGTGGCCCTCCGTGGCCACCCGTTCGTTACCCAAGCAAGCGCGGGTGGCCACAGAGGGCCACCCCTACAGTTCGGCCCACAAGTCAAAATTAATGAACGCAGTGGGCGGAATCAAGATCGGCCCGAGTACCAAAGTAAATGATCAGTACCGATTCAAAGAGTGACGCTTACACGCAGCTCGATCTCAGCGTCGAGCAACAGGACCTGATCAATCGCGTCGCTGCGCTGGCGCGCGAGAACTTCGCGCCGCGTGCGGCTGAATACGATCGCACCGCAGCCTTCCCTTCTGAAGACTTCGACGATCTGTTTCGCGCCGGGCTGCTTGCTCCGGTTGTGCCGAAGGAACACGGCGGACACGGACTTGGTCCATACAAAGGCGAAGTCTTTCCGCTCTGGATGATGACCAAAGAGATCGCGCGCGCCGACATGTCTCTCGCGCGCTGCTGGGAAGGTCACGTCAACTCACTCGTGCTGCTCGACGGCATGGCCACCGAAGAGCAAAAAACTCGCTGGTTCAAAGGCGTCGTCGAGCGTGGCGAGAAGTGGGTGGCGTGGAGCGGTGAGCCGCAGGCCCGCAAGCCGGGCGAACAGGCGCGCTTCGGCACGAGTGTCGAGAAAGTCGACGGCGGTTACATCATCGATGGCAACAAGGCTTTTGCAACGAGTGCAGGCGGCGCGCAGTGGGCGATATTGCTCGTCAACACGGCTGGACCAGGCGGCGTCAGGCACGTCGATGCGGCGAGCGGCGATTCAGTGTTGATGATGGCGTGCAATCTCTCCGATCCGAGCGTTGAGATCGACACGTCATGGTGGGATCCGATCGGAATGCGCGGGACGGCGAGTCATATGGTCCACTTCCGCAACACGTTCATTCCCGATGACGATCTCATCGGCTTTCCCGGACAGTATTTAAAGGAGGGCTGGCAAACGTGCTTCATTCCGCATTACGCCGCCACCTTCCTCGGAGCCGCCGAAGCCGCTTACGATTACGGGCTCAACTACATCACCACCCAGAACAAGATCAACGATCCGTACGTGCAGCATCATCTCGGCCAGATGTCGGTGAATGTTGAGACGGCGCATCTGTGGCTGCGACACGTCGCGCGACTGTGGGAAACGGGCAGGTATCTCGAAGCGCAAATCGCAGGCAGCCGTGCGCGACACGTTGTCGAACATCTCGCGGAAGACACGGTCAAACAGTGCATTCGCGCTTGTGGCGCGCGTTGTTTGATTCGTCCGAGTTCGCTCGAGCGCGTTTATCGCGATCTGTCATTCTACGTTCGTCACGACAATGACGATCAAATTCTCGCGACGATTGGTAAATCAATACTCGGTCTGACTCACGATCCATCGTTCTATAAACCATAGGGTAATGAAATGCTCACCAAAACACGCAAGTACGGACTCGGAATCTGGGCGCTCGGTCTTGGTTACTATCTCTCTTACACACCTTACAGCGGCTTAACGAAGGCGCTCTCGACCGGATTACTCACGGGCGCACCGGTCGCAGGACCGGTGCTGTTGCCGATCTCCGCGATCGCGACCGTGATCGGCATGTTCGGATTCATCACCGCGAAGGGCTGGTGGAAGTATGCCGGGCGTCGTGAATTCTTCGGCGTGCAAGTTCCATTTCCGCGACCGCTCACGTTTCTTTCAGGCGTGTGCCTCGCGACGATCATGGGCACCACCACGCTCGCGTTTACGTTTGGCGGGCTCTCGATCGTGCTCGTGCTTGTGTTCCTGCGCGGCGGCACACTCGTCATCGCGCCGATTGTCGATCGGATCGTCGGTCGTCGTGTGCGCTGGTTTTCATGGACGGCGATGTTTGTCAGTCTCGCGGCAGTTCTCACAGCGCTGAGCGACGCGTCGACTTACACGCTCACACTCGCGGCGGTGATCGACGTCGCCGCTTACCTCGCTGCCTACTTTTTCAAGCTGCAGTTTATGAGTCATCTCGCGAAATCAGACGAACGCGAAGCGACGTTGCGATATTTTGTCGAGGAGCAGATAGTGGCGTCGCCGCTGCTCGTGATCACACTGATCGTGCTGTCGTTGATCGGCGCGACCCCTGTGATGCTGGGGTTCCGAACGGGCCTCACGAGTTTTGTAACCACGCCCGGCGCTTTGTTCGCAGCGCTTGTTGGTTTCTCTTACGCCGCACTCTGCGTCTGCACGACGCTGATCTTTCTCGACCGGCGCGAGAACACGTTCTGCATGCCGATGCATTGTGGCTCCAGCATGTTGTCGGGATTCACCGCGTCGGCAATTCTTGCATACTTCTTTAACGTGAGCGGTCCAACCTCGGCGCAGAGTGTGGGCGCAGGCCTCCTCATCGTTGCGCTCGGGTTCCTGTCGCCACTGCATCACCTCGATCGTTACTGGGTGAAGATCAAACGCGCGCTCGGCTTCGCGACACCTCTGCCCCAGCCGCAGCGCCTGTTTCTTTTCGTGTGCAGCGGCAACACTTGTCGCTCGCCAATGGCGGCGGCGATCGCGAATGCGGAGATTGCGGCGCGACTCAGCATTCCGGTCAAGTCACTCGAGACTGTTAACGCGCGTGCGATGAGCGCGGGAGTGTCTGCGCGCGCCGGCGCACCGCTCACGGAAGAAGCAGCCGAAGTGTTGCGCTCGTTGAGTGTGCCGGTGCAACCTCATGCAGCGCGAAACCTGACGCCCGAGCTGGCTGCCGGAGCGGAGTTGATTTTTTGCATGACAAAGGCGCATCGTAAGGCTGTCGTCGAGATGCTGCCGGAAGTTGAAGGCAAGACGTACTGTCTCAGCACCGAAGTCGACGTCGACGATCCTATCGGCAAAGGCATGGCGGCATATGTCGACTGTGCGCGGCAGATCCAGCAATTGGTCCAACTGAGGTTAAGTGAGCTCGGCCTTGTAGGCACTTGATGTGTTAGCCAGAGTTTCCCCCGCAAAGACGCAAAGGCGCAAAGAAGACGCAAGCGATTCGGAGACCCCAGGGCCGTCTTTGCGTCTTTGCGCCTTTGCGGGAGAAAAGTCTCCTATCCTTCACGCCCTTGGCTTGGATGCTTTCGCTCCGTTTCAGGCTTACAGATCTCCCGGCGCCGTGCTGTGGTGCAACTTCGATCTCCTGCGCGAGCTCGGCTTCGCCGTTCCCGAAACCAATCAACTCACCGCCGAGCTGAATCAACAACTCCTCGCTACGTTTTCACTCCGCGCGGTCAATGGCGACGATCTCAACGGCCACGAGTTGCTCACTCTCTACGCTGACAAGTACGGCGGTGAAGGCGTCAGTCCCGCGCTCGGAGCCGGTCGCGCCGGTTTCCTCTCGCATGGAAACTTGTATGTGAAAGGTCTCGGTTTCACGCCTCTCTTCCGGCACAACGATGCTGACGATTTCGTTCACTCTCACGGCGGCGTGCATCTGGAGGATTGCCTGTCTGAAGCAGTCTTTGGCGAAGTGACTCATAACCTCTTCGCGCTCGGCTCGAATCGCATTGTCGCGATCATCGACCAGGGGAAACATGTAACGATGCCGTCGGGCCGCCGCCGACACATCGCGCTTGCGGTGCGCGCAGGCGCCCAACTTCGGCCTGGTCACCTGCTCGCTAAACGCGCGCGCGGCAGTCGTTCACCGCTCGAGACGTTCATCAGTATCACGCGCGCTTCGGGCCAACTCGTTATCGTGTCAGACGTGCCCGATGTGAGCGCGACGATGCTGCGTGTGATCGATGATCACGCACAGACCGCTGCTGATTGTTTTCGTTGGCGCATGATTCACGGCGCGCTCAGTCCATCGAACATGGATATCAGCGGCGCGATGCTCGACTTGCCGACGCAGTCGACGCAGCCACGCACCGCGCCGATTTTCAAACTCGACTATGTTGGATCGCATTTCGGCACCGAGCATAAGGAGCGTGGGTTTCATCTTGCGGAGATGTACCGGCGCGTATTGCGGACAGCGGATGCGAGCACGCGCGAGCGTTTCAATGCGAAGTGGGTCAACGTCTCGAACGTGATGGATGAGGCGTACGAGCGGCATTTGCAAGTGAGACTACTTGCTGCTACCGGGCTTAAAACCGACTTGGCGCGACGAATTCAAATGGAGCGGCCGGGCGTAGCGCACGAGTTTGCAAAGCTGCTGATGGAGATGGCAGCGTTGAAGAATGCGGGTTCAGCGTGTGTGGCCAGGAAGGTTGTTGAAGACGTTTCGGTAGTTGATGTCTTTAATCTGCTGGGCAAGGCTCCGGGAGAATATTTTAACGAGCGTCTGTCGCGAGGCAGGGTCGTGAAACATCTGAGGCCGGTTTACAAGGGCAATCGATTTCAGGTGGCGAAGCGGCGAGTGAAGGTTGATTCTCTGGCGCGTGAGTTCGTGCGGCTTTACAGTGAAGTTATGAATTACGCAGGTGATTTTTACGACAGTGCGGAGGCGATGAAAGCCTCGGTCATCGCGCGTGCGAGTTTTGAGAATGAGCCGATCGATGCGTTGTACTGTCACAGTTTGTACCAGAAGTTCAATAAGGCGATTGCGGATTACAAAGTGAGCGGGAAGACGGAGTGCATCAGTGAGGTTATCGACACGACGGTCGCGCAATCGCTGCGGAGTGTTGATGGGTTGTTGGCGCAGGGTGATTGGCGAATGCTGGAGGATGGTGGGGTTGAGATCGAGAGACGGACGATCCGCGGTGTGTCGTATTCCGTGCGAGCGTGGGATGACGAGGTGCAGACGCGGCGAGTGTGTGTGAATGAGGTTGAATTTAAAGCCTCAGGTGTTGTTGGTAGGTGGGAAGGTGGATACGTGTTCGCGATCCCAGATCGACAGGAGTTAAGACGCTTTCTTAGACAGGATTTACAAGATGTTTCATGATTTACAGGACTTATCTTGTATATCCTGAAAAATCTTGTAAATCCTGTCTACTACTATGTGGTCAATCGCAATCTATACCGGCCTTTCGCCCTTCAACCTCGAACCCGCGCCGCCGGTCCTGACGAAATCTAACATCACCGACATCCCCGCAGACTTCGTCGCCGATCCATTCATGCTCCGCCGCAATCACACCTGGTACATGTTCTTCGAAGTCATGCATACTGAAACGAAGCTCGGCGAGATCGGGCTCGCCACCAGCAACGACGCCCTCAACTGGACCTACGATCGCATCGTCCTCAAAGAACCATTCCACCTCTCGTACCCGTACGTCTTCGAATGGCAGGGCGTGCCTTACATGCTCCCCGAGACGCTCAACGCCGGCGCCGTTTGTCTTTACAAAGCTCTCGATTTTCCCTACAACTGGTCTGTCGTCGCTCGATTGATAGATAGCCAGCTTGCCGATCCGTCAATTCTTCGCTTCAATGATCGCTGGTGGCTGTTTGCATGTTCCACTCCATACCAGCACGACACGCTGCGACTCTATTTCGCGGATGAGTTGACTGGCCCATGGACTGAGCATCCGAAGAGCCCGCTGATCCAAAACGATAAGCGCCGCGCGCGTCCCGCCGGACGCATTCTGAAATTCGGTAATCGCCTCTTTCGCTTTGCCCAGGACTGCACGCCACAATACGGCTCGAGTGTGAGGGCCTTTGAGATCACAAATTTGACGAAAGATAACTACGTCGAAGTCGAGCTTCACATCCCGATTCTCAAAGCCAGTGGCAACGGCTGGAACGCAAAAGGAATGCACCACATCGACGCGCACCAACAAACTAACGGCTACTGGCTCGCCTGCGTCGACGGCACTCAATAGCTGACCCATGCGCATACTGCTCGCGTCGCCCCATCGTTATCCGGCCTTTGGCTCGACTGGAAGTGGTCTGCACCCGCGCACCTATCCGTCGGGCTCGGGCTTCTGGATTCACGACATGTTGATGAAGGGACTGACGGAGCTCGGTCACGAGGTCTTCTACTTCCTCGCCGACGGCGCAGCCATGCCGTTGCCGCCGGGAGCAAAACTCGTCTCAAAACCGGTTTGGGATTGCGACATACTGCACACGATCTCCGATCAGTTTCCAAACTTGACACGCGAGTGGGAAGCGAGTGGTCGCCCATGGGTCGCAACCTGCCACATCGACATGCGCACTATCGGCGTGCCGCAACGCGCCACGACTGAGAATTGGATCTTCGTCTCACGCACACTCGCGCGCCTGCACGGCCGCACGCGCTTCGTGCTCAATGGAATCGATCCTGATGCGTGCATCTACTCCGAGAAGAAGCGGGATTACTTTCTGTTCATGTCGTCGATGGATTGGGAGATGAAGAAGGGCCTCGACATCGCGCTCTCGCTCGCGGCGCGACACGGCATCAAGCTCGTCGTGGCGG
>Ga0134124_10004960_pt1 | contig 10693 bp, 13 predicted proteins | sample KB304_FD_96880 | JGI IMG/M metagenome (GOLD analysis project Ga0134124, IMG submission 96880) | Terrestrial soil microbial communities without Nitrogen fertilizer from Kellogg Biological Station, Michigan, USA - KB3-0-4 | ecosystem: Environmental > Terrestrial > Soil > Unclassified ... | reverse complement strand
GCGGCTACGCCCGCACCATCGCCGGCCGTCGCCGCTACGTCGCCCAGCTCGCCTCCGGCAACCGCAACGACCGCATGCACGGCGAGCGCATCGCCGTCAACTCCACCATCCAGGGATCGGCCGCCGATCTGATCAAGCGGGCGATGCTGCGCCTCGAGCGCACGCTGCCCGCCGGTGCCCGGCTGGTCCTCCAGGTCCATGACGAACTGATCGTCGAATCCCCCGAGCCGGTGGCCGTCCAGGCCGCCGACGACGCAGGTTGCCACGATGATTGCGATGGCTCAGGCTGCGACTCCGGCGACTGGCGTGACCTGACCAAGGCAGAGATACGGCTTGGATTTAACCGGCTATTGGACTGCATTCGCGACCTTCGCATGGCTGAAGCGGAACGCGACGCCATGCGAAAGGACGCCGAAGGTGCCGCTGGAGAGCTACGGATCAGCGTGAGAGACTGTCTGCCTGGGACGCTGGCTGGCAAACTACTCTCGGTGAATGTGCTGCTGCGGCACGCCAATGGCGATCTACTTGGCCGGGCGGTTGATGCTGAAGAAGAGCGCGACCGGCTCAAGGCGGAGTTGAATGATGGAAGCGCCATGCTGAAAGAGATCCTATTGGCGACTTTGCATCTGATCGACCCCGAGGCTAATCCACACGACAAGGACCTGTGGGCTGATCTGCACTGCGCCGTGGAGGAAATGATGGCTAAGCTGAAGGCGGAGCGGCGGGAGGTGGTGGTGAAGGCGCCTTCTCCGAGCGTTCACAACGCATCGGCCGAGGCGCGGGAAGTCGTTCGGATCCGTGACGCAACATGGAAGAAGGCCATCGTCGCGGCGGGCGGGGAGGTTCAGTCATGAAAAGGTTCTGGTTTTTTATATGGTGGCTAACCTTTGGTTTCGCACTTACCCTTGGGTCAATTCACCTGGCCGTTATGCTGATCCTTGCCATCCAACTCATTATACACGAGGATAAGATATGCTAAAGTGCATTACCCGTTACATCAAAGCCCGGCTGCCCGTTAGTCGTAAGCATTACAACGAATCACTAGCTTGGTACGCACGGCAATATGAAATGATGGTTGGAGAACTGCAACGAGCCCGGCAGCAAGGCACGTTGTCCGTATCGGCTATGGGAATGGTATTCGCAGAACGTGATGCTGCTAAGAAGGAAGTTGCTCGGCTTAAGGCAGAATTAAAGAGTATGAAAATTGCCGCTTTAGATTGCGGTAGAGATGATAGGACGCCACCATGTTAGAAGAAAACGTTAGCCTCAAGAACCCCTTTGGGCAACACCCACCCGCCTACCCGCAACAGGTAATAATCCCAAAGGGTACGAACCTAATGCTGGAAGGTGGTAAGATCTTTACTACCACTGAAGACTATCACCATATTATGGTCGGAGTTAACAAGCTGGAGTTCTTTGCGGCTGCCGCTCTTACCGGCATTATGATGAGGCAAAGGGAAAACAGGCGATGCCAGCATAGCCGAAGAAGCGATTAGTATTGCCCACGCAATGCTGGATAAACTTAAGTCGTAAAAATCCACTTGCTTTGAATACCCGCTCCATATAACCGAACACGCACAGCCATACACCCTATAAGGAGAACACCATGGCCAAGCTGAAAGTCATCCAGAAGGCTGCCAAGCCCACCCCTAAGGCCCCCAAGGAGGAGGTCGTCAAGGAGCCCAAGACCGTTCAGGAGGGAGAGCTTAACCGGCGCATCAAGCCGTCCTATCGCTGGATTGCTGCTGACGTCGTTCGTGAGGCTGGTGATGGCGCAGAAAGCGCTGACCTCATCACGTCCTGCCACGCGGCTGCCAAGGAGGCCGATCTCGACCCGAAGGAGGATGCCTACTGGTCGCGTCGCTTGACGCGCGCCCGTGCGCTGCTCCGCAAGGCTGGGCTCGGCGTGTTCAAGGCGAAGCGTATGGCGCCGGCTGATACGGAGGCTGTTGACAAGCCCACCCGCAAGGCCAAGAATCAGGTGAAGCGTAAGAAGCTCCCTGATGATGGGCAGGTTGAGGACGCTTAAGGCGTTCCTGCCGAACCATCAAACTAAGGCCCGGCCTAACCAGCCGGGTCTTATTTTATACTCCTATGATTACCCTTCGCCCTTACCAAGAACAAGCGCTCGCATTCTTCCAGGATAGCGATAGCGCCTTTTGGGCGATGCATATGCGGCTGGGTAAGACGGTTGTCTGTATTCGTTGGCTTATAGCCCACCCACGTGAACCTCAGCTAATTGCTATCATAGCCCCTAAGACGGTTCTTATTTCCTGGGAGATAGAGCTGGCTGGCGAAGGGCACCCGCACTTCTCATATACGGATGGGTCCATAGAGAAGCGTCGTGCTAGGCTGGCTGCCCCGGAGCCTGGCTTCCACCTACTTAACTACGAATGCGTGAAGAAGCTGTCAAACGAGCTATCTGCCTTTGATGCCATTGTGTGCGATGAATCTGTCTATATAAAGAATCCATCCGCTGACGTAACAAAGGCGCTGCTCAAACTATCCAAAATCGTACCGATACGTGCATGCCTGTCCGGCCTGCCCAACCCAGAGAGTTGGGAGGACGTGTGGTCGCAGACGGCATTCACCAAAGGTGGTGAATGGATGGGGTACAGCAACTTCTGGGATTGGAGAAACCATGTCTTCAGCCAGTTTGGTTTTGACTGGCTTCTAAGTCCAAAGAACATGGCCAAGGTTAAGTCTGCATTTCATGCGGATGCGTTTGTACTGACACGTAAGCAAGCCGGCATCAGGGATGTAAAGGTGCGCCAGCGTAGGCAAGGCACCATGCCGCCCGCTACTAGAGCCGTTTATGACCGCATTAGCAAGTCATGGGAACACCCATGCGGTACGCTAGGCAAACACAAAATGGTCGTCATAAACTGGCTCAGGCAGCTTTGCGGCGGGTTGATAGATACCGCCCCTTGCCCATGGAAGGTTGATGAGCTAGTACATATACTCACCAAAGAACTACCTACCGAACAGATAGTGGTATGGTTCGCTTATAACCAGGAGCTCACCAATGTCTGGCACGCCCTTAAGCCCCACTCTATCAATGCTACTTGGATCACTGGAACCACTAAACAGGCCGATCGCCGCGAACGAATGCTTTCATTCCAACGGGGCGAACGTCGCGTCATGCTTATTCAACAAGCCTGCGGCCAGTATGGAATCGACTTATCGGCTGCCGACAGTGCAATATACTACTCGTCAACCTATAGGTATGGCCTTAGAGCGCAGTCTGAAGAAAGAATTTATCAGGTTGGAAAGACTAGGGACCTACTTATCATTGATTTCGTCACTAAAGATTCAGTAGACGAGGTCGTGCTGGAAAGCGTTGCAAACAAAAAGAATGACGCATCATTCCTAATGTCTAAGTTAAACCTTCAACCACCCACCTAGGAGATCACAATGTCCTGTTCCGTGTCAATGACTTTCGGCAATCAGCGCCATACTGTCCCCCAGGAAGTTGCCAACGAACTTACTTGCCGGGCCTCCCGCATCACCCAGCTTATGGCGGAGAATGCTGTCCTCCGTAAGGCCCTGGGTGATGACAAGGCTGATAAGGCCCTGGCGCCTACCCGGCCGGCTGCCCCGCCCGTTAGCACCCAGCCGAAGGCGGTTGCGCCTACTCAGGTTAAGCAGGAGTCGCCGCCCATCCAGCAGGTCAAGGCCCCGGTTGCCCGTACCGGCCCGCACAGCCCGTTCCGCGGCGCTCCTAAGCGCACCTGATGTCCTGGATGTCAATTGACCCTGGCCTATCCGGCACCGGGTGGGCTGTGTGGCACCAGAAGAATCTTATCGCATCGGGGGCTATAGGCCCCCAGCGACACATCGATGACTGGCACGACAGGGCTATGGAAATTGGCAACCAAGTATTTCAAATAGCCACCGACAACGACGTCCAACGTGCTTACTACGAGTTACCGCAGTACCTTAACGCTCGGTACGAAGTCAACGCATCTGGTGATTTGGTGAAGCTTTGCGTAGTGGCTGGTATCATAGCCGGCCGGCTGCACCGGGGTCACGTTAAGCCCGTTAGGATTATAGATTGGAAGGGCCAACTGTCTAAAGAAAATACCCTCCTAAGGGTGATACGCCTATTAGCGCAACGGGGCCGTAAGCTAAGTACTACCACATCCCATGAAGCCGATGCCGTTGGCATAGGCCTCTACATTCAAGGAGAATTCTAATGCCAGACGAACCTGCAATTGAATACCTCTGGAGTGTCTGTGGGCAGGATTCCTATGAGGTTCTAAAGTACATTAGGGCCAACCCGGAACTCTTCATTCCTAAGTTAGTTGAGTTTAAGAAGTATGTCCACAAGCGCCTAGATGATGCGCATGTGCCAGCCGACCCAGATCCAGAGCATACCAAGACCCATGGCTGTCGTATAGAAGGCCGGTTAAATTGGGTGCTGATTAGGATGCACACGTGATAGAAAGGTATATCTGGGCGCCGTATTACATTGTCGGGTACCTTTACCCGATCTACGGATACTTTAAGGAAACGAAATGAAGATAGGCATAGCTATTGATTCTTGGAAGCTGCCTATCTTCCATGCACACCTAACGACATCTGGGTTTATCTATGAAAAGAATCCAGGTGTAATGGATAGTCTACTTTTAACTGTGCATACTGAGAATAAGGATAAGTTGATGCTAGTGGTACAGTCCGCTAACAACGAATGCCATAGGAAACGCCATGAAACTGCGAATTAAGAACCCTCTCTCCAAAGGGAAGGTGGCATTTGAAGCCTACAATCCCTTCATACATGGGGTGCGCCAAAGCAATCTTCAAAATTGGCTAACCTGCCGGGAGATGGCCCGCCTTAATGTGCTGCAAGGATGGTCCAGCATATTCAGCGGTATGCCGCTAGTCTACGGCAGCCTATCTCATGGTGTTCTCAAACAGGTGTACCGCAACCTACGAGACGCTAAGGCTAATCGCAAACTTACCAAGACAGACCTATGCCACGATAGCGTCATAGCGGTACTGATAAAAGAATCTGAAGACGAGGTGATGAAGGAACACCCCAACCCGCCGTCCAGCCTGCTGGAAACGAAAGAGGAAGCCTGTGCGATACTCGCCGGTACCCTGCCCTCCTACTTCAACAAATGGTGGGAAGAGGATAACGCGGTCAAGTGGGACATGGTGGAGGATAAGTTTGCTGTGCCCCTTACTATGCGTGACGGCGCTATCATTCCTCTTACTGGAACCTTTGATGCGACGTTTAAGAAGAGAGGCGGTACGTGGTTATTTGAAACAAAAAACAAGGCTCGTTGGTCGCAGAAGATTGGCAGCCTCCTCCCGCTCGACCTACAGCTTGGCATCTACCTTACCGTAATGGAGATGAAGTACAAGGTACGGCCGACAGGCGTGCGTTATAACCTGATGCGGCGTCCTGGGGAAAGACGCGGCAAGAATGAATCACTTATGGACTACGCCGCACGGATTGCCGGCAACTGTGCCAAGGACCCGGACCATTACTTTGAACGAATTGAAATGGAGCTACTGCAGTCTGAACATGACGAACACGTCCGGCGCACCACCTATCTCGTCCAGGAATTTTACGACTGGTGGAAGTTGGTAGACCATACCGCCCGCGACCTTATGTGGAACAGCGGATCTTGCGAAACTAAGTATGGAGAGTGCCACTACTTAGACCTCTGCGCTAATAATGACACGTCTATGTACCGCCACCGGCCACGTGACAAGGTTGATAGCTTGCTTTGACGTTTCCGGCGGTATGCTGGCCTTTAACACCCTTATGAAAGACAACCTACGATGGCTATGATCAAACGGCTGGTGCCTGGCGCCAAGGCTGCCGCTGCCGCCCCCAAACCAAAGTTGAACCTCTCCCTTCCAGACGAGGTGAATGTGCCGTCGGATAGCCTGGCCGACTACTCGGTGCTAATCTACGGCGCTAAGAAGATCGGTAAGACAAGCCTCTGCGCACGCTTTCCAAACACCTTCTTCATGGCCTGCGAACCCGGTACCAAGGGCTTAAAGGTCTACACCCGCCCCGTCCGTAATTGGGAAGAGTTTATTGGCTACGTAGAACTCCTGGAGAAAGATACCAAGTTCAGCACCGTCGTTGTGGATACGATTGATATGGCGTACGAATACGCCTTCAGTTATATCTGCAGGAAGAAGATGATTAACCACCCACACGAGGAAGACGATTATGGCGCAACATGGAAAGAAATCACAGAAACTTTCCGCAATGGGGTACTGCGACTTATCGGTTTATCTAAAGGAGTTATCTTCACTAGTCACGACGTCGAAAAAGAAATTGAACTCAGGGACGGCAGCAAAATTGATAGAGTTCAACCAACGATGGCAAAATCTGCTATGGGAGTTGTCGAAGCCCTCGTTGACATTATCTTCAATTATGCCTATGATGGTAGCAAACGTATCATTCGCCTTGATGGACGCCAGGACCTCGTTGCCGGAAACCGAGTTGAAGAGCACTTTATTAGAAAAGGAGGCGATTACACTACTCCAGGAGATCGCGTCATTACTGTATCAATGGGAAAGACAGCGGAAGAAGCCTACCTCAACTTGATGGACGCGTTCAACAATAAGCAAGATGTGACGGATGTTACTCTGACATCTAGCCCTAGTGGGCTTGTCAAGAAACGCCCGGTTAAGTAAGCTACAGACCCAGCACCCACCCGGCCACCCAAGGCCAATCTAAAAGGAGAAAATCATGGGACTCGGAATCAAGATCCCCAAGGGCGTATTCGCCGCCGGCAAAGAGAAGCTGGCCGAGTTCGGCGACAACGTCGAACTGCCGCCCGCACGATACACCTGCATCCTTGTTAAGGGGCGCGCGGTGTCTACGGACAAAGGTCCGCAGATTGTGTTCGACCTCAAGGTGGCAGGTGATTCGGAATACGCTGGCAAGAAGTTCGCAATCTTCTTCGCCCTTACCGAAGACCGTGTGGTCTACCTGTTCCGCGCCCTTACCCTGCTCGGGTATGACGTGGACAACCTGGACGAAGCTGTCCTGGAGGAAATCCTCAATGATATTGCATCGAATACGCCCGTGGTCCGTGTCACCTCCAAGCATACTGGTGAGTACACCAACTACCGAATCGACAAGCTTCTGGAAGAGCTTTCGGCAGCCGATGCCGAAGGTGGAACCAATGGTGTGGAGACTGAGAATGCGGCTGATACCCAGGCAGCGGGCGGCAAAGCCGGTATCAAGTCGGATGCCCACGCAAAGGCAGGAAAGGCAGCCCCAGCCGCAAAGGAAGCCGACCCCCCGGCTGCGAAGGCTAAGACACCGTTGAAGAAGGAGGCGCAGGAGCCCCAGCCTGAACCGGACCCCGAGCCGGAAGCGGAGCCGGAGGCCGAGGCTGAAGAAGTGGCTGAAGGCGAACAGGAAGTGGAACTCACGGTTGGCATGAAGGTGTCCTGCACCATTAAGGAGAAGGAACACCAGGCCATCGTTCGTGAGATTGGTGAGGACGGCAAGGTCCTTATCGAATCATCCACCGACAAGAAGAAGTACCGCATCGCGCTGGATCGGCTGACGCTCCTCTCTTAAGAGGTAGGCAAGCGGTCCGACAGCGCTCTATCTGTCGGGTTCACCATCTAGCGCGGGGTCCCATGGTTAAACTCGTAATGCCGCGCAAGCGGCCCGCATGCCCCCTAGTCGGTGACTTTATTACCCATGGATTTCCTTTTCGCACACCGGGTAATATCTTCGCGGTAGATACCGAGACAACTGGTCTTGATGCGTGGGGTACCCGCCTAGTAGACAGGCCCACCGTGCCGGCCAGGCCATTCGCTGCTAGCTTCTGCAATACGGATGGTGAAACCGCTTATCTACGGTGGAAGGTAAACCCGGAAACCCGCGACGTAATAATTGACCCTAAGCAGTTAGACCTATTGCGCGCCCTTATGGAAAACCCGGCTTTGGAGAAAGTGTTCTTCAACGCCATCTTTGATAAGCGAATGGTACGAACCCTAGGTGTTATGACACTAGGCATGGTATGGGATGCTATGATTGGTATGCATACGATTAAGCCTGATGAGATGCCGTTGGCCCTTAAGCCACTCTCCAGGAAGTACCTAGAGATAGAAGATGACGACCAAACAGCACTCAAAGCATCGGTGCTGGCGGTGCGCCGGCAGGTACAGGCAGCCAAGCGCCAGGCAGCCAAGGGCAGGCCACACGATACAACCCTGGCCCGCTACAGCTTATCAGACGATACGGAAGGAGACTATTTCTTAGGGGACCCGGATATATGCGAAACGTATGCGGTACGCGATGCTCTGCGCACCATATCGCTACATATAGCCGAAATGGAAGAATTGGAAAGTGATGAACAGCTTATGTCAGTTTATAAGCGTGAACTACGCCTTACCAATGTAATTGAAGATATGGAGCAACGCGGCACACGGTTGGATAATGACAGGATTAAATCAGTTATCGGTTACTACACAGGCATTTCAAATAAGGCTAGAAAGGAAATAGCAGAAGAAGCTGGTACTGAGTTTAACCCCAACAGCCCAAAGCAAATGACGGCAGAGTTCTATGGAAAGCGTGGCTACACCCCACTAGCCTATGGATTTAACAAAGAGAAGAACGAAAAGACCAGGTGTCAGCATTGCAAGGGCCACGGCTGTAATATCTGCCAAGACACCGGCAACAACCCTAAGTGTGATGCTGATTTCCTGGAAGGGATAGCCATTACGCACGAAGCTGATGCGGCCGGCAACGATAAACTCATTGTGAAGGATAAACTGGCGCATGCGCTATTGTACGAAAGCGCATGTGATACCATGCTGTCCTACGCAAAGAACTATGATAAGTATAAGGTAAACGATGATTGCGGGCATATCATACACCCTAACTTCAAACAGGTTGGTACGAAGACGGGCCGGCTGTCTGCCGAAAAGCCCAACATGCAGAACGTTGCTAGCGACGAATCAGGTAAGAAGCGGGTTGACGTAGACTACAAGCTACGCGAATGCTTTATCCCAAGAGATGGGTACGTGTTCTACATACCCGACTACTCGCAGATTGAAGTGTGGCTGCTATTCCTACGTGCTGGGGCTATGAATGTTGTTAAGGTGTTAGCGGCTGGTGGAGACGCACACCAGATTGTAGCTGACTTCATCTGGGGTGGTACGTACAATCTCAAAGAAGCCAAGGATGCATCGCATAAGGATCCATCAACCTTATCTAAGAGTGCGCTGGCTAATTTGAAAATGTATAAGCAGACGCGCAAGCGTGCGAAGAACTTGCAGTTCTGTAAGATCTATGGCGGTGGCGTTACCAAGATAGCCACTATGATTAACTGCCCGAAGGCCGAAGCAGAAGAGTTTATTGCTGACTACGATGAACGGTTGCCGGAAGTGAAAAAGTTTATGCATGAAACAGTTGTCAAAGCGAAGCGTGATGGGTTTATTCGCAACGGCTATGGGCGCCGATACCCCATCGACCGCCGGTTTGCCTACCGGGCCACTAACTATGACATTCAGGGTACGGCTGCTGACCTTATTAAGCAAGCTATGATTAACGTGCATGACTTGCAGTTGTCGCCCAAGTACCGTGGGAAGATGCATATCTTGTTGACAATACATGATGAACTTATCATAGAAGTTCACCATAGTGTAGACAGCGTTCAAACACAACGTGACATTGCTGAAGCAATGTCGCGCGACTACAAACTCCTTGGATCACCAATTCCATTCCCCATCGGTATGAAGGTGGCGAAGGATAGGTGGTCCGAATCCATTGAAACGAAGATATAACCCATGTCTAACGACAAGGACGATCCAAATGAAATCTTCACAACGCTCGGGTTTGACTTTAAGAAAGAAGGCACGGAACTTGTCGCGGAATGCCCGTTCTGCGGAAAGAACAAGTTCTATCTTAACCCAACCCGGTCAGTCTGGGACTGCAAAGTGTGCGGGGCCAGCGGCAATCAACATAGCATACTTTCAGAGGTATTTGAGAAAGTTTATCGCCCAGCAATGGGGTCTAAACAGTACGGTCGTCTTGCTTTTTACCGGGGTCTCCCAGAGTGGGCGTTCAAGGTCGATGCCAATATCGGGTACGATGCTTCTGGTAAGATTGTGTGGGCGGTCCGGAACAAAGATGGAATCGTCAAAGGCTTGCGGACATGGAAAGATCCAGGTACAGGTAAGAAGGCACCCATCCACAATCTTAAAGGTTGTAAACTCGGCCTCCTCGGATCGGAGGCGTTAAATGACAAAGGTAGGCAAAATCAAACTATTTACATTACCGAAGGTGAATGGGATAGATGTGCCTGGCTCTATCTATTGGACGCGGTCGGCAAAGATGGTATCGTCCTTGCAGTTCCTGGAGCAAACAACTTTGGAACTGATTGGTCCGATTGGCTTCAAGGACGTGATGTTGTCTTATTATACGACAATGATGAACCAGGCAAAACAGGGTCATCTAAAGCGGGCAAGAGAATCAAGGCTAAGACTGGACGGCTTCGATTTCTTCATTGGGACGATAAAAAGACGGATGGATTTGATATTCACGATCTCGTCAAAGACAACCTCGACGACCCAGATACAGCATACGCTTATGTTGAAGCCCACCTTAAGGCCGAATCACCTGGAGGCAACCTCGGGTCGAATACAGGAGTTCTTCAAGAAAGCGACGACAGGCAAAAGGCGCAAGAGGGGGTGGAGCCCGTCT
>Ga0134124_10004959_pt1 | contig 10694 bp, 9 predicted proteins | sample KB304_FD_96880 | JGI IMG/M metagenome (GOLD analysis project Ga0134124, IMG submission 96880) | Terrestrial soil microbial communities without Nitrogen fertilizer from Kellogg Biological Station, Michigan, USA - KB3-0-4 | ecosystem: Environmental > Terrestrial > Soil > Unclassified ... | reverse complement strand
GTTTGACGGTGGTCCTTGCTATGGCGGCGTATGGCCAGGCAAGAAGTTCCCTAAGAGGTTTAATAACCGACGAACTTGGTGCGGCAATCGTCGGCGCAAATGTCACGCTTACTGATGCTACTGGAGCTCAGAGGAAGACAACGACAAACGGAGAGGGTGTTTACACGTTCACAGGCCTGAGCGCTGGAAAGTACGCGATCACAGCAGTTGCTCCAGGTTTTGCCGCTTCAGATTCGAAGGAAGTCGATGTCACTAGTCAGCGTCAATCATTTGATCTCACGCTGAAAGTGACAATTGAAGAAAAGGTAACCATTGGGGCTGAAACAGCCGTAAGCACCGAAGCGACCAACAATGCGAACCAAACCGTAATTGGCGGGAAAGATTTGGACGCCCTTCCGGATGATCCAGATGAACTGGCGGCGGCGTTGCAGGCTTTGGCTGGTCCTGCTATCGGTCCAAACGGTGGACAGATATTTATTGACGGCTTCACCGGCGGTAGCATGCCATCAAAGGATTCCATTCGAGAAATCCGAATCAATCAGAATCCCTTTGCTGCCGAAAACGATCAACCCTCAGGCCGTATCGATATTCTCACGCGTCCGGGCACCGATAAGCTTCGTGGCGGCACCTCGTTCAATTTCAATGACGAGAGTCTTAACTCGCGCAATCCGTTTGCGATCAGTACGAGTAAGCGGACGCCCTTCCAGATTCGTCAGTACAACTTCAACTTGAGCGGTCCACTGGTCAAACGTAAAGCGTCTTATTTTGTCGAGTTCAATCGCGGTGAAACCGACGATAACGAACTTATCAGGGCCACAGTGTTGGACTCTTCATTGAATAGGGTCGAGGTTGGTTCCGGATTTCTTCTGCCGCGACGCAATACCAGTTTTAGCCCCCGACTTGACTATGCCATCAACACAAACAACACCTTGGTCGCTCGTTACAATTTCTTCCGCTTCCGTGCGGAAGACCAGGGCGTGGGTGGTTTCAATTTGCCGGAACGCGGTTTCGACGTCGTCTCAACTTCGCATAACATTCAGCTCACCGAAACTGCGATACTAAACCCAACCACGATCAATGAAGTCCGATTCCAGTATACCCACGGGCGCAACGAGAACATCGGTAACAACTCGGTTCCGGCTCTAAATGTGAACAGCGCTTTTAACTCGGGTGGTTCTCAAGTTGGCCACTCCATCAATGAACGCGACAGTTGGGAACTCAACAACTTCACCGCGAAACAGATGGGTACACACGCAATCAAGTTTGGTGGACGAGTGCGGCATGTGAATGTTGATGACACGAGTCCGAGTAATTACGGTGGCTCCTGGACCTTCAACGGCGGCTTTGGTCTATCGAGTATTCAGCGCTACCAACTGACGCTTCAGCTTCAACAGCAGGGAAAGACTCCTGCTGAGATACGTGCGGCTGGAGGCGGCGCCTCGTCTTTCAGTATCAACTCTGGAAATCCCTTCGCTAACGTCAGTCAAACGGACCTCGGAGTTTATTTGCAGGATGATTGGCGAGTGCGTCCTAACATTACTTTTAGCTATGGACTGCGTTATGAGTTTCAGACGAATGCACACAGCAAGTATGACTTTGCACCACGAGTCGCAGTTGCGTGGTCACCGGGCGCGGCAAATAGTGCGAAACCACCGAAGATGGTGATTCGTTTCGGATCTGGATTCTTCTATAACCGCTTCAGTGAAGGTCAAACGCTAACCGCCAATCGATATAACGGCGTCAATGTACTTCAGACCTTCGTAACTGAGCCGGCGGATCGTACATCGGCACCGAGTATCGCAGATCAGTTGGATCCAAGGGTCGTCGGGGTCTATGCAGTACTAAACCAGTTCAACCCAGCCTCTGTTCCTTCGCTGCCAAATGTTCCCGCCACTCAGCAGACAATTTGGCAAGTGGATCCAAACCTTCAGATTCCGACGGTCTTTGTGATCGGTAGCCAGGTTGAACGCCAACTTCCTCACAACACAACAATGACGGTCGGTTTCTACAACATTCGCATTACTCATGTTATTCGGGCTCGAGATGTAAACGCTCCGCTGCCGGCCACCATCACTCAACTCACTCCGAATGGTTTGCGACCGAATCCATCTTTAGGCGAGATCTATCGTTACGAGGCGAGTGGTCAATTTAATCAGCGTCAGTTTTTCGTTGGTTTCAATAGCCGTTTCAACAGAGCTTTGACCATCCAGGGAAATTATTCGCTCAGCAAATCGACCAACGATACTGACGGGCAAGGTGGCTCAATCTTTCCGATGAACTCCTATGACCTAACTGGAGAGTTTGGGCGCAGTGCATTTGACGTTCGTCATCGGTTCACAGTCTTTGGGACAATCAATCTGCCCTGGTACAAAGTTGTGGTGAACCCATTCGTTGTCGCGAATACTGGCCCGCCGTTCAATATCATCACCGGTCAGGACCTGAACCTGGATCGACAGGTTAATGAGCGTCCAAGTTTTGCTGGAGCGAATGCGAACTGTGCGCTTTCAACAATTCGTTGCACACCTTTTGGCAACTTCAACCTCCGCCCGCTGCCTGGCGAAACGATTGTTCCACGAAATTACGGACATAGTTCAGGCTCGCTAAGCGTGAACCTTGGGATTAATCGCACGTTCCAGTTTGGTGAGATTCACAGAAACAACGTCGCAGCAAAACCGCAACGGCAAGGAGCGCCTGGCGCAGGTGGTGGTGAAAAGAGGGTTGCAGGCGGACCCGGTGGGCCGGGAGGACCCATGCTCGCTGGCGGTGGCGGTGGAGGTATGAACGCTAAGGTTGCTATGGGCGGAGGTCCACAAGGCGGTGGACCAGCGGCTCCAACTGAGAAACGCTTCACGCTGAACCTCTCGATCAACTTCCAGAATCTTTTGAATAATGTGAACGTGGCACCTCCAGTAGGTAATCTTTTGTCTCCCAACTTCGGACAGTCTCTTGCCCTGAGCGGAAGCTTTGGCGGTTTCGGCGGTGGCGGTGGCAGTGCCGGAGCCGGTAATCGTCGAATCTACGCTCGAGTGCGACTGAATTTTTAAGATCACGGAACGAAGAAAAGGAAGACGAGCAATGAGAAAGACGTTAGTTCTAGCGAGTGTTCTTACGTGCGCGATTTCTATCAACGCACAGGATCCGGCAACGAAGAACAGCGGCACTCCAGCAACGCCTGGTGCAACCGCCCCTGCGATTGTCATTACGCCAACGAGTACGCCGACCGAGTTGGCACGCGCAGCTTTGCAGGCGCAGGGTGGTGAGAAGTTCCGGAATGTCCAGAACATGATTCTGCGCGGATCGGCTCAATTGTACGCGCCCAACAGTATTCAATCGCTGCCCGGCTCTTTCTCGATCGTAACCTCGGGCGACAAACTGCGGATGGATATTGATGCTCGTCCGGCCTTCGTTTTCAAACAGATTTACGACGGCCAAAATTCCTACAGCTCAATGCCTACGGTGCAAGTCCCACCTCTCCCTAGATTTGGGTTGGCGGTGCTTCTCCGTTACGACCAACCGGGATACAAAGTCACAGCACTTCCTGACAAGAAAAAGCTGCGAGCCTTCCGCATCGAGGATCCTGATGGTTTTATCACAGACTTCTTTATCGATTCGACGAACGCCAGGATCATGAGCTTCCTTGGCTACTACCAGGGGATCACTTTCGGAATCGAGAACACCAAGTTCAAGGAAGTGGATGGGGTTTTAGTGCCGATGAGTTTTTCGCAGCGCTTCGAGATGCCAATAGGCGCGTTCTTTGCGGAGTTTAACGTAAAGGATGTGAAGCTGAATCAAGCTTTGGCCGAGGATGCTTTTGCAATTCCTCACTAAAGTTGGTGAGACCAGTCAGTAAAAAAGAGGCTGCCTTTCTGGGCAGCCTCTTTTCGTTCAAATGGATCAATTGTTAGACGCTGGTAATTTCGACTTCCTTTGACTTCGACAGATCATCGATCCGGGTGATGTAACTGTTCGTTAGCTTCTGTATCTCATCCAATCCATCGCGCTCAGCATCTTCAGAGATCAACTTGTCCTTGAGCATCTTCTTGAGACGCTCATTACTGTCGCGACGAACGTTGCGAACCGCAGTGCGATGATCTTCCGCGATGTCATGTACTTGTTTCGCGAGCTGTTTGCGCCTTTCTTCGGTGAGCGGCGGAATTGGTATGCGAACAAGCTTTCCATCGTTTGAAGGGTTCAGCCCGAGATCGGCAGTACGGATGGCTTTCTCAATGGCGGCGACCTGGGTTTGATCCCACGGTTGCACTGTTAGCATCTGTGGCTCGGGCGCATGCACCGACGCCATCTGATTGAGCGGTGTCATGGTGCCGTAATAATCAACTATTACCGTGTCGAGCAAAGTGACGGCCGCTCTACCGGTTCGAACTGTTGCGAGCTTTCGTCTGAAATCCTCGATTACAGTGTCCATTCTGGGGCGCGTTTCTTTTAAGACCTCTTTCTCACTCATCGTCTCGACTCCGTTTTGTTTTCGCCAGATGCTTAAACTAAATATCCCTATTTGCCAAGCCAAACTTTAGTGCCCACGCCGTTTTCCCCGAGCACGACTCGCTTGATATTCCCTTCCTCGCGCATGTTGAAAACAATTATGGGTAAGTTGTTGTCCATGCACAAAGAGATCGCTGACGCGTCCATCACCTTCAACTGCTTTTCAAGGACGCTTTGGTAAGTGATTTCATTGAATCGCTCGGCGCTTGAATCAGCCATCGGATCGGCAGAGTAAACACCATCGACCTTTGTTGCTTTGAGGATGATGTCAGCCTTTATTTCCAGAGCGCGCAGCGCGGCGGCAGAGTCAGTCGTGAAGTAGGGATTACCGGTGCCTGCGGCAAATATTACAACGCGGCCTTTTTCAAGGTGTCGCACCGCGCGGCGCCGGATAAACGACTCGGCAAGTTGCGGAATATCTACGGCCGACAAGACACGCGTATCAACGTGGATCTTCTCCAAGGCATCCTGCAAGACAACGGCATTCATTACAGTAGCAAGCATGCCGATGTAGTCAGCTGAAGAACGGTCCATGTTGCCTGCGCTCTTAGACACGCCACGAAAGATGTTGCCTCCACCAACTACAACGGCGACCTGAACACCTAGTTCATGAACCGCTTTGAGTTCCTCGGCTACGCTACGGGCGACGTTGACATCAATGCCGTAATTCTGTTCGCCCATCAAGGCTTCACCCGAGATCTTCAAAAGAACTCGGGTGTAGACTAAAGGAACTCGTTCGCTGGCGCTTTTCGAAGGAATCATCGATTGGTTTCCAACTCGACTAGGTGAGCAGGGAAGCGACTTCGTTGCCAAAGTCTTCGCCGCGCTTTTCGAGTCCCTCTCCCATTTTGTAACGAGTGAAGCGGCGCACCGTGATGCGTTCACCAGTCTTGGCCGTTTTTTCGGTAATTAGCTCACCGACAGTTTTCCCGGAGTCTTTGACAAAGGGTTGGTCTACGAGAACACTTTCCTCGTAGAACTTGTTCAGTCGACCTTCAACGATCTTTTCGATCACCTGGTCTGGTTTATTGGCGTTCTTGGGATCGTTCTTCGCCTGCGCCTTTGCGATTTCGCGCTCCTTATCGAGCACCGACGCCGGTACTTCGTCACGCGACACGAAGCGCGGTTCGGCGGCCGCGATGTGCATCGCGATATCTTTGACGAGTTGCTGGAACTCTTCGCCGCGAGCAACAAAGTCAGTCTCGCAATTCAACTCGACGAGAACACCGACCTTGCCTCCCATGTGAATGTATTGTCCGACGATGCCCTCTGCCGCGATTCTGCCTTCGCGCTTTTTGGCCGATGCCAATCCGCGCTCACGCAAAATGTCGACGGCTTTCTCTTCGTTTCCGGCAGCTTCAACCAGTGCATTCTTGCACTCCATCATGCCCGCTCCGGTCTTTTCTCTAAGCTGCTTGACAGCAGTTGCAGTTATTTCCGCCATAATTCCCAATGTCTCCGAATCTATGTTTTTTGATCTTAAGCTTGGGCAGATTTTGAACCTGCCTGGAATTCGACCTTCAATGAAAAACGCAGCCCGGCGGGTTACCGCTAAGCTGCGCTCGCCGATGAGTAGAATATCGCTTAGCTAGCCGCTACGACTGACTCAGCGCTCTCATCGGGCGCTTCGTCCGTTTCGGTGCTTTCTGCTATCTCAGAAGTCGTCTCAGGTTGCGCGCTCGGTTTGTCGGTCTCGCCGGCTTCTCCGGTTGACGCGACTGCAGCACTACCACCTTCTGCCGGTTCTTCGGTAGCCTGGGCCTCAGCTTCTTGAGCAGCAACTCCGCCTTCAGTAGCAATCTGATTACCTTCGACAATAGCGTCGGAAATCCTCGAGGCAAACAGCCGCACTGCTCTAAGTGCGTCATCGTTACCCGGAATTACGTAATCAATACCTTCAGGTGAGCAGTTCGTATCGACGACAGCTACGATTGGAATACCCAGCCGATTTGCCTCAGCAACTGCAATTTCTTCCTTCTTGACGTCGATAATAAAGATCACGTCAGGAAGGCGGGTCATCGACTTAATTCCCGAAAGGTTCTTGTTAAGACTTTCGCGTTCGCGATCGAGCTTGATGCGTTCTTTCTTAGTTAGTTTCTCGTAGCGACCATCAGTCTGCATCGCTTCGAGATCTTTCAGGCGCTTGATCGACTTTTGAACGGTCTGAAAGTTAGTCAGCAAACCACCGAGCCAGCGTTGATTTACGTAATACTGACCGCACTTCTCTGATTCTTCGCGGATGGCGTCTTGTGCCTGTCGTTTCGTTCCGACGAACAGTACCGTTCGACCTTTGTCCTCAGCGATCATGTCGGTCACAAAAGCTATTGCTTCGCGAAACATCCGCTGGGTTTTCTGAAGATCGATGATGTAAATGCCATTGCGCTCACCAAAAATGAATTCCTTCATCTTTGGATTCCAGCGCCTTACCTGGTGACCGAAGTGAACACCGGCCTCCAGCAATTCTTTCATGGTAACCGAAACCAAACTAAGTTCTCCTTCTGCTAATTGGTTTAATGTACTCGCCGCAGCCTCTCGACTCCCTTAGCGTAAGCAACCAATCGTGCTGCGACAATGGATTCTGGAAGTCTCGAAACGTGAGTTTCGAGTTTCCAAATTAACGTTTTGAAAACTGGAAGCGTTTTCTCGCGCCCTTTTGACCGTACTTCTTGCGTTCCTTGATTCTTGGATCGCGAGTGACGAGACCGGCATGTTTCAAAGCTGGTCGAAGATCGGCGTTGAATTCCATCAAAGCTCGAGTTATACCGTGGCGAATCGCACCAGCTTGTCCGGCCGGACCGCCGCCTTGGACGTTAACGACCAGGTCAAACTTATTGGTCGTTTCCGTTAGCTGAAGAGGCTGGCGGATGATCATTCTCAGGGTTTCATTAGGAAAATAACGGTCAAACGGCTTGTGATTAACCTTAACTTCGCCGGAACCCGGTCGCAGATAAACTCTGGCGGTTGAAGTTTTGCGTCGTCCGGTTCCGTAATACTGAATATCAGCCACAATAATCTTCCTTATTTCTGTAAGAGCTCTTATGAAGCTTGTTGAGTGAGATTGTAGACTTGCGGGCGTTGAGCTGAGTGCGGGTGTTCGGCGTCGGCATAAACCTTAAGCTTCTTCGCCATCGCTTTGCCGAGTTTGTTTTTCGGCAGCATGCCTTTGACGGCAAGCTCAATGACGCGCTCGGGGCGCTTAGCAAGCATCTCGCGGGCGGTAGTTTCGCGAAGTCCACCGGGGTAACGCGTGTGGTGGCGATAAACCTTCTGCTCAACCTTATTCCCCTTCAACACCGCCTTACTGGCATTAATCACGACTACGTGATCGCCAGTGTCCAGAAACGGTGTCCATCGCGGACTCCGCTTACCGGTGAGTATTGAAGCAACCTCAGACGCCAAGTGACCAAGAGTCTGGCCAGCTGCATCTACCACGTACCATTTTCGTCTTCCAGCGAGTTCTTTTCCGCTGGGGAAGTATGTCGACATAGTTAACTATCTCTGTTTTCAGCGAGTAAAACGCGAACGGCTAGAATACAAAACGGCCCAAATTAATGTCAAGCTGGGCTCAGTTACTTCGGAATCCAGAAGGTTTTGATCTGACACCGAGCAGCGAGTCATGCAAAAGGCTCTTCGGCGGGCGACGCCAAAGAGCCTTAGCGTTTATTGCGAACTTACCAGAGCGTTATGGCTTATCTGGTGGTTTTGGGGTCGTAGTAGTTGACCCATCATTTCTCTTTAACTTCGGCGGGGCCTGCTGTTGATCGGCTGGCTTTTGCTCACCGCCGTCAGTAGTTGCGGTCGGGTCGTCTGCAGTTGGTTGACGACGTTTCAGTGTCGGTCGGCCCGGAGCACCACTGTCATCCCCAGCCTGAATCGCGCCTGTGGATGATGCTCTCGCGTTGGACATACGAAGCAAGCGCGCCTTGACTCGCTGGAATTCCGAACTACTAATCACATATTCGTCGTGTTCGGGAAAGCGAGCTGCGAGCGCCAGTGCGGCGGCTCGACGATCCGGTGGCGCCGGGTGAGTCGAAAACGCTCTCGAAATGAATCCCGGCTTCTTTTTGTTCTTGGCTTCGAGCTTTTCAAACATTGTCGCCATTGCGCCCGGGTCGTAGCCTGCGGCGTACATGTACTGGACGCCAAGTTTATCGGCTTCTTCCTCAGCGCTCCTGCTGAATTTCATGAAAATCCCAAGCAATCCGATTCCAGCCGTATTCTGATAAATCATTCCGGGAATACCACCCAGGAATATGGACGCGCCCAAGGCTGCGTATTCAAGGAGACTTGCCTTTGCCTGGTTTTCGACAGCATGACGAGCGGCTACGTGTGCAATTTCGTGAGCCATCACGCCAGCGAGTTCAGCTTCATTATCGGCAGCGAGAAGCAGACCCTTGTTTACATAGAAGAATCCGCCCGGTAACGCGAACGCATTCACTTCGTCGGAATCGATGACTTTGATAGTGAAAGGTACTTTCGCATCAGAATGGAGGACGATATTTTGACCGACGCGATTTACATATTCGGTGATCATTGGATCTTCAATGAACTTGGCTTGTCGATCTACTTCCGCGGCAGCTTCCCGACCCTGACGAACTTCCTTCTCAGTCGATCCTGCAAGCTTCGGAATAATCAGCCCGCCATTAATATTGCGTTTGCCAATCATTGACGGGTCTTCGTTGGTCGCCAAAGGCTTGGTTGACCGTGCTTGTGTAGTTGGAGCTTGGGTCGCCGGTGCTTGTGTTGGCGTGGAGGTTTGCGTCTTCTTGGGGTCAGTCTGGCTTGTGTTGGATGTCTGGTTTGCTTCGGTTGACTTAGTCGATTGGGCGACCACGGCCACGGAACCGGTCAAAACAGATGAAGCCAAAACCAAAGCGGTTGTGACACGGGAGAAACTATTCATTTGAAAACCTCCAAATACCCAAAGGATGGCTCGGACCGACGGAAAACCTGAAGTTGACCAGCCTACCAATTACGCAACGCGAAATCTTTCAAGGTACAACTTCTAATTACGGGGCTAAGAATGTGTTTTCGCGAACTTTAGGCGCGCAGTCTATGATGCGCGGGCTTGGCGGCAAGGTTGCGCGCGCCCTAAGCAACTTCACTATCAACTTAGCCGGGAGGGAAAGTAGACTTACGCGACCTAAACTGTTGCGTTGCTTGTTTCAATATACTGGCAATCACAAGTCGAGTAAACCAAAAGCCAGCTAAGACAGCCGCCAATGCCGAAGCCAAATCGTAAACAAAAGCCAGGTGTGACTATCGTCGGTGCCGGCCGACTGGGAAGTGCGCTCGCCATAGCTCTTTCGCGACGAAGCTATGCAATCCAGGCAATGGTTGGTCGCAGGCTTTCGAACACAAAACGGGCTGCCGCTTTTTTAGACGTCCCAGTTCATGTTCTGGCCACAAAAGAACTTGGCAAGCTCGAGGTTTCCGATCTGATTATAGTTTCAACGCCGGACGATCAGATTGCCTCGGTCGTGGAATCACTCTCAGGACTTCAAAGAACCACAACCGTTTTGCACACAAGTGGCGCCCTCTCTTCAGGTGTTTTGGCCCCACTCGCTAAAAGGGGCTGGAATACTGGCTCTATCCATCCGCTCGTCTCAGTTAGCGATCCATTGATAGGTGCGGCGCGCTTTGAAGGCGCGTTCTGGTGCGTTGAAGGTAGCCCTAAGGCAATGCAGATTGGTCGCCGACTCGTTCGAGATCTGGAGGGCCGTAGCTTCTCGATCAGTGACAAGGCGAAGCCGCTCTACCACGCCGCAGCAGTAATGGCGTCCGGCAATGTCGTCGCTTTGTTCGACGTAGCAATCGACATGTTGAGTCAATGTGGACTTACTCGAGCAGAATCGAAACGCGTCCTACTCCCACTCTTAGAAACTACACTTTCCAATCTGACGAAGCACACACCAGCTGAGGCATTGACCGGCACCATGGCAAGAGGCGACATCGCAACCGTTCGGCGCCACTTAAGTTCATTGAAAGGGAAACGACTCGAGGAGGCGCGAGCGCTTTACTGCTTGCTTGGTAACAAGGCCCTTCTGCTGGCCGTCGAAAATGGTTTGGATCGCAAAGTAGCAGATCAAATACGCAGAGAGTTGAAGTGACAGCCGAAAAGGGGGTAGTGCGCTAGTTTGGATTTTCTCTGTGCTACCTCTGTGCCCTCTGTGTAGCAAGAACCCAACTTCTTG
>Ga0134124_10004958_pt1 | contig 10694 bp, 6 predicted proteins | sample KB304_FD_96880 | JGI IMG/M metagenome (GOLD analysis project Ga0134124, IMG submission 96880) | Terrestrial soil microbial communities without Nitrogen fertilizer from Kellogg Biological Station, Michigan, USA - KB3-0-4 | ecosystem: Environmental > Terrestrial > Soil > Unclassified ... | reverse complement strand
GAATCGCTGCACGCGCTGAACACGGAGCTGTCGCGAGCACTGCTCGGCTTGTCCGATGCGCTGTTGTCGTTCGACGGCGCAGCTGGGCCAAAACCCAATCTCGAGGCCATGTGCCTGAATCTGGTGCGCGCCGGCGAACGGCTGCAGAGCGCGCTCGCCGACCCGGTCAAGGCGTTGCACGAAGTCCAAGCGCGCAATGAAGAGGGTCATTCACTGGTCCCGATGTCGCGCAACGCGGCCGAAAACGCGCAGCGCATCGCCGCGCTGGTGGCGCGCGCCATTCGCGCCCGCGAATTGTCCTTGCTGGATGTGTGGTTCGCTTCACTCGGCCCAGTCGCCTCGGCGCTGCTGGAAGGCGCGGTCCGCTCGGCGATCCGACGCACCCCGCCGCCACCCCCCAAGCCCAAGAAGCAAGAGCCGAAGATCATTCACGGCTACGAGCTGGTGAAGACGCTCGGTGAGGGTGGCATCGGCTCGGTCTGGCTGGTGCGCAAGCCGGGCGCAGATCGGCTGTTCGTGCTCAAGATCCCCAAGGCCGAAGCGCTGGCCAACGCGACCGACAACGAACGCGACGGCATCTTGGCGTCATTCGTGGAAGAGGCGCGCGCGCTCGCGGGTCTGTATCACCCCAACGTCGCCAACATCATCGACCGCGGCGTCGAGAGCGGCATGCCCTTTTTGGTCCTCGAGTACCTGATCGGCGCAGATCTCAAGGAGTATGCCGCGGCCCAGCCGATGTCACTGTTCGAGCTGCGCCAAGTCGTGCTGGATTCGTGCGCGGGGCTGGCCGCCCTGCATAGCGCCGGTTTGGTCCATCGCGACATCAAACCAGCCAACATTTGGCTGCGTTTGCCGCTATCCGGCGGCGAGCGTTTCGAGGCGAACAAACACCGAGATCCGGCGCGTGCGCAGCCGCTCTCGGCGGTGGTGATCGACTTCGGTATGGTGCGCGCGATCCGCGTCCCGGCCGACGCCAGCGGACGCTTCGTCGCCGGCACGGCCGGCTACATCGCGCCCGAACAGGTGCTCGACCCGGTCGAACTCGATCCGCGCTCCGACGTGTATTCGCTCGCCGGCACGATTTACAACGTGACCACCGGCCGCGCCTTCTTCGACGAAATCGACAACTCGCGCGATCGAATCATCGCCCACATGCGCCGTGATCCACTGGAAGACGCCGAACGACTCAAGCCGTTCCCCGCAGCGGTCGCCAAGCTGCTGCGCGCGGCGACTGCGCTCGACCCCGGGCATCGCCCGAATCCGGTGGAATTCGGCAAAGAGTTCGCGTCAGCGTTGTAGTTCGGCGCCTCGACGGAAACCGGGCTACGCGACGCAGCGCGCGTGACGCGCCCGCTAACCCCAAAAATCAAGCAGCGGATCGAGGCTTCGCGGTCTGTTCGGCGTGGGGCACTCACTCTGAGGCCGATTCGCGGCTCGCAATTCGGCAAGGCGTTTGCCTCAGCCCGCGAGCCAAACCTACATCGGATTTTCCGCTGCCGTTTCGCGGAACTCGGCTAATTTTTTCTGCCCGCACTGGCAGCTCGTGCTCAAATGTTTCATGCTCGTGGCATCTGCGAAACTGGTTCCATCAGCGTTTCGCCGCCTTTTTTCAGGATAAATTACGCATGAGCCTCCGTTATTCTTCCGCAGTCGTGCTGGCTTCCAGCTTGGCCTTCGTCGCCGCGTGCAGTAGCGGTTCGGACACGCCGCCCTTGCGATCGGGCAGCGGTGGCAATGGTCCTGTCCAGGGGAGCGGCGGCAGCGCGAACTCACTCATCGTGAATCCCGGCAGCAACGGGGGCGAGACCACCTCCGATCCGAACGACAAGCGCGACGTGCCGATGCGCGACAAGGTGTGTGACGCGAACGGCAAGTGTACCTGCCTGAAGCTGGCTTTGCTCGGCACCCTCACTTCGGCAGCGGAAGATCCGGACACCTCGGCGTTCACGGACTGGCTGACGAGTTCGAGCGAAGGCACCGCGGCGACGACGCAGGTGCCGACCAAGCCCAATGTCGATGCAGCGTTCCTCGCGAACTACGACATCTTGCTCGTGGCCAACGTGAACGGTTGGAAGTTTAGCGAGGCCGAAAAAGCCGCCGTCAAGACCTGGGTGGAGGCCGGTGGCGGCATCATCACACTGACGGGCTTCATCAGCATGCCCTCCGAGCCGGCGGACACCAGCCAGCTCATCTCGTTCTCGGGCATCAGCTACAAGTCGGTCGGAGCGGCGCCGGCAATAGAGGGCGAGCAGACGCCCGTGTACTACAAGGGCGGCACGGTCAACCTGAAAAACTGCATGAATTGGAACAGCAGCACGACCGTCACGCACGCCAAGCCGTTCGTCACCACGCCCATCAAGTTCGCACCCGAGACCGGTTCGCTGGAGAAGCTGACCGCAAGCCTCGACTACGTCGGCGCGTTCATCGGCTGGCAAGTCGATGCACCCAGTGACGCAACGGTGATCGCCAAAGATCCGGTGACCGGCGGCAACATCGCCGTCGCCAAAGAGGTCAACGAAAGAGGCCGGATCTACGCTTTCGGCGACGAATGGGTGACGTTCTCCAATATGTGGAAGCAAGACGGCACGCCGGTCAACACGCAGAAGGACATGTACAACCCGTGCTACGTCCCTGCCGCCGGCACCGCGGCAGAGTTCTTTCACTCCGTGGCGACGCTCTACCAAACCAAGCAGTTCTGGTACGACGCGATCAACTGGGTCGCACCACCGAACAAGTGCTTCACGATCAAAGATCCTGAAGTCGTGCCGGTCGTCGTAAAGTAACGAGCGACGAAACGGGGGGCTCATGAAAACTTCGAGATCGATTCGGCGGGGATTCGCGGTTGCCTGTTTGCTTGGCTGCGCAGCGCCCAGCGCAATCATTTCCGGCTGCGGGGGCTCGGCCGTGGAGAACCGAGCCGATGCGACCGGGGGCGCCGCAGGCTCGGCAGTGACGGCGTGTCCGCTACCGGCCACGGCTGCGCTCCCTCCGCGCTGTGTGGCATGTATTCAGACCGCCTGCCCCGCGGTCTACGCTGACCTGTGTGCGGCCAATTGCGGCGAAGCCGAGCTGGGCGCCGCCTGTCTCAGCGCCCAACGAGAGATCGGCTCGTGCTTGGGGTCGAATTGTCATTTCGAGTGCGCGATGACTCACGGCAGCGCGGTGCCAGGGTCCACCGCGAGCGGCGGCTCGGGCCCGTCGAACGTCGGCGGCTCGGGAGCTCAGAATCCGACAGCTGCGGGCGGTGCCGAACTCAGTGCCGGCGCTGGTGGTAGCGAACTCAGCGAAGGCGGCGCGGCCGGCGCCGACCCTTCCGGAAGTGACGCCGGCAGCGGCGGCGCGAGCGACCAGTGTGCCATCGCGATACCGCTCGCGTGCGGCAACCACTTCAATCACAGCACGCTCACTCAGGGCCGGCCGAACACTTGGAGCGGCTACTCGAGCAGCCAACGGTTCGAGTCGGGCCGTGAGACCCTCTATGGATTTTCGAGTCCGGAAACGGCCCAGGTGACCGTGCACCTGCGCAACCTGCACGCGGATTTGGACCTCTTGCTCGTGCCCCGCTGCGATTCGATCTCGAGCTCCAAAGCCTCCTCGACTCCGCTCGACCTTCAAACCGAAGAAACCCTCGAGTGGACCAGCAAGGCGGGCGAGTCCTGGTACGTGGTGGTGGACGGCTACGCGGGTGCAGAGGGCGACTACACGCTCGACGTCGACTGCGTGTTTCTCGGTCTTTAGCGCGGCGCCCCGATTGACCCAGTCCGCTGCCTCTGGTTAACCTCGGCCGCAAGAGAATCGCAATGCGACGACGCAGGGGTTGGTTCGAAGGGTGGGCGCTCCGGTGCGCGTTGTTCAGTGCAATCTGCGGCGGTACGCTCGGCTGCAACTCGAGCGACGACTCCACACCATCCGAGGCCTGCGAACAATTCGTGGCCAGCTATTGCAGCAAAGCGGTCTCTTGCGCGCAAGAAACCGACCGTGGTGACTTCGCCGAGCTGTGTGATTTTTCTTTCCGCGTCTACCTGCCGTGCGAACAGGTGACGAACGTTTGGCGCAATTCACAGTCCTGCCAAGATCAGATCGCTGCGATTCGCTGTAGCGACGTCGAACCCGGTTCGTTTCCCAAGACGCCGGTCGACTGCCAAGGCTTGTTTGGAATCCAATGAAGCGCCTGACGCCCGCCTTCTCGTTTCCTTGGCTGCTGTGTGCCGCACTCGGTCTCGCGGCTTGCAGCGGCGAAGATCCGGTTCCGGAGCAGGCGCCGCTCAGCTACGACCCGAGCTTCTTGGACGCGAGCGCCGCACCGTGCGAGAACTTCTATCAGTTTGCGTGCGGCACTTGGCGCGCTCAGCATCAACCGACCCCTGGCTATGCCGAAAGCCGAGTTTGGACGGCTGATCAGCGAAACAGCGTCTACTTTCGCTCACTGGTGGAAGCGATGAACAGCTCCGACCCGAGCTTGCGCGTTACGCAGACCTACTACCAGGGTTGTCTGCGTGCGCACCAAAGTAGCCTGAAGACGCGCTCCGAGCCGTTGAACCGCGCGCTCAGCGACATTGCAGCGCTCGCAACGCTCGCCGACTTGCCGCAACTCTTGGCAACTTTGCACGATTCGGGCGTGCGCGCGCTGTTCGACACTTCGCTCGACGTAGACGCTGGCGATCCCACTCACTACACCTTGGCGATCAGCGAAGCCGGCTGGAGCTTGCCCGCGCGCAACTCGTACGACGACGCCGAACTCGCCAATGCCTACCGCGCCCACATGACCCGCTTGGCGGGTGCGGTCCAAGCCAGCTTCGCCCTCACTCTGGATTCCCAAGCGGTGTTCGACATCGAACGCACGATCGCGCGCTCGGGTAGCGACGATCGCGATCCGACCCTCAGATACAACCCGATTGACGCGGCCGGATTGACCGCGGCGCTACCAGACTTCGACTGGCCACAATATTTTGCGGCCCGAGGCTTCTTCGCGCCACGGGTCAACTTGTACGAGCCAAAAGCCTTGCCCGGCCTCGCGAAGCTCTTTGCCGCGCTGCCGCTCGCCACGATCAAGCAGTACCTGAGCTGGCGCACGCTCGAAGCTCATGCTCCCGCGCTCGACATGTCGACGATCGCCGAGGAATTTGCCTTCCACCGGGGCGTCGTCGACGGCGCCGCTCAGCCACAGCCCGCCGAATACGATTGTTTCATGCAGGTGCGCTCGGTGTTCGGCTTCACCTTGGCCCAGCATTTCGTAGACCGTTTTGCGTCGAGCACGCTCAAGCCCAAGGCCAGCGCGCTGGTGGAACAGCTCGAGGGCGCGATGAGTGACAACCTGGCCGCAGTCTCGTGGTTGGACGAGCCGACACGCTTTCGAGCTCGATCCAAGCTCGCTCAGCTGCGAGCAAAAGTCGCCTATCCCGACCGTTGGCCGAACGATTCGCGCACCCTCGACGCCAGCCAAAGCTTCGTCGAGCAACGCATTCGCCTGTTTGGCTACTACTCCCAAGGCATCGCCGAACGGCTGTCGAAGAACGTCGATCGCGACGGATTCTGGGCTTCACCGGACATCACGAACGCCTTCTACAGCGACGACCGGAACGACATCACCATTCCGATCGGCGTGCTGTCCGACCCATTCTTTCGTGAAGATCGAGCCGCAGAGTTCAATTTTGGCGCGCTCGGCAGCGTGGTTGGCCATGAACTGACGCACGCGTTCGATAGCCGCGGACGCCACTTCGACGGCCAGGGCGCGCTCGTCGATTGGTGGAGCGAAGACACCGCCGCCGAGTTCGAGCACCGCGCGCAATGCCTAGTGGATCAGTTCAACGGCTACGAGGCCCTGCCCGGGCTGAACGTCGACGGCCGGGCCACGCTGGACGAAAATATCGCGGATCTGGGCGGGCTGCTCGTGGCGTTCGCGGCGTATCGCGCGCAGCCCCTGCACAGCGCGAGCCACGCCCCCTTCGGCGCCACACAGCAATTCTTCCTGGCCTACGCGCAAATGTGGTGCGAAACCGCGAGCGAGGGCATCACCGCGCGGCAGATCGCCACTGATCCGCATGCGCCGAGCGAGTTCCGGGTCAACGGCAGTCTGCGAAATCTCCCTGAATTTGCAGAGGCTTTCTCGTGCGCCAGCGGCAGTGCGCTAGCCCCCGCGGACCGCTGCCAGCTTTGGTAACGGCCTGGCTCGCTTCCTGCAAACTGCGGAAGTCATGAAAACTTCCGCCTTCGACCTGTCGCATCCGCTGGAAACCTTGTCCGCTGCGCGCGAGCAGATGCGGCTGAATTTGCATCTGCTCAGCCTGGATGCGCGCCAAAAGTGGAGTGAATTCGAGACGAAGATCCTCAGTCTGGAGAGCCGGCTCGGGCAAGAAGCGGAGAGTCTGAGCGAGGCCACGGCCAGCGCGGCGATCGACCTCTCCGGATCGGTGAAGGATTTCGTGGACAACCACGTGCGCCACATCAAGAACTGACGGCCCAGTTACGAGGCGTTTTGGCAAGCCGCGCGCGCTCCTCGAGTCACTCACTCCTCCAGTGACAGCTCCGACGGCGGGCGCGGAAAGCCGATCGCAAAACCCATCGTGTAGCGCGCGTTGATTTCACTCAGCGCGCAAAAGCCGCCCCCGCCGCCCACTTGGTAGCGGTACGCGTCAATCCCGAACGGCCCGAAGTAGCCTGCTTCGTGCAGGAAACCGGCCACGCGTTGACCTTGCTCGAACAGGCTCAACGATTCGATTGCGGTAAGCTCGCCAGCGCGCGCCAAGCGCACGCCGCGAAAAACCCCGCGGTCGCTCACCTCCTGCACGCAGATCCGACCCAACTCGAGGCCGCCGCTTTGCCAGACGAAGCCATGCAAGCTCGCTTCCAGCGTCGGAGTGACGAGCGGTTCAGCGATCAGTCCGTCGCGGGCCAAAGATACGTCGAGCCAAGACCACTGCTTGTCGCTGATCGGGCCGTAGAAGCGCATTTGACCGCGCCCCGCGAAAGCGAGCGGTCGCTTCAACATCCACGGTCGTTCCGCCCGTCGCAGGAGTTCCTCGAGCGGCGGGCGCTCGCTGAAGTAACGTTGCTCTGGCAGCCCGCCGCCGATTTCGTGTGCGAACAAGCGATGGTTCACGCGCCGTAGCACGCTCGCTTCCGGGTGCGGCTCGACGCGTGCGCCCGCTGCCCCCAAACGACTCACCGCCAGCGGAGTCGGACACCAGGCGCGGCCCACACAATCGACGCCATTCAGGCCCGTGCCCGGCTCCAGCAGCACGTCCTCGGGGCCGAGCAAGGCACGCGAGCCCTGGCCGTGCAGCGCGAGTTGCTCGAGCAACTTGCTGCGCGGGACGTATTCGAAATCGAGGCGCGAGAGCTCGACCTCCGCGTCCAAATTGAGCACCCAGGCAAACTTCATGGCTCTTCGCGCACGGGCTCGGGCAACTTGCGCCCCTTGGGCTCGGGAACGTACGCCGCCAGTGCGCGAATGAACTCGGCGCTCATGCCTGCTTTTTTCCGGGCATTCTCGGCGATTGGCTGGCCGTGCATGACCCAGGGCGAAAGCGGCGGCGGAAGAGCCGCCGCCCACGTCTCGAAATCACAGCCCCCCGTCCAGCGGGCAAACCAGCGCGTCGCGAAGGCCACGTGCGCGATCTCCTCTTTTGCGATGCGCTCTTGGAGCGCTGCCCCCGGCTCGTCACCCACCGCGCGAAACCGCGCCGCGAAATCGCCAGCGTATTCCAGGTTTGCGGCCTCGAGCCCCATGCCCATCACCGAGACGAAGGCGAGCTTGCTCGGGCAACTGGGGACGCGCTTCCAGAACCACTCGCGCACGCCAAAATCACCGATCTGGCAGCCCAACTGCTCAATGTGCTCGCGATACAGGTTCATGTGCCGGATCTCGTCCAGGCAAATGCCGAGCAGCCCTTTGCGAAACTCGAGCTCCGCGTCGGCAAAGGCCAAGAGCGCCCAACACATCAGTTCCGCCGCCTGCAGCTCGTGGTGAAAGAACGCGTGCAGCGCTCGCGCGCGATAGTGCGGCTCCTTCAGCGCCTCCAGTCGCGGCGTGCGCTCCGTGCGGCGCGCGGCGCGAAATTGCGCGGGTCGCCCTGGCTCGCTCAAGCGCAGGCGCGTGGCCGCCTCGCGGAAGCGTCCGGGGGCCGCCGGTGGAGCCAATTTGAACTGCAAATCATCGGTCCGCACGTAGTGCTCCGCCCACGCTTCGACGTCGGCAAACGCGGTCACTGTGGGCTGAATGGCGGACAAGGCCCGGCACTTTTGCGCAAATGCCGGCGATCGTCGAGGGCCGCAGCTCGCCCGCAGTCTGAAGAGCGCGCAGATCGGGCGCGAGAGCGCTAGCGGCCCGCTCCGGACCGTGACATGCCCCGCCCGGCAATGTCCGTCTCGCCTGCTGTTCCGCCGCTGTACGCTTGCTTGCCGCCCCCCGGCTCGGACGCCGATGCGGCGCTGGAGGGCTTTCTCCGCTATGCCGCGCAGGCGGGCCTCACGCTCTACCCGCACCAGGAAGAGGCTGTCCTGGCGGTGATGAGCGACAGCAACGTGATTGTGCACACGCCGACCGGCTCGGGCAAATCGCTGATCGCCGCGGCCGTGCACTTCAAGGCCATCAGCGAAGGCCGGCGTTCCTTCTACACCTGCCCAATCAAGGCGCTGGTCAGCGAAAAATTCTTCGACTTGTGCCGCGAGCTCGGCCCCGAGCAGGTCGGGATGATGACCGGCGACGCCACGGTCAATCGCGACGCGCCGGTGATCTGCTGCACGGCAGAGATCTTGGCCAACATCGCCCTGCGCAACGGCGCAGAAGCGGACGTCGACTACGTCGTGATGGACGAGTTCCATTACATCTCGGACAAAGAGCGCGGCGTTGCCTGGCAGGTCCCACTGCTCACCCTGCCTCAGGTTCGCTTCATCCTGATGAGCGCCACGCTCGGCGACGTGAGCGCGTACGAAAAGCTGCTCGCAGAGCGCACCGGCGCCGAAGTCGTCACCGTGCGCTCCGGCGATCGGCCAGTGCCGCTCTACTTCGAATACCAGGAAAAGCTGCTGCAAGAAGCCACGCAAACCCTGATCACTCAGGGCCGCGCGCCGGTGTACATCGTCAACTTCACGCAACGCGGCGCGGCCGAAACCGCGCAGAGCCTGCTCAGCCTCGACTTTTGCAGCAAAGAAGAGAAGAAGGCGATCGCAGAAGCCGTGCAGGGCGAAAGCTTTCGCAGCCCGAACGGCAAAGAGATGCTCAAGCTGCTGCGGCACGGCATCGGCCTGCACCACGCAGGGCTCTTGCCACGCTATCGCTTGCTGGTCGAAAAGCTGGCCCAACGCGGGCTGCTCAAGCTGATCTGCGGCACGGATACGCTGGGCGTGGGCGTGAACGTGCCGATCCGCACCGTGCTCTTCACCAAGCTGTGTAAATACGACGGTGAGAAGGTGCGCATCCTGACCGTGCGCGACTTTCAGCAGATCGCCGGCCGCGCCGGCCGCAAAGGCTTCGACCAAGCGGGCTACGTGGTTGCGCTCGCGCCCGAGCACTCGGTCGAAAACCTACGCCTCGAAGCCAAAGCCAGCGCGCAGAACAAGAAGAAATTCGTGCGCAAAAAGCCGCCCGAATGGGGCTACGTGCACTGGGACAAGGCGATCTTCGAACGCCTGGTCAACTCGGCGCCCGAACCGCTGGTAGCACGCTTTCAAATCAGCCACGCCATGCTGCTGGCGGTGCTGGGCCGTCCCGAGGGCGGCTGCCACGCCATGAAATGGCTGGTCAAAGACAGCCTCGAGCCGATGCCGCAAAAGCGCAAGCACAAGAAGCACGCGCTCGAACTGCTCCGCTCCTTGTGGCAAGCGGGGGTGATCGAATTTCGCAGCGCGGCCGAAGGCGGTGGCATCCGCCTGAACGCGGAACTGCAGGACAACTTCTCGCTCTTGCAGGCACTCGGTCTGTACATCGTCGATGCGGTCGAGCGCTTGCCGCTCGACAGTCCGAGCTACGCGCTCGACGTTCTCACCTTGGTCGAAGCCATCGTCGAAGATCCGGAAGTCGTCTTGCGCGCGCAGGTCGACAAGCTAAAAGGCCAAAAAGTCGCTGAACTGAAGGCCGCCGGCGTCGAATACGAAGAGCGCATGATCGAGCTCGACAAGGTCGAGCATCCGAAGCCCAATCTCGAATTTTTGAACGAGAGCTTTGCCGCCTTCGAAAAGGAGCACCCGTGGGTCTCGCGTGAAGTGCTCAAGCCCAAGTCGATCGCGCGGGAGATGCTCGAGAGCCTGCAATCGTTCAGCGGCTACATCAAAGAATACGGACTCTCGCGCTCCGAGGGCTCGCTCCTGCGCTACTTGTCGGAAGTTTACAAAACCTTGCTGCAGAGCATCCCCGAGCTTTCGCGCACGCCCGAGCTGGAAGAGCTAATCGAAACCTTGGGCACGTTGGTGCGCGGGGTCGACTCTAGCCTGCTCGACGAGTGGGAGCGCTTGAAGAATCCGGCGTACGTCGCCGCGGCAACTGTGGAGCTCGAGCTCCCGCACGACGACATCACGCGCAACACGCGAGTGTTCACCGCGCTGATCCGCAATCTGCTGTTTTCGGTGCTGCGCGCGCTGCAAGACCGAGACTACGAAACCGTGCTGGATCTCGCCGAAATTGGCGGCTTTGCCGGCGGTGCGCTCGAAATCGAACGCGCCATGCGCCCGTTCTTCGAGGAAGGGTCGAGCATTCG
>Ga0134124_10004957_pt1 | contig 10694 bp, 9 predicted proteins | sample KB304_FD_96880 | JGI IMG/M metagenome (GOLD analysis project Ga0134124, IMG submission 96880) | Terrestrial soil microbial communities without Nitrogen fertilizer from Kellogg Biological Station, Michigan, USA - KB3-0-4 | ecosystem: Environmental > Terrestrial > Soil > Unclassified ... | reverse complement strand
GGGTTCTTGCCCCACTCAACTATTCGGTATGCTTTCATGGGTCTCTTCGCCGTCTGCCGATGGCCTGTTTTGGTCGATGTTCAGCGGCGACATGAATCCCATGCACGTCGATTGCGAATTCGCGGCGAAACACGGCCTCTTTGGCGGCGCGTTCCCGCCCGGACTTGCGTCGATCGCAATTGCCTCAGGTCTGATGGAGCGTCTCGGATTGGGAGCGGGAACCGCGCTTGCAATACTCGAACAAACGATCCGCTACAAATCCGCCGTGATGTTCGGAGACACCATCCACCTTGGGCTCTCTGTTAGTGAACTCAAACCTCACCCTGAAAAGCCCCGCGGCACGGTGCTATTCGATTATCAGGTTTTGAAACAGGATCAGGTCGTCGCTATCGAGGGAGAGTGGCGTTGGTTGTTTGCCAGCCGCGTGTGAATGACGAAAGCTTGGACCTCACGGCAGTGATTGGGCCGTCTGCTGCCTGTCCGGAATCAGACGCAAGATCGCGAAAAGCTGACGTTCGGGCGCGTCAACAATCGGTCAGCAGTCGACCCAATTTCTGCTATATGAGCTGCGCGGGACCAGTGGGGCGCAGTTACTCAGACCAACGGCAGCAAACATCACATGGAGCAGCGCTATCGATGCGCCTGCAGCCTCCGCAAGGCGCATTCAAGTAGGGGCGATCTCCGAATCGCGTCGAGGCGTGTTCCGCCCGATGCCCGCCAGCATTTTCGCCAGAGACTCGGTCGCCGTAAAGAAGGGTGAATGATCGCTGTCGATGCTCAAAACATCGGTCTGGCGCTCAGGAAAAGCAGCATCGGTTTCCGTAATGAAGCGTCGCTGCAACGCCGGTCTGATCGCCCGATCACGCTCCGCCACGATAAAGGTTCGCGGAACGCTTCCCCATCGGTGCGCGGTTGTGGTGATGACATCGGGAGGAAGCGGCTCGTCAGGGACAATTTGCCACATCGCCGCCGTCGCCTGCGAGTCGGTCATGTCGCTATAGAAGGTCTGTTTTATGAGGTCGCGATATTCGGCGTTGGACGACCGCGGATCAATGCGAAGCGCCTTTAGTACGTCGGGCGGTCCCTTGAGCAGTGTAGGTGCCAAGGCTTCGCCATTTTCCGGCAGCATCGAAGCGGCAACCGTCGAAAGGCCGGGCGGTAGTAGGAAAGCGCAGAGATAGACTAGGTGATCGAGTAGGTCGGGGCACCGTTCCCCGAGAGCCGAGACCATCGCGCCGCCAGCGCTGTGTCCAACTATTATTGTTGGCCCGCGATGAAACGAACGTATGTCTGCAATGGCTTCAGCCAGCGAGGCGACCGCCTCATGCCAGTCGATGCCAGCGGCACGCGAGACGGCGCCCTCTGCGATTTCGGCCGACGAGGGGATGCGCGCATCTATTCCATGGCCTGGAAGCTCAAGCGGGCAGGAAAGACCGCCGAGCCGCGCAAGCGCGAGTTGCAAGGGCCCGAAACACCAAGCCCCATGCCAGGCTCCGTGCACTAGCAAAAACAATGGCGCTTCCTGCGCCTTCACCGATCCTTCCACTCCCGTTTTCCCTTCGACTATGGCCGCGCGAAAGCTCAAAACGACATGCACGCATGCCATTTTTGTTGACTTTGTGATTACGATTAGTCAAGCACCAAAACGGCATGTCAACATGCCGTTAAAAAGGGGAGAGGGAGTATGAATGTGCGCCACTGGACTTGCGCCTGTGTCTGTTTCTTAGTCTTCGGCCACCCGGCAAGCGCCCGGGGCCAGGATGCGACCTCGACTAGGAACCTCAAGGATCAAGCCAGCGACGACTCCGGACCGCTGGGCGAAATCATTGTCACGGCCCAGCGTAGATCCGAGTCCGCGCAAAAGGTGCCGATCGCTGTGCAAGCTTTTTCGGGTGACACACTGTCGCAAATCGGGGCGTCGTCGGCTGCCGACTTGCCTACCATGGTCGCCGGTCTGCAAGAGACGCCGACCGGCTCGCTATCACCCATATATCTGCGTGGCGTCGGCAGTTCGGGGCTACTGTCAGGGGGCGCCGCCGTGCTGACCTTCATCGACGGGGTATACCAACCGTTCAACCAGGGCGCGCTAGTGTTCAACAATGTCGCCAGTGTTGAAGTCGACAAGGGGCCGCAGGGCACGTTGTTTGGCCGCAACGCAACTGGCGGAATCGTCCAGATCAATACCCTCGATCCGCAACAAGAACCCTCGATGGACCTGAAGCTTGGCTATTCCAACTACGATACCATTACCGCCAGTGGCTATGCCACCGCGGGCCTAACCGATACGATGGCCACGGATGTCGCGCTCTATTATAACGACCAGGCGAAGGGCTGGGGCACGAACCTAGCCACAGGCAAGGACATATTGCTTGAAAAGCAATTTGCTATTCGCAGCAAGACGCTGTTTGAGCCCGACCCCGCGACCAAGATCTACTTGATCGGCGACTATCGCTTTAGCCGCGGCAACCAGGGCGCTGTCGTGACGCGCGCCGTTGACGGCCCGCCCCTTTTCAACCTCTTTACCGGAGCTACCTTCACGCCGGGACGCTACAATGTCACCGCTGATTTTCGGCCGGGATATCAGACGCGCGAGGGCGGGGTGGCACTGCGCATCGAGCATGATCTGGGCGACTTACGCCTGTTGGGCATCTCGTCTTGGCGTAAGGCAACGGCCGAATTGTTTGTCGATATCGATGGCACCGAAATCCCCGGCGCGAACGTCTATCGCCGCGACGAATCAACGTCGTTCACGCAGGAAATCCAACTCCAGTCGCAGGATAATTCCCGCCTGAAATGGGTCATCGGCGGCTTCTACTATCATTTGTCTGCCGATGTGACGCCGTTCCAGTTCAACGGGCCAGCCCTGCCGTTCATCTTCGGCACGCCACCCGGGTCAGCGCTCAATATCTATGCGGACAACCGGATCGATTCGTTTGCCGCCTTCGGCCAGGTAACCGCCACCATCCTGCCGCGAACTCGCCTGACGCTGGGCGCACGCTATACGATCGACCGGATCGGCGTGAACGGCTATGTGGCGCTCGACGCGGCAGCCATCCCCGGCACGGCCGGGCGCGCTCGCCAGATCACGCGCAAGCCCACGTTCCGCGCGATCCTAGACCATGACCTAGCACCCAACATCCTCGTTTATGCCTCGTTCAACACTGGCTACAATGCTGGGGGTTATAACAGTGTCAGCCCGGGCGGCTTTGCCAACGCGAGCGCCGGGGCAATCTCTCCCGAAACGATCAAGGCCTATGAAGTCGGCGTGAAAACCGATCTCTTCGGACGGAAGGTTCGGGTTAACGCTTCCGCATTTCAATACGATTACGACAATTTGCAGCAACAGATTTTCGAAACCGGGGCGGCCTTCACAGTTAATGCCGCCAAGGCACGGATCCGCGGTGCGGAATTAGAGCTGTTGGCCAAGCCGGCAAGGCCGCTGACGCTCAATGCGAATGTCGCTTATCTCAATACGCGCTACCTCGACTACCCTGACGCGGTAATCTATTCGATCGACCCCGTCTCCGGGGCTTTGCTTCAGGGCAGCAACCCACCCGTTGGCGCATCGGGCCACCGCACCACCTCTGCGCCCCGTTGGGCCTTTTCGGTAGGAGCGACGCTCGCGTTCCCTACCGAAATGGGCACGTTCACCACCAATGTGAACGCGAGCTACACAGGACGCTATTTCGCCGACGCCGGCAATCGTTTCTCTGAACCGCAGCACACCGTTGTCAATCTTTCCCAGTCGTGGGAAGCGAAGGATGGCAAGACCGAGGTTACCTTATGGGCGAAGAATATCGGGAATCGCTTCTACGACATGTCCATAAACTTCTTGGCGCCCACCGGCGTCGTCGGCAACCCCGCGGCGCCGCGTACCTACGGCGTTCGCGTGACACGAAGGTTCTGACCTTCCATTTGGGGATCGGCGACCGAGGATCTCCACCGCTCGTCGATCACACCCCCGTGACAAGGACAGTGAAAAGCAGCAGATACGCCTTATGTCAGAGCTCAGAAATCAACCGGCAAAGCGCGTAGGCGGTAGATTAAACAGCCGGGAGGCGGCGGATCTGACCGTCAGGATCGTCGACGTCGCGATTGAGCGGTTCGCCGAGCAGGGTTTTGCTGCAACGACCATCGAGGAGATTGCCGTGCTTTGCTCGACGACCCCGCGTTCGGTAATTCGGCGCTTTCCGACCAAGGACGACCTGCTGGTCGCCACGGTCCCCCGCTTCACCGAACGGCTGAAGCGTTTTCGAACACAGGCGAAGGTACAGGGTGACGCCTTGTCCACGCTTCGCGCGCTCCTTCGCTCATTCCTAGATATTGCGCTCTCGCCCGAGCTTCGGAGCTTCCATCTAACCTGCGTCAACGAAGCGCGGCGGGTTCCCGGACTGTCTGACGCGTTGGCCGCTGGCGAGACAATGTGGGAAGAGGAACTGCACGATTGTTTCATACAGGCACAAGAGGCAGGCTTCTTCAGGCATCATGATGCAGCGACGCTGGCGACGCTGGCGATCGCGGCGATGCTGTCCTATCCGTACATTCTGTCGGAGATGGGTCATCGGCGGTTCTCAAGCGCGCCGGGGGCCGACATTTTTTTCGATCAGATCTTCTCCACGCTGCTGGCACTAAGATAAGCTGCTGGCCTTGAGATTGTGGGGCCGGGCGGGACGGCCGTCGGGGCTTGTCGGCAGATCGGGATTGCCGAACAGACGCAATATAGATGAGCGCACCGAAGTGAACTACCGGCCGGCCTGGTTGATCACGACGGGACCGGCTTCCCTCACCTGAACCAATGGTAGCCCGCATCAGCTGGCTCGCGCCCGACATGATCAGCGCCATCCTCGATGGCACCCAGCCACCACAGCTTACCGGCCGCAGGCTCATCCGTGCCAATGCTATCCCGCTCGATTGGCCATCCCAGCGCAAGATGTTCGGGTTCGCCTGAACCTAGACTTCCCATTGTGACAGCCAAAAATCAGGCCTCTGAGATATGCGCCACTCTTGGCGCACCATCGCCACTGCCAAACCGTCTCTGGCGGACAACAGCAAAATGAGAGGCGGGAAGAACCGCGGAAAACTGCGGCTGACCCTTGCGCCTTCGCGAGGGATATCGGAGACCGCCAATTTAATGGACTGCGTGGCGCCGCCTACAGGACTCGAACCTGTGACCCCCGCATTACGAATTTTAACTATCTGATTTTGAACTGTTTTTATCTTCTTTGAAGAAGCCTGAATTGGCTCCTGATCCCGAGAACTTGGTCTTTGCGGGCGTGGGAGGCACCCTGAGGGTCTTTGAAGCCGCCGCCCTACTAATGCCCTACTAGCGAATATGGGCCATTCCGAACCAATGCTTTTCTACCGAGATCACAGCATCAGCCTTACGCCTTTCATCGACCTCTCTCTCAACACATGAATATCATTCACAGTCTGGCCCCTCAGGGCCATCCGCCGAATTGGGACGACGCAGTGAACAGGCCAGAGCGTGAAGAGCGCCGAAGCTCTCTTCTGGCCCGATCGCGTCACGCACAAAGGCGGCGATGGCCTGCCCTTCACGTTTAGCGATAACCTCCGGCACTTCTCGGCTGTTTCCACCCTGCCACACTGTCCAGATCGCGCCCACATCTCCGTTGATTCTGATCGCGGCTGTAAAAAACTTGGTTTCGCCAGAACCGAGAACCTCCGCTTTGCAAACCACGGTGGGCATATCCAGCTTAAGTACTGGCAGGGGGATTTCGCGTTTGCTCCAATCTGCACAGTTAAGCAGTCTGCCGCGGTCAGAACTCTTCAGCGTCTCCAAATCAACGATCTTAAACGGGTCTCGCGGAAGTGCTTGTTGGAGCGCGGCCCATGGGTTTTCGCAAACTGATTTGGACCATTGACTTGTTAGCCGCGGGCAAATTCCGTGCGCTTCGGGATCGGAATCATCCCAGCCGTACGTACGAACGACCACAGTGAGGCTATCCAGGCGCGGAGCGGAGCGGACATTCCCTGCAGCTCGGATAAATGCTGCGGACCTTCCTGTTGCTTTTTTCCGATCGGCTATCCTGGCCAGAGAAAAGGACTTCGGCCTATAGGCATAATCCTGCATAGCGACGAGCGGTAGAGTGAGTGGTTTGCCAGCAATTATGACGTGCATGTCGGATGCTATCAGCATGACGTCTTGCTTGGGTGCATCTCGTTGGCAGCCGATCAGCGCGAAAACTGCGCCAAGGAAAAGGAAGCGGCTGAACATAGTCCTACAGGCGGTCCATCGCGGCATGCCAAAGTCGGCTGGCCAGCAGCCAAACGAGCGCACAAGGTATCGCGAGCGCGACAATGTACCAGACGAGCGCCAAGAAAGGCCCGACCCAGATCGGCGGCAGGATCGCGAAGGGCAGGAAATAATCGAGCAACGGTTTGGGAACCGAACAGTTGTAATCGCCCTCCCACGGAATCTCGCAGGCCGCTCCAATCGACCACCCCACGAAGGGTGCGCCGACCGGACTGATCAACAGCAGAAGCAGAATAGCCCAACCCCAACGGCTTAGGAGGGTAACAATCTCACCCATTTTTTCCATGAGGCTGAAACCAACTCAGTCTGAGTAGGGCGAGGCAGGTGAGAGTTGGTAAGCCGATGATGATCGGCAGCCCAATTACCAAAGCCAGGGCGTGGGCCGCCGTCCCTTCGGCCTTTTCGAAACCAGCCATCATTGTCGGCCAGTGCATCGCCAAGCTCACGACCGTCCATAGGCAGTAAACTGGCGCAATGATCTGCCAGAGCCGCGTCGGAAGCATCCTGCGCCGGAATGCGTAGCAACAGATGCCCGCCAACGCGAGGGCGTCGATCGGGAGTGACAGCCATCGATCCGCATTCTGCTCATGGAAGCGAGTGACCATCGAGACGATACCGAAGGCGAAAAGCACCGATGACGCGGCTGCGAACCAGCGCCATGCCTTGGGGTGAGTAGGCATAGGAACATTTTGATCGTTCCCTGCCGGATAGTTTCGAGCGATCCAGGCAGTAGCCACCACCAGAGCCCACAACATTCCCGCTGCGATGCTGGTCGGATAGGAGCCCGTCGCGCGACTTACATCCCAGCCGAATGCCCACACCACCGGCGCAAATCCAGCCAGGGCGGCGGGAATGAAACGGTTCGGGAAGATTGGCGGGGATGACTTCCCCAGCCCGGACACACCAACCACCAGGCAAACAATGCCCGCCGTCATCCACGCGTTCGTCACAGCACCCCCTAACGCTCACTCAATAGAAGAAATTTCGCTGCGACCTTGTTTTCTCAATCGTTCCCATAGTTGAGGAAAAGGGCGATATCCATCGAAACCTCACGCAGTTTCCCGGCCGCCATTCACTGTCTCAGAGAGGGACATAAGCCGCCCGCCGCAATTCTGGGGCATGCTTTTCCTCTTAACTTTTGCTGACAATATAGCTGTTGGTAACCTCCGACGACGTAAAGGCGACCACGGCAGCTATGGTACAGGCGGGAAACTTAACGATGCGCACGCGCTACGCCATCGGTGCGGTATTCATATCCGTTGCAGCGGCGGCAATTGTTGCAAGCAATCTTTTCGCCGCGGCGCCGGAGGCAGTTGGCTGCAGCGGTCCCCACGACCCTACCGATGCGGCGCGGCCGATCGGCTCAGGCCCACTCACTCTGGCGAAATTCTATTGCCTCAAGCTGCCATCGAGCAACTCTTCGGTATCGCCTCCGATGCCATCCCCAGATGAACGGGCGTTCTTCGCATTCGATGCCATCAATGGGCTTTGGCTCGCCGGTACGGACCGCCAAAAAAGTTCCCACAACTTCACAGGTCGGGTGGTAGGAGCACTGGCTCTGACCCGCGAGGTGCCGTTCACATGGTTCAAGACATCGCGCTCCGTTCTTGGTATAAGGCAGGAGACGATGAATCCCAGCGGCTTTGCGCTGGGACCGCTAAGGCCAACAGTCTTTTCTCTTGACGGCAGCGAGAATGCACTTCCCGCACTTTCGCATCCAGCCGGGCCACTCGATGAAATCTTTTGGGCTGGCCGCTCCGGCTTGGCCATTGCCGCTTTCGGCACCAAAGGGGGCTATTATCGGCCCGAACATCAGGACAAAGCGCAAACGATCGCGATCGTCGATGCGACCGCAGGCAAGGTGCTCCAGTCGGTTCCCATAGCCAGCATTGCAGGGCTGCCTCCCCGAACCCGAGTGGCTTCGGTCGCGCCGTGGGTCGATGAGCGTGGCAATGTAAATGCCCTCATCACTTTCTCTCCGAACAAGTGGGTCTGGTGGGTGCAGGGGCAAGCGCCTCGGAGCGTGCCGCTCGGCGCAAGCGAGTTGTATACGCAGTTCGCCATCAGCCCTGACGGCCGCTCCGTGCTCGTGATGAAGAATTTGAGCGCGACCGGCGTCATATGCGAGCAAAACCCGAACTGCCCGCCACCAACGCCAAGCACGGGTGCGATCGCTGAGTTGCGGGAGATGTCGACGGGGAAACTGATCTGGTCGATCTTGGGAACAGCAAAACGATTTTCCAGCAGCGACAGGCCAGCGATTAGCCCGAACGGACGTTATGCGCTGATCTCCATGCCTGCGAGCGAGCGAGGGCCAACGACCGCTTTGGTATCGATGCAGTCGGGCCGCGTTCTACAACAAATTCCCGATCCCTGGACCAGCGAATGCGCCGTGGGATTTTCTCAGGATAGCAAGACCGCCTGGATTAGCGGTGGCTCGGCGCTCGTGACATATCGCGTCCGAGATTGATCCGTATTGATCCTGAACGACCCGACACCGCGACACCTTCAAGCGCCCTACTATGGCCCTACCGATGTGGACACCAAGCTAATATGCCGTTGTTTGAAAAGTGAATGTGAGGGATCGCTCGCTAATGCCTAAGTAGTAGGTCGGGCGCGAGCGCGCGGACCCATATCAAAAAGATGTGCGGGTCGGACCGTCTCCGGCGATCGGCGGAGAGATGGAATTCGAGCTTGCTCGTCTTTGCCGGACCCTGAGTGAGTTTGAAGATGTTGGACGGCATGTGCGCGTCTGCCCATGCGAACAGAAGGGGACTAACTCTTTGAATAAGCTTGAAGGACGTTGAAGGAGACCCACTCATTACGAATTTTAACTATCTGATTTTGAAAGGCTTTTAAGAACATTGAAGGAGCCAGAATTGGCTCCTGATGCCCAGGGGTTGGACCCCGACGGAGCCAGACGCAGCCTGCGGGACTTTGAAACCGGCACCCTACTAATGCCCTACTAGCTGATATGAGCCCCTTCTGACCAATGCATTTGCCATTGGCTCATTCGCGTTATGCCGCTGAGCCGGCCAAATATGCTTACGCGAAATCAATCCGAAACAAAATCTCCAGAAGAATATATCGCGCAAGCAGCCGCGTTACACCGAAGAACGACGTTGTTCGAGCCAAGCTCTGATCGACGCGCCTTCCTCTGTCGTGCCCCCTTCGGGATCAGCTTCAAATTCGGCAAGCGCGTCGGCGACCGAACGCCACGGATGTGAATCTTCGCATGCCACTCCCAATCGCCGAGCGATGCCGGACCGAACTTGCGCCTGTTCGCGAGGGCTGAGTAGGTGCGGCGCCGTCACATAAAGGATGCGCACCGCGAGCCGTCGGAAGCGCGCATCGGAAAAGGCTCTTGCGATCATCACCCGCTGAGCCCCCTCGGCGTGCTGGAAATCATCCATGAGCCGTTGGTCGCGCGACGAGGCAAAGCCATTGAAGATTGTCTCCTCAACCTCGGCACTGTTGTCGGCTTCTTCGCGCGATGGAGGCGCAATCATATCCGCAAGGCGAAGGCAATGATCGCTATCGCCGGAGAGTAACTGCCCATGCCTGAGTTCGGCGGCGGCGATGGTTGCGCCAGCAAGCGCATCGGCTTCTGCAAGTGTGAAGACAAGGGGAGCCTTGTTGAGCGCAACGCGGCGCAGCGCTCGTCGCAAGCCGGCGGTTTCGCCCGCAGTGAGCTCCTCGATCCTCGATTTGACGTCGAGCCAGTCGTAGTCAAGTCGCGCGAGAACAGCGTGCGATCCACGCGTCCCGCCCACGTCGATGCGCTGATAGAACCCTACCGGTGGCATGCCGCCATGCTGAAAGAGGAAAATGGGTGTTCCTGAAGCCATCACTTCAGCCGAGGACTTTTTCGACGCGCGCGCTACAAGAGGCTGCCACAGCTCGGGGATATCTCGGGCGATCCTCCGTGCTAGAAAGAGAGTTGCCTCCACATCGCCCATCGCGTCATGCGCTCGGTGCGCATTAAATCCGTTCGCCGGTGCGAGGCCATCAAGGCGAAAGCTCGGCGCGCCATCCTCGCGTAAGGGAATATCGAGGAGGCCGGGTCGAAAGAAAGCGGTCGCGCGAATGATCGGCAAGAGGTCAAGCCGTGCATTGCCATCCGTCACCGTATGATAGGGCGGAAGAAGCGCCTGCCAAAAGGCGCGTTGAAGGAAGGGCTCATCGAAACGCATCGAATTATAGCCGATGAAGGTCGAGGGACCCCAGTTCGCGAGCCGCTCTTTGATCGCGGCCATCATGGCGAAGAAGTCGGGGAGCAACGGATTCTCAAGCTGGCTTACCGGTGTCCCAGTAACTAGTAGCGCACCCGGCGCGGGAACGACCCATGGTAACAGGCGGCAGCGAATTTCGAAGCGTTCGATTTCGACCAAATTGTCATCGGCGAGGATGGCGCCGAACT
>Ga0134124_10004956_pt1 | contig 10695 bp, 11 predicted proteins | sample KB304_FD_96880 | JGI IMG/M metagenome (GOLD analysis project Ga0134124, IMG submission 96880) | Terrestrial soil microbial communities without Nitrogen fertilizer from Kellogg Biological Station, Michigan, USA - KB3-0-4 | ecosystem: Environmental > Terrestrial > Soil > Unclassified ... | reverse complement strand
TGAATCTGCACTCCTCCGCAACTAACGCCGGCATGCTTCTGAAAAGTGGGTTGAAACACACAGCTTCTGAAGAACACGCCGTCGAGTTTGAGTGCGTTGAGTCTGTCAGCGTAAGCGTCGGGATCGATGTAAGGCGCTCCGATAAGTTCGAATGGTCGTGTGGTTCCTCTGCCTTCAGAAACCTGCGTCCCTTCGAAATGGACTGTGCCGGGAAACACTGTGGCAGAATCGAGGGTCGGCATGTTTGGTGACGGCAACACCCACGGCGCGTCGGTCTCATCGTGCCAGAACTCTCGTTTCCAACCTTCCATGGGAATTACTTCCAAATCGCAATCGATCTTAAAGTGTTCGTTGAACATGCGCGCGAGTTCGCCGACTGTCATTCCGTGTCGGGTAGGAAGTGGAAATTGTCCGACAAAGGAAGCGTACTCAGGCTCGAGAATATTTCCTGCGACACTGGCGCCGTTGATGGGATTCGGTCGATCGCAAACAATCACTTTCTTGCCCAACCTGTGCGCGGCTCTCATGCAGTTAGCCAGCGTGTAGACAAACGTATAAATGCGGCAGCCAACGTCCTGCATGTCAAACACCAGCACATCCACATCCTGAAGCATCGCGTCAGTCGGCTCTCTCGTCTCGCTGTAGAGTGAATGAACGGGTAAGCCGGTTTTTCGATCCAGACTATGCTCGGTCTCGATCATGTTGTCCTGAACGTCGCCTCGTATTCCATGCTGTGGACCAAACAAAGCGCGCAGCTCAATCTGAGGATGCGAATGCAGCAGGTCTGCGGCGTGTTGGTAAGAGTGATCGACGGATGCCTGATTGCAAATCAAGCCTACACGGGCCCCGCGCAATGCTGCATAACGATCTTCAAGTAATCTCTCAAGTCCAAGCTCGACGTGCTGGCGCTGTCTATTCATTTGTGTGCTCTGTTTTTCTCTTTCGAGAGTTAAGGTCATACTTGAAATCTCCTACCCGCACAAAACTGATCCGCCATTCACATTCAGTACCTCGCCGGTGATGTGCTTAGCCCACTCACGACACAGGAAGACGATGGGGCCCGCAATCTCCTCAGGCATCGCCGGCCGGCCGAGCGGAGAGGTTTTACGGATCGATTCGATTGTTGCCGCGTCCGCGAGAGCATCCGTAGTCATCTCTGTGTCCACCCATCCGGGCGCGACGCAATTTACGTTAATACCAAAACTTGCCAACTCCGGGGCGATCGATTTGGTGAAGGCGATCTGTCCGCCTTTTGATGCCGCATAGTTGGAAAAGTTAGCTTCCCCACGCTGTCCTGCCGTTGAACTCACTATCACAATGCGACCGAACTTCTGTTCTTTCATTGAGGGCACAGCCGCACGGCACACTGACCAAGTACCTTTAAGATTGATGTCCAGCGTCTTGTCCCAGAGCTCCTCCGAGATCGCCTCAACCGAGTCCCCTTCCCAGATTCCAGCGTTGCAAATCAGGAAATCTACGTGTCCGAAATGTTCAACTGTTTCCTTAACAAGCCGCTCCGCTTCCACAATCCGAGAAACGTCTGCCTGAATCGCCAAAGCTTTTACGCCTCGCGCCTGCGCCAGGTTTACTGTCGAGGCTGCGGCGCCTTGATCTTTCCTGTAATTCACAACGACGTGAGCGCCGCACGAAGCGAAGAGCTCAACGACTGCCTTCCCGATGCCTCGAGAGCCTCCGGTAACGAGTGCCACTCGTCCCGCCAGGCCGAGTGTTCCTATTCCCTTCCCGATCTGCGTTGGAGTCATGCAGGTGTGGAGACAGAAGCAAGATGGGCTTCGTGAGCGTTTGCGGCCTCGCTTACAAAGCTGCGAAACAAGCGTTGCGAAAACCCGTCGTTCTCCCAGCCAAGCTCCGGATGCCACTGAACTGCCACGATGAATTGGTCCGGTCGCGGATCTTCCAATGCTTCAACGACGCCGTCTGACGTCCACGCAGTCGCGATGAGATCTGCGCCAATGGATTCGATGGCCTGGTGGTGATGGCTGTTGACGATGGCGTCTGGCGCGCCGTTTATGTCGAATAACTTAGTGTTCTTGATTAGGCTTACACGATGCGATGGCCGGTCGCGCGGGGGTCCCTGCTCGTGTTTGATCGCGTCAGCCACTTGTGAGCTGATGTCCTGAATCAACGTGCCGCCGCGAGAGACGTTCAATATCTGCATTCCGAAACAAATTGCCAGCAACGGTATTCGCCTTCGTTCGGCTGCTTCGATAACGAGCAGGTCCGTTTCATCTTTGATCGTGTGAACTGAGCCAAGTGCCGGGTGGGGCTGCTGGCCGTAACGCAGCGGATCGACATCAGAGTCGCTGCCGGGTAATAGAATGCCGTCCAATCTTTCGACGACTGAATCAACGTAGTCTGCATTTGGAATGAGACTGATATGGACCGGAGCTCCTCCGGCGGCTTCGACAGCTTCACTGTAATGACGCGATAGATAGAAGCGATCGGTCGTGTGTTCAATACGCATCGTAATGCCGATGCGGGGTCGTGTTTGCATAATAGACATTGTCGATTGCCAATTAGCGATTGCCAATTGCCGATTGCCGATTTTGCAACACATGCCTTTCGTAACGTTCTTCAAATTGGCAATTGGCAATTGGCAATCGGCAATCGCTAATTGGCCATCCCCTTCGCCGCTATGATAACGCATCTCGGTGTCTGAAGGCCTCCTTGACTTACATTGAAACGAGTTCCTATAGTCTCGGTAAAGAAGCATGCACAAACAATCAAACCGGGTACGCAGCACGACAGTATTGCTCGTGAGGAAAGGCGCCAGCGTCGCTCTTGCAGGAGATGGCCAGGTGACAATGGGCGAAACCGTTATGAAAGCCAGCGCTAAGAAGGTGCGACGCCTTTATAACGATCAGATTCTGGCTGGCTTTGCCGGCGCCACTGGCGACGCGTTCTCGCTCCTGACGCGGTTCGAAAGCAAACTCGAGCAATATCACGGCAACCTGGAGCGCGCCGCCATCGAGCTCAGTAAAGAATGGCGAACTGACAAGGTGCTGCGCCATCTCGAGGCGCTTTTAGTAGTCGCGGATACGAAGGCTTCGTTTCTTTTGTCGGGAAATGGCGACGTGATTGCGCCTGACGAAGGCGTATTGGCGATCGGCTCCGGTGGCTCTTATGCATTGGCTGCCGCACGGGCGCTGATCAAGAACACGGACCTTTCGGCGCGCGAGATCGCGGTGGAGTCGCTTCGAATTGCGGGTGAGATTTGCATTTATTCAAATCAAAACATCATAGTTGAGGAGCTTTAAGACAGGATTTTCAGAATTAGACAGGATTTACATGATTCGACAGGATTACATGATTAAGATTCACAAAGCTAATCCCGTTCATCTTGAAAAATCCTGTGAATCCTGTAAAAAAATCTGTGAATCTTTGTAATAGAAAGCTGTAACGCGTAATGGTTATTTATTTGGCTGGTGAAGTAGACGAGGAAGCTCGGCTTGACGAGATGTCGCCTCGTCAGATTGTGACGGAGCTCGACAAGCACGTTGTTGGGCAGCGCAACGCTAAACGTGCGGTTGCGATTGCGCTTAGAAATCGTGTCCGCAGGCAAAAGTTGGCGCCGGAAATGGCAGTCGACGTAATGCCAAAGAACATCATCATGATTGGTTCTACGGGCATCGGAAAGACGGAGATCGCGCGTCGCCTCGCTCGTATGTCCAACTCGCCTTTTCTCAAAGTCGAAGCTTCGAAGTTTACTGAAGTCGGATATGTGGGCCGCGACGTCGAAAGTATGATTCGTGACCTGACTGAAATCTCGGTCGAACTGACGCGCCAGGAGAAGAGCGAAGAGGTCGCTGAGAAGGCGGAGCTGAACGTCGAGGAGCGCATCCTCGACTTGCTGCTGCCGCCACCGCGCTCAGCTTCCAGTTTTTACGACTTCGACGCAGACACGAGTGAAGAACAATCGACCGAGCTCGATAGTCCCGCACGTGACGAGCAGTTTCAACGCACGCGCGAAAAGCTGCGGACACAATTGCGCAGCGGCAAGCTCGATAATCGCCTGGTCGAGCTGGAAGTGAGAGAGAAAAACTTTCCTGTTATCGAATTGGCCGGCCCACAGGGCGTCGAGGAGATGGGCATCAACATGAAGGACATGTTGGGCAACCTGTTTCAGGGACGCACGAAGCGACGCAAGCTGCGCGTCGATGAGGCGATGGAGTATTTGATGCAGGAAGAAGAAGAGCGCCTCATCGATATGGAGCAGGTTGCGCGGGCGGCGATTGAGAGAGTCGAAAACTCCGGCATCATCTTTCTCGACGAGATCGACAAGATCGCCGGCCGAGAGTCAGGACATGGTCCGGATGTGTCTCGCGAAGGAGTGCAACGTGACATCCTACCGATCGTCGAAGGCACGACAGTAAACACGCGTTATGGAATGGTGCGCACGGACCACATCCTGTTCATCGCAGCCGGCGCTTTTCACGTGTCGAAGCCGTCCGATTTGATTCCGGAGTTGCAGGGTCGTTTTCCGATTCGCGTCGAGCTCGAGTCGCTTACTATCGAAGACTTCAAGCGCATTCTCACTGAGCCGCGCAACGCCTTGATCAAACAGTATCAGGCGATGATGGAAACGGAGGGCGTCACGATTGAATTCACCGCGGACGCGATTGATTCCATCGCCAACTTCGCCGCCCAGGTCAATCAACAAACGGAAGACATCGGCGCCCGGCGCTTACAGACGATCATGGAGAAACTCCTCGAAGAGATCAGCTTCGAGGGCCCCGATCTCGATCCGAAGCACCAGCGCATCGATGCCGCTTACGTTTCAGGTATGCTCTCAGAAACTGTGAAGGATCAGGATCTCAGCCGTTACATCCTGTAAGCCACGGGAAACGCCACATGATGAATGGCAGTTCTCCCGCAAAGCCGCAAAGGCGAAAAGTAAGACCTAAGCTCGCGATCTTCCCTTTGCGCCTTTGCGCCTTTGCGCGAAAATCTTGTGAAGCAAATACAAATGTTCTATTGCTTTGCTCTGTGGCAGTTTGCCTGCTAACTGCTACCGGATGCGGCAAACGCAGGCCTCCGCTGCCTCCGGTCGAACGTGTGCAGCAGCGCACCGAACTCTTATCAGGCGGGCAACAGGGTAACGAAGTAATTCTGAGTTGGCCTGCGCCACAGCGAAACGCGCCCGACAGCAGCGTCCAGAGCATCAGGCGCATCGACGTTTACCGACTGGCGGAAAAACCCGGTGCACCGCTGGCGCTGACTGAAGACGAGTTCTCGGCTCGAGCGACGCTTGTCGGGTCAGTCACCTTTGAACAGATCCAAACTGCCGGCGATACCATCACGTACAGAGATGCGCTCGAGCTGGCGGGCCAACCAACCCGGCTCCGCTATGCCATTCGTTTCGTTAACGCTTCTGGCCAACGGGCCTCGTTCTCAAACTTCCTGAGCATCGAGCCTGCGGCACGTGTCGCACAAGCGCCCTCGTTGTCACCACAAGTTAAACTTGCGGAAGATTCGATCACGATTTCGTGGCAACCTCCGGCGGCCAACATCGATAATTCAACTCCGGTAAACCTGCTGGGCTACAACGTCTATCGCACGGACGAATCGCAGACTGAACCTGGTAACCAGCCACTGAATCCTGCTCCGATACAAAGGACAGAATATGCGGACAAGAATTTTCAATTTGGCAACAAATACCATTACCTCGTTCGAGCGGTTTCGCTCGGCACCGGAGGCGCGCAAGTTGAGAGTCTCAACTCAAACTCTGTATCGGTTTCGCCATTAGACACTTTTTCGCCTGCTGCGCCCGACCGGCCAAGTGTCGCGCCGTCGGAACCATCGTCGGCTCGGCTGGCGATCTTTTTCGCAGCAAACAAAGAGCCAGATATCGCTGGCTACAACATCTATCGCTCGACGGATCCGAATCTTCCAAAACAGAATTGGACCAAACTGAATCAACAACTCCTGACGCGCACGACGTTCCAGGATGACAAAGTCGAGTCAGGCAAGACTTATTATTACTTCATCATTGCGGTGGACAAAGCGGGTAACGTGAGTCCCCCATCAGAAGTCGGATCGGAGAAAGCGCCGTAGCAGATGAAAGTTTGTCGAGCTTCACTTCCAACCCTGGTAGAGCCGCGATACGCGGTGATTCTCGGATCTAAGGTGGTCCCTCTTCCCTCAGATTTCAATTTCGACAATCTCGTCACTCCAGACGAAGACACCTGGCTGACGTTGAGTGATGTAGAACTGCTCGCGCCGGTCGTGCCTTCCAAGATTGTCTGCGTTGGCAGGAACTATCGCGAACACGCTGCCGAACTGGGCAACAAGTTGCCTGACGAGCCGCTCCTTTTTCTGAAAGCGCCCTCGGCCCTCATCGCACCGGGCCAGAAAATCGAACTACCGGGCGCTTCGCAGCAGGTCGAGCACGAAGGAGAGTTGGGCGTAGTCATCGGCCGCGTTGCACGAAAAATCGCCGCGGACGAAGATCCGCTGAGTTATGTTTTTGGTTACACCTGCGTGAACGACGTCACGGCACGCGATCTCCAGCGAAAAGACGTTCAATTCACGCGCGCCAAATCGTTTGACACCTTTTGTCCCGCGGGTCCCTGGATTGAGACTGATCTCGAACCCGCGAATCTGGGGGTTGAGACTCGACTCAACGGCGAAGTGAAACAAAAAGGCAACACGGCTGACATGGCCTTTTCTGTCAGCTTCCTTATAAGGTACATCTCTGAGATCATGACACTGTATCCCGGCGACTTAATTGCGACGGGAACGCCTGCGGGCGTGTCGCGCATGAAGTCTGGCGATAGGGTCGAGGTGGAAGTGACTGGAATCGGCGTGCTCGTGAATGAGATAGCGTAGCCGGTCACATTTGATGAAGTTCTGATAGGAGTCTTTGTTATGAAATTTTTTCTTGATACTGCAAATCTCAACGAGATTCGCGAGGGCGCGGCGCTGGGTTTGGCTGACGGAGTGACCACCAATCCTTCATTGATCGCAAAAGAGGGCGGCGTCGACTTCAAACAGCACATCGCCGCGATCTGCGAGATTGTTCAAGGTCCCGTTTCGGCTGAAGTGACGAGTCAGGACAAGGATGGCATGGTTCGTGAAGGGCGCGAGTATTCCAAAATCGCTCCGAACGTCGTCGTCAAGTGTCCGCTGACGCGCGATGGTTTGAAGGCGACGAGGCAACTGACTGATGAGGGAATCAAGGTAAACGTCACGTTGTGTTTCTCGCCTGCGCAGGCGATCGTTGCCGCGAAAGCCGGCGCAGCTTTCATCAGCCCGTTTCTGGGCCGTCTCGACGACATCGGCGAGAACGGATTGTTGCTGCTGCAAAACATCATTGAGATTTACCAAAACTATGCGTGGAAGACTGAAGTTCTCGCTGCGAGTCTGCGGCACCCGATTCATGTGATCGAGGCGGCTCGGATGGGCGCAGACATTGCGACGATGCCGTTCAAAGTGATCGATCAACTCTTCAATCACCCGTTGACGGACAAAGGACAAGCGCAGTTTCTGGCTGACTGGGCGAAGCGTGGCACAAAATAGGTCGAAGGGAGTAGTCGATAGCTACAGCAGAAATCATGGTGCGCGTGCTCAAGTACGATGGTAGTGAACATCGTCGCTGGCCCGCTCGCATCGCAAAAACTGACGGGCCGCTCCTGGTCCTGGATGCCATATTCGACGAGGAGATCGAACACGATCTCCTCGGCACAATTCCATCGGGAACGATTAGCACCGAGTACTACTGGCTCGATCGCTGGTACAACGTCTTTCGCTTTAGCGACTCGAATCACCGGCTGAACAGTTTTTACTGCAACGTAAATCAGCCGCCAAGCTTTGACGGGCACGTCCTGAGCTATGTCGATCTCGACATCGATGTGCTGGTTGCGCCTGACTTCACTTATAAAATTCTCGACGTCGAAGACTTTGAGGAAAACGCCAGACACTATGCTTACCCCGCCGCCGTGCAGGCGAATGCACATCAAGCTTTAGCAGAACTGACGGCGCTTATAGAATCGAGAGCGTTTCCTTTTAACGAATAGTATGGCCTCAAAACAGCAACCAAAACAGACGAAATCCAGGCTCGACGTGCTTCGCGAGCGAAGCGTGGCGGCGGAGCAAGGCGGCGGCGCGGCGCGAGTCGAAAAACAGCACCAGGCTGGAAAGATGACCGCGCGCGAACGCGTCGAATTTCTGCTCGATGAGGGATCATTCGAAGAGTTTGACAAGCTCGTGGTCCATCGCTCGAGAGACTTCGGTCTCGACAAGCAGATCTACCCTGGCGATGGAGTGATCACCGGTCATGGTTTTATTGATGGCCGGAACGTGTTTGTATTTGCACAGGACTTCACTGTGTTTGGTGGTTCCCTTTCGGAGACTCATGCGGAGAAGATCTGCAAAGTGATGGACCTGGCGATGAAAGTAGGAGCGCCGGTAATTGGTTTGAATGATTCCGGGGGCGCCCGTATTCAGGAAGGTGTCGTTAGTCTCGGTGGTTACGCCGACATCTTTCTGCGTAACACTTTGGCCAGCGGAGTCGTGCCGCAGATTAGTTGCATCATGGGCCCATGTGCCGGCGGCGCCGTTTACAGTCCTGCCATCACTGACTTCAACATCATGGTCAAAGACACGTCCTACATGTTCATTACCGGTCCGGACGTGATCAAGACGGTGACACATGAAGAGGTCACGAAGGAGGAATTGGGAGGGGCTGTTACTCACAACAGTGTATCGGGCGTCGCTCACTTCGCAGCGGACTCAGACGAGCACGCGCTTAGGATTGTGCGTGAGCTTTTCTCATTTATTCCCTCAAACAATCTCGACGATCCGCCGCGGTTGGAAGCCAGCGACGCAATCGATCGGGTCGAGCCGAAGTTGAACGAGATTGTTCCCGCAGCTTCGAATCAACCGTACGACATTCGCGACATCATCAATCACGTCGTAGACGACGGCTACTTCTTCGAAGTGCAACAGATGTTCGCGCCGAATATCTGCGTGGGCTTCGCGCGTCTGGGCGGGCGCTCGGTGGGTATCGTCGCGAACCAGCCGGCGTTTCTCGCAGGCGTCCTGGATATCGCGGCTTCCGTGAAGGGAGCGCGGTTTGTACGCTTCTGCGATTGTTTCAATATCCCGCTGATCACGTTTGAAGACGTGCCGGGCTTTCTGCCGGGCGTTTCACAGGAGCACGGCGGCATCATCACTCACGGCGCCAAGCTGCTTTACGCATTTGCGGAAGCGACGGTGCCGAAAGTTACAGTGATCACCCGCAAAGCTTACGGCGGTGCGTATTGCGTCATGGCTTCAAAACACATCCGCACTGATGTGAACTTCGCCTGGCCTTCCGCGGAGATCGCGGTGATGGGCGCTGAGGGAGCTGTCGGTATTCTCTACCGACGCGAACTCAGCGAAGCGCATGACCAAGCCGCTGCGCGCAATACCAAAATTGCAGAGCTTGAGGAGAAGTTCGCTAGTCCTTACATCGCTGCTGAACGAGGATTTGTTGACGAGGTGATTGAACCGGCTTACACGAGGCCCAAACTCATCCGCGCCCTGGCCCTGCTCGAAAACAAGCGAGATACCAACCCGGCACGCAAGCACGGCAATATCCCACTTTAGCCAGCGGCAAAAAGGCACAAACAGGAACACAAAAAGCACAAAATGAGGTTATGTGCTTTTTTGTGTTCCTATTTGTGCCTTTTCGTGGCTACTCTGTTGGCTCGAAGGCGATGAGGCGCGCAGAGGGGTCGAAGGTGATCTTGAACGGAAAGAGCGCGCCGCGTCCAAGAATGATCGGCGTCCCGGGCGCAACTCCCGTCAGCAAGTCTGTCGGAACTTTATTGAGAACGAGTGCGCCGACACTCACCGTCTGCGGCGCAACTCTGCGGGACTGAACCATCCCACCACCAAGATCATGAATCGTGTTCTCGCTGCGCCGTTGATTCGAGTTCATTTCGCTCAACGCGAAACCGAAACTCGATCCCGTATCGATCAATGCAAGGCGGCCATCTCCGAGCCTGACAAACGGTCGATCGCTTCCGGCTTCACGCACCCAGCGAACAACAGCTCCATCCTTCGGGACGTCCGTCAGCCTCAACGACTGCGAAGCACTATCAAACACACGCAACTCGTGATTTGGGATGTCGACCGAGTATCCGTACGGTCGAAAGACATCCGTCGGATCCAGAATTCCATCTATCGAACCCGGCAGCGTGGCGACGACCGCTGCAGCGAATGCCCGCGGAATCGTGTTGTTGCGTTCACCGAGCGCCAGTCCCGAAACTCGTGTTTCCTGATTTGAAGAAATTGGCGAGGTACTAAGACCACCTAACAGCGACCGCTGCGATCTGGTCACCTGAAGTCGCGCGTTTTCGACGACGCTGCGGCTGATGAGCGAAACACCGGCGCCCGTGTCGATCACGAATACAAACGGACCGGCGCCGTTAATCCAGCCTTGCGCCGTGAGTCCGCGGTCGCGCTCGTCGCGCAAACGAATCGGAGCGACGACGTCCGTGTTTCTCAGTCGCTGAACATGTTGATGGGCGACTCCTTTTGTGGGAATCGCCCATACAACAGTTGCAACACTGAGAATACTTAGAGCGATAGCAAGTTTGGCTTTGCTCATTGGCCGGGACCTCTAAGCAATTGTTAGTAGTTCCGGTTTCGGTTGCGCAGCTTGTACGTCCACAATGCCGAACCGCCGGC
>Ga0134124_10004955_pt1 | contig 10695 bp, 7 predicted proteins | sample KB304_FD_96880 | JGI IMG/M metagenome (GOLD analysis project Ga0134124, IMG submission 96880) | Terrestrial soil microbial communities without Nitrogen fertilizer from Kellogg Biological Station, Michigan, USA - KB3-0-4 | ecosystem: Environmental > Terrestrial > Soil > Unclassified ... | reverse complement strand
CGATTCGACGAAGAAGTAGAAGCCGGGGTCGCCGAAGCGCCGGCCGTGCGAGTGGAGCGTGAACGATCCGTCCGGCGCCGACTCGGGCCGCATCACGACGAGCGCGAAGCCGTGGGGGAGCGGGAACGCGACCTTGACGCAGACGCATCCGGCGCCCGGCGGCGAGCAGGTCGAGTAGCTCCCGGCGTAGAGCGTCCGGCCCGACGCGACGATCTCCCGCACCCACGCGGTGAGCCGTGCGCGTCCGTCGCCGTCCTCGAGGCGCAGCACCTCGCTCTTGATGCCGCGGCTCGTGTCGAGCGGGTCGAGCGGGAGGTTGAGCTGCTGGAGCCTGCGGCTGAAGACGGCGGCGAGCAGACGGCCGAACGGACGGAAGGCGACGGACCACTCCGACCAGACGTCGAGGTCGTAGTCCGAGGTCTTCTCGTAGAAGTCGACGACGGCACGATCGACCTGCTCCATCCGGCACGCCGCGGATGCGAGGTCGGCGAGACGCCCGACGATCCCGCGGCCCGCGCCGCCGTCGACGACCCGCAGCCCCTCGCGCGCCGCCAGGCGGCGGAAGAAGTCGCTCCCGATGACGTCGACGTCGCCGACCGGAGCGGCGAGCCACGGATGTTCCGTCCACGAGACGCGGCGACCCGTGAGCTCGACCCAGCGCTGGGTCAGCCGGTCGCTCCAGCGACCACGGCCTCCACTCACGATTTCACCGGCGTGCGCCGCTGGCGGGCGGCCTCTGCCAGCAGCACCGCGGCCGCGTGCGACATCGACAGTGACGTGACGGCGCTCGCCATCGGGATGCGCGCGAACGTCCTGCACGCGTTGCGGACGGCGGCGGAGAGGCCGCGCTTCTCGCCGCCGATGCAGAGGAGCGCGGGGCCGCGCAGGTCGACGTCGTAGACGGTCCGCTCCGCGCGGGCGATGCAGCCGACGAGCGCGAGACCGCGGCGCTCGAGCTCGCGCAGGAGGTCGGTCTCGCGGTCGATGCGCACGAGGGGCAGGCGCTCGAACGCGCCCGACGACGTGCGCGAGACCTCGGTCTCGTCGAAGTCGAGGACGTGCTTCTTCAGGAGCACCGCCGTCGCGCCGAGCGCCTCGGCCGAGCGCAGCGTGAAGCCGAGGTTGCGGTCGTCCGAGATCCCCTCGAGCAGGAGCAGCAGCGGCGGCGCGGTCCGGCCGTCGAGCAGCGCGAGCAGCTCGGGCTCGCTCGTCGTCGGCAACGGTTCGCAGAGCGCCGCCACGCCGCCGTGACTCGCGCCGTGCGCGACGCCGTCGAACTCCGCGGCGCCGACGCGCCGGACGACGACCGCCCGCCGCTTCGCGGCCGCGAGCAGCGCGGCGAGCTTCTCCTCGTCCGCGCCCTCCTTGACCAGGATCGCCTCGACGCGCCGCCGGCCGACCGCCAGCGCCGCCTCGATCGCCTGCCTGCCTTCGAGATGGATCAACGCGCCCCCGCGATCGTTCGCTGGTCTTGGTGAACTCTTCACGGTATCAACGCGCCCCGCGTCCCGGGCCCGTCCGATCCCGCGTGAGCCGTGGAGCCGTTCGTGATGAGCGAACCCGTCGTCGACAACAAGATGCCGAAGGGCATCCCGTTCATCGTCACCAACGAGTTCGCCGAGCGGTTCTGCTTCTACGGGATCAACTCGATCCTGACGCTCTACCTCGTCCAGCACATGCACTTCGGCGACGCGAAGGCGGCGTCGTGGCAGTCGCTCTTCAAGATGGGCGCCTACTTCTTCCCGATGCTCGGCGCGATCATCTCCGACGTCTTCTGGGGCAAATTCAAGACGATCTTCATCTTCTCGCTGGTCTACGCCGCGGGCTGCCTCTCGCTCGCGCTGTTCGGTCACACGCAGGGCGCGCTCGTCGCGAGCCTGCTCTTCGTCGCGATCGGCACCGGCGGCATCAAGCCGTGCGTCTCGACCAACGTCGGCGACCAGTTCACCGCGAAGAACCAGCACCTGATCGAGAAGGCGTTCCAGTGGTTCTACTTCGCGATCAACCTGGGCTCGTCGATCTCGATCTACCTCTGCCCGATCCTGCTCACCCCGACGGCGGACCGGCCGAGCGAGGGCTGGGAGCGCTGGACGCGGTCGCTCCCGGAGGGGCCGGAATGGGCCTTCGGCATGCCGGCCGCGATGATGCTGCTCGCGACGATCGTCTTCATCGCCGGCCGCAGCCGCTACGCGCACGTGCCGCCGGCGGGCAAGAAGTGGCTCGACGACATCTTCAACAAGGACGGCGTGGCGCTGATCGGCCGGCTGGTCGTGATCTACTTCTTCGTCGCGATGTTCTGGATGCTGTGGGACCAGTCGAACGGCAACACCTGGACGCTGCAGGCGCAGTCGTCGCTGATGGACAAGAAGCTGTTCGACAACTTCCTGTTCAAGTACACGATCCTGCCCGGCCAGATCCAGGTCGTGAACGGGCTCTTCATCCTCGCGATGATCCCGATCTTCCAGTTCGCGATCTATCCGCTGATGGGGAGGTTCTTCGCCGTCACGCCGCTGCGCAAGATCGGCATCGGGCTCTTCACCATCGCGTCGTCGTTCCTGATCGTCGCCTGGATCGACCGCCGCATCCAGGAGGGCCACGTCGTCAGCGCGTGGTGGCAGATCGTCGCCTACGTCGTGCTCACCGCGTCGGAGATCCTCGTCTCGATCACCGCGCTCGAGTTCTCCTACAAGCAGGCGCCGCTGCGCATGAAGAGCTTCGTCATGGCGCTCTTCCTGCTGTCGACGTCGCTCGGCAACCTCGCCATCTCCGCGGTCAACGAGGCGATGATCAAGCCGCTCCACGCGACCGCCATCCAGCCCGGTGCGCAGACGTGGGTCGCCCTCCCCGAGGCGAAGGACTTCGTCACCGGCCAGAAGATCGACGTCGTGCAGAAGGTCGAGGACGCGGAGGGCGCCGGAGTCGTCCTGGCCGACGCGAGCGGCGCGGTGAAGAAGAGCAAGGAGGGCAAGGCGTCGCTGCTCGCCGGCACCTTCCTCGCGAAGGAGATCGACACGGCCGGCTCGCGGATCCGCCTCATGGACGTCGTCGAGCGCGCGGACGTGGCGACCGCCGGCCGGTTCGACGCGGCGAAGACCGAGGTCTCGACCTACCACCTCGTCGGCCCCGTCTACTTCTATTTCTTCTTCGGCCTGATGTGCGCCGGCGGGATCGTCTACGTCTTCTTCGCGATGGCCTACAAGGAGCAGACGTTCGTGCGCACCGAGGACGGGTCGACGCCGCCGTCGGAAGTGAACGCAGAGGCCGAGCAGGCCTGACGCGCGCCGCCGCCCCGCGGCGATTGCCGGCGCGCCGCACGACGCGCCGGCGACCACGGCGCGCCGTGCGGCGCGCCGGCGGAAGAAACTGGAACTCTGGCGACCTCGGCGTACGTCAGTACGATGTCGCGTCCGTCCCGCCACGTCCCGTGGAGCCGTCACCATGTCCACGTCCCGCCGACTCGCGGCATCCAGCGGCGCCCTGCTCGCGTTCGCCGTCGTCTCCGGAACCGTCGCCGCGCAGTCGACCGTGCGCGCGAGCGTCGACGCGGCGGGCGCGGAAGGGAGTGACTGGAGCGGCGTGTCGTCGCCCGGCGGCGCGCCGGCGCTCTCCGCCGACCGCCGCTGGGTCGCGTTCGAGAGCCTCGCCCAGAACCTCGTGCCGGGTGACAAGAACGGCTGGATCGACATCTTCGTGAAGGACCTCACGACCGGCGCCATCGTGCGCGTCAGCGTCGACTCCGCGGGCGTCGAGGGCAATTCCGGCGGCACCTACCCGTCACTCTCTGGCGACGGGCGGTTCGTCGCCTTCCTGAGCATGTCGGACAATCTCGTCGCCGGCGACACGAATGCCAAGAACGACGTCTTCCTCCACGACCGCGACCCCGACGGGAACGGGATCTTCGACGAAGGCAACGGCGTCACGACGCGCGTCAGCGTCCGCTCGAACGGGGCGCAGGCGAACGACGCCAGCAACTTCCCGATGGTCTCCGCCGACGGCTCGACGGTCGTCTTCTCGAGCTACGCGTCCAATCTCGTCGCGGGCGACACGAACGGCGCCTCGGATGTCTTCGCCTACGACCGACTCACGGCGAAGACGCGGCGCGTCAGCGTCGACTCGGCCGGCGTCCAGGCCAACGACGCCAGCTACTACGCCGCGGTCTCGGCCGACGGGCAGCGCGTCGCCTTCCAGAGCCACGCCACCAACCTCGTCGCCGGCGATTCGAACGGCTACGCCGACATCTTCGTCCGCGACCGGAGCGCCGGGACGACGAACCGCGTGAGCGTCGACTCCTCGGGCGCCCAGGCGAACTCGAGCAGCAGCGACCCGGGGATCTCCGCCGACGGCAACGTCGTCTCGTTCACGAGCAACGCCACGAACCTCGTCGCCGGCGACACGAACCGGGTCTCCGACGTCTTCGTCCACGACCGCGCCTCGGGCGCGACCGAGCGCGTGAGCGTCGACTCCGCGGGGACGGAGGCCGACGGCGTGAGCGTCTCGTGCCTCCTCGCCCCCTCCGCCGACGGGCGCTTCGTCGCCTTCTACTCGTCGGCCTACAACCTCGTCTCCGGCGACACGAACTTGGTTTGGGACGTCTTCGTACGCGACCGGAAGAGCGCGACGACGACGTGCGTGAGCGTCGACTCCTCCGGTTCCGTAGGCGACGGCGCCAGTGAACGGACGGGCCTCTCCGCGGACGGCGAGCTCGTCGCGTTCGCCAGCATCGCCACCAACCTCGTCGCGAACGACACGAACGCGCAGTCCGACGTCTTCGTGCGGAATCGCGGCGTCGCGATCGCGTCGGGCTACGGCGCCGGCTGGCCCGGCACGCTCGGCGTCCCGACGCTCGTCGCGAGCGGCGACCCGGTCCTCGGCTCGAACCTCACCGTCACGGTCTCGAACTCGCTCGGCGCGAACACGCCGGGGCTCGTGCTGGTCGGCCTCGCCGAGGCGAACGTCCTCACGCAGAAGGGCGGGACGCTGCTCGTCGCGCCGCTGCTGTGGATCCCGCTGCTGATCCATGCCGCCGGCGAACCGCTGAACGGCACGCTGCCGAACAGCCCCGCGCTCGTTGGCGTCGAGGTCGACCTGCAGGCGCTCGAGCTCGACGCCGGAGCGTCGAAGGGGATGTCGTTCACCGCGGGGCTGAAGCTGCTGCTCGGCTCCTGACCGGGGCCGCGCCGGCGCCGCGAAACGCGGCGCGCCCTCGTTCACACCGTCGCGACGAACGCGAGGAGCTTGCGCAGCGACTTGAAGTTCTCGGGCTTCACCGCGCCGTCGGGGAACGGCTTGCCGAGCCGCTTCTCGAGCCAGGCCACCGCCTTCAGGATCCCCATCGAGTCGAGGCCGACGGCGATCAGGTCGTCGTCGTCGGAGAGCTCGGATTCGGGGACGAGCTCGCCGAAGATCAGGCGGCAGAGCTCGGCGCGCAGCGCGTCGCGCAGGCCTTCACTCGGGGCGCGTCCGATCGCCTCGCCGCCGGCCGCCATCACGCGCTCGCTGCGACGCCGTCTTCGGAGGGCGACGGCGCGGCGGGGGCCGAGACGGTCGGCGGAAGAACCGGCAGCAGCGGCCCGGAGCGCGGGATCACCTGCTCGAAGTGCTTCGCCTCGGCGCGCGCCTTCTCGGTCCCGGCGGCGGTGAGGTCGACCTCCTTCTGCTTGGCGTAGACCTCGTGGCGCCCCTTCTCGCGGTACCAGTCCTTCAGCTTCACGCCGTGCATCTTCTCGACGATCTTGCGCCAGCCGATGCCGGTGTTGTAGGCGCAGAAGCTGATCTCTCCCGCCTGCGTGGCGTAGGGGATGATGCACATCTCGGTGCGGCGGAAGTCGTAGTTGAAGACGTCCTGGAACCACATCCCGGCGACGGTGAGCAGCCCCCAGCGGAACTTCTTCGACTTCGAGATGCCGAGGCTGCCGCCGCTGTGCGAGTCGATCTGGCGGATCAGGTCGAGGAACTTCATCCCCCGTGGCGCGCCGAACGGGCTGAAGTTCCTGAGCAGCGAAAGGCCCGTGAGGAGCGCGGTCCACTTGCGGCTGCGCGCCCAGTCGTTGATCTGCGTGACGTCGTCGAGGAAGCGCTCGAGGTCGATGAAGCGCGGGACCGCCGTGCACTCCTTGGTGGTCATGTCGACCATCACGTAGGTCCCGATCCCGCAGTTGGGATGGCACCCGCACTTGACGCTGCCCCAGTCGGCGCCCGGCCCCTTCGCGAGGTCGGCGAGGTCGGAGAGCGTCCCGGTCGAGGAGAGCGGGAACCAGTCGTCGACCGGCTTGGTGAGCCCGGTCTGCTTGCTGAAGTCGGCCGCGAGGTCGGAGAGCGTGTAGCGCCAGCGCTGCCGCTGCTCGTCGGGGATGTGCTCGTCGCGGCCGGTGAAGCTCACCGGCTGGAAGCTGATGGTGTGGATCGCGTGGATGTTCTTCAGCGTGAAGTCGAAGATGCCCTTCAGCGCCTGGTTGTTGACGGTGTTGACGACGGTGACGACCAGCGCGACGGTGACGCCGGCGGCGTGGAGGTTGTCGATCGCCAGCTGCTTCACCTCGAAGAGGTTGCCGACGCCGCGGTGCGCCATCTCCTCGTTCGTGGCGGCGTCGAACTGCAGGTAGACGAAGCGCAGCCCCGCCTCCTTCGCGGCCCGGCAGAAGGCCGGGTCCTGCGCGAAGCGGATCCCGTTGCTCGCCGCCTGCACGAAGTCGAAGCCGACCTTCTTCGAATGGGCGACCGCCTCGAGGAAGAAGGGGGAGAGCGTCGGCTCGCCGCCGCTGAACTGGACCGAGAGCTGGCGCCGCGGCGTGACGGTGGTCGCGTCGTCGAGGATCTTCTTCACGTCCTCGAAGGTCATCTCGTGCACGAACCCGACCTGGTTCGCGTCCATGAAGCACGGGTCGCACATCATGTTGCAGCGATTGGTCAGGTCGACCGTGAGGACCGCGCCGCGCCCGTACTTGATGGTCGAGTGGCCGTGCGCGTGGAGCTTGTCCTTCACCATCCCGAAGTCGCGGCCCGGGAAGAGGCGCTCCATGCGGCGGAAGAACGTCGCGTCGGTCGCCATGCGGTCGCGCACGGTGCCGTGGCGCGGACAGGTCTTCTCCATCCAGACCGCGCCGCCCTCCTCGAAGATGCGCGCCTTCACCTCGCCGGGGTTCAGCGCGATCAGCTGCTGCGTCGTGAGGTCGCCCGCCAGCACCTTCTCCCGCGTCTCGAAGACGCACTGCGGGCAGAGCGAGTCGGTGGTGCGCGGCGTGCCGAGCGGGGGCCGGCTCTTCTCGCGGCTCTTCAGCAGCGGCGCGGGGGCCCACTTCGGCTGGAAGCGGCCCTCCGCCATCCGGCGATTGACGACCGCCGCGACCTTCCAGGCGCCGTGAGCGAGACCCTTGAGCGCCAGGTCCCCGATCTGGTGCAGTCTCATGAGGCGCGGATGGTAGCCGGATCCCGCGCCCCGACGCTACGTTGTCGCGACCTGCGTGGGAGAAGGCGGCGATGGCGGCGCAGTACGACTACGACCTCGTCTGCATCGGCAGCGGCCCGGCCGGCCAGCGCGGCGCCGTGGCGGCGGCGAAGCTGCGCAAGCGGGCGCTCGTGGTCGAACGGCGGCCGCGCATCGGCGGCGAATCCCTCGGTTTCGGGACGATCCCGAGCAAGACCTTCCGCGAGGCGGTCCTCTGGTTCCTCGGCCTCGAGCGCTCCGGCCAGTTCGGCATCGCGACGGGCGCCTCCGCCGGGACGCGCGGCGGCGCCTCGTTCGTCCAGCTGAAGAGCCGGGTCGCCGACGTCCTCGCCCGCGAGGGGCGCATCATCGAGGACCAGCTGCGCCGCAACGGCGTCGAGGTGGCGAACGGCACCGCGTCGTTCGTCGACCCCCACACGCTCCAGATCCGCGGCCCCGGCGGCGAGCGGCGCGTCACGTCGCGCTACGTCCTCGTCGCGGTCGGCACGCGCCCGGCGCCTCCGCCCGGCGGCACCCACGACGGCGCGACCATCGTCGACAGCGACGAGATCCTCGCGATGCCCGACCTGCCGCGCTCGCTCGCGGTGATCGGCGGCGGCGTGATCGGGATGGAGTACGCCTCGATGTTCGGCGCGCTCGGCACCGCGGTGACGGTGATCGAGCGGCGCGACCGCCCCCTCGACTTCCTCGACCGCGAGATCGTCGACGAGCTCATGCACCAGATGCGCGACCGCGGCGTCGTGTTCCGCCTCGGCGAGACGGTGCTGTCGGTCGAGGTCGCGCAGGAGCCGCGCCTGCACGCCGTCGTGAAGCTCGAGTCGGGGAAGGTCGTCTCGCCCGACGTCGCCTTCTTCAGCATCGGCCGCATCGGCGCGACCGCCGAGCTCGGGCTCGAGGCGGCGGGCGTCGCGGTCGACGACCGCGGCCGCATCAAGGTCGACGAGCACTTCCAGACCTCGACGCCGAACGTCTACGCCGCGGGCGACGTGATCGGCCAGCCGGCGCTCGCCGCCACCTCGATGGAGCAGGGGCGCCTCTCGGCGTGCCACGCCTTCGGCGCCGACGCGCGCCCGATGGCGTCGCACTTCCCGATCGGCATCTACGCGATCCCCGAGGCGTCGATGGTCGGCATGACCGAGCAGGAGCTGACCGCGCAGAAGATCCCGTACGAGGCCGGCGTCGGCCGCTACCGCGACACCGCGCGCGGCCAGATCCTGGGCGACGACTCGGGGCTGCTGAAGATGCTCTTCCACCGCGAGGACCGCCGCCTGCTCGGCGCGCACTGCATCGGGACGGGCGCGACCGAGCTGATCCACGTCGGCCAGGCGGTGCTCGGGCTCGGCGGCGGGCTCGACTACTTCCTGCGGACCGTCTTCAACTACCCGACGCTCGCCGAGTGCTACAAGGTCGCCGCGTTGAACGCCGCCAACCGGCTGAACGGATGACATGAGCACCGCGCTTCGCAGGGTCTGCGTGGTCGGCATCGGCCGGGTCGGTCTGCCGCTCGCGCTCGCGCTGCAGGAGGCGGGGTTCGAGGTGGTCGGCATCGACCGCGACCCGGCGCTGCTCGCGGCGATCCGCCGCCACGCGATGCCGTTCCAGGAGCCGGGCTTCGACGAGCTGCTCGCGAAGAAGGGGCTCCTCGTCAGCGAAGCCTTCGACGCGATCGCGGCCGCCGACGCGGTGATCGTCACGGTCGGCACGCCGCTGCGCGAGCACATCGAGACCGACCTGCGCCAGGTGCAGGACGTGCTCGACCACGTGGTCCCGCGGCTGAAACCCGACGCCCTGCTCGTCCTGCGCTCGACCATCGCGCCCGGCACGACCGAGTACGTGCGGCGGACCGTCGAGGCGCGCACCGGGCGCAAGCTCGGCGACGGCTTCCTGCTGGCGTTCTGCCCCGAGCGGATCGCCGAGGGGAAGGCGCGCGAGGAGCTGCAGTCGCTGCCGCAGATCGTCGGCACGCAGGACGCGAAGAGCCGCGCGCGCGCCCACGAGCTCTTTGCGCCGCTCGGCACGGAGCTGCTCGACGCCGACTTCACCGGCGCCGAGCTCGCCAAGCTCTTCAACAACATCTCGCGCTACGTCTACTTCGCCGTGAGCAACCAGCTCGCGATGGTCGCCGCCCACTTCGGCGCGAACATCCACGAGGTGCTCCACCTCGCCAACCACAAGTACCCGCGCGGGATCATCGCGGCCCCGGGTCTCACCGCCGGCACCTGCCTGCGCAAGGACTTCGGGATGATCAACGAGTTCGTGCCCTATCCCGACCTGCTGCTCTCGGCGTGGAAGGTGAACGAGTACGTGCCGCGCTTCCTGGTCGAGGCGGCGCTCGCGCACGGGCCGCTCGCCGGCCGGACCGTCGCCGTGCTGGGCTACACGTTCAAGCGCGGCGCCGACGACCTGCGCGACTCGCTCGCGCCGAAGCTCGTGCGGCTGGTCCAGCGCGAGGTGCCTAGAGAGGTGCGCGTCTGCGAGCCCCACCTCGCCGGCGAGCTCCCGTCCGCGCGCGAGGACGGCGGCACCGTCCGCAACTGGCCGCTCGCCGACGCGCTGCGCGGCGCCGACGTCGTCTTCGTCGCCGTGAACCACGACGAGTTCGCGCGCGACGTGCTCCCGAAGGCGGAGCCGCACGCGCTGGTCGTCGACCTCTGGAACTGCACGGCGCGCGGGCACCTGGCCTACCGCGTCCGCGACGCCGGGTCGCGCGCGTGAGCGGGAGCGGCGACGTCGCGCTCGTCACCGGCGGCGCCGGCTTCCTCGGCGCGGCGCTGGTGCGCCGCCTTGTCGCGAGCGGCCGTGCCGTCCGCGTCCTCGACGACCACTCGCGCGGCGGGCCCGACCGCCTCGCCGACCTGCGCGGGAAGTTCGAGGCGATCGACGGCGACGTGCGTGACGAAGCGCTCGTGAAGCGGGCGGCGCGCGGCTGCGCGACCGTCTTCCACCTCGCCGCCGTGAACGGCACGCGCTTCTTCTACGAGCAGCCCGAGCGCGTCCTCGACGTCGCGCTGCGCGGGACGCTCGCCGCGGTCCTCGCGGCCCGGGAATGCGGCGCGCGCCGCTTCCTCTTCGCGTCGTCGGGCGAGGTCTACCACGACCCGCCGGTGATCCCGACGCCGGAGGATTGCCCCTTCCCCGTGCAGACCTCGCTCTACGGAGCTTCTAAATTAGCCGCCGAAGGAATGATCGCGGCGTATTGCGAGGGGTTCGGCATGCAGGGGCTGATCTTCCGCTTCGTGTCGATCTTGGGT
>Ga0134124_10004954_pt1 | contig 10697 bp, 5 predicted proteins | sample KB304_FD_96880 | JGI IMG/M metagenome (GOLD analysis project Ga0134124, IMG submission 96880) | Terrestrial soil microbial communities without Nitrogen fertilizer from Kellogg Biological Station, Michigan, USA - KB3-0-4 | ecosystem: Environmental > Terrestrial > Soil > Unclassified ... | reverse complement strand
GGCTGTTGCCGAGATGGGGATTCTGGAGAAATTCGGGGTCGAACTGATCGGGGCCAAGCTTCCGGCGATCAAGAAAGCAGAGGACCGCACCCTCTTCAAGGCGGCCATGCAGAAGATCGGTCTGGGAATCCCCAAATCCGGGCTGGCTCACAACTATGTCGAGGCGATGGAGGTTGTCAAGGAGGTCGGGTTTCCGGCGATCATCCGCCCCTCATACACTCTCGGCGGCACTGGAGGCGGGATCGCCTACAATATGCAGGAGTACGAGCGGATGGCGCTGGCAGGTATCGATGCTTCGCCGACTGACGAGATCCTCGTCGAAGAGTCGGTCATCGGCTGGAAGGAGTACGAGCTTGAGGTCATGAGGGATACTGCGGACAACGTGGTCATCATCTGCTCGATCGAGAACTTCGATCCGATGGGAGTACATACCGGCGACTCCATAACCGTCGCTCCGGCACAGACCTTGACCGACAAGGAGTACCAGATACTCCGCGATGCGTCGCTCAAGATAATCCGGGAGATCGGGGTCGATACCGGCGGCTCCAACATCCAGTTCGGTATAAACCCGCGTGACGGCCGCCTCGTCGTCATCGAGATGAATCCCCGCGTCTCCCGCTCCTCGGCCCTTGCTTCCAAGGCGACCGGTTTCCCGATTGCCAAGATTGCAGCCAAGCTTGCTGTCGGCTACCGCCTGGACGAGATCATCAACGATATCACCCGCGAAACTCCGGCCTGCTTCGAGCCGACCATTGATTACGTGGTCACCAAGATTCCCCGGTTCACCTTCGAGAAGTTCCCGGCAGCCGATGCCACCCTTACAACGCAGATGAAATCGGTCGGCGAAGTCATGGCTATCGGCAGGACCTTCAAGGAGTCATTCCAGAAGGCGCTCCGCTCCCTGGAAATAGGCTCTGCAGGCTTTGAGTCCCGCCTGTTTGACCTTGCCAGTGAAACAAGGCGAGCGCTGACGTCAAAAGAGCAGCAGACCCTTGTTGAAAAACTCCGTACCCCGAACTGTGACCGTATCTGGTACCTAGGGGATGCCTTGCGCTCCGGTATGACCGTCGAGGAGATTCATGAAATAACCGCCATCGATCCCTGGTTCCTCCATAATCTCAGGCAGATAATGGAGAAAGAGGAAGAGCTGAAGTCATGTAGGGGCGACGCATGCGTCGCCCTTGATGGTGTCGTTGGGAAACCGGGCAACGCATGCGTCGCCCCTACGGGTTTTGCAGATCTGCTCCGCGAGGCCAAGCAGTACGGTTTCAGTGACAAGTTCCTGGGCAAGCTCTGGGGTAAAAACGAAGAGGAGATCCGGCAACTACGTCTCTCGCTGGGAATAAAACCCGTATTCAAGAGAGTTGACACCTGCGCCGCCGAGTTTGTCGCCTACACCCCTTATCTCTACTCGACCTACGAGGAGGAGTGCGAGGCAGAGGTTACCGACCGGAAGAAGATCATCATCCTCGGCGGCGGGCCGAACAGGATAGGGCAGGGGATCGAGTTCGACTACTGCTGCGTGCACGGGGTGTTCGCCCTTGCTGCCGACGGCTATGAGACGATCATGGTCAACTGCAATCCGGAGACGGTATCTACCGATTATGATACCTCGGACCGGCTGTATTTCGAGCCCCTCACGTACGAGGATGTCCTCTCCATCGTCGATATCGAGAAGCCGTATGGAGTCATCGTCCAGTTCGGCGGGCAGACTCCTCTGAAGCTTGCCGTTGCCCTGGAAAAGGCCGGAGTTCCCATAATCGGGACATCGCCCGACTCGATCGACCGGGCTGAAGACCGTGAACGTTTTCAGGAGATGCTGCACAAGCTTGGTCTGAAGCAGCCGGAAAACGGCACGGCACGCTCTTTTGAAGAGGCGGAAAAAGTCGCGGACCGCATCGGCTATCCGGTTGTTGTCCGTCCGTCGTACGTGCTCGGAGGACGGGCCATGGAGATCGTCTACGATGTCGATAACCTGCGGCGCTACATGCATACCGCAGTGCAGGCCTCTCCCGAGCACCCGATACTCATCGACAAGTTCCTTGACGAGGCCATAGAGATCGATGTGGATGCCCTTTGCGATGGCACCGATTTCGTCATCGGCGGGATCATGGAACATATCGAGGAGGCCGGGATCCACTCCGGCGATTCTGCCTGCTCGCTTCCCCCGTACTCCATATCCGATGAAGTCGTCGATGAGATCAGGAGACAGACCCGTGCCATGGCCCTTGAACTCAATGTCAAGGGGCTCATGAACGTACAGTTCGCCCTGAAGGGCGACGAAATATACATCCTTGAAGTAAATCCGCGGGCATCGAGGACTTCTCCGTTCGTATCAAAGGCTACCGGGCGTCCTCTGGCCAAGATAGCCGCCAGCATCATGGGTGGCCGTTCCCTAAAGGAGCAGGGGGTGCTGGAGGAGATCAGGATCAGGCACATCGCGGTCAAGGAGTCGGTCTTTCCGTTCGTCAAATTCCCCGGGGTCGATACTATTCTCGGCCCGGAGATGAAGTCTACCGGCGAGGTCATGGGGATAGACGATACCTTTGCCAAGGCTTTTGCGAAAGCCCAGCTCGGGGCAGGGGTGAAGCTTCCGACCGGCGGCAAGGTCTTTATAAGCGTCAAGGATTCCGATAAAAAGTATCTCGTGCCGATCGCCCTGAATCTCAGCAGTGCCGGTTTCCAGATCCTTGCCACGCGTGGTACGGCAGTCTATTTGAAGGAGAAGGGGGTTCAGGTCCAGACCGTGAACAAAGTGCTTGAGGGGCGTCCTCACATCGTTGACGCGATCAAGAACGGTGATATTGCCATGGTTATCAACACGACCCATGGCGCCCAGGCTGTCGCCGACTCTTTCTCTATCAGGAGGGAGACCCTGATAAGCGGCGTCACCTACTTTACCACCGTTTCCGGAGCAAGAGCGGCTGTCGACGCAATCCTTTCGATTCAGCAGGACGGTCTCGGGGTGAAGGCGCTGCAAGATTTTCTTGCCTGATCTGGATAATTTCATATATATTACAACTTACCGGGGTATGGCAGATGTTGCCGCCCCGGCAGTTTTTTTAAGGAGTCATAATTTAATGTCACACTCGGTACCAATGACAAAAGAGAGTCATGAGTCTCTGCAGGAAGAGCTCAAGCGGATGATCCGCGAAGAGCGCCCCAAGGTTATTCAGGATATTGCCGAGGCCCGTGCACATGGCGATCTTTCGGAAAATGCGGAGTACGATGCCGCAAAGAACAGGCAGGGTTTCATAGAGGGGCGTATCCAGGAGCTTCAGGATAAGCTTGCCCGTGCCTATGTTGTCGATCTTACCAATCTCAAACCTGACAAGGTCGTTTTCGGCGCGACCGTTACTCTTTACGACACGGCGAGCGAAGAAGAGGTTTGCTACAAGATCGTCGGCGAGGAAGAAGCCGATATCAAACTCGGAAAAATCTCCTGTACTTCGCCTGTCGGTAAGGCCCTGATCGGACACAAACTCGATGATTCCGTCAAGATCAAGGTGCCGGCGGGGACCAGGGAGTATGAGATTATCGAGATCAAATACGTGACCTGTTAACAGTGAAGAGTATTCAGGAAATGGTATCAAATATCTATCAACAAGAGAGGTTATGACATGAGCGAGAAATTCAACAAGGATATGACATTTGCGCAGGCACTGCAGACACACCCGGACGTTGCCAAAGTGCTGAGGAAGTACAACCTCGGCTGCATCGGCTGCATGGGGGCACAGAACGAATCGCTTGAGCAGGGAGCAAACGCTCACGGTCTTGATGTGAACGAAATTTTGAAGGATCTGAACGAACTTCCGTAACTAGGTATTTGCACAACCTTAACCAGTATGAAAAGGCGCCACCAGGCGTCTTTTTCTTTTGGCAGTCCGTTTCATGACTCATTCTGGCGTTCAGGCATAACGCGGGTGACAGGCTGCTGCTCACCGGGCGGATCCCGATCGTGATTCGTAATCCGGGCCGGGCCGCGACAGATCGAGGTCGCGGCCCGGCTTTTTTGCGGTACAATAGTTTCAGGAAAGAGAAGGGGAGGATAATTCGGTGAAAGAAGCGACATTTCTGATTATCCTTGCGGCCATCTGCATTTCAGGGATTCTTCTCCCCCAGGTCTCAGGGGGGCTCGAAGGAGGGGGTGACCGTAGCGCTGATGTCCGGGAAACGGGCAGCCGCAGGGATTCCGAGGTGCTGGACCTGGCCGGGACCAGGATTGTTTTCAGCTCTTTCCTCGGGAGCAAACCGCTGGTAGTGGTTTTCTGGGCTTCCTGGTGCTCCGAGTGCCAGACCGAGGTTCCGGCCCTCAACCGTCTTGCTGCTGACCCGTCAATCAGGCTGCTGGCTGTCAATGTGGGAGAGAGTGAGAAAAAGGTCCGGTCTTTCATCTCTTCTTATCATGTAGCTTATCAGGTCGTTCGCGATCCCGGCTGGCAAACTACCACAGCTTTCAAGATAGTGGGCATTCCCGCCTGTATCCTTCTGGACAAGGGGGGAGAGATCCGCTACCGCGGGAGCAGGGTGCCGGAGAACATCGAGGCGTATCTGCGGAAATGACTGAGGCGAGGGTGACTATCTCACCATCACCAGGGGACAGACCCCGAAGGTCATCAGGCAGAGCGATTGGGTAATCTACTGAAGTTGCTGACTGGGTACGAGGCCTGCCCTGGGCGGTACCTTGTTGCCGGAGTAACAAATGCTGTACAGTATGCTACAGGATTTCTCATTGCACCCGGGAGATGAACAGCATGGATGAAGTTACAAATAACGGCAGCGGGGCCCTGTTTCGCCCCTTTGACCTGCGCGGGCTGTTGCTGAAAAACAGGGTGGTCATGTCGCCGTTGACCAGGTCGCGGGCCGGGGAGGAGCGCATGCCGAACCGGCTGATGGCCGAGTACTACGTCCAGCGGGCCTCCTCTGGACTGATCATTACCGAGGCGACAGTGGTTTCGAAGCAGGCGATCGGCTGGCTGAACAGCCCGGGGATCTACACGGACGAACAGGCTGATGCCTGGCGGTTGATCGTCGATGCGGTCCATGGAAAGGGAGGTTTGATCTTTCTCCAGCTCTGGCACTGCGGACGGGCTTCCCACAGCAGCTTTCAGGGGAACGGCGCACTCCCGGTGGCTCCTTCGGCCATCGGGATAGGCGGGGAATGGGACTCCATCCATACCCCGATCGGCAAGCAGCGGCACGAAACTCCGCGGGCGCTGGAAACCGGTGAGATACCGGCCATTGTGGAGGACTTCCGGAGAGCTGCCGGGCGGGCGAGACTGGCTGGATTCGACGGCGTGGAAATCCACGCGGCAAACGGCTATCTCATCGATCAGTTCCTTCAGTCCAGGACCAATCACCGGACCGACCGCTACGGGGGGAGCCTGGAGAACCGCTGCCGCTTCCTGGACGAGGTAGTGGGGGCGGTCGCTGCTGACATGCCGGCCGGCCGGGTCGGCGTACACCTCTCGCCGAACGGGAATTTCAACGACATGGGTTCCCCCGATTACCGTGAAACCTTCCTGCATACCGCGTCAATGCTCAGCAGGCACGGGCTCGCGTACCTTCACCTGGTGGATGGCCTCGCCTTCGGTTTCCACGGACTGGGACAGCCCATGACCCTGCCGGAATTCCGCCCGGCATTCGACGGTCCGCTCATCGGGAACTGCGGCTATACCCGGGAGACGGCTGAAGCCCAGATCGCGGGCGGCCGGGCCGACTTGATCTCCTTCGGCCGTCCCTACATCAGCAATCCCGACCTGGTGGAGCGGTTCGCCCGCGGCTGGCCCCTGAATCCGGAGGCAGAACTGAAGGCCTGGTATTCGTTCGATGCTGCGGGCTACACCGACTTTCCCTGCTACGGCAGCCAGGGGGGAGCGGACCATCAGTGACGTTATATTCAACTAGCCGCTGACCGGACGCAGAGCCGCCCGCTGCCGATGATCCGCTGTCGGGTCGGCTTCCGGAGGCTCTGCTTTCAGTCGTAAACGACGAGGTCCTGACCACGACATCTTCCCGCATTCCGCAAGTTACTTTCCAACCATTTTGCCACACTCCATGATGTCCGTTTTTCAGCCGGAAACCCTTGACCATAGCCGCACTATGCATAGTTATAAAATTGAAATCATATACCAAAAAGCTCATTATATAAGTATGAAGGAACGCTTATTTAAAAGGAGATGATCGACTATGTTGAACCGATATTTACCTTTGGCCAGACCGATGAAGATGGCCAGGTATCTCTTCATCGGGGCAACACTTTATGGATTATTTGGCACATCCCCGGTCTCGGCTGCACCGCTCGACTTCTTCGGTCCGCCCCTGGCGGGAGATCCGTCCGCGTTCACAGGGCCTTTCATCGGGCTGAACTTTGCCAGGGATTTCCTCGCAACGCTCGCACCTGCCAATGACGGCGCCTTTGTAGGGGGGGTGACCGGGACCTTTAAGGACCCGGGAGTTAACAATGTCCTGCCGCCGGGATTGCAGACGGCCGCCAATGTTCCGACCAACGGAAGACCGAGTCCGCTCTTCGGCGCTCCGCCATTCACCCAGCAGTTGCTGCTCTTCGAGGAGTTCGGCCCTGAACCGCTAGACGCCAATACGCCGCAACCGGCCGATACATTCCCGGTGCCCACAGCAGGACCAGCGCCTGAACAGGACCCGATGATAGCGGCGAGCGGTCCGGCCGGCGTGAACCTGGAGGCATTCCTTGCCCTGGCGGGGATCGCGCCTTTGCCGACGCAGTTCTCGAACACCGCGGCCCAGAACCCGTGGAAAGTTGAGATCGAAGCCTTCCTCGGCCGCCAGCTCAGGAATCCCCCCGCCGAGGGACGACCGTCGGGCCAGGGATGGGCCCATCAGCGCTGGAACGAATTCAGGCCCCAGGCCTTCTTCAAAACCGCCCAGGCGGGAGCCCGGGTGAACGGCGGCTTTCGTGACAGTAAACAGATGCACCGCTACGAGGTCGGCGAGTTCGGCCCCGGCGGGCTCTACCACAACACCGCCGGATTGCCCGAGACTGAAGGGACAACAAGGGGAATCGCAATCCGCATCCACCCGAACATGCCCATTCAGGACCACAAGTCCCTCTGGACCTTCGACGGCACGCTTCCGCCCAAGCTGCTCATGGCGCGCATGGGACAGCCGATCCTGATGCGTCACTACAATGCACTGCCGATCGACCCGGCGGCCAACCGCGGCTTCGGTCTCCACACAATCACCACCCACGAGCACAACGGCCACTCCCCGGCCGAGAGCGACGGCTACACCAACGCCTTCTTCTTCCCGGGGCAGTTCTATGACTACCGCTGGCCGCTGCAGCTGGCCGGCTACGACACCATCAACACCACCGCGACCGATCCGCGGGCGGCATTCCCCTGTGCACCGGGTGAAACCCTCTTCGTCAATGACGCCAACCCGGGCCTGAAGAGCTGTGAGAACGGCTCCATCAGGATCCGCGGCGACTGGAGGGAGACCATGAGCACCCACTGGTTCCACGACCACATGCTCGACTTCACCGCCCAGAACGTCTACAAGGGGAACGCCGTAATGATGAACTACTACAGCGCCCTGGACCGCGGCAATGAAGCCTTCGACGACGGGGTGAACCTCCGTTTGCCGAGCGGCACGGCACTGCCGTGGGGGAACCGCGACTACGACGTCAACCTGGTGGTCGCGGACAAGGCCTGGGACAAGGAGGGCCAGCTCTGGTTCAACATCTTCAACCTGGACGGTTTCGTGGGTGACCAGGTGCTGACCAACTGGCAGTTTCATCCCTATCTCGACGTGCGTGCGCGGAGCTACCGCTTCCGCATCCTGAACGGATCGGTATCGCGCTCCTTCGAGATCGCGCTGGTGCATCAGGTCAACGGCACGGCAGGAGAAATCCCCGGCCCTCCAGGTTCGGGAATCTCCTATATCCGGACCCCGTTTCACCTGATCGCCAATGACGGCAACATCATGGAGCACGCCATTGCCTTCGACTCAAGGATGGATATCAACCATAACGCCACACTCCCGACCCAGGCCGTTGCCGAGCGCTACGACATCGTGGTCGACTTCGCGAAGCACGGCATCAAACCGGGAGACAAGCTGTACTTCGTCAACACGCTCGAGCACACCACCGGAAGGAAGGCGGGCAAGCATATCCCGCTGGAGGCGATACTTTCCGAGCAGTACAAACCGGTGGTGCAGGATGACCGCTGGGTAGGCGGCGACCCTGGCGTGGGAAGGTTCCTGGAATTCCGCGTTAAGGCCTACACTGGACAGGACCTCTCCATGAATCCGGCAGATTTCGAACCGGGCAAGAAAACCATGATCGTGCTGCCTCTCCATCGCGACGATCCTGTCGATCAGGCCAAACTGGCCAAGGCACGGCATCGTACCTTCACCTTCGGCCGTGCGACCGGCACCGACGAGGCGCCATGGACCATCAATACCGATGGCGGTGGCGGCTTTCCCATGGACCCGAGACGGATTTCCGCGGCGCCCCAGCTCTCCACCGGCCCCACTGAGGCTGGTTTCAGCGGGGAAGGAACGCTTGAAATCTGGCACATCAAAAACGGTGGCCAGGGATGGAGCCATCCGGTTCACGTCCACTTCGAGGAAGGTGTCATCCTCAGGCGGGGCGGCATAGAACCTCCCGTATGGGAAAAATGGGCCAGGAAGGACATGTACAGGATCGGTCCAGAGCCCGACAGCACCGATAGTGTCGAAATGGCCATCCGGGTCCGCGAATTCGCCGGGACCTTCGTGGAGCACTGCCACAACACCCAGCACGAGGACCACTCCATGTTGATGCGCTGGGATGCCGAACAGCCGGGCCAGGTACAGCTGATGCCGGCGCCGCTGCCCACATGGGATGGAGTTGAATTCGTCGATTCCGCCGCGCTTCCGACATTCAGGACCGGTGACGGCATCGGACCTTCATTTAAATAGAGGAGTGGATGATAATCGCGGGGAGGGCGGGGGGCCGTAACAACGGCTCCCCGATTTTTGTATATAATCGGAATATCCAGGGACCAGAGCCGGCTGATGAATCTTATGTGCAATGGAAAAATAGCTGACTGCGCCCCTCCAGGCTTTCTGTGACCTGCCTCTGGCTTCTGGAGTACAAGAGCGTCCCTTTGCCACAGATAGATGGAGGTTACGGGAGCGCGCGCGTTCCAGTGGCGAAAATGCACACGATGGTGAAAACGCGGGTGGTGGCTGCGTCGATCTGAACTCTCATTAACGTGACGCCGTTACTCTTTTGTACGCAATTGTGATTTGGAAATATCTTGTTATTAATATTTATGATGAGTTACATGATGAATCGTGGGGGCACACCATGAGGAGCAACTGGAAGAACCTGAAATTTGCACGATTGTTGCAGTTATATACGAAGATAACTGATACCCGATTTGTTCTGAGCGTTGCACTAAAGTTGCTGAACCTACATAACAGATAGCCGATAATACTCAACCACCCGCGAGGGTGGGGCGGAAAGCCTACAGGGTCTCAAGCAGACAGCCGGGTTGCCGAAATATCTAACAGGATATCAGGCGCCCGGTTTTGTTATTTCATGGCGTAGTTTGAGATCTTTAATCATTTAAATATGCATCGTGCATTTCATGAACAACGAAATCAATATCATGTACAGAGGGGGATTTAACATGGCAACGTCTTGCCGACAAAAAATGATGATTCTGCTAAACTGCTGTCTTGTGTGTCTGGTAGTGCTAGCAGTGGGAACCGGGACGGCCCAAGCGGCTCTCACGTGCGGATCGTGCCACAACATGCCGCCTATTGACGGCGTCAGGAGCCCCAGTACCGGCAGTGTCCAGGGGAACCATCAGACCCACGCCCCTGCTTCGGCTCAGGCTTCGGACTGTTCCAAGTGCCACGATGTTACCGGGTTCACCAACAGCCACCGTGATGGCGTGATCCGGTTGATTCCGAACATTAACGGTTCGCCCAATACTGGTGAGTACAAGATTGGCGGAAACACTGTCGCATTCAAAAATCAGACCTCAGTGCCCATTCTTGGCTCCTGTTCCAATGTGAACTGCCACTTTGAAAGAACAACTCCCCAATGGGGAACTCCGTATCTGGGAGCCCGATCGGATGCCGTCTGCTCCACCTGTCACGACTCGGTGCCGACAACGAATGCGCACGCCAAGCACACCGCATTCTATGCGGCAAAGAGTGGCGGTGTTGCCATGGATACATGCAACAATTGCCACGTAACCAACTATGCCGACGCGACTCACGCTTCACAGGTCGGTCGCCCCATCAATGTTACGCTCCCCAGCGGTAAATACAGTACCGCAACAAAAACCAGCTACCTCCCGTCACAGCTATCGGGCAGGGTGGCAGGAGATTGCAGCAACCTGTACTGTCACAGTAACGGCAGCGGGACCTTTGCGAAGCCGAACTGGGGAACCCCGGCAACAGGCGCTTGCGGAACGTGCCATGCTGCTCCACCGACCAGCGCAACCCACACGGCCTTCGGGGCAGCGGCTAATACCTGTTCGACCTGCCATATATTCACCGACGTAAATGGCGCGACCCATATCAATAACACCATTGACAAGGCGGCGTTCCTGCTCCAGGAGCCGCACAAGAACGGCAGCGTACTGGGCATGTACTCGGCAGCCTACCTCACCTCGCGATCCACCTGCGCCGACTGTCACAACAGCAACTCCAACAACCAGGCG
>Ga0134124_10004953_pt1 | contig 10697 bp, 16 predicted proteins | sample KB304_FD_96880 | JGI IMG/M metagenome (GOLD analysis project Ga0134124, IMG submission 96880) | Terrestrial soil microbial communities without Nitrogen fertilizer from Kellogg Biological Station, Michigan, USA - KB3-0-4 | ecosystem: Environmental > Terrestrial > Soil > Unclassified ... | reverse complement strand
GCCAAAGGAGAGAAAGCCGATGTGCTTCATAGGCCTATCAGTGAGCCGGTTTGAAGCAGGATTGTAAAGGAGTTAGCCGAGCGCGTAACCCGCGACAGCCGATCAGGTATTCCTGAAGGACTTCCAGTGCGTCAGCCGCTCCGCAATGAGCGCCGCACGTTTCTGATCGTCGCGGCCGTCCAGAATGCTGATGTCGTTCGGATCGGCGCGCCAATAGACACCGGCTGTCCGCGCGTTCAGACTTGGATCTGTGTCCGCGCGAGTCGTGAAGTACCCGGCCGCGCAATCGGCGGACTCCAGCAGGATTTCTCCCATCCCTTCCAGCTGCGGCGCATTCGGATCCAACGGACGCTCACCCTTCCAATAATAAAAAACGCCCGAAGGCTCTTTCCTCTCCTTGACCGCTTCGCTCCAGTATCTCGCGGACTGGTTGCCATCCTCTCGCCATGAGCGGCCGCGCAGCTCCAGCGCGCCGTCACGGTCTCTTGAGATCCGGATGATGCTCACGGCGGAAGGCTCCCGCGGATCGCGCGCCGTCAGGGAGAACTGCCACCATAAGCCCTCGATGCGAGCAACACGACCTTCGTCTTCGATCGCTTTCCGGATTTTCTGGTTGATGAGTTTCAACTCGGACGGCGTCAGCGCGCCGGCGTACCGTACGCATGTGAGGCCCAGGAGGTCGGTCGGAAGCTTCGCCCCGTTTGCATGGAGAATAAAGGTTCGGCGCATTCCCAGGGTGCCGCCGAAAAGACCGGCTTCGAACACAACGTTGTCTCGCGGCGATGCCTGACCCGACCCAGCCTGGGACGAAACCGACGGGCTGCTTGCCGTCCAGTCGTCTTGTGCAAAGACAAACGCTGCGAAATCGACTTCCTGGGTGAGTTCAAGGAGGCGTTCCAGGGCAGACGTGCCTGGATTGAACGATGTCATCCAGGGTTCGACGTGCGCGACGTCGCTGAGACCGCGCGTCAGCGCTTGAAGCAACTTCTCCTGTTGCGCTGAAGAGCCCAGAAAGATTCGCGGCTTGTCCATCGGTCCCTCCGAACCGCCATTATCCCGAAAGCAGAGCCGATTGAAATGTCCGCGAGCCAAAACCGAGAGAAGACGTCTTCTCCTCTCGGCTTCCAGTCACCGTTATGCGGCGGTCCTGGCCGTAACTCCGGAACGAAGGAAGATCAGCAGGTCGGCATTGATCGTGTCGGCGTTCGTGGTCGGCATGCCGTGCGGGAAGCTCTTGTAGGTCTTCAGCGTCCCGTTTTTCAACAGTTTGGCCGACAATGGCGCGGAGTCGGCGTAGGGAACGATCTGGTCGTCATCACCGTGCATCACCAGGACGGGCACCGTGATCTTCTTGAGGTCGTCAGTGAAGTCGGTCTCCGAGAAGGCCTTGATCCCGTCGTGGTGCGCCTTGATGCTTCCCATCATGGCCTGCCGCCACCAGTTCTGGATGACGCCGGCGATTGGCTTCGCCCCCGGCCGGTTGAAGCCGTAGAAGGGGCCGCTCGCGAAATCGAGATAGAACTGTGCCCGGTTTTCGGCGAGCGTCTTGCGCAAACCGTCGAACACCTCGATCGGGATGCCGCCCGGATTGGCCGGCGTCTTGACCACGATGGGCGGCACCGCACTGATCAAAACCGCCTTCGCGACCCGGCTTTGGCCGTGCCGTCCCAGATAGTGGGTGACCTCGCCGCCGCCGGTGGAATGGCCGACGTGAATGGCGTCCTTCAAATCGAGATGCTCCGTCAGCGCCGCTAGGTCATCGGCATAGTGATCCATGTCGTGACCGTCGCTCACCTGCGAGGACCGGCCATGACCCCGGCGGTCATGCGCGATGACGCGATAGCCGTGCTTGAGGAAAAACATCATCTGCGCATCCCAGTCATCGGCCGACAGCGGCCAGCCGTGGCTGAACACGATGGGCTGACCTTTACCCCAGTCCTTGTAGAAGATCTCGACGGCATCTTTGGTCGTAATCGTATTCATGCGTGCCTCCTCCGCGGGCTGTCTTTGATAGCGACAACTACAATTCGCGGTGTTCATGATCGAGTTGGACCAAAGTCCACTTTGGGTCTGCGCGATCGGCATGTCTGTTTTACCTTCGAAAGTGGTTCAGCGATTAGGTCCTGCGCAAGTGGAATACCTGTCTTGCTCCGCGTAGATTGACACGGAACGCGGAGATCCTTGATCGTGGACACGACCACGCTTTGAATGAAGGAGGATGATGATGCCGTCACGAGCCAGTTATCAGAAAGCCGCTCCCGAGGTCTTTCAAGGAATGCTCGCCTTGACGAGCGTGGTTCAAAAGTCGGGCCTGGCTCCGGGGCTTCTCGACCTCGTCAACCAGCGTGTGTCGCAGATCAATGGATGCGCCTACTGTCTCGACATGCACTCCAAGGATTTGCGCGCGCGCGGCGAGACGGAGCAACGCATTTACATGCTCTCGGCCTGGCGCGAGGTCCCGGATTTGTATAACGCGCGCGAGCGCGCGGCCCTTGCCTGGGCCGAAGCGGTCACCCGCCTGACAGACCAGGAAGTTTCCGACGAGGTTTATGACCAGGCGCGGAAAGAATTCAGCGACAAGGAGCTCACGCTGCTGACGCTGAGTGTTGTTGCCATCAACGGATGGAACCGGCTCAATGTCGCGTTCGGCACGCCCGCGGGCAACTACAAGTCCGCGATCAAGCAATCCGCGGCCTGAGGCCATCGGTTACGGGTCTCCCGCCGATAGTCACTCAATTCTAGTGCAGGACCGGTCCAAGCACTCACATAGCGCTGGTTCGAGGCTTTGGCCCATCTCCTGACCAGGCAGGCGGTATCGGCCTGCGACGCCGCATCGCGTAACGCGCCGTCCCCTCCAGCCAGCCGCGACGATCTGCACAATTCAAGTTTCAGGCCCTGCGGCTAGTCTAGACCCAAGTCCAGTGGCACAGGCCCAGCGGCAGGAGCATCGTCAATGCAGGCAACGCGGCTCTTGGCGGTCTATCTCCTGATCATTGCAGTCGGAGTGGCCATCGTCGTCGCAACCGGCCTGTTGGTGCTGGATCGAAGCTATCACTCGATGAGCGTGACAATTTCGATTTTTCTATACTTCGCCGTATTTTTCTTCGGATGGAAACTTGCGGTCCGTTTGACGGCGCCTCGGCATTAGCAATAACCTCCAGACACGCAATTGGGAGGGCGTCCATGAATTGGATTCAAAAATTCTGTATTGCAACGGGCACGGTCGTACTGGCCTGTTTCGGCATGCTGTTTCAGACATCCGGGGCCGTTGCGCAAACTTATCCCAGCCGGACAGTGACCATTATCGTCCCATTCGGCGCCGGCAGCATCACCGACGCCATGGCGCGCGTGCTCGCCGACAAGCTGGGCACCATGTGGAAGCAATCGGTCGTCGTGGAAAATCGCCCCGGTCTGCCCGGGACCACGGCCGTCGCGAAGAGCGCGCCCGACGGCTACACTTTGATGCTCACATCCAATGGCCATACGATCGCGGGCGCCATCAACAAGGGCATCCAGTTCGACCCCGTGAAGGATTTTGCCGGAGTGACGGTGATCGCCTCCGTCCCGCTTGTTGCGATCGTGCCCACCGATTTTCCGGCCAAGACGCTGAAGGAATTTGTCGCGCTCGCAACCGAGTCGCCGGGGAAACTGAATTTCTCGTCGGCCGGCGTCGCCAGCACCTCGTTTCTGTCTGCCGAGATCTTCCGGCAGGGCGCCAAGATCAACATTGTTCATGTGCCCTACAAAGGCGTGCCGGACGCGACCAACGCGGTGATCCGCGGCGACGTCCAGATGTACTTTGCGCCCATTCCCAACGCGAAGGAACTGAGCGAGGCCGGCAAGGTGCGCGCGATCGCCATCAACTCTGCCAAGCGCGCGCCCCAGCTTCCGAACGTCCCGACCATCGCGGAGGCGGCGTTGCCGGACTACAAATATGAATCCTGGTTCGGCCTGCTGGCGCCTGCCGGAACGCCGCCGGCAATCCTTGCCCAGGTCAGCCGGGATGTCGGCCAGGTTCTGAAAACGCCTGACATGATTGAAAAGCTGACCACGTTCGGCTCGATCCCTGCTCCCAATTCGCCGGAGCAATTCGACGCGATGATCAAGAGCGACACCGAGCGCTACGGCAAGGTTCTCAGGGACGCGGGCGTCGCCGTGAACTGATCGGGAGAGCTTGCTTCGGGACGCGTGTCAGCCTTGCGACACGCGTCCACGCAGCCGCGCTTGAAAATCGCTTCAGCAACGTGACCGGCGACGCTCACGCGGCCTTGAGCGCACGCGATATTTCGGTCAACGCGGCCTTCTCGCCTTCGCTAACCGGCACGCCGCCGCCAAAAAGTCCACCGCCTTCATTCGCCGCCTGGGCGACTTGCTGGCTGATTTGCTGCAGCCAGCTTTTATAGGCCGCAGCATCGCCGGGCGCCTTGGCATCGACGATTGTCGCCGCCTGCCCCAACGTTTCGATGCATTTATCCTTGATCTGGTCAGGCTTGATATTCTTGAGCTTGCTCTTCAATGCATCGCGCGCTGCACTTCCTTCGGTCGTATTGAAATCGTCGACGACCGCTTTAATGAGCGCATTGGCGCCTGGATTGGTTTTGGCCTTCGCCAGCTCCGTGCCGCCAGCGAAACTCTCTTTCAAAAGGCCCCACAGGCCACTCGGGTCGGCGGCCGTAACGGCAATGCCGGCCGCCATCGTGCTTTCCAATAGAACTTTCCATTCGTCGGGTGTGAAATTCGACTTGTTCGTCATAGGTGCCGACTCCTTTACTGACTGCAACGCGCTTGCATGTCGCTTCGCTCGCATGCGCGATTGGCCATAACGTGAGAGCAAGACATCACTCCCCCTCAACTCGGTCCGTATAGGGGGACCTTGGTCCACTCAATGTCTGGTACCTCGACACCGCGAGGCACAAGGCGTAAGCAGTCTCGATGATGGGCTCTCGGGCTGCCAAACTGTTGGTTGTTATTGCGCTCGGTGGCGGGTGTGCCAGTGGAGTGCCGGCCGGCGCTCAGACACTCAAGACAGAACCGGCCGCCGACCAGTTAGCGTGCGGACAGAAAGTCCTCGTCGAAAACAACACGTGTCCGGCGGATCAAATTCTGGAAGTGACCGGCAGCTGTCTCAAAACGGCACCTGAAATTGACGTGGTGCGCACGCCAAGGGGAACGCAATATAACTGCGTCAAGCGAAAGCGGGAGTGACCCGCACGTCATCAGATGGGCGGAGTGCGCGGCTCGATAGGCAAGCGCTAAAGACGTAGTTTCTTCAGCATCTCGTCGAGGGCCGCCTTGCCCTCCAGACTTGCCGTGCTTCGCGAACCAAAAAGTTGCTCCGAGTGCGCGATCGGGCTTTGCCGTCCGGCCCGGTAGATTTCCCACCCCCACGGCTTCGGCATGCGGGCGCGATTCTTCACCACCACCGAATAGTCAGCCCGCTCGAGGCCGCTCTTCATGGCGCGCAGTGCTTCATAGCGGGAGCCGCCACCGATGATGGCGCCCGATCTCGCTCCGGGCGCGCGGCCAGGCACGCTCACCAGACAAGATACGCGAGGATTGTTCCGCCGAAGATCAGAAATGCGAGGCCCCACAAGGAAACGTCTATCGCCCAGTCGGTTGCGTCACGACCCATTGGGTTACCATGCACGCTTTGCGGAGTGATTCATACAACTATCTCGTATCTTCGCGCTTTGAAAAGCATCGACGATTGAAATAAGGCAGCCGTCAAAAATATATCGGTCGATGAAAGACGCAGCGCCTTGTTATCGCTGTGTGCGTAGCCAGTTGTATTAAGTAGCTAATCAATTGCGACATCTCTTTTTCAAAGGATACATACTATGACCGATACTCCAAAAACATCCTCCGAGCCTCAGAAGCCAGCAACGCCTGCTCCGACTCCGCAGCAGGACCAGAGCACGCCGCAGCCCAGCACCGACAAGCCGGGCCAGCAGCAGAAGTAGGCTGCGCGACCGTTCAAAAATGGAGTCGCCTCTCGGCGGGTCTCCGGACCACCTGTCGCAATCAAAATGACGATCAGATTTCCCAACGCCTCACGTTACTACGACTCCACGCGCGACGCAGTGCGCTTCTGGGGGCACAATCAATCAATGGAAACTTCGTTTTTCATCAGCACAGCGGCCCTGCAGCAACTTGTCCCTGACACTCCGCGGCGCGAAGATGCGCTGCTGGCGGTCTTCGACAGCAACCGCGCCCGCATCTGCGAGGCAGCGACCAGGGTCTACGGTCGCGGGCGTCTCGGTATCTCTTACGATCTGACTCCAGCCGATTTCTAGGATGACCTTACCTTTCGACCGCCACTTCGAAGCGCATCTGCCGCTCGTTGCCACTGCGGTGCGAATTACGTCGCTGTACGACGCGCAGGTTTTCATGCGCCGATGGGTCATCCGCGACAAGGACCGCAATCTCAAGGCTCTATTACGCACGCTGGAAAGAGCGAACAGTGCCGCGCGGATCGCGGCGGCGATGGAGGAATTCAGGCAGGCATTGGCGGCGCACGCTCTTTTGCCAAAGCATGCTTGGTCTTCTGTTGTGCGGCAGGAGGCGCGTGCAGAGCACGACAAGGAACAGTGCTGAACGCTCGGCGAGGTTCTCGATGCGGGCGTCGCCGTGACCTAGCGGGCTGACGTCTCGATCGTACTAGCGCGGCCACACACCGGCATCGGAGGCCTGGCGCATCAAGTCGCTCAGTTCGTAGGGACGATTGAGGTATTCGCTGTCCTTGTGGGAGCGAGGCTTTTGCGCCAGCAACTGGAATTGCTCGGCGTCCACCTTGAACAGGCGTGCGAAATAGGTGCCGGGAGAGGTTTCAGTGGTCTGATCTGTGCTCATGGTCATCTCCCATGGTGACCCTGTGAAAGTCAGCGTGAGAGTAGTGGGTCGGCGATGAACGCTCAGTGATCCGGGTCACAGAGAGCGCATTACTTTATTGCCATTTCGGTACGGAACTACCTCTTGCAACCGGGGCTGATTGCCCTCGCCCCAAGCGCACTCCGCCAGAAGGAGGTTCGTCACCTAGCGTGCTTGCGGGCGTCGCTGATTGCGTCATCGAGCGATACGGCGCGCTCCAGTTCGCCCACCTTCTCGGCGAGACCATCGGCCCGCAGCAGATCGCGTACGCGGCCACGCGCTCCAACAATCTGCAGCGCAATGCTCCGCGCTGCGAGCTCGCCGTAGAGTGCACGCAACATGCGGGCACCCGCGAGATCGACGTAGGGCGATGCGGAGAGATCGCAGATCACCGCACGGATCTTCGATCGATCGTTGAGTACACTGGTCATCACTGTTTCGAGAACGGACCCGGCATTGACGTAGAGCAGCGAGGCTTCGGGACGGAAAGCGATCACGTTCCCAAGCGGCTCGTTTTCCGGATGACGGGCGAGATCCGAATAGCTGTTGGTTCCGGGGATGCGCCCCAGAAAGGCAACGTGGGGCTGCGATGCCCGCGCCAGCAGCAAAAGGATCGAAACGAGCGCCGCGAGCAGAATGCCCTGCAAGATTCCGAGAAGCAGCACGCCCATGATTGCGGTCGTGGCCGCGTAGAAGTCTATCCGGCTCACGCGCCACATGTGCAGGAGCGCGCGAAAGTCGAACAAGCCGAGGATCGCAGTGAGCACCACGGCGGCCAGTACGGCCTTCGGCAGGTTTTCCAAGAGATCCGTCAGGAACAGCAAGCACAAAGCGAGCGTGATAGAGGCGACCACGAGCGCCAGCGGGGTACTGGCGCCGGCTTTGTCATTGACAGCCGACTGCGACAGGCCGCCGGCCACAGGGTAGCCATGCCCCAGGGCGGCGCCAAGGTTGGCGGCGCCGATGCCGAGGAACTCCTGGCGCGGATCGAGCTCGTAGCCATGCTTGGCCGCGAACGTGCGAGCCGCGGACACGCCTTCGATATAGGCGAGCAACAGGCAGCCGGCTGCCAGCGGCATGATTCCTTCGATATCGCGTAGCCGGAGCGCCGGACCCGCCAGCGAGGGCAGCCCCTGCGGAATGTTGCCGGTGACAGGCACGCCGATCGCCGGAAGGCCGAGCGCGGTCGCCAGGAAGATCGCTAATGCCACGACCGCGAGCGCGACCGGTCGTCCCGGAAGCCAGCGCTCGCCCATCAGCAGCAGTGCGATTGCGATCGCGCCCACCGCAAACACCACAATCTGCATATGGCCGAGCTGCCCAATGAGAAGATAGACCCGTTCAAAGAAATTATGACCGCCACCAGTGACTCCAAACAGGCTCGGCAATTGGGTCATGGCAATGGTGAGTCCCGCGCCGATCTTGAAGCCCACAAGAATGCTGTCACTGATCAGCCTGACGAGAACGCTGAGGCGGAGCAGCCATGCGAGCAGGCAGAGCCCGGCCACCATGAAAGCCGCAAGGCTTGCGATCTGCACATAGCGCTGCGCATCGCCTTCGGCCATCTGAACCACGCTGGCGGCGACCATTAGCGAGATCGCAGATGTGGGTCCGACGGCGAGCTGCCGAGACGAGCCGAGCAGCGCGTAGCCGAGTCCGCCCAGCAGGTACCCGTAAATGCCGACCTGCGGCGGAAGGCCGGCAAGCGACGCATAGGCGAGCGAGACCGGGATCGCATAGGCGGCCAAAGTAACGCCCGCTATAACATCGGCGGGTAGCCACGCCCCCCGATAACTGCCGAGCCACCGGACAGGCGGAAACCACGACCATTTGCTGGGCGCGCGCGGATTGATCGAATCCGTCATTAGCGATTACCAACGCATGCAGCTCAAGGAGTTGCATCGTAGCGGCTCAAACCTCGACCGCGGAAGGCCTCGCGAATGTCCGCTTAGGGCCAACAGCGGACATAACCAATTCAATGCAGTAGCGCGAAACGCTGCATCCAATGCCTCATGATCCCCCACCTTAGAGGTTTTCCCTCGTCTTTTTTTGCATGCGCCAGCCAATGCTTTTCCAGTTCAAGAAAGGAACGCTGGAGGTGCGGATCATCACTGTTATGCGCCATTTCGGCACATTCACGTGCGTGCTGCAGGTCCCGTTCGGTACGTGAGTTCATGTAAAGGCCCCGGCTTCGCTACAGTAGAAATTGGTACGAAGAAGCAAGGTATCACTTGATCCAAATCAAACGCCGCACTGACGACCGAAGGGCGATGAGAACGTCGGCCTCAAGTCAAAAGCGCACATCAAAGTCTACATCGATAGTACGTAGTTCCCATTTCTGGAAACGAAGGAAAAATCCGTGTTATTCGATTATCGCCTTCGATTTTCGCGCTCACTTGCTGCGTACCGAGAACTGCTATGTCCGTAGAACAGGTGGCTATCAAATTTAGAACGCCACCTTCTTCCTTCTGACTGGTTATTTTGCACGCTTTCGACTGTCCTTTCATTTGATTTCCTTGAACGATGAAACCGCCGCCATAAACGTCGGAGTTTCTTGTCATCGACAGACCTTTATTGTTTTTATGGAAGACCTTGGAACAATTGGTGTCATCAGTGGTCCAAGCGCCGTTTAGATCAAAAGCATTGGCAGAAAAGTTGATCATCATGCCAACGGTAATGAAGAGCATTCGTTTAACCGAGCAGGACATGCTGCATTCTCCTCAGGCCACTCGTTACCGAAATTTGACGGTCACCATTTCTGCGTAGGCGCACTCGGTGCATTCAAAAATGCGCGCGTCGTGTCCAAGTTGGTCGGTCGGCTCGATGGACGCAAGCAACATGGGCAGGCCACAGGCTGGGCAGCGGCGCTGACCTATTGGCGGTTTATCCAGCATGACATGACGAGGATGCGGCATAGCGTTAGCCCCCAGCTAGCCCCCATTCCCCGAAACAAATGATACCGTTGTGCGGAACGGCGTCCAGCCGAAAAGGTGCTGCGATCCGGTGAAGGCTCATGGCCCTTCGCGTCTGTGTCCTTTGACATTGCCCCAAAGGGCAATGCCGGCAACCCGCCGACCTGTGGTCTACTCTTGGTTGCCGATAGAAACGGGTATCGCGATTGACCAAACAAAGCCAATTACCTGTCGGCGTATGGGCCGACCTGCCGAGCAGCCAAACGCTCAGAAGCGCGTTGGCCGCACTGCGTACTGGCCCGATCCGCTTCCGGCGTAATCAAGTGATCGCCTGTGAGGGCGATACTGCCGACTATGTTTTTCTTGTCGTCAGCGGAGTGGTCCGTTCTTGCAGGACATTCCGAAATGGCGACCGCTCCGTCGTCGCATTTTATTTGCCCGGTGATCTGTTTGGCTGGGGCAATGAAACGCATTCGTTCTCAATCGAGGCAGCTAGCGATGTCATGGTCGCCCTGATCAGACGCCGAGGGCTGTCCGCCCTTGCCGAAGGCAGCCCTCGCCTAGCTAACTTCTTACGCTCGGTGGTCCTCAACGAACTTCACCGGACACAAGAGCATGCGGCGACCATCACCATGAGTGCCAAAAATCGCTTTCTTGCATTTCTGCGAGATTGGTCGAGCCGGTCCGGGGAATCAAAGTCTATTCGCCTGCAAATCGGGCATCAGGACATTGCGGACCATCTCGGCATCAAGATGGAGACGCTGAGTCGCACCATCACCGAATTGGAACGATCAGGCGCGCTCGCGCGAACATCATCGCCCGGAGTGCTGAGGCTGATGCGGATTTAATCAAGATCGGACGTGTCGAGTTTCACGAGGTGCGGTTTTACAATGGCTGACACCACTAAACTCTCGGTTG
>Ga0134124_10004952_pt1 | contig 10697 bp, 10 predicted proteins | sample KB304_FD_96880 | JGI IMG/M metagenome (GOLD analysis project Ga0134124, IMG submission 96880) | Terrestrial soil microbial communities without Nitrogen fertilizer from Kellogg Biological Station, Michigan, USA - KB3-0-4 | ecosystem: Environmental > Terrestrial > Soil > Unclassified ... | reverse complement strand
GTCTCGGGACATCGGGAAAGATCCGGATCTACGATGCCTCAAGTGATCAACTCATAGATACGCTCGACATGAGCATTCCACCTGGGCCAACAAAGCCTGTCGATCCGGCAATCAGGGCAAAGAATTACCTCGGCTTCCCTTACCCGTATGCTCGTACATCACGACCCACTAACGCGAACACCAAACCTGGAACTCCATCCGCAGGCGCAGTGCCAACCTCGAACGAGTATCAACTAACTATCATCGGCGGCTTCACCGACGGGTTCCACTTCTATCCGATCACTATCGACGGGAATACCGCGACGATACATCCGCATCACGATCTGCTCGACTACGGAAAGAGCTACTACATTCAGGTTGATCCCGAAGTACTCAGCGTTGCGAATGATCATTTCACGGGTATCAGCGGCAAGAGTTGGCGCTTCAGTACGAAGCCAAAGTCGAAGGCCCCTCGTCCGAACAGCACACAGCTGACCGTCAGCGTCGACGGCACTGGAGATTTCAACACGGTGCAAGGCGCGCTGGACTTTGTTCCTGATCATTCGACGAAACGAATCACGATCAAGGTGCGCAACGGGATCTACGAGGAGATCGTGTATATCCGCAACAAAGACAATCTCACCCTAGTGGGTGAGAGCCAGGAAAAAACGATCGTTCGTTATGCGAACAACGAAGTGTTCAATCCGCATCCAGCAAACATTCGTACTAATCCAGCGCCAGGCACATTTCCTTCTCGTCGCGCTGCCGTGGCCATCGACAATTGCAACGACATACACATCGTTAATATGACGATGCAGACCACCGCATTCGGTCAGGCCGAAGGGCTATTGATCACCGGTGATCGCAACATTCTCTCGCACACGACAGTGATTGGCAGTGGTGATGCACTACAAGCGAATGGGCGGATCTATATGGTCGACAGCACGATACTTGGCGGGGGCGATACGATTCTCGGCCGCGGTACTTTGTTCTGCGAACGCTGCACCATCAAATCAAACAGCGTGTTGATGTGGCCGCGTAACCCTAAGGAAGTCCACGGCAATGTTTTTCTCGACAGCACGTTTATTGGAACTAGAGAGCCGACAACGATTGCGCGTTCACCACAAAACGAGGCGTTCAGTTATCCTTACGCTGAAGTCGTGTTACTCAACACAAAACTGACCAACATCGCACCCGAAGGTTGGAGCACCGCTGATAAAGGCGGCAATGTTCACTTCTGGGAATACAACAGCGTCAATGCAGACGGATCGCCAGTGGACGTCAGTAAAAGAGTTCCCTGGTCGCGGCAACTCGACAAGATAAAAGACGCGAAAGTGATCGCTGACTACAGTAGCCCCGAGTTTGTGCTGGCAGGTTGGAAGCCGAAGCTCGAAGTCCGGTCGAAGTGATCGCCTGCTAACTGGAGAAATTGAATGAACAAGCCTCGCATCTTCCTGGGATCATCGGGGAAACAGGAGAAGCTACTGCAGGCATTGACACGCGGTCTGGAAGACGTTGCGCAGGTAGAACCCTGGACCACATCTTTCAATCCCGGAACTACCACCCTGGAACGTCTCCTTGAGCTTGCACACGAGGTCGACTTTGCCGCGTTTGTGTTCGCTCAGGACGACTGGACGACACAAGACCCAAAATCATCGTCGGCGTCGTCGGAGTCCGGTCAAGCTTCACCGCGAGACAATGTCGTTTTCGAAGCCGGGCTATTCGGTGGCACACTGGGAATGCGCAGAACGTTTATCCTACATGCGCAGGGAGCCAAGCTTCCCAGCGATCTTCTTGGCCTCACATGCATACGTTTCGAAGCGGCCACACCTGCCGCGGTTCGCATCGTGAATCAGAAACTCCGGACCGCGATCGAGAGTGTGGGAAGCGTCACTCGCATCGAAGGGTGTTGGTGGCAGTTTTCGTTGACTGAGCGCACCGCGAAAGAGCCGTCAGCAGTGAGCCTGCTAAAGATTTCGCGTGATCGCGAGGGAGCACTGGAACTCAACGGTCGTTCATGGCAAGAAGACGGCACACTCTCAGCGAGATATTGGAGCGAAGCGCTGAAGGAGAAGAAGGAGCCTTCCGGCGTCTTCTACTATTGGAAGGGAGAGCGACCGCTACAACCGGGTGCGCCACAGTTGGAAGGAACCGGAGAGATCCGCTTGGAGTCGGCTGAACGTGCGTCTGGATACTTCACCACTCGCGCAGACACACCTCCAAAGGTCAACACTCGTACGGCTGGTGTCTACTTGCGCGCTGATCCGGAAGATCTAAGTTGTCTCGATGGACGCGACGATACGAAACGAGCGGAGCTGATCGCAGAGCGCTTGAGACATTGGAAGTCGATCAAGATTACTTGAGGTCAGTACGTGTTTTTTTGCTAACGTCTCGTTTTTATGAGGTGTCCGGTTACTCTTCTTTTAAGCAGTATCGCCAGGCCTGAAACAAACAAAACAATCGAGGTAGGTTCAGGTACAGTTGTAGTAGGTACGACCTCAGGTGTTGGACCTGGCGTCGGACCTGTTGTTGGATTGACGACGAAGGGCGTTATTTGTGGAGGCGAAACAATAGGAGGCGGAGTGTCTCCGTGCCCATGAGGAACCAGAAATGGGATCGCTGCCGCTCCTATCAATAGAAACCAGAACTTTGGTTTGTGAGACTCCTCGAACGGATACACCGCCACCTCTCGTGTTTCGATCACCTCTGCCTTTAGCGGAGGGATGTCGTTTAGTGGCAGTAGGGGTCGCTGGTACGGATAGCCCAGCAACTCGTCGTACTTGGTGGTCAACAATTCCGGTAGCTTGACGGGGTGCGCTTTGGGCGTCACCACCACCTTAGTAGCCTGAGACTGTTCTGCTTTGCGCTTCGGCCTACGCTTACGCTTCGGCGTGTTGACGCCGTCCGCGAGAACTGAGACCGAACAGAGTAAGATTAATAGTATGGCTTTCATGATTTCTCTCCCCTTGATGCTCAACCTGATCTTCATTAGCCCAAACAACAAAGGGCGCACGTCGAAACTGTGACGGGCGATAGCTGTCGGGCGATAGTCTTCTAAGAAGGGGAACTCTCGGTTAGAACAGGCAAGTATCGGGTATCCGCACGTAACTTATTGGTAACCATACTAACAGGCGGTTAGCTGATCTCCTATTCTTGATGGCGACTTTTATCTCAGCCGGGTGGGTCCGTTCGACCGCGATACTTGAGTGCGGAACGTATATGCGAGGGTTTTTAAGAGATGATTCATCGTTTTTAACGCTGGCTCTAATCAGTCTCAGTCCTGGTTTTTCCTGTGTAAATGCTCTTGCCTCTAACAAATTGACGCCGGTAGCGGTAATCGACCTTACCCCGCATCCTGGAGTAACGGCAATGATGACCGTTCGCGCTAATGCTTAACGTCAAATTTCTATACTCTCTGAGTCTAACGAGTGCAGTTATGATTCGAGTTGGCGCCGAGCAGAGCTTTGGCGCATTGAACACTAGCCCGCCTTATGTGATTATTCCACCCAACAGGATTTGATTACGCGCAATGGAGTGCGCCTGCCGTTCAAAGCATTCCATTGAGCACTAACCCAGGTTTCAGCCCCAGCTTGAAATTAGGAAAGGTGGTGGTTATGAAACGTGGACTCGATTTCGTTGTAAGGTCGTTCCTTGCCGGTTTTCTCATTATCGTCCCGATTTATCTGGCGGTCTTATTACTCCTCAAGGCAATGAAGTCTCTCGTTGGTCTGGTCCGTCCGGTCGCAAAACTACTCCCGGATTCCGTTCCCGCCGAAACCCTCCTGACGTTACTGCTCGTTCTAGTCATTTGCTTCCTGATTGGTATGGTCGTCCGTACCCGCATGGGGTCGGCGGCCCGCCAGCGATTGGAGAAAAGCTTGTTCGAACGCATTCCAGGCTACGCGCTAATCAGGAGTCTCACGCAGCAACTGACCGGGACGAGTCAAGAGAAAGTCTGGCAGCCTGCTTTAGTTGAGATTGAGGATGCCCTGGTTCCGGGTTTTATCATCGAAGAATTCGAAGATGGGCGCTATACCGTCTTTGTTCCCTCGATTCCCACACCCCTTGCCGGCGCGGTCTACATTTTGGACCGGAATCGCGTTCATCCCCTGGATGTTCCTTTCACTAGTGCCTTAAAAGTCATCTCCAAATGGGGCTCGGGTTCCAAGGAACTGGTGGCGGCGATGGATGGAAGGGAGGCCTTGCATAGCCAACCAGTCCACTGACAAAGACGCGTTCGGACCATTGCGAAAGCGAAAGCATCTCAAACGCGGGCCCGACATTACTAATAGGTTTGATTAAGCCATCTGGCTCGCGCCGAGAAGCTCACCAATCTTCAGAACCAGCGCATCGGGTGAAAATGGCTTACCAATAAAAGCCGTACCTTCTTCCAACACGCCGTGATGGACTATTGCATCGTCCGTGTATCCCGACATGTAAAGCACCTTCATGCTTGGCCGCTTTGGACTAAGCTTCTCGGTCAACTGGCGTCCGCTCATCTGGGGCATTACCACATCGGTCAGCATCAGTTTGATCTCTCCCGAAAACTCGTCGCTTAGATCCAACGCAGCCGGACCATCGCCAGCAATCAAGACCATGTAGCCACAATCCTTTAGTGTCTCCGCTACCATTTCTCTTACGACGTCTTCATCCTCGACTAGAAGAATCGTTCCTTCTCCCTTGAGGATCGCTTGCCGTCTCGTTTCCACCTGCTCAACTTGGTCCGCCACTAAAGGCAAGTAGATTTTGAAAGTGGTACCACTACCGAGTTCACTATAGACCCAGATACTGCCACCGCTTTGCTTGACGATTCCGTAAACAGTCGACAATCCCAGGCCGGTCCCTTTACCTACTTCTTTAGTCGTAAAGAACGGTTCAAAGATGCGCGCCTTTGTAGCGGCGTCCATCCCCACACCACTATCACTAACAGCTAACATTACGTAATGCCCCGAAGCCACAGTCACGTGATCACTAGCAAACTCGTCACTGAGATAGACGTTGCTCGTCTCGATTGTGAGTTTGCCGCCATTGGGCATTGCATCACGCGCATTGACCGCGAGATTCATCAAGACCTGCTCCACTTGATTTGGGTCGGCCTTGACTTTCCCCACGTTGGGGGCCAAACGCATCATGAGGTCGATGTCTTCTCCAATGAGCCGCTGTAACATCAGGCTCAGGTCGCCAACAATGCTATTCAGATCAATGACCTTGGGCTGCAGTATCTGCTTCCGGCTAAATGCCAGGAGTTGCCGGGTCAAACCCGCGGCCCGATCACCCGCCTTCTGGATCTGTTCCACATGGGAATAAAGACCATCTTCACGTGTCAGACGACGCAAACACATTTCACTGTGGCCAATGATTGCTGTGAGTAAATTGTTGAAGTCGTGCGCTACGCCACCAGCAAGCTTACCGACAGCTTCCATCTTTTGCGCCTGCCGCAGCTGTTCCTCGCTACGAGACAAGGCCTCTTCGGTCTTCTTCCGCGCGGTGATATCCGTTGCAATTCCAAGTATCTGAGTGGCGGTACCATCGTCGGACAGAATCGGCCGCTTTACGGTTTGGAGCCAGAGAACCTCGCCTTGTTGGTTCGTGATGGTTTCCTCGGGTATGAATTTCTCACGCAGGGTATTGAACACCTCTAGATCATCGTTGCGGAAATGGTCAATCTCCTCGGTTTGCGGGGTAAGGTCGTTGTCAGTTTTCCCGAGTAGGTCTGCTACGGATGTACCAAATGCGTCTGCCAATGCTTGATTGACGAGAGTAAACCTGCCGTCACGATCCTTAGCAAAAATGAAGTTAGGATTCAGGTCGATCACTTGACGCAGGAATGACCGTTGTTTCGCCAACTCTGCTTCCGCTGCCTTGCGATCCAATACTTCAGTTTGAAGATTTTGATTTGCCGCAGCTAGTTGATGAGTACGTTGTTCGACTCGGTCTTCTAAGCCTTGGTTAAGGCTCTCGACCTCAGCTGTCCGATCTGCAATGCCCCACATCTCTACGACGCTGCGCTTAATCGCAATCAGCAAAAAGGTGTCCTCGAACAAAACCCAACCCGTGTGTTCCAGCCAGCGCCATTCGCTCGCAGTGATCACGCCATAGACTGACTGCGGCCAGAAAACACCGCGCAGAAAATGGTCAGCCGCAACTACGATGGTCGCAGGTACAAGAACACGCCAATCGCGATAGAAAGATAGAAAAGCGAGTGACCCAAATACGTGGAAGTGGGTTTCAATTCGTCCGCCTGTGACATGGATTAACAAAGCGCCCATTAACATCTGAGCAATACCGATAGTGTGGCGCGTTGTCGGTTTGCCGGGTTGAGTAATTGCCAGGATGATGGGCAGGGCACTGATTGCACTACCAAGAAAGATAGCAGCCCAAACATGCAGATGTGTTCGACTCGTAATGCCTATCCAGGCTCGCGGAGAGATCAAATATGCGGCAACGATCCCACCAACCCATTGCAGTCCCATCAAAACCGCAAACATTTGATCTGTGCGTTTACAGATCTCAAACTGATGAGTATCGAAAAGCTTTGTGGCGCGAGCGAGTCTGGCTTTCATTTCCTGGCTACCCGACACTCTGAATTGGGGTCAAACAAAGGACATCCAAAGACATTCGTTACGTTGGTATCCGGAATCTCTCGGTTGATGATCGATACGATCGCACTCTTGCCGGCGTTATCACCTGAGTGACCGCGTGATGGAGTGATTCCGCCACTAAAAAGCAATTCGCCTTTGAGATCGTAAAGCAACGTTTGTCCTGAAGTGACCGCACTGAAACGACGAGCTTCCTCACCACTCGGATCCGAAATAACCTGGACATCGGGGATCTGAGAAGCACTTTGCCAAAGGTCGGTCTTCTCCCAATTCTCAGTAAACCCCTCAGGCTTCATAAACAGGACATAGGCGTTAAGACGTCCCTGACAATGAGCCATGATTGCGGCGAGTTCACCAATGCTTGCTCTGGTACAGGGGCATTTGGGGTGCGCCAGCATGATCAGCGTGGCACGATCTCTGGCTGGTTGAATGTGGCTTTCCGCCGGCCACTGTCTGGGTGCAACTGCAGCAATGCCGGGCGTGTTTTCGTAGTTCCAAAGATAAGAAAAACCTATCCCCACTAAGCCGAACCAGACTAAGGCGACCACGCAGATCACCGCGCGACCCAGCCATCGAGTCTTGTCTGAGTCCGAAACTAGTCGGCTTTTTAGTGTCGTAATTAGCGAGTAATTCAAAGGCATAACCTTCCGGAGCAGGGTCTGGGAGCCCCTCTTTTCAAAAACTAAAGAGCAGCCCGACTGGCTATGGCGCTATTTTGTAGCGAAAGACAACAGAACTAATGTGGATGGAGGCGGCGAGTCAGATGAAGGGAACCCCCATCCGGCATCTTAGCTTAGGCTGGCTGGGCAGATCAACTTGTTTGAACTGAAGGCATGAATTGCGTGAGAACCGCCAGTTTTACTGAAGCATTAACGGAAGTTGCGAAGCAACCTGGAGATCCATCAACGCATACAGTCGGCGGTCTATCTGGAAAAAAAGGGCAGCTTTTCTGCTAGAGATTACTTTTTCCACGATCGGAATGAATTTCTTTCGCGTCTGTGCCGTTTGGATCTGGATGTCAGCCCAGTGATTGATCATGCTGCTGGCCTGCGCATCAGTGAGCGTTTTTTGGTTCGCGACGTAATCTTTGATAAGGCCGTAAAACTCGTCGTTGTGCTTCGCCATTTCAGCTACATACTGGTCATAGACTGGCCAAAACTTCGTAGCTTCAGGTTCTGTTAGGGTGAGGTTGAGGGCGATGAGTTGTTTCTTTTCTCCTCGTAGATCGCGCCGAAGCAGGGTGATGTCCTTCTCCAGGTCGACGCCTGTGGCGGTCTCTTTTTGAGCGAAAGCCGAAGTGTTGAAGAATGCGAAGACGAATGCGAGTAGAAAACCGGAAAATACCAACTTCTTCATGATTAATCCTCCTGCGTGGTTCACAGACGATTGAAATTAAGAATTACACGACCGATTCAACGATAAGCATTTCACTACTACGGGTAACTGTAAGAATTAACAGGTTGGTCTCAGAGCTTGCGGACAAATGTTTGGGCGGCGTCACTCCGTTAGATCATAATAGGCCAGTTAGTTAGTAATCCTGTCCTGGAGAACACACTATGCGCTACCTCATGAAGCAGAAATTCTTTAGTCTCGGCGGAACCTTCTACATCAAGAATGAGCAAGCCGAAGACGTCTTCCAGGTGGATGGAAAAGCCTTCAGCTTCGGACACCAACTTACGTTTCGCGACATGTCGGGTAATGAGCTTGCCTTTATCAAGCAAAAGGTTTTTTCCTGGGGTCACACCTACGAGATTTACCGAGATGAGCAACTGTTCGCCGTCGTAAAGAAGGAGTTGTTTTCATTCTTCAAGCAGGTCTTCACCATTGATGTTCCGGGGCCAGATGATTTGGTAGCCGAGGGAGACTTCTGGAGTTTGGAATTCACCTTCAGTAGAAGCGGGAGAGTGGTTGCTGTTGCGTCAAAGCAGTTCTTTTCGTGGACCGATACCTACGGAGTTGATATCGAAAATGGTGAGGATGATGTTCTGATTCTCGCCAGTGCAGTTGTAATTGATATGGTGCTGGCCGCTAGTCACCAACATAAGTTCTAACTTTCTTGAGTTAACTAAGTTCGACGAACCGAGGTAAGGTTATGGCGACGATTGATCACCTGATACTTAACGTCAATGAGATAGCCTCAAGCGTAGAGTTTTACGTCGACGTGCTGGGTTTTAAGTTAGACGGAGAGGACGGGCCGTTCACTGTAATCAGGGTCAACGATGATTTCACTCTTCAGTTAGCGCCGTGGGGCACAGGCGGCAACGAGCATCTGGCTTTCGCTTTGTCACGTGAGTCCTTTGACAATACGTTCGCGCGGATGAAAGAAAAGGGAATCCCCTATGGCGACTCGTTTCATTCGGTGGGCAACAACGCCGGGCCGGGAAATGAAACCGGCGCCAGAGGTCCAGCTCCAACTCTTTACATGAATGATCCGAATAACCACCTGATAGAGATTCGCACTTACGATTGACCTCGATCCTTTACGGCATTTAGTCACATCGAAGGCATTGGGACGTTTACTATGCTTTTGAAGATTGAATTAACTCCCGCATCATGACGCCGACGAAGAACGAGCTAATCTCGTTACTCGAAATTGCGCAGCACGCTGCAAACTTAGCTGCGGCCATTCATTGGCGCGCTATTGAGTCACGCAACTTCAAGATCGACACGAAGAGTTCAAAATCCGATCTTGTAACTGAAGTTGACCGCTCCGCCGAGCAAGAGCTTGTGAAAGCCATCCGTGCGGCGCGCCCTGATGATGAGATCATTGGCGAGGAAGGAACAAACTTGCGCGGGACTACAGGTGTGCGATGGATTCTTGATCCTTTGGACGGGACAACAAATTTTGTTCACCGATATCCGGCACACTCGGTGGCTGTCGGAGTTCAGATTCGCGAACGCAACATGATCGGCGTAGTACACGATACTTTCAGTAACCGAGTTTATGCCGGAGTGATCGGTGAGGGAGCAACATGTGATGAAGTGCCGATCAAAGTGAGCAGCGAAGCCAATCTCAAACAGGCTCTCATAGGCACAGGCTTCCTACCGGATGAAAATGTACGTCGCCAACAGGCGGACTTGCTGCGGCAGGTATTACCACGGGTCAGGGATATTCGTCGCAGCGGTTGCCCCTCGCTAGATATTTGTGCTGTCGCCTCAGGAACTCTTGATGGCTACTACGAATGCGGTCTTGGCCCATGGGATATTGCAGCTGGCGCAGCAATCGCGGAAGCAGCGGGCGCAACGATTAGTCTTTTGCACTCCAAAGTTTTACCTAATCCGGTTTTAGTCGTAGCGAACGCCGGAATAACCGCAGAGTTGGTTTCAGTGCTGGTTGAAAGTGGAGTAGTCGAACAAATCTAACAAGCGCTCTCAGGTGCACTCCGATGCTCAGTGACTAATTTCTCCTCTGTGTCTCGTAGAAACTCGTGAGTCCGTCAATCGGTAATCAATTGATTGGCTGATAGCGGTTCTAGTGCCATACTCCTTTGTACCGAAATTGGTTCGACCGATTAGCAGTGAATCTAAGCAGGAGGGTCAGCTCATGAAACCAAGAGAGTTTTTTGCTAAGCGAAAGAAACAGCTTATTGTCGCCGCTGCTTTCCTTCTGGCCCTCGTTCTCAATATCGCTCCAGGCTTGATCGCGGGAAAACCTGTCGCGGGCGCAATCTGGACCGGTCTCAGCGAAATTCCCCCGATGGACTACATCATGTTTGCGGGGTTCTGGTACGTCCTCTTCATCAACCCACCAAAGGATGACTGGTCGAGTAATTTGACGGCGCTGAATCTTTCGAAGTCGCATAGCCAAAGGCAGTCTGGCTACGAAACACTCAATCAACCGGCAACGGATCGCGAAATCCCCGTTTGAGAATCTTTATTCGATCCTTAGTACCAAGCTTGTCGTCAGCGGAAAACGCCGCCCATAACTCTTCCGAAACCTTCTGTGTACGCACTGGTAGTCCCATAGCACTCGCCGAATTCACGATCAAAACTGGCCGCGGATTAATGGCGATGAGCAGGTCACTAACGTCGTACCGTCGGAGCACGCCTGGAATAACAACCTCGGAAAGGTTCTTGTGCAAACCCGCCTGTAGCGCCGACTGGTAGGAAACGAGTGTG
>Ga0134124_10004951_pt1 | contig 10701 bp, 13 predicted proteins | sample KB304_FD_96880 | JGI IMG/M metagenome (GOLD analysis project Ga0134124, IMG submission 96880) | Terrestrial soil microbial communities without Nitrogen fertilizer from Kellogg Biological Station, Michigan, USA - KB3-0-4 | ecosystem: Environmental > Terrestrial > Soil > Unclassified ... | reverse complement strand
GGATCAGCCCGCCAAGTTGGGAGTAGGGGGTGGGATGGATTTCCAGCACGCCGGCGTCGGCGAGCGCCCGATTGGTCCCGCTGCCGCAGTAGGAGGCGAGGCGCAGGAGGTCGGCGTGCTCGGGCTTCACCAGCCCCGAGTAGCTCGCGCCGAGGAACACGCGCGCTCCCGGGTACGAGGCGCGTTGGGCGACGAACAGCTCGACCAGCGACTGCGGCTCGGCGCAGGCCTGCCCCCACACCACGCCGTCGCCCGGCCGGATGACGCTCGCAAGCTCCACCATCGGCGCGATGCTATGACAGAATGGCCGGATCCATGCGCCTGAAGAACAAGATCGCCGTCGTCGTCGGCGCGGGGCAGGGGCCGGGCGAAGGACTCGGCAACGGCCGCGCGGTCACCCTGCGCTTCGTCCAGGAGGGCGCGGCCGTGCTCGCGGTCGATCGCGACGTCGCCTCGGCGAAGGAGACCGCGAAGCTCGCCGGGGGCGACTGCGTCGCCTTCGAGGCCGACGTCACCAGGGAAGCCACGCTCGCGGCGGCGGTGCGCGCCGCAAGCGAGCGCTGGGGACGGCTCGACATCCTGCACTACAACGTCGGCGTCTCGCTCGCCGGCGGCGACGCCTCGCCGCTCGAGATCAGCGAGGAGGCCTTCGACCGGATCTGCGCCATCAACCTGCGCGGCTGCGTGATGGCCTGCAAGCACGCGCTGCCGATCATGCGCGCGCAGCGCTCGGGCGTGATCATCAACATCTCCTCGGTCGCTGCCTGGGAGACGTACCCGAACACCGCCTACAAGGCGACCAAGGCGGCGATGATCGCCTACACGCAGCAAATCGCGATCCAGAACGCCGAGCACGGCGTGCGCGCCAACGTCATCCTTCCCGGGCTCATGGACACCCCGATGGCAGTCGACACCCGGGCGCGCGTGAGCGGCAAGACTCGCGCCGAAGTCGCGGCGATGCGCGACGCGAAGGTGCCGCTGCGAAAGAAAATGGGCACGGCATGGGACGTCGCCAACGCGGCGCTGTTCCTCGCTTCCGACGAAGCGAACTTCATTACCGGCGTTGCGCTGCCGGTGGACGGCGGCGCGCTGGTGAAGATCGGGGTGTCGTGATGGCCGCGGACCAAGCCACGCTCGACCTCATCCTGCGCAAGGCGCGCAGCTACGGCGAATTCGAGGACCGCCCGGTCCCGGACGAGCTGCTGCGCGCCGCGCACGATCTCATGAAGTGGGGTCCGACCACTGCCAACAGCCAGCCGATGCGCGTGCTGTATCTCAAGTCGCAGGAATCGCGCGAGAAACTGCGCCCGGCCCTCTCGCCGGTGAACGCGGCGAAGACGATGAAGGCGCCGATGGTCGCGATCGTCGCCTACGACACGAAATTCTGGGAGCACCTGCCGCGCCTTTACCACAATCCCGACGCCATCAACTGGTACAACAAGCCGCCGGTGGCCGAGATCCACGGCTTTCGCAACGGCAGCCTGCAAGGCGCCTACCTCATTCTCGCGCTGCGCGCGGTGGGGCTCGATTGCGGCGCGATGTCCGGATTCGACAACGCGAAGGTCGACGCCGCGTTCTTTCCCGACGGGCGCTTGAAATCGAACTTCCTCATCAACATCGGCTACGGCATCGGCACCAGGCTGCCACCGCGCAATCCCCGCTTGAGCTTCGAAGAAAGTTGCCGATTCGTGTAGTTGTTCCGTCCCGCTAGCTACTCTTAGCTATCAAGAACCTGACGCGAACGAAGGCGTCCCGAGTTGCTGACCCGTTCGCAGTTCGACTTGTGATGAGTTCCCTGCTCGATTTCGGCGGTTCGGAGGTAGCTTGTCGGTTCGCCTGAGGGGAGGCGAATTCGATGTTGAGGATCCTGGTTGTCGACGACGACCGCAACATGCGGGAGTTGTTGGCGCTGCATCTCAAGAACGCGGGGTACGAGGTCGAGACGGCCGAGGACGGCATCGCGGCCGGCTACGCCGTGCTCTACCGGCAGCCCGATCTCATCATCTGCGATGTCTTCATGCCCCACATGAACGGCTTCGAGTTCGTCGCCGCGCTGCGTGCGGATCCCGCGCAGCAGAACGTGCCGGTCATCTTCCTGACGACCTCCGTAGAGGGCGAAGCACGGGGTAGAGAGCTGGGCGCGGTCGGCTACCTCCGCAAGCCCGTGCGCGCGGACGCGCTGCTTTCATTCATCGCCGAAAAGGTCCACGGCGGACTGCTTCCTCTGCGCTGACTACGCGGGGCGCCCGGATTCCACGCCGCGGCGCAACAATTGGTACCTGTTATCGGTGCGTCCTACCTGTGCGGTATTTCTTAGCGCCATTTCCCGCGCGCCGTTATCGTGCACCACCTGCTCAGGGGCAGCGATACGGGGACCCGCATGAAAACCAACAAAACCATCGAAGCTGCGATCCTGCTGTCGCAGATGGACACCGTCGAGATCGAGAAGGTCGGCGAGACGACCGGCGTCAAGCTCAGCCTCGACCCGGCGCGCTCGAACGCCAACTTCCGCGTGTTCCGCGGCTGCGGCGACGCGGCTGGCGCGATTGCCGAAGTCGAATGCCGCACCACGCGCGTGAAGGGCGCGGCCAAGGGGACGCTCATCTACGTCGCCCTGAACGAACGCCTGGCGCCCGCCGGCGGCGAAGTCATCTCGCGCCTCGGCAAGCCGCAAAGCATCCAGCAGGCCACGGGCTCGGCGATCTACGTCTACCAGGTCCCCGATGGCGAGCTGCGGTTCGCGGTCAAGACCGGATCGCCCGACGTCGTTCTCTCCATCGCGCTCGAGAAGGCCCCGTCGGTCCAATCGGCCGCGAGCCGGGCCGCGAAGTGGGGCAGCGTCGATCTGACGCCGGTCAGCTCGTGAAGCCGTAGGGCGGAAATGAAAAGCCCCGGTGGTCCGGGGCTACCGACGCGCTCCGAATCAGTGGAGCTACGCTCGGTCTACGGATGATCCGCGACGAGGTGGCGGACCACAATGGCTACAAAGAGCCTGACAACCAGCTCCCTTCACATCCGGTCGAGGCGCTCGTCGTCGTAGGAGGCCGGGTCGGAGATCGGCTCGATGTGAACCAGGATTCCCGAGTTTGGGATCAGCTCGCGGATGCGCTCTTCGATTTCCTCCGAGAGTTGATGCGCGCGCTGGACGCTCCAATCGTCGGGAACGAGCAGGTGGAAGGAGATGAAGCGCCGCACGCCCGCGCGGCGGGTGCGGAAGGCGTGGAACTTCACCGCGTAGCGGCGCGCGTACTCCGCGAAGATCCTGGTCACCTCGTTCTGCTCCGCGGGAGCGATCGCGGCGTCGAGGAGTCCGGCCACGGAGCGGCGCACCAGGCCGACGCCGGTCCAGACGATGTGGAGGGCCACTGCCAGCGCGACGAGCGGATCGAGCCGCAGCCAGCCGGTGACAAAGACGAGCGCGACGCCGGCGATGACGCCCGCCGAGGTCCACACGTCGGTCATGAGGTGCTTGCCGTCGGCTTCGAGGGTGATGCTGTCGTAGCGCTTGCCGACGCGAATGAGGACCAGCGCGGCGCCTAGGTTGATGAGCGAAGCGGCGAAGCTGACGCCGAGGCCGAGCAAAGGCGCGTCGAGCGGCTGCGGCGCCACCAGCCGCGGAATCGCGGTGTACAGGATCCCCGCCGCGGCCAGCACGATCAGCGCGCCTTCGATGCCGGCGGAGAGGTACTCGGCCTTGGAAAGCCCGTGCGGGTACTCGTCGTCGGGCGGCGCGGCGGCGAGGCGAATCATCGAGAGGGCGAGGATCGCGGCGACCAGGTTGACCAGCGACTCGAGGGCGTCGGACAGAAGGCCGACCGAGCCCGTCAGCCGCCAGGCGAGCGTCTTCAGCGCGATGGTGGCGAGCGCCGCGGCGATCGAAAGCCAGGCGAAGCGCTGCAGGTAGCTCGATCGCGACAAACCGGGGGGCGGGCGGAATTCCATCTCTAGAGGTTCATGCGGGCGAGATTTTGCCCTTTTCCAGCTTGTAGCCGCGATCGGCCACGCGTTCGGTGAAGCGTGCGCTCTGCTCCGCGAGGAGCACGGCCACCCCGGCCCACTTCATTTCGAGGATGGCCGCCGCCACTTGGTCGACGATCACCGGCGCGAGGCCCTCGGAAGGCTCGTCGAGAAGAATGGCGCGGGGATTGCCGGCAAGGGTGCGCGCGATGCAAAGCATCTGCTGCTCGCCGCCCGACATGCTGCCGCCGCGGCGCTTCAGCATGGGGCCGAGCGTGGGGAAAAGGGCGAGCAGCTTCTGCGTTGTCCAGGTGGGTGCGCCGGAGCGCGGCGGCTGGCGTCCCACCTCGAGGTTTTCGGCCACCGTGAGGTCGGTGAAGATGCGCCGGTCCTCGGGCACGTAGCCCAGGCCCAGCCGCGCGATCTCGTGCGGCGCGCGGCGATCGATGCGGACGCCTTCGAAGCGGACCTCCCCCGAGCGCGTCTCGACCAGGCCCATGAGCGCCTTGAGCGTGGTCGACTTGCCGGCGCCGTTGCGTCCGAGGAGGGCGACGACCTCGCCCCGGTCGACCGCGAGGTCGAGGCCGACCAGGATCTGCGCCCGGCCGTAGCCGGCGCTCAAGTGCCGCGCCTCAAGCATCGCCAAGGTACACCTCGCGGACCTTCGGGTCGGCGCGCACCGCGGCGGGCGTGCCCGAAGCGATGATCTCGCCCTGGTGCAGCACGATGACGCGCGCCGCGTGGCCGAACACTACGTCCATGTCGTGCTCCGTGAAGAGCACCGCGATCCTGTCGCTCAGCGCCACTTCGGCGGCGAGCTGCATAAGCGCGCTGCGCTCCTCGGACGCCATGCCGGCGGTCGGCTCGTCCATGAGGAGGACCCGCGGCCGGCCGGCGAGCGCGGCGGCAAGCTCCACCCGCTTCAGGTCGCCGTAGGCGAGGACGGCGCACGGCCGTTCCGCCTGGCTCGCCATCCCGACGCGCTCGAGCAGCTCGTGCGCTTCGTCGAGATGAAGCCTGGGCGCGGCCGAAACGAGCGATCCGATCCCGTGGTGGTAGGAAAGAAGCGCGACCTGCACGTTCTCGCGCACGCTCATCGAGCCGAACGTCTGCGTGATCTGGAACATGCGCCCGACGCCGAGGCGCGCGATGCGGTGCGGCGGCAGGCCGGCAACGCTCGCCTTGCCGACCAGGATCTCGCCCGCGTCTGGAACGAGCTGGCCGTTCAGCAGGTTGAAGCAGGTGGTCTTGCCGGCGCCGTTCGGCCCGATCAGCGCTACCACCTCGCTCGGCTCGACCGTGAAGGAGACGTTCCTGACCGCCTGCACCCCGCCGTAGGCCTTGGAGAGGCCGCTGACTTCGAGCGCGCTCATCGCGCGAGCCTCTCCTTCGCGCTCATGGTCGAGAGAGCTTCTCTTTCACGAAGCCTGCGACGCCCTGCGGGAACGCGAGCACCAGCAGGACGATCACCGCGCCGATGGCGGCGCGCCAGTACTCGATTTCGCGGGAGACCGAGTCCTCCAGCCAGGTGAAGACGCCGGCGCCCCACACCGGGCCCGTAAGCGTCTGCACGCCGCCAAGGAGCACCATCACCAGGGCATCGACCGAGCGCGGGACCGAGAGCACCTCGGGCGAGATGGAGCCCTTGGAAAACGCGAACAGGGCACCCGCGAGGCCGGCAAGCGTGCCAGCGATGGTGAACGCCGCCCACTGCACCGCACGCACGGGGATGCCGACGGCTTCGGCCCGCAACGGAGAGTCGCGCGCCGCGCGCAGCGCGAAGCCGAACGGCGAGAAGATCGTGCGCCACACGAGCGCGACGGCGGCGCCGCAGAGGACGAGCGCCAGATAGAAGTACGCGGGCTTGGAGGCGAGCCAGGGCGCGGGCCACACGCCGATCAGGCCGTTCGAGCCGCCGGTGACGCCATCCCACTGGAACGCGACCGACCAGGCGATCTGCGAGAAGGCGAGGGTGAGCATGGCGAGGTAGACGCCAGAGAGGCGCACGCAGAACCACCCGGCCACCAGGGCGCCGGCGAGCGCGAGCAGCGGCGCGGCGACCAGCGCGACCTCCATCGGGGCAGCGAGCCGCAACACGAGGAGCGCAGCGCCGTACGCGCCCAGCCCGAAGAACGCGGCGTGGCCGAACGAGGCCATGCCGCCGGGTCCCATCATGAAGTGCAGGCTGGTCGCGAAAAGCGCGAACACCAGGATGTCGGTGAGCAGGACGAGCGGGTAGCCCTGCGACAGGAGCGGCGCGAGCGCCAGCACGCCGAACGCCACGGCGACCAGGATCAGAAAAGCCCGCGAAGGGACGCCGAACGGGGCCTGCATCGATCCAGGGCCGCGCGCCTCCGCGATCGGGCGCCCGAGCAACCCCCACGGCCGCAGCACCAGCACCACCGCCATCACGATGAACTCCACCGCGAGCGTGAGCTTCGAGAAGCCGAGGGCAAAGCAGAACGCCTTGATCACGCCGATGAGGAGCGCGGCAAGGAAAGCGCCGGGAATCGAGCCGAGCCCGCCGACCACCACGACGACGAAAGCGTCGGAAACCACGCCGAGGTCGATCTCCAGGCTCGCCGGCTCGCGCGGAATGGCGAGCGCGCCGCCGAGGCCGGCGAGCGCCACGCCGAACGCGAACACCGCCGTGAAGAGCACCTTCTGGTTCACGCCGAGCGCGGCGGCCATCTCGCGGTCCTGCGTCGCCGCGCGGACCAGCGTCCCCCAGCGCGTGCGCGTGAGGAGGAGGTGCAGCAGGACGAATACCGCCGGCCCGAGCGCGATGAGGAAGAGATCGTACTGGGGGAAAGCGCCGCCGGCGATGGCGACGGCGGCGCGCAGGCCCGGCGCGCGCGGCCCGAGCATGTCCTGCGGGCCCCACGCCCACAGGGCGAAGTCCTTGATGAGGAGGACCAGCGCGAACGTGGCGAGGAGCTGGAAGAGCTCGGGCGCCTTGTAGATCCTTCGCAGGAGAATCACCTCTATGACAACTCCGAAGGCCCCAACCGCAGCGACCGCGAGCGGGATCGCGGCCCAGAAGCCGACCTTCGCGGAAAGCCACACGGCGAGGTACATGCCGAGCATGTAGAGCGAGCCGTGGGCAAAGTTCACCACGCGGGTGACCCCGAAGATGAGCGACAGACCGGCCGCGACCAGGAACAGCGAGCTCGCGGCCGCGAGGCCGTTCAGGAACTGCAGCAGGATCGCGGAACCGCTCACGCGATCCTAGTCGGGGCGCTTGGGGAATCCCGGCGCGAAAGCCTCGCCCTGGACGCCGATCGCATTGGTCGCGAAGGATACGGCATGGTAGAGACCCGCGAGCACGATCAGCTCCACCAGCTGCTCGGCGGCGAAGTGGCCCGAGAGCTCGGCCCACAGGGCATCGTCGACGTGGCTCGTATCGTGAAGCTGGTCGGCCAGGCCGATGACGAGGCGGTCTTCGGCGCTCCAGCAGGGGTCGGCAGCGCCGCCGTGGACCGTGGAATGCAGCTCGGCCTCGGTCAACTGCGCTTTGGCACCGAATAGCGCCACGTGCACGCCCCATTCGTACTCGGAGCCGCAGCGCGCGCAGGTGCGCAGGATCACGATCTCCCTCGGGCGCAGGCCGACGCTGCCGCGGTCGAGCAGGGACCCGTCCATCATGCGCTGCAGGACGCGCGGGTTGCGCGCCACCGTGCGAAAGAGCAGCAGCGGCGGCGCGCCGCGCATCAGCTTGTCGAACTGCGCCTGCAGCTCCGGCGGGTAGGGCGGCTCGACCGGCGAAATTCGCGGAAGCATGGACTTCGAGCCCGGAAGCATGGACTTCGTCCCTAGGGCTCCTTGCGCAGGAGGCGGATCTCGTCGTCGGAGGGCTGGAACTTCGCACCGTCGGCGTAGTACCAGTTCACCATCACGCCTTTCCCGTCCTTCTGCGCGAACTGCCCGACGTAAGCGCCCATGGTCGACTGATGGTCGATCGGCCGCCACCGGATCGGGCCGAAGGGCGACCCCATCTCGAGTCCCTTCAGCGCTTCGACGAGCTTCTCGGTATCTGCCGATTTCGCCTTCCGGATGGCGTTCGCCACCGTATAGACCGCGGTGTAGCCTACGACCGAGCCCTGGCGCGGATAGTCCTTCCAGCGCTTCTCATATGCGCTGCGGAACTTCGTGTGCTCGGGCGTGCTGATCTCGGCCCACGGATAGCCGGTGACCCACCAGCCCGGCGGCGTCTCGTCCTTCAGCGTGTCGAGATACTCCGGCTCGCCGGCGATCAGGTTGAACACCGGCCGGTCCTTGAACAGGCCGCGCGTGTTCCCCTCGCGCACGAACTTCTGCAGGTCCGCGGCGAACAGCGAGCTGAAGATCGCATCGGGCTTGGCGTCGGCGAGCGCCTGCACCACCGCGCCGGCGTCGATCTTGCCGAGCGCCGGCGCCTGCTCGGCCACGAACTCCACGTCAGGCTGCACCTGCTTGAGGAGCTTCTTGAACGAGGCGGTCGCCGACTGGCCGTATTCATAGTTGGGATAGACGATCGCCCAGCGCTTCTTGCCGAGCTTGGCCGCCTGCGGGATCAGCATCGCGGTCTGCATGTAGGTCGACGGGCGCAGGCGGAAGGTGTAGCGGTTGCCGTTCTCCCACACGATCTTGTCGGTGAGCGGCTCGGAGGCGACGAACAGCACCTTCCTCTGGTTGGCGAGGTTCGCCACCGCGAGGCCCACATTCGAGGCGAAGGTGCCCATAAGCACGTTTACCTTTTCGCGCGAGAGCAGCTCCTCGGCCACGCGCACCGCGTCGCCCGGGGTGCCGCCGTCGTCGCGGCTCACCAGCTCGAGCTTGCGGCCGTTCACCCCGCCCGCGGCATTGATCTCCTCGAGCGCGAGCTCCATGCCCTTCTTGTAGGGCTCGAGAAAGGCGGGGAACACCTTGTAGCTGTTCAGCTCGCCGATCTTGATGTTTTGTCCGAACGCAGGCAGCGCCGCCGCCCACAACGTGAGAAGCAAAAATCTTTTCATGTCTCGCCTTCCACTTTCGCGCCGCGGTCCGGCTTGATCTTGTCGGTTCCGCCGGGAAACACGCGCCAGAACTCCCTGCGTACGAGGCTTGCGATGGTCGCGCTCTTGTTCAGGCCGTGGTAGCGCGCCACCGCCTCGAGCATCGCGAGATCGCGCGCCGTGGCGGAAAACGTGCTGACCTGAGCCTTGGGTTTAACCATGGACTCATTATATATCCTTTATATAATATTTAATGCAAGCCTGCGGAAACTGGCGACAGCTGCTAGGCTTCCGCCGCCGGGCGCGATGCGCCGGCCATCTCAATCTGGGGGAGCCATAATGTTCCGGACCGCCGCATGCCGGGCTGGCGAGCTACTACTGCTTCTGATTTTCCTCGTCCCGCTCACGGTGCAGGGCCAGTCGATCAAGGTGACGCTGCTCGGTACCGGTTCTCCCACGCCCGCCATGGACCGCTTCGGGCCTAGCGTCCTGGTGGAGGCTGGAGCGCAGAAGTTTCTGTTTGACGCCGGACGCGGGGCCTTGCAGCGCCTCGCGCAGATCAAGGTCCAGTGGCGCGATGTGCAGGGAACGTTCCTGACCCATCTCCACTCCGATCACCTGGTCGGCATTCCCGACCTGTGGTTGGCTCAGCTCAGGCAGGCGTTCGAGTACGACCTGGCGATCCGCCAGCTCGACGACCGTCTTTCGCCGGAAGGCGTAGCCGTCCTCGCCGAGGACATCGGCGAAGGGTTCATGTACGACAGGGGTGGGGTGAAGATCACCGTCTTTGAAGTCGATCACAAGCCCGTCAAACCGGCGTTTGGTTATCGGATCGACCACGCCGGACGCTCGGTCGTACTTTCCGGAGATACGGCCGTCTCGGAGAACTTGATTCGACACGCCCAATCCGTGGATCTGCTGGTTCACGAGGTCGCCTCGCCCGACGCCCTGCGGCGGGCAGGCATACCTCAGGGTCGGATCGCCCAAATCCTCGCCCAGCACGTATCGCCGGAGCAGGCGGCGGAAGTCTTCTCGAAGGCAAAACCGCGGTTGGCGGTGTACTCGCATATCACCCCCCCGTCGGCCACCGAAGCGGATCTGATTGCGCCAACCCGAAAGGCCTACTCCGGACCCGTCGAGGTGGGCCAGGATTTGATGGTGATCGAAGTCGGTGAAAGGATCGAAGTGCGCAGATCGGCTCCTACGGACGCACGTTAGGAATGAGTACTGCGTGGGTATCTTCGCGCGCGCAGACGGCTCATGCGGCAGACGATGAAAACCGTCCAGACCTTTGGGCACCAAGAGAGTGGACGATCCTATCAGCGGCGAGTGGCGGCCTATGCCGTGATCCTCGACCAGAAGCTCTGGGTGGCATGCGTTGTCGACAAAAGCCGGCTCTTTCTTCCGGGGGGCGGGCTCGAAGCCGGGGAGGAGCCCCTGGACGCCGTCCATCGCGAGGTCGCTGAAGAGTGCGCCCGGTCGCTCGAAGTCATTTCACCGCTCGACTCCGCGATTCAGTTCTTTCACACGTCAGCCGGTGAAGCGTACGAGCTTCATGCATCTTTCTTCCTGGCGCGCTTCGGGACCCCGCTCGATGGACCGGCCCAGCACGAACTGCGCTGGCTTCCGGCCTTGCCTCAGCCGCCCGCCTTTTTCCATGAGTGTCACCGATGGGCAGTCCAGAAGGCCGTAAGTCGGAACGGCGCCTAGGTGATAGCGTGAAGCCCTCCCACGGCAGGCTCGCCGCGCTGTTCGGCTGGGCCGGAAGCAT
>Ga0134124_10004949_pt1 | contig 10702 bp, 9 predicted proteins | sample KB304_FD_96880 | JGI IMG/M metagenome (GOLD analysis project Ga0134124, IMG submission 96880) | Terrestrial soil microbial communities without Nitrogen fertilizer from Kellogg Biological Station, Michigan, USA - KB3-0-4 | ecosystem: Environmental > Terrestrial > Soil > Unclassified ... | reverse complement strand
TCCGGAAGGTCAGCCGACGGGGGCGGACTCCAGGTCGCCGATCAGCTGCTCGTGGAGGCGCGGGCCGCACTCGGCCTTGCCGATCGCGATGACCTTGTCGCCTTCGGCCAGGATCGTCTCCGGGCGGAGCGGCGTCGCGACCCCGTCGCGGATCACCGCGAACAGGGAGCAGCCGTCGGGCATCGTCAGGTCGCGCGGCGCCTTGCCGATCGCCGGCGAGCCGGACTGGAGATGGGCCTCGATCAGCTCGAGCTCGCCTTCTCCGAGCGCCGCCAGGTGGAGGAGCTCGTGAACCGGGATGTCCTGCTCGATCGAGCCGAGGATCATCCGGGTGGGGCTGATCAGCTCGTCGACCCCGAGGTGCTTGAACAGCTCCTCGTTCTTCGGGTTGTTCACCCGGGCGATCGTCCGCGGCACGTCGAAGTGATGCTTGGCCATCTGGCAGATGACGAGGTTGTCCTCGTCGTCGCCGGTGACCGCGGCGACGATGTCGGCCCGGTTCGCGCCGGCCTGGGCGAGGTACTTGCCCTCGCAGCCGTCGTGCGAGATCACGACCGACCCGATCTCGTCGGCGATCTGGTTCGCTCGCGCCCTCTCCTTTTCCATCAGGACGACCTCGTGGCCGCTCGCGATCAATTCCTTGGTCAGGTAGTAGCCGACCTTGCCGCCGCCGACGACGAGTACGAACACGATCAGCCCTCCCGGGAGAAGCCGGGCGCGACCGGCGCCGGAGTCGGATCGGCCGGCGCGACGAACGGCGTCGCGGTCGGGGACGATGAGGCGGCGGGTGTCGAGCCGCTCGGGGCGGGAGACGCCGAACCCGGCGACGCCGAACCCGGCGACGCCGGGGGCGCGGACGCCGGGGCGCCGGACACTCCGGGCTGCGTGCCGGGCGCGCCCGGCACGCCAGGACCGATCTCGTCCGCCGGACCGTGATGCTCGCCGCCGGGGTGCTGTCCCGTGGCCGCCGACATGCCCGGCCCGAAGGTCAGGTCCAGACCGAGGAACTCGCTGACCGCGTTGGCCATCAGGTTCGTCCGGCAGAGCGTCGCGATCCCGAGCTCGGCGTAGGCGCTGGCCCGAAGCGGATCGTTGATCTTGGCGATCACCCGTCGCGCGTCGAGCGCCTCGATGGCGAGCTGGGCGGACATCACGTTCCGGTTGTCGCCCTCGGTCATCGCCATGAACAGGTCGGCCGACTCGGCCCCGGCCCGGCGGAGCGTGTCCTCGTCGGTGCCGTCGCCGCGGACGGCGGCTCCTCGGAAGGTATTGGGCAGGCGGTCGAAGGCGGTCGTGCTCGTGTCGAGCACGATGACCTGGTGGCCGGCGCGATCCAGCGAGTCGGCCAGAACCGACCCGACCCGACCGCAACCGACGATGACGGTTTTCACGTGGTCTCCTCCTGGATCGGCTCGCGCACGACCCAGACTGCGCAGGGAGCGTTCTTGAGGACGTACGGGATCGTCCGTCCGATGGCGAAGTCCCCGCCGAACTTCGTTCGATAGGCGAGGCCGACGACGAGCAGGTCCGCTTCGCGCTCGACCGCCTCGTCGACGAGCGCAGCCCCGACGTCGCGGGCCTGGAGCAGCACCGGCTCCAGCGTGACCCCGCACGTTTCGGCGGTGCCCTCGGCGACGTCCAGGACCCGCTGGATCTCCTCGGATCGGCCGGCGACATCCATGTCGAGCGGCATCGACCAGTCGATCTCCACGACGTGGACGCCGATCAGCTCCGCCTTGGATGACTTGGCCAGATCCGCGACCAGGCGCACGAGCCGCTGCCCGTTCGGATGTCCCGAGAGCGCGACGACGGCGCGTCGGAAGGTGGGAGTGGCGTGTGGGTCGTGGGGCACGGCGGCGACTCTACCACCGCCACGAGAACGCGTCGCCGGTCAGATCGGGATTGGCGTTGCACCGGCGTCACGGTTCGACCGGGGTCGAGGACCGGACGGCACGGGATCGCACGGGACCCATCGACCGGCGCCCACCGGCGACCCATCGACCGGCGCCCCGCGGCGCGCCGTCAGAGGGGCCCGGGAGCGCCGGCCGGATCCGCGCCGGCCGGATCCGCGTCCGGCTTCTCGTCGAGCGGTCCCGTTCCGGCTCGCTCGAACAGCGTCGGGTCCTCGCGCCGATACGGGACGTTCACGACCACGGTGTGCGGCCGCCCGAGCAGCGCGCTCCGCAGCCGCTTGACCGACTGGTTGTAGAGGATCCGCTCCCACCACCGGCGAGCCACGTATTCGGGCAGGACGACAAAGGTGATCGGCGCCGGCTTGTCGGGTGGCCAGGCCGAGTCGAGGACGTCGAGGTAGGCCTGGAGCGGCCCGGTCAGGGCGCGATAGGGCGACTCGACGACGACCAGCGGCACGCCCGGCACCTGGCGCTCCCACCGCTCGCGGATCGCGGCACCGTCCTCGGGATCCTCGGTGATGAACACCGCGCGCACGTCGTCCGCCACCGAGCGGGCGACGTTCACGGCCTGGATGACCGCCCGGTTGACGCCGGGGATCGGCACGACCGCCCGCTCCTCGCGTTGCGGTGGCCGGAAGACGAGGTCCTGGCGGACCTGGAGCTCGCGCCGCGACGCGTCGTACTGGCGGTGGATGAACAGCATCAGCGCGACGAGGGTCGGGATCAGGATGACGACGAGATAGGCGCCGTCGACGAACTTGACGCTCACGACGACGACGAGCACGACCGCGGTCAGGAGGGCCCCGAACGCGTTGAGCCCGAGCCGCCACTGCCAGCCGGACTCCCTGACCTTCAGCCAGTGCTTGACCATCCCGATCTGGCTGAGCGTGAAGCACACGAAGACGCCGACCGAGTAGAGCGGGATGAGCGCGGTGACCTTGCCGTCGAACAGCCAGAGCAGGAACGCGGCCACCGCCGACAGGAGGATGATCCCCCACGAGTAGGCGAGACGATCCCCGCGATACGAGAACTGGCGGGGCATGTAGCCGTCCATGGCGAGGATCGCGCCGAGCCGGGGGAACGCGTTGTAGGACGTGTTGGCGGCGAGGAACAGGATCAGCGCGGTCGACGCCTGGAACAGGACGAACAGGACCGAGCCGTTGCCGTAGACGCTGCCGGCGACGAGCGACACCGTGGTCGGGATGTCGTCGACCGTCGGCAGGACCTGGTAGGCGTGGGCCACGATCGTGATCCCGATGAACAGGACGCCGAGCAGGACGGCCATGGCGGTCATCGTGTTCGCGGCGTTCTTCGCCTCGGGTGGCTTGAACGCCGGGACCCCGTTGGCGATCGCCTCGACGCCGGTCAACGCGACCGACCCGCCGGCGAACGCCTTGAGCAGGAGGAAGATCGACAGCTCGGTGCCCGCGCCGAACACCTCGGCGTTCGGGGTGACGATCGGGCGAGCCGCGCCGGTCACGATATTGATCAGCCCGAGCCCGACCATCAGCAGGGCGAGGCCGAGGAAGGCGTACGTCGGGACCGCGAAGATGTTCCCCGACTCGCGCAGGCCGCGCAGGTTGGCGACGGTCATCAGGAAGATGACGACGACGGCGATCTCGATCCTGACGGGCGCCAGGCTCGGCACGACCGAGGCGATCTGGCCGATCGCCGACGCGGTCGACACGGCGACCGTCATCACGTAGTCGATCAGGAGCGCCGCCGCGGCCACGAGGCCGAGGAGCGGGTTGAGGTTCTCCTTGGCGACGGCGTACGCGCCGCCGCCGCCCGGGTAGGCCCGGCAGACCTGCCGGTACGACGTCGCGACGACGGCGAGCAGGACGGCGATCCCGATCGAGACGCCGATCGAGAACGCCAGCGCGGTGGCTCCGGCGATCGCGAGGACCCGGATGATCTCCTGGGTCGCGTAGGCGGACGAGCTGATCGCGTCGGAGCTGAAGATCGCCAGCGCCTTCTTCTTCGACAGCCGCTCGCCGGCTTCCTCCTCCGACGCCAGCGGCCGCCCGATCGCGACCTTCCGGATCCGCGCCCACGTCCTGCCCACGGTCGTCTTCGGCGTATGGGCCGCGGCCTTGGCAACCATCTGGCCCGGTCCCGTGTAGCGGAAGTACGGAGAGTGCGGTCGCTCGACGCGTACACGGCGGTCCGCGGGTTTCCGGCCGTGCAGTGGCCGGCGGCCTCCGATCATCCGACTCCGATCTGTTGGGCGCGCGTCCGGTCAGTGACCGCGGCGGTAGGGGACGTCCGCGATGACCGTGTGCTCGCGTCCGACGAGCGCCGACTTGAGGCGCTTGGCCGATTGGTTATACAGCAGTCGGTCCCACCAGTGCCGGGCGACGAATTCGGGCAGGACGACGATCGTGACCGGGTCCGGCTTGTCGGGCGGCCAGGCGAGGTCGAGAACGTCGAGATAGGCGGTGAGCGGCCCGACCAGGGCGCGGAACGGCGACTCGACGATGACCAGGGGGACGCCCGGCACCTGTCGTTCCCAGCGCCGGCGAAGCTGATCGCCGACGTCGGAATCCTCGGTGATGAAGACGGCTCGGACGTCCGTGGCCAGCGTCCGCCCGAAGACGACGGCCTGGACGACCGCACGGTTGATGGTGTTGACCGGGATGACGACCCGCTGCTCCCGATGCGCTTCCGGAACGACGAAGTCCGGACGGACCTCGAGCTCCGCCTCCTGCGCGGCGTACTGTCGGTGGACGAAGTTCATCAGGCCCACGAGGAGCGGGATCAGGACGATGACGATCAGCGACTGGGGCGCCTTGGCGATCGTCACGACGACGGCGACGATCGCGGTCAGCGTGCAGCCGAAGGCGTTGATCGCCAGGCGCCGCCGCCAGCCCGGCGGTCGCTCGCGGCGCCAGTGCCGGATCATGCCGGCCTGGCTGATCGTGAAGTCGATGAACACCCCGACTGCGTAGAGCGGGATGATCAGGTGGGTCTCGCCGCGAAAGACCACGATCAGCGAGGCGGCGACCGTCGACAGGACGATGATCCCGTAGCTGAACGCCAGGCGGTCGCCCCGGAACGAGAACTGGCGGGGCATGTTGGCGTCGACCGCCAGGATCGCGAGCAACCGGGGAAACGCGTTGAACGAGGTGTTCGCCGCCAGGACGAGGAGGAGGGCGGTGAATCCCTGGAAGAGATAGAACGGGATCGAGCCGTCGCCGTAGACACGGCCGGCGATCTGGCTGATGACCGTCTGCTTCTCGGGCAGGTCGATGTGGGTGATCCCGAAGTTGACCGCCAGGAAGGTCAGCCCGATGAACAGCACCCCGAGCAGCGCCGCCATCGCCGCGAGGGTCGTCGCCGCGTTCTTCGCCTCGGGCGGCTGGAAGGCCGGGACCCCGGTCGCGATCGCCTCGGTCCCGGTGAGGGCCACCGCGCCGGCCGCGAAGGCCCGCAGCAGGAGGATGACCGACAGGTCCTGGAAGCTCTCGCCGACCTGGCTGGCGAGACCGGTCTCGAACTGGCCGTGCTCGCCGAACACGACGATCCGGACGGATCCGATCGTGATCATCAGGAGCGCCGACCCGATGAACAGGTAGGTCGGGATCGCGAAGAGGTTGCCGGCCTCGCGCAACCCGCGGAGATTGCCGATCGTGATCAGGACGATGGCGGCGACGCCGAGGATCACCCGCTGGTCGAGCAGCTCCGGCACCGCGGAGGTGACCTGCTCGATCGACGACGCCGTCGACACCGCGACGGTCATCACGTAGTCGATCATCAGCGCGGAGGCCGCGATCAACGAGACCTGCCGGCCGAAGTTCCGCTTCGACACCGAGTAGCTGCCGCCGCCGGTCGGATAGGCGATGCAGATCTGGCGATAGCTGATGGCCACCGCGATCAGGAGCACCGCGATCCCGACGCTGATCCACAGGCCCCAGGCCAGCGCTGCGACGCCGCCGAGGATCAGGACACGGAGGATCTCCTCGGTCGCATAGGCCGACGAGCTGATCGCGTCCGAGCTGAAGATCGCGAGCGCCTTCTTCTTCGACAGCCGCTCGCCGATCTCCTCCTCGCTCGCCAGCGGGCGGCCCAGCAGGATGGCCTTGCCCCGCGCGTAGAGGCGGCCGCGGGCGGTCGTCGGCTTCGAGGCCGCCTCCTTGGCCGTGAGCTGGCCGGGGCCGGTCCAGCGGAACATCGCGGCGTGCGGCCGCTCCACGCGGACGCGCCGGTCGCCCGGCTTCTGGCCCTGGAGAGGGCGGCGACCGCCGATCATGCGTCGGACCTCAAAGGCCGTACCGCAGCCGATCCGCGAGCCGACCGGGCAACCCGGCATCGAGCATCGCGGTTCGGACGGCCTCGATGTCGTAGCCGATCCGGCGCCACGTCGCGAGGCCGGCGTCGAGGTCGATCTCGAGCCAGCTCGCGGTCGGGTCGCCGTCGCGCGGCTGGCCGACGCTCCCCGGATTGAGCAGGACCGGCCGTCCGTCGATCCGGAACGACGAGCCGGGGCCGGGAGCGATCGCCTCGACCCGCCCGTCGCGATCCGCCCACGCCATCGGCACGTGGGTATGCCCGTGCAGTCCGACCGGGGTCTCCAGGACGGCGAGATTGGCCCGGGCCACCGGCAGCGACGTCACGTATTCCCAGACCGGATCCCGCGGGCTGCCGTGGACGAGGGTCATGTCGTGCGCGTCGAGCGTGGTCGGCAGGGCGGCGAGCCACGTCTTCGTCCGATCCCCGATCCGGCCGCGCGTCCATTCCATGGCGGCCTTTGCGTCGGGGTTGAACAGGTCGATCTCGCGACCGCCGAGCGCGGCAAGGTCGTGATTGCCGGCCACGCCGAGCGCACCGATCGAGTCGAGGCGCTCGACGACGCCGTCCGGGTCCGGCCCGTAGCCCACGATGTCACCGAGCTGCCAGATGGCGTCGACGGAGCCGATCGCGGCGAGCACGGCGTCGAGGGCGACGAGATTGGCGTGGATGTCCGAGACCACCGCGACGCGCATCGAGCCAGCCTAGCGGTTCGCCGCCGCCTGGGCGGCCGGTTCCGAGGCCCGGTTCGGTCCGGGACCGAAGGCCCATCAGGACGAGGCGCATGGTGCGGCGCCTTCCGCTGGATGCGGATCACCAGGGCGCGCGGCGGCGGGTCGCAGGATCGCGCGGCCATCCGGCGCCGATCGGCCCCGTTCCGCGCTCGACGATGACGAGGCGATGGTCCGCGAGGTCTCCGAGGGCGGCCACGCGAGCGCTGCCCGCGGGGACCGCCGCCACGACCTCGATGCGGCCGTCCGGATCGATCGCGCCGAGCGCGCGGTGCGCGGCGTCGCCCTCGCCACCCAGCCCGGCTGGATCGTCGACCGCGCCGCGCTTCCAGGCGAGGAGGATCCCGGACCCCGTGAGCAGCGGCAGCGCGAGCTCGATGAGCTCGGCCAGCGGGGCGACCGCGCGGGCCGTGACCGCCGGCCAGCGGCCGCGATCGGCCCGATTCGACGCCAGCGACTCGGACCGGGCCGGCTCCGCTGCGACGTGGCCGCCGAGCCCGACCGCGGCCACCACGGTCTCGAGGAACCGGACCTTCTTGCCGATGGAATCGATGAGCAGGGCCCGATCGGCGGGCAGCGCGGCCGCCAGGGGGATGCCGGGAAAGCCGCCGCCGCTCCCGAGGTCGACGAACCGGTCGATCCCCCGGTCGCGAAGGATGGCGAGCCCCGTGAGGCTGTCGACGACATGCCGGATCGCGATCGCCGCCGGGTCGCGGATCGCGGTCAGGTTGATGGCCCCGGTCCAGGCCAGGAGCAGCCGGACGTGGCCGTCGATCGCCTCGCGCGCCTCCGCGCTCAGGACGATGCCGAGCGCGTCGAGCCCGTCGGCGAGGGCGTCGTCGTACGCGGGCGGAAGGGCTGGACAGAGGGCGACGCGCGTCGGGAGCGGGTCCCGCGGACGGTCCAGGCACCCCTCCTGTCGGTCGTGCCTGTGCGGGCCGTCCGGGCTCCGCTCCCGGCGTGGTCGTACGTCACACCGCCCTCGGCGCTCGGTTTTCCGTGGCTCGTCCGGTTCGCGGCCGGGTTTCCCCGGGCCCCTCGCGGGCCTCGTTACCCAAGGTGGGTTCGGTGCGGATGCCGGACACTAGGTCGATCGCCGGATCGAGTCAACCCGGTTATCCACGAATCCACCGGCGCGGCTCCAGGCTGTGGACAACTCCACGAGGCGAGCCCCGGATCGGGCCCGCGACGCCGGCACCGACCATGACCGCGGACGCGATCAGGCCGGGGTCGTCGGCTCCGGGCGCATCGTCGGCAGTGCGCGCAGTCGGGCCGCCCGACGGATGACGCCGTCCGGATGCTCGTCGTCGATCGACGGACCGACCAGTGCTCGACCCGCGGCGATCGCCTCACGGACGAGCTCCTCCTCGAGCGCCGCCTCTTCGCGTTCGAGCGCCCGCGCGAGGACCTCCCCGAGGAGTGCCGGTTCGACGGGCGCGGGACCGGGCAGCGCGAGCACGAACGCCGAGCCCGCGCCCGGGACCGAGGCCACGTCGAGGTCGCCGCCCATCTTGCGAGCCAGGTCGCGGGCGATCGGCAGGCCGAGGCCGGTGCCGGTGATCCGCTCGTGTCCGGACATCCGGTGGAAGCGCTCGAAGATCCGCAGGCGATCATCCGCCGGGATCCCGGCTCCGTCGTCGCGGACGGTGATGATCGCGACGAGACCGTCGAAGTGGGCCTCGAGCGAGACGATCCCGCTCGACGGCGTGAACTTCAGGGCATTGGCGGCCAGGTTCGTCAGGATCTGCTCGACGCGCCGCCGGTCGCCGGTCGCCATCTGCATCCGCGGCGGAAGTGCCGTCGTCAGGCGGATATCGCGCTGGATCGCGATCGGCAGCAGGCCGGCCGCGACCTGCCCGCCGGCCTCGGCCAGCGAGAATGGCCCGATCTCGAGCCCGAGGGTGCCCGACTCGAGCCGGGACAGCTCCAGCAGGTCGTCGACGAGCCCGCCCATCGAGCCGACGATCGCCCGGCTCCGCTCGATGAATTCGCGCTCGACCGCCGGATCGGCGACCCGGCCGCCCAGGATCAGCTCGAGGTAGCCGCCGAGCCCGGTCAACGGGGTCCGCAGCTCGTGGGCGACCGTCGAGACGAACGTGGCCCGCTCCGCATCGCGGGCGCGGAGGCCCGCAAGCTCGCGCTCCGTGGCGAGCTCGCTCGTGACGAGGGCCAGGGCGACCGCCGCGTGACGGGCCATCGCCGGCGGCAGGCGATCGGCGAGGTGCTCGGCATCGGACGCCCGGCCGAATTCGAAGCCGAGGGCGACCTCGCCCGCGCTCGGGATCGGGAGCATCGCGTAGTGGCCGTCGATGAGGTCATCCGACCCGGATTCGGGGCCGGCATCAGGGCGGGCACCGGGCCCCGAGTCGTCACCGTCCGCACCTTCGCGGTCGACCATCCGCTCGTCGCCGGCGATCCCGAGCGCCATGTCCGAGCCGTCGGCGGCGCCGGGAACCGCGGCGATGATGTACGAGATCGGTGCCCGACCCGAGGCCGCGCGGCGGGCCCGAGCCCGGGGAGCATGGGCGTCCAGCCAGACGGCCAGGGCCTCGGCGACGGCCGGATCCTCGTTCGGATCGACGGCGACCGCGGCGCGCCGCTCGATCCCGTCGGCGACGACCGCGACGCGCCGCGCGCCGACCGTCCGGGCAAGGAGGCGGAGCAGGCCGGCCAGACGCTCCTCGGCGCTGCGGTCGGAGGCCAGGATGTCGAGGGCGCGCGCGAGCAGCGTCTTCTCGTCGTGGGCGATCCGATCCTCCGCCCGGCGATAGTTGACCCGTCGGTCGATGAAGGCGCGGGGCGGCGAGACGGTCGGTGGCTCGGCCGGAAGCCGGTCCGGACGCTGGTCGATCATCGGCCCCTGGCTTCGATCACGGTCGCGCTGGCGAGCCGTACCTGGCGGTGCGGCGTTGTCATCGTCGCTCGCGGGACGGCCTGCGCGACATCCCCCGGCCGCCGATCGGGGCAGGCCCGGAAGTACCGGGCCCTGGTCCGTCCCCGGCCGCTCAGCCGGAGCGACTGGTGCTCCGGACCGGCCGGCCCAGCGTTCGGCGGACGACGTCGATCACCTCGTCGACATAGGCGTCGGCCTCGCCATGCTCCGCGGCGGTCCGGACGCAGCCCTGGACGTGGTCCTCGAGGATGAGGATCGAGAGGGCATCGACCGCGGCGCGCAGCGCGGACGTCTGCTGGAGGATGTCGACGCAGTACTCCTCGCGCTCGATCATCCGGGCGATCCCGCGGACCTGGCCCTCCATCCGCGACAGGCGGCGGATCAGGCCGGCCTTGTCCTTGGAGTAGCTGTGACGGAAGTTCGCGGGCGGCGGAGCGGGGGTGCGACGGGTCGTGCTGGTGGGCACGGGCGGGACTCCGATCGTGTGATGTCGAGTGATGATACCCCCTGGGGGTATCCGCGGGCAACGGAGGGGTATCGGGGGCAGCAGGCTCGTTCGAGCGCGGCCCGGCCACCGACCGGCTAGACTTGCCGCCGATGGATCCGCGCGACGACCTCGATTCGCTCGCCGACGGCGTCGACTGTGCCGCCTGCGGGCAGTTCGTCCCCACCGACCGAATCCGCGTCCTCGCCCGCCGCGACGACATCGCCTTCGTCGAGATCCACTGTCCGGGCTGCCGGAGCGAGTCGCTCGGGATCGTGATCGCGTCCGACGAGGAGGACTCCGTCGACGCGCTCGACATCGAGGCGCCGGACGCCGACGTCGCCGTCGGCCCGGGTCACGTCTACGGCGAGTTCGGGCCGCGCGACCGCGACCG
>Ga0134124_10004947_pt1 | contig 10704 bp, 9 predicted proteins | sample KB304_FD_96880 | JGI IMG/M metagenome (GOLD analysis project Ga0134124, IMG submission 96880) | Terrestrial soil microbial communities without Nitrogen fertilizer from Kellogg Biological Station, Michigan, USA - KB3-0-4 | ecosystem: Environmental > Terrestrial > Soil > Unclassified ... | reverse complement strand
CCATCAATGTGCGAGCGAAACTCGACGCCTTCCTCAGTGAGTTTTCGGAGATCGGTCAGAGAGAAAACCTGGAAACCTCCGGAATCAGTAAGTAAAGATCTGTTCCAGGTTGAGAATTTGTGCAGCCCGCCGAGATTTCTGATTATTTCCGGCCCCGGCCTCAAGAAAAGGTGGTAGGTGTTTCCTAAAATTATTCGCGCGTCGAGCTCGTTCTCCAGCCACTCGAAACGCACTCCTTTGACAGTGCCCTGCGTGCCGACCGGCATAAAAACAGGCGTTTCAATTTCTGAACGCCTGGTTCTCAGAATTCCTGTTCGAGCCTGACCCTCACGGGCCGTGACCTGAAAATCTATCGGTTTCATTGATCCTTTCGCCAACCGATAAGTGACCAGATATTGGAAGCCCCGACGGCGGTTTCTGAAACGATCTTACCATTCTCATCTATCAGAACCGCTGACGGCGTTCCGAACATTCCGAACTTGCTCGATATTCCGTGAGCTTTGTCAATAAGTATAGGAGAAGTAATGCCGGCCTCGCGGTGAGCCTCCGGATCGCCGTCTGAAAAAACGAGCAAATTCGGATCGTCGAGGCCGCGGGCCTTCTCCCACTCCTTTATTTGCTCGATCATCGCGTGGCAATGCGGACACGTCGGGCTCCAGAACGTAACAAGCGTCGGCTTCCCGCGAAGTTCGCGCGAATCGATCGTCTTCCCTTCAAGGTCCTTAAGTTCAAATTCGGGAGCAGATTCGCCGATCTTTGGCTGATGCTCATCCTTCCGCTCCATCGCGAAGTAGAAGAACGGGTCTTCGACATTCTCTGATCTTACCTTTTCAATTAGCGAGCGGATCGCCGAATCACCGGCCGCTATATGACTCGCCACGCGCCCGTCAGTGTTGACGAGCAATGCGCTCGGCGTCCATTTTGCATAAACCTCGTTTTGAAACTCCCTATTCTTCTGAACAAGAAGACGTTGGGCGGTGCGGCCAAACTTAGCCACATTTTCCTCACCGGCTCCAGTCGAAATGAAGACAAAATTGACCCTATCGGCCAACTCGGTCTGCCATTCGTCGATCTCCGGCAAAAGCGCTCCACAAGGCTGGCATGTCGGAGCAACAAACAAGAACAGAACCGGCTTTCCTTCGCCAACGATCTCCTCCAAGTTCACCATTTGGCCTCGAAGGTCCGGCAACTCAAAGTCAGGAAGAAACGCTCCGATCGGCAGGCCGTCCGCCGGATCGCCGGCTTCATTTCGTTCCACCGAGCCGCCTTCCGCAGAAATTACTTCGAGTACCTCGAGCCTTCGCATGATCTGCGTTTGCTTATCCAAAATGCCCTTGAGCATCAACAGAATTCCCGCGACCCCGAACGTAAGCACGAAGCCAAAAACCATTTCCGTCGTGTAGATCCGGCTATCGGCGAGACTCGGGCCTTGGCCTTTCGCTCCTTGAGCGACAAGAAAAACAGCCGGGATCGAAAAGATGGCGTTGCGGACAAGGCTTTTTATGCTGACCGGTTCGTTATGCAGCTGGCCAAAACAATGGCAGTCCGGTGCGTTTCCCTTAGCCATCTGATAGCCCATCCCGATCGTGAACCAGGCAAGAAATATCAGGGAGGCAATCGCGCCTATCCATGCGGTTGCCACCGAAAACAGCATCAACGCGATAACCACCTCGCTCACCGGAAGCACGATAGATATCGGCCGAACCAAACTCTCGGGAACGCCAAAATCGCGGACTGCCGTCTCGGAGCTTTTAAGATCGAGAAGTTTCGTTATTCCAGCTGTGGCAAATATCGCTGCAAGAAACAGTCGTGATAAGAGCAGAATCGATTCCATCTATTTTTTCTTTTTTGTTTTGTGTCTTTCGACCAATCTGATCGGTGTAGCAAAAAAACCAAATTCCTCACGCAGCCGATTTTCAATATATCGCAGGTAAGAGAAATGCAGTCCGGCCTTACCGCCCGATGTAAATAATATGAACAGCGGCGGTCTAATACCGGCCTGCGTAATAAATTGCACCTTCAAACGTGAAACACCACCTTTCACAGGGGCCGGAGCCGTACCGCCTTTAGGCTGCAAGATCGAGTCCTCGAAAAAGCGATTCAGCCGCGATGTCTGCTGCCGTACATTTCGAGCTTCATATGCGTCCTTCGCCAAGGGCAGAATTTTCGTCACTCTTTGCCCGCTCAATGCCGAGATCGTGACGATCGGAGCCCAATCGAGAAACTTCATCGCCATCCGCAGGGAACGCTCAAATTCGTAAACAGTATTGGTTTCTTTCTCCTCGAGGGCATCCCATTTATTTACAGCAATAATAATAGAACATCCCGAATCGAGAGCGTAGCCGGCAATGTTGGCGTCAAGATGGGTAACGCCCTCAACAGCGTCGATCACAAGGATCGCAACATCCGCCCGCTCAAGCGACTTGCGGGCCATTATCACCGACATTTTTTCCGCCATCTCGGTCGTCTTGCCTTTTCGCCGAATGCCGGCGGTGTCTATAAGCAGATAATCCTGACCATCCACGCTTAATGAAGTATCGATCGAATCACGGGTCGTCCCCGCGATCGGTGAAACGATCACGCGTTCCTCACCGAGGATCTTATTTAAGAGCGATGACTTCCCTACGTTCGGGCGTCCGATGATCGCAAGCTTGATAGGTTCATGCGAGGCTCCAATTGTTTCTTCGGGATGTTCAATAACATCGAAAACCAGGTCAAGCAGATCGCCAATACCCGTGCCATGCTCGGCGGAGATGGGAGCCATCTCGAAACCAAACTGATAAAACTCGCCTGCCTCGTTCTCGACTTTTTTTGATTCGACTTTGTTCGCAGCGATGATGATCGGTTTTCCAGTATTTCGAAGCAGGACTCCTAATTCCTCATCAAGAGGCGTCGTGCCCGCCCGCGAGTCGAGCACCCAAATGATCGCGGCCGACTCGTCGATCGCGAACGATGCCTGCTTAAAGATGTTCGATGGAATTATCGCCTCGTCGTCCGGCACAATTCCGCCTGTGTCGACCAGTCGGAAGGTCTTCGCCTTCCATTCAACTTCGCCAAACATACGGTCGCGCGTAATGCCCGGCTCGTCGCCGACGATAGCCTTGCGGCTGCCGGTCAAGCGATTGAAGAGCGTGGACTTCCCGACATTCGGGCGGCCGATTATGGCTACAAGCGGAGCTTTCATGAGTTCGGGTTTGATTCTAGCAAACAGAATGTATAATTGGCGAAGACATGACGTTCACGCTTCCAGGTACGACCCAAATACTAGAACAGACACCGCGAACGCTCGAATCCATGCTGAAAAACCTTTCGCCCGAATGGTACGAGAGCAGCGGCAACCGCGAAAGCTGGAGTCCGTTTGATACGCTTGGCCATTTGATCCATGGCGAGAAAACAGACTGGATTCCGCGAGCCGAGATCATTTTGGCCCAGGGTGAAAACCGAACCTTTGTTCCTTTTGATCGTCTCGCGCAATTCCAGGATTCCGAGGGACAATCTCTTGTCGACCTGTTAGCTGAGTTCAAATCGCTTCGAGATACAAATCTTGAACAACTAAAAGGATGGGACCTTTCGTCAGAGCAGCTCGCCTTGAAGGGAACGCATCCGGAACTTGGGGAAGTCACCCTCGAACAATTGATCGCGACCTGGGCTGTCCATGATCTGAATCACATAAGACAGATCGTCAGCCGTTTAGCCGCCCGGTATAAGGACGAAGTCGGCCCCTGGCGGGAATACTTGTCGATTCTTACGTAACCAGACGGTGTGCGCGCGGAGGGATTTCATTCGGGACCTTTCTCTTAATCGTTGATAAGGTAAGTTTTCGTTTGAATCCTGAAAAAGCATGCCTTATTCTCTTCAGCAACCGGCTTCCCAACTTAGGTAAGGAAAGGGATTGGCCCAACGAACTTCGTGCTCTGGAACTGGCCAAAACCGTTCAACCCGAATTTCAGAAAGGCTTGTTTCGATCCTTGAAATGAAACTCTCCGATAGCTGAACAATTTGGGGTTTATTAGAACAAAATAGAAACTTATGGTGTTCGCTTTTCGCCTGCTTATTGCCCTTTCGCTAGCAATTCTTCTGTTCAGCATTAGCCTGGGACAGCAACAGCCATCTATCCCGCCATCACATGCCGACATCCTTCGCGGCGAGTGGGGCCGTTATCGGGCGAATAACGACCTGCTTTCTTACTTTCTCGATTTACGCATTGATCCGGATAAGAAAGTGATCAGCGGCAGGAACACCATCACCTTCAAAATGGTGAAGGATGATAGCCGCATCCAGCTCGATCTTTACGACAATCTAAACGTCGATAAGATCATGCTCGGCAAAGCGGTCCTGAAATACTCGCGCGATTCCGGTGCGGTCTTTGTCGATTTTCCGCAGACGTTAAAAGCCGGCAAGACCTACTCGATCGACTTCTATTATTCGGGAACACCAAAGACGATCGGCCGTTTTGGGGGTTTTACTTTCGGCAAAGATCCTGTTGGAAGACCGTGGATCTTCACGGCATGCGAAGGGCTCGGTGCTTCGCTCTGGTGGCCCAACAAAGACCAGTGGCACGACGAAGTCGAGAACATGCATATCTCGATCGCTATCCCAAACGATCTCGTTGACGTATCGAACGGAAAATTTCTTGGAAAGAAAGACCTCGGCGATGGATACACCCGTTGGGATTGGTTCGTTCAGTATCCGATCAACAACTACGATGTGTCGGTCAATATCGGAAAATACGAACATTGGTCGGAGAAGCTGGGCGATCTGCCAATGGATTTTTACGCGCTCCCTGAAGACCTGGATAAAGCTAAGAAGCAATTTTCCCAAGCCAGGGGTATGCTCAAAGCCTATCAACATTACTTCGGCGAATATCCGTTCAAGAAAGATGGGTACAAACTGGTCCAGGCCCCTTATTCAGGTATGGAACACCAGAGCGCCGTCACCTACGGCAACCGATTCGCCAACGGTTACCTCGAACGTGACTGGACAGGTGTTGGGATCTCGACTCGCTTCGATTTCATCATCATTCATGAGAGCGGACACGAATGGTTCGGCAACGCGGTTTCCGCCGCCGATGTTTCCGACATGTGGATCCACGAAGGCTGGACGACCTATCTCGAATGCCTGTACGTGGAGTACATGTACGGCCATGATGATTATTTGAAATACACGAACGCGTATAAGAAGAAAGTCCAAAACAAAACGCCGATAATCACCCAACACGGCATCAACGCAGAGCCTCCGCAGGACATGTATTTTAAAGGCGCTCTGTTCCTGAATACTCTGCGCAGCATAATAAATGACGACCAGAAATGGTTTGCTCTCATTCGCGATGTGTTTCAGCATTTCAAATATCAAAACATCATGACCGAGGACATGGTTGCCTACATGAATCAGAAAACCGGCGTTAACCTTACGCCCGTTTTCGATCAATACCTCCGCCACACGGCCATCCCGAAACTCGAACTGAAATTTGACGAGTCGGCCGGTACCTTCTCTTATCGTTGGAAAGCCGATGTTCCCAATTTCGCTATGCCTATTAAAGTCGGTACGCCTGCGAAGTGGACGCTGATCTATCCGACCACGGAATGGAAAACAGATAAGACAGACATCAAAGCGACAGACTTTGCGGCCGCGACTGACCTCTATTACATCGATGTCGACAAGCAGTAGCAAGTTCTCTCGGTCCGAGGGTTACGTCGATGTCGACAAACAGTGACTTGGCTGAACGGGTTATAATAAATGACGGCCGCTTTCATCACTTGTCACTCATTTCCTCCCTAATTCTACGTAGGGGTTTTTCCTGATATACGTTTTCTATTTTTTGTGCCAAAATTACGGACATACATCCTTCTCTCGCGGCTCTGGGGTCTAGAGTACGCGCTTCGATCGGAACGGTTTCTGGATAAGTTTGAGAGCGGGTTATTGGTTAGAGTCACATGAAGTAAGCTCTCGTGTTTTGAGTATCCGAAATTGCGACACCTTGTCCGTTTTCGCCGCTTCTTCTATAAGCTTCCCCCACGGGAAAAAAGGAACATACAAAATAATGTCAACAAAACTTTACGTAGGAAATATTTCCTTTAACACCACGAATCAGGACCTCAACGAACTGTTTGGAGCAGTCGGAGCGGTCCAGTCAGCAAATGTCGTCGAGGACCGTGAAACCGGACGCTCACGCGGTTTCGCGTTTGTCGAAATGTCCTCGAAAGAAGATGCCGAAAAAGCCATTTCTCAGCTCAACGGCAAGGAAGTAGATGGCCGTGAACTGAAAGTCAACGAAGCCAAGCCACGCGAGGATCGCGGCGGACGCGGCGGCGGATACGGCGGTGGCTATGGCGGCGGACGCGGCAACGGTGGTGGTGGCGGTAATAACAACCGCGGCTATGGCAACAGTCGCTGGTAATCGCAAAACCAGATGATCGGATTCGAGGTAGCCTGTGATTTTTCACAGGCTTTTTTATTGCGGGGCTCAGTCGGGATTTTGTGGAATCGAGGCTAGCTTCGACCTATATTCGATCAACATTCTAATTCACAATGACCGCGGCCTCCCCGGCTTTACAATCAAAGTTCCGAGGGAATTGAGGGGCCTCGGATACAAAGGCCGCAGAACAGAACAGCTGCGGCCTCTTTTTTATGATCAAGCTACTTCCCGATCCTCCAGCATCGGCAAATGACCGCCAACAAAAAAGGCTTCGTCCAAAGTGAACGAAGCCCTGAGAAAGAAAGATCGTCAATTAAGACGCTTTTTTAGTCGGTTATGAAATCCAGGATCGAGCCGATCACGCTGCCGAGAATGCTGTACTTGCCATTCGAGTAGGTCCCGTACTGCTCGCGGCCATAATAGCCGTCCTCATATCCGCGTTGGAAGCCCTGACGGAAGTAATAGCTATACTCGTCAAGGCCCACGTAATAAGAGTCGTAGCCGAACGAACCATCCTGGTAAGCGTATGAGTTGGAATAATCAGAATTCCATCCGTCCTGACGGTCGGCCATACCCGCTTCAAACCCCTGTTCATAACCGTTTTGAAGAGCATTGCGAAGCATTTGTGCACCATAAGAGCTGGTGTAGTAATAGCTGCCGCCTCGATTGTAGCGGTAGTTGTTGTAAATGCTGTCATAATATTGCGCCTGCTGGAGCCTCAGCTCGTCCTGCCGCAGACGATTCCAGTACGCAGACTGATACCTTAGGTAGGAGTTTCGGCGTTGGTTGCGAAGCTCCTGCTCGCGTATGCGCTGCATGTTCTGCCAGTTGTTCCAGCGCTGCTGGTAAAGCGAATAGCGTTCACGCTGGACTTGCTGCTGCTGCTGACGCTGCCAGACCTCTGCTCGACGGTTGTCATTGTTCCAACGGCCATTATTGCCATTGTTCCACGTGCCATTATTATTGTTGTTTTGTCGCTGCGGTAGCCACTGGCCCTGACGATTCGGGTCCTGCACCTGACGCCGATTCTGTTCGTCCTGCACCTGACGGCGACGAGCTTCTTCAGCCTGCTGGTTCTGCTGCTGTTGCTGACGCTGCTGTTCCCATTGGCGCTGCTGATTTGTACGCTGCTGGTTTTGCTGCTGCCAGACTCGCCGCTGGTCAATCTGCTGCTGATTTTGCTGGCCGGCCTGACGGCGTCGAGCCTCTTCAGCCTGCTGCTGATTTTGCTGGTCAGTCTGACGGCGTCGAGCTTCTTCAGCCTGTCGCAGCTGATTTTGCTGCTGTTGCTGTTGTTGCTGTTGTTGCCATTGGCGTTGTTGCTCGACGCGCTGATTGTTTTGCTGCTGCTGTTGCTGCTGCTGCTGATGAGTTTGATCATTGTCTCGCTGTTGACGATTATTGTTTTGGTTCTGATCGTGCTTCTGGTCATCGCGGCCGCGGTCACGCCCGCGAAATTGAGCATTAGCCTCCGAACCAAGCGCAAACAGCAAACTGCCCGCAACCAACCCTGTTGCTCCTAGTTTTTTGAGATTGCTGAGTTTCATATCTTCCCCTCTTGTTAATTCCGGCCGATAGGCATTCTTCGGTCTTACTTTGATAGACGCAAATCGAATGCCAAAGCATAAATCCTTGTTTTTTCAGCTATTAAGGCGGGTACAAATACCAAATCGTCGGTATATTCAGACCTTTTGGAATGCGACGTTATTGGTTATTTGGGGAAAGTGTAATCAATATGCACTAGGAGTGTATTGTTCGCGACCTCGGCATGGATACCAGTTGCCTCCATTTTTATAGTGGAGTTTTGGATTGGGATAGCGAACGAGAGTTTGTCGGCGCGGATGATTTCTATCGGGTTCATCCGCTTATCGATCGCCGATTGGACCATTTTGGTCAGCAGGCTGCTTCCCATTCCTCCGGTCCCATTGAGCGAAACATTCAGCACGCGGGCGGTGCCGATGAGGCGTTTGTTTTGCCGGTCGTATTCGAGGTCGATGTTGGATTCCGCGTATCCTGAAAAATCGACACAGCCGACTAGAGGCGGATTGTAGCCACCGGAGAAAGCGATGGGCATGTAGATCTTGCCGTCGCGAAATCTAACGGCTGTTCGAATGCTTTGATTTTCGCGAAGGAGTTTTATCGATTCGGTACACGGCCCGCGAAAAGCAGCAGTCTGGATAGCCACGTTCGAAGTCTTATTCTTTGAAAGTGGAATTTCAGGCGGCCCGCCGTTCTGAAACAGAGCATCAAGGAGAGCGTCAAAAAATTGCTCGTTGAAAGTGAGAGTAACCTCGGACGTTTGCTGGGCCGAAGCAGAAGCGAAAAAGAGTACCGTTAGAAGACCGATGACCAGTGATCGATTTAGCATAAAACACTTCTCCCGAAGAATGCTTCTTTTCACGTTACAAACCACTTCGCACGACGTCATGAAGCCTCAGCAAACCCGCCGCTTTGCCGCTCTCGTCAATTACAGGCAGCACGGATATCTGTGACGGCCGATTCTCCATAAGCTGAAGCGCATCGTATGCAAGTGACTCTGAACCGGTTGTAACCGGCCCCGCCGTCATCATGTCCTGGGCAGCAAGTGACGAAAGCTGGTCCGCGGCAGTTCTCTCTATCGTTCGACGCAGATCGCCGTCGGTAACGATGCCAAGTAACTTACCATCAGCGTCAACTACATTCACCGCGCCGAGAGTGTGTTTGGATATCGTTTTTACAACCTCGAGCCAGCCCGCATCGGGAGCGACGTTTGGGCTATCGTGCATAAGGTCGCGCACGCGAAGCGTCAGACGTTTGCCAAGACGGCCGGCAGGATGGTTTGCAGCGAAGTCGGCCTCCGTCAATCCGCGGTGTTCCATTAAGGCCATGGCTATCGCGTCGCCTATTGCGAGCGCGACAGTCGTGGAAGCGGTCGGTGCGAGATTAAGTGGACATGCCTCTTTATCAACTGAGGCATCAAGAGCGATATCCGATCGCCGCGCCAGTGACGAATCAATACTGCCGACGATCGAGATAAGCGAAACGCTGCGTCCGGCGATCGCAGGAAGAATCGCAAGGATCTCGTCGGTCTCACCGGAATTGCTCAAAGCCAAAACAACGTCTCCTGCCGTGATCACACCGAGGCCGCCGTGAAGAGCATCGGACGGATGAATAAAAATCGCGACAGTGCCCGTGCTGGTCAAAGTCTGCGCGATCTTCTGCGCGATCACGCCCGACTTGCCGACACCCGTCACTACAACTTTGCCTTTACAGCGCGCGATCGCATCAATCGCGCTCTCGACATCAGCATCGTTAAGATTCTCGGCCGATCGCTCGATAGCCTTTGCTTCGAGTCGTAGAAATTCGACGACTCGAGCAAAGTTTGATTCGCCGGACGATTTTTCAGGTTTCATTAGCTGTTTTTGTCTTTCGGATCAGCGACAAAGACGTCCATAACGATTAGCCATTTGCCGCCGCGGTTCTTCCATATCTGAACGAAATTGCCTGTTTCGACGGTCTTTCCGTCTTGCACAAGCATGTAGACATTAGATGCGTAGGCAATATCGTCGGTGCCGTAAAACGACATTTTATTGCTGATGAAAAGCTTTGCTTTCACTCCGGCAATTTCTTTCAAGGCTGCTTTTTTTCCGATGATCGGTTGTTTGTCGCTTCTCATTAGGCGAATGTCATCGGCCGCAAATTGCTGATAAGCCTTCGCCAAACTAACATGGGAAACCATATCAAAGAACTCAGCTGTAGCATCTCCCGCGTGAGTCTTGACTTCGCTGCTTTTCGCCAAGACCGCTGGCGCAGATTTGAGCCTGGTTTCCGCAATGGGTGGTTTCTCATGAGAAACGCCGAGGTCAAGAACGGCTCGAAAATTTCCGTCGAGCTGTTTTTGCCAGATCGTCATGAAATGTCCAAAAGCAGCGGGTGTGTCGTCCTTACCTTTTGGCCGATACTCCCACGGACCGGTTGTATAGCCGATCAAGCCGTTCGACGAGATATCGGCGAAGACCGGATACCAGGAAAGCAGAGCGGGCGACTCCTTCCTTGCGGTCCAAACCTGCTTGCCGTTCGACCTCTGCGGGTTGAAGACAACACCGTCATCAGCGAGGAAAGTAAGAAACGCGGTCCGCGAGTTCTTTTCGGCGGCCATTGCGGCAAAAGCATATTCGGTATCGACAAGTTTTTGAAGAGCGTTCTGACCAGCAGCCGCTCCGCAGAAAGCTGCGACGAACAAAATGACGGAGATGATCTTCATAAAAAAGCACCAGGACGATTTGAGTAATCATCTTGGCGCTTCGATG
>Ga0134124_10004943_pt1 | contig 10707 bp, 8 predicted proteins | sample KB304_FD_96880 | JGI IMG/M metagenome (GOLD analysis project Ga0134124, IMG submission 96880) | Terrestrial soil microbial communities without Nitrogen fertilizer from Kellogg Biological Station, Michigan, USA - KB3-0-4 | ecosystem: Environmental > Terrestrial > Soil > Unclassified ... | reverse complement strand
CTCGGATGTCGGCCTGACCGCCGTGCTTCGGGCGCGAAGGCTCTCACGGTAGCGACGGTCGGCCGAGAGCGGTCGCGGCGCCAACGCCAGGTGCATCGAATGGTGGCACGGCTCCCTGCGGCGTATCCTCCGAGTCCTTCGAACCTCGGGAGACCCTCATGAGACTCCAGGGAATCCTCGGCGCGACGGTCCTGACATTCCTGTCCGCATGCGCAGCGAGCGGTCCTTCCGTCGAGCAGGTGGAATCCGCGAAGGCGCGCCTCGACGTCGCATGGCTGGCGCTCGCGCACACCCGGGACCTGGCTGCCGAACGGCTCGATGAGGATGCTCGAACCCTCTGCATTTCCAGGCTCATGAAGCTGAATGACCAACTCGGCGCTTCGGGAATGCTGGTCATCACGAGCTCCGCGGTCCCCGACCTGGAGGGATTCTCGAGCGCGGAACGGGCCGTCCTGCGCGTCGAGGAGGAGATCGCGCGCATCGACGCCGAGATCCACCGCGTCGAGCAGGTCGAATCTCCCGGTTCATGACCGTTCCGGGGAATCCTTCGACACGGTGCAAGCGCGTGTCATGCGGCACCTGCGAGGACGTTGATCAAGGTTCCGGCGAACGTTCCAGAAGGCCCACCGCGAGCTTGGTCATCGTGGCGATGTTGCGCGCAGTTCCCTCCGGCCCCAGCGACCGCTCCACCGCCGCCCACAGCGGGCTCTTCGGGACACCTCGCGCGCACCAGAGGTACGCCGCGCGAGTCCCGAGGCCCAGCGCTTCCGGCGCCCACCGCTCCTTCAGGAGCGGCCGCAGCGACTCGACCCCCGATGGCACCATGGGCACGACGACCAGGAGATGGGACGGATGGGCGATGCGGTGAGCGAAGGGGTTGTCGCGAACCACCGCGGCGACCTCTTCCGCCGTCAGCACCGCGACGGGCATCGACATGCCGAGGCTCGACGCGAGCGCATCCTTGATCCGAGCGACCACTTCGCCGCGTCGCCGCGCCGCCGCCGAGAAGACGACGTTGCCGCTGTTGAGCAGCGTGCGGACCTCTTCGAACCCGAGCCGTTCGAACAGTCGTCTCAGGTCCGCCATCGTGACGCGGGCGGACTTCCCGGCGTTGTTCACGCCACGAAGGAGCGCGACGTACCGGACCGACTTCAGCACGACTTCGTAAGGCCCATCAGGCTGCCGCCCAAGGCCCGGTCCAGACACTTCACGTCGGGGAACCGATCCTTGGGATCCTTGGCCAGGCAGCGCAGCACGACGGCTTCGAGTTCGGCCGGAACGTCGGGCCGGCGCGCGCAAAGCGGCTCCGGCTTCTCGTACAGGTGCGCCGCCAGCGTGTTCATGACCGAGCGGCCGGTGAACGGGGGTTGGCCGGTCAGGAGGAAGTAGGCCAGTGCACCGAGGCTGTAGATGTCGCTGCGCACGTCCACGTCGTCCCGCCCGTCCGCCTGTTCCGGGGAAAGGTAGGCCGGAGTGCCCGTGACCATTCCGTCCTGCGTCAGCTTCTCTCCGGCGGACTCGCTCATGGGCGGCAGCACCAATCCGAAGTCGAGCAGCTTGGCCACGTCGGGAATCCCGCCGCGCTCGCAGATCATGACATTGCCCGGCTTGATGTCGCGGTGGGTCAGGCCGCGGGCGTGGGCCTCCTCGAGCGCGCCGCAGACCTGGCGCAGGAAGTGGACGGCCCGCGCCGGCGGCAGCGGTCCCTCCTGTTTCACGAGCGCTTCCAGGGTCGCTCCCGGCAGGTACTCCATGACGTAGTAGAAGGTCCCGTCTCCGGTGTGGCCGTAGTCGTAGACCTGCACCGTGTTCGGGTGGGTGAGCGTGGCGGTCGCCTGAACCTCGCGCTCGAAGCGGCGCAGGTGCCTGGGGTCGCCGGCGCGCGCGGGGTGGATGAGTTTGAGGGCGCAGGGCCGGCGCAGGAGGACGTGCTGGGCGAGGTAGACCTCGCCCATGCCGCCTTCGCCGAGCTTTTCCTTCAGCACGTACTGGCCGAGTCGGCGCGCCTCGCCGGCCTGCCGCTGCAGGATCGCGATGCGCGAGCACGACACGACCGCGATGACGGCGCCGAGGCCGACGAAGAAGCCGATCTGGAGCAGGCTGATCCGGAAGACCATGGGGTCGAGCGGACGAATCCATCGGCCCTGGACGATGAACATGACCAGCGGACACGCCGCGAGGACCCCGACGACGGCGGCGCAGCGCTGCCACGTGTTCGGGATGAACGTCCCGTACAGCGTCAGGATGAAGTACCACTGGAGCGACACCATCAGGGTGTAGCAGAACCGGTAAGCCAACCGGCCGCGGACCGACTCCTGCTGTCCCGCTTCCACCAGGAAATCCCAGGCATAGGGGATGGTGTTCAACTGGAGCATGTAGATCGCCACCGCACCGATCACGACCCATTCGATGACGCGAAGCCCCCCGACGGACTGCGGCGGACTTCGCCAGAGCCACGCGGCCGAGACGGCGAACGCCATCGTCAACAGGACCAGCTTCCAGAACTTGCCGACCCACTCGTTCAAGTCGGCGACGTGGAGGTCCGGATGGAAGTTGGTGAGCGTGAAGATCAGGCTCAAGCCCACCATGACGACGAAGGAGCCCGCGAGCATCGTGCAGACGACCCGCAGCCGCCGGCGGAGGAGTCGGTAGAGGTCGCCCTCCGTGACCGGGCCGGACCCGGGCACGAGCTCCACGCGGACGCGCTCGGCCGGAGTGCCGGGGCGAGCGTCACCGAGGCCGTCTCGCCTCGCCGGGCCCTCGATGAATGGATCGGGCATGCCGAACGCCCCGCTTGCCGAGGTTGACGCTCTCCCCGGTCGACCGTGTCCCCGTCACCGCGAGATTACGACGCGACTGCAGCCGAGGAGCGATCGCGCCGGTCCGTCCTCCTCCGGCACGCCTTCGATTCCCTGCGTCGTCGGATCGTTTTCCTCGTCGCTGCCGGCGGCCACCGCCAACACCCACCCGACCGGCATCGCGACGATCGCGAGCGGACGTGAAACCTTCGAGCGTCGATCGGCCAATCGGGACTTCAACGGCCTCCGGAGTTTTCGCGCTTCCACCGAATCCGAGCTTCCCGGCACGCCGTGCAGTAGCGAACCCGAATCCGGACCTTCGCCATGCTCGGGCTCCAGATGCAGCCTGAAGCGACGGTCGTATGAGCGAACGGGAAGAGCATCGACTCCGCTTCGCGCTCGGTTCGTGGGATTCGGACGGAGCCCGTGGTTTCACCGTCGCGCTCCAGCGGCCACTCCCTCACAGGCATTCCACCCTCCACCCAAGGAACCCGACCCTCGAGAAGGCGATTGCCGTGCAGCGGACAGTGGGTGATCGACGGGTCCCCGTGAAGCAAGGGCTCGCGCGTGACCTGATCCCACGCGTCCCAAGACCGCAGCATCAGACCCGCGAGCGCGAGACCTCCGAGCGCGAGCAGCAACGGGTTGCGCGACATGGCTTCACCGCTTGGACGGCCGGCGCCTCCGCATGTCAGGCGTCAGACGACTTGAGCCGTCTTTCTACGACTTTCCGGGCTCGAGCGTCGAACTCCTGAGCGAAACGTCGGTGACCCGTCGACTCTTTCGGGCGGGTACGCGTCGACGTCGATGTCCAGCGAGAGTCCATGCGATGCGATGCCAGCGAGAGTCGACGCGGGCACTGCGAAGCCGCGATTCCACCTCTCCGTCGCGATCCCGCGTCAGGACCGTCGAACGACACCGTGACGTGGACCCTGTCCACGTCGCCCCCGACTCGAATGAATCCCGATCGCGCTCCCGGCCTGGTTGTCACGATCACCTCTCTGCAAGAGAGATTCGCTGAGGAGGCGCGACGTCGTGCAGAGGTGAAGCGGGCCTGCACGCTTGGGCGAAGACCCAGCGGGTGCGTGTCCGCCGCCCGAACGCCGCGGTCCATGCGGCAAGCCGACTTTCCGGTCGGTCTATGTCGCCCCCTTACGATCGATCGATGACTCCGACCTGCATCGGCGCCACGTCATCCCAGCCACCATCCCGAACGACGATGAAGCGACCCCAGCGTGTGGCGTATTCATATTTCCCGCAACTGCGAATGCGGGAGCCTCCGCGGGTCCGGGCGTCCGATTCGCGTGAGTTGAACCTGTCGCGGCCGCGCCAGTCGAGACTTCAAGAACCAGTCTACGCCAACGCATTTCACGGCTCCCGTCCACACTGCCCGTCCAACGGCCGCGGATCGCCTGCGAAAATGCGTTTGGGCCCGACCGGCGTTCGGACACCGTTCCCGCGACTCCGGCAGCTGCATCCGCATGTCAGACCGCGTCCACCATGCCCCTGCTCCGGCTTCACATGCAGAGTTCCTACGGCCGAACGAACAGAAGCGACTTCGTAGAGGTCACTGCTCCGCGCTGGTCCTTGAAGACGGCCCGAATCGTGACCGTACTTCCCGATGGAACACCTTGAAGAGGTTCATCGATCGTGCACGAACCGCCTTCAATGCTTCCATCGCCGGTCGCCTCGGTTGAAACCAGCGGTCCGCCTCCCTGCGGATCATCCATTGCAAGTTCCATGGACGCGTCGCCCGCATTTTCGGTCCTTGCCTCAGCATGCGCGTAGGTCGAGGACACGTCGCGAGTCGGGTCGTTGCGCCATTCCACCGTCAGTGAGCGGCGATCTCTGGGCGCTGTCGTATCCGACGACGGGCGCTGCGTCGCACAACCTGACGCGGCGATAGGAAGGAGCGCCATCAAGGCCCATCGGGATGACGTCATCGCGAGACTCCTCGAGCCAAATCCGGCGGCCACGTATGCATTGGCGACAATCTCGGCTGCGGCGGTCTGATCCCAATTCGGCGGGATCCTATCGACGCTGTCGTGCGGCTCCTTCAGCACATCGGGAAGTGGAGGATCATCCACGCCACGAACGCCGGCCATGCGAGGCCCGCGACGCCGAGGAGCGCCAGCGCGCCGCGATTCCATCCGCGACGCGCGCCGACGATCCCGAGCGCCATCAAGGCCGGCACGACGCAGCAGACGAGGACGGTGTTCCGGTATCCAGAGTCCCGCCAGAAACCCCCGTCCGCTCCGTCGCCGAACCGGGACATCGCGAGCAACGGCAGCAGGCTCACGGCTTCGAAGAACACGAAAAAGGCGAACGCGAAACTCCCGGTCCGCGGCTTCACGACCTCCGTGTCGTCGGTCACGAATTCAGGCCTCCGACTCGAGATTCTCGCTGCGTCGCCGCGCGCGCGGGGCGCTCGCCCGGCTCCTCGAGCGCCGCGACGATCGCCGCGACGATCCGGCGGTTCTCCGGCGGCGTGCGGACCGCGATGCGGACGAAGCGGTCGGCGAGGACGCGGCTGGTCGCGCCGGCATCGCGCAGGAAGACGCCGCGACGGCGACAGCACTCGACGAGGCGGGACGCGGCGGAGCGGGAGGACTCGCCTTCGAGCTCCGGAAGCCGCAGCAGCAGCCAGTTGGCGCACGAGTCGAAGAGATCGACGCCGCTTCCTTCCAGCGCCCGCTCGAGGTCGCGCCGCAGCTGCGCGCGCCAGGCGTGGACTTCTGCGCGCCGGTCGCGGTACCACTCCTCGCTCTCGAGCGCCGCGACCGCCGCGACCTGCGCGGACAGGCCGATGCACCACGGAGGGGTCGCACGTCGGAGATCGGCCACGAGGGCCTCGGGGCCGACGAGATAGGCGACCCGCATCCCGCTCAGCGCGTACGCCTTCGAAAGCGTCTTGCAGACGACGACGTTGCGCGACGCGGCGGCTTTCGCCTCGACGGTGAGTTTCGAGTCGGCGTAGTCGACGTACGCCTCGTCGATCCAGGTGATCGTCGATTCGGGGACGCGGTCGAGGAAGCGCTCGAGCGCGCCCGGTTGCAGGACGGTGCCGGTGGGATTGTTGGGATGGACGAGGACGACGAGGTCGAAGGTGCGGCCGTTCGCGCCCGCCGCTTCGACCCGACGCGACAGCGCGTCGAGGTCGAGCGCGAATCGGTCGCGGACGGCGAGCTCGAAGCGCTCGACGGTCGCGCCGACGACCTGCTCGGCGACGTGCGCGTACTCGCCGTAGCTCGGGTCGACGACCAGGACCCGCGACTTTGGAGACAACCAGCGAGTGAAGGCCCGGAAGATCAGGTCGGACGAGCCGGCGCCGAGGGCGAGGCTCGACTCGGGGAGGCCGCGCACGCGGGCGATCACCCGGCGCAACCCCTCCGCGTGCACGGGCGGCGACGTACGCACGAGCCAGTCGAGGTCGGCGCGCAGCGCCGCGAGGACGCGCGGCGACGGCGGGAAGGGCGCGTCGAGGACGTCGGCGTTCACGATCGCCGTGCGCCGCGCGAGGTCGTCGAACTCCTCGCCGATCGCCTCGAAGAAGGCGCCGCCGTGGAAGCACGCCCCGCTCGCCCTCGTGCTCCCCGCCATCACCGCCTCCCCCCCGCTCCGCTCGTGCCGGCCGCTCCATTCACCAGCGAAGCCCCGAAGAACTCGTTCACGAGCGTGAACGCGACCATCGTGGCGACGACGATGCCGAGGGTCGCGATCGCGCGCCAGCCGACGTCGTGACGGACGTAGTTCCAGACCGACAGGATGCAGAAGGTCCCGGCGCCGAAGATCGAGAGCGAGATCATCGCGAACGAGAAGGTCCGTACGCGACGCGGATCGAAGACGCCGACGCGGGGGCGCGGCTCGCGAGGGTTGGGGAGTCCGAAAGGTCGCGCGCCGGATCGCGACAGGGGCTCGGGAGAATCGGGTCGGTCGCCGTCCATTGCACGCTCCTCATGGATCGCCACGCCGCGCCGGACCGGAAGGAATCGACGCAAGCGGGCGAACGGACGTTCGATTCGCTCGCACCGCGGATCCGGCAGGGCGGCGCGCGCTGGCACGTCGCGTTCCGCGGCGCGTGCGCCCGGTTCGCGAAGGACGATTCGCGACGGCCTACCCCGCCGTCTTGAACCGCACCGCCTCCAGCACCACCTCGTGCAGCGCCGTCCCGTTGCTCGCGAGCACGTCGCCGCGCCGCAGCATGTCGCCGCCGCCGGCCATGTCGGTCACGCGGCCGCCGGCCTCGGTGACGAGCAGCGCGCCGGCGGCGATGTCCCACGAGTGGAGGTAGGGCTCCCAGTAGGCGTCGTAGTGGCCGGCGGCGACGCAGGCGAGGTCGAGGGCGGCGCTGCCGGTGCGGCGGATGTCGCGGCAGCGCAGGATCAGGTCGTCGAAGGCGCGGACGTTGTTCTCGGCGACCTCGTTGCGCTGGTAGGCGAAGCCGGTGGCGAGGAGCGCCTCGCGCAGCCCGGCGTTCTTCGAGACGTGCAGGCGCTCGCCGTTGCGGGTCGCGCCGGCGCCGCGCTCGGCCTCGTAGGTCTCGCGCAGCGCGGCGGCGTGGACCACGCCGGCGAGCAGCTCCGCGCCGCGCCGCACCGCGATCGAGACGCAGAAGATCGGGAGCCCGTGCGCGAAGTTCACGGTGCCGTCGAGCGGGTCGACGATCCACTCGTGGACGCCGCTCGCGGCGCGGCCCCCCTCCTCCTCGGCGACCACGCGGTGGTCGGGGAAACGGCGCGCGAGCTCGCCCACGATCCAGCGCTCGGCGGCGAGGTCGGCGTCGGTGACGGGGTTGCGCCGGCTCTTGAGCTTCACCTCCGACGGGTCGACGGTGCGCCAGTGCCGGAGGTGGATCTCGCCGGCGCGCAGCGCGAGCTCGCGCGCGACCGCGATCAGCGACTCGGCCATCGCGCCGCGTCTCCGCGCGCCCCGCGTCCGCGCGCCCTGCGACGGCGCGTGCTCACTTCCCATCGGCGCGCGGCAGCGCGACGATCGCGCGGCAGAGGTCGTCCTGCACGCGCTTCATCTCGGCGTTGGCCCCTTTGAAGCCGTTGATCAGGATCGAGAAGGCGAAGACCTCGTGGTCGGCGCCGCCGTCGGCGAAGGCGCGCTCGCTCGCGGCCGCCTTCGAAGCGCCCTTCTCGCCGCCCTTCTCGCCCGCGCCCTTGACGGCGCCCTTCTCCCCGCCGCCCGGCACGCCGCCGCCGGTCGCCGCGCCGGCGAAGTCGCCCGCCAGCGCGTAGCCCGAGAGCGCCGAGACCTGGCTGATGAAGCCGGTCTTCGCGCGCACCCGGTAGACCATCGCCGGCTCGCTCATCCGCTTCTCGAGCGTCCCGTCGACGCCGCTGATCGGGAGGCAGCGCACGAAGTCGTCGCGCCACGGCGCCGCGTAGGCCTTGACCAGCACCGCGCCGAGGAACGCCGGCGTCACGTCGTCGAGATGGGAGAGGCCGGAGCCGTCGACGACCTTCACGTTGGAGACGTCGACGCCGAGCTCCTTGCCGAGCGCCGCCACCAGCTCGGCGCCGCGCTCGTCGGTGCCGACGCCGAAGCGCACCGCGGCGCAGCACTTGAGCAGGTGCTCGGCGATCGTGTTGTCGCTCTCCTTGCCGCACCGCTGCAGCGCGGGCAGCAGCGGGCTGCGCCGCGTGAAGAGCGTTCGCGCCTTCGCGTCGGGCTGCTCGTCGGGCGCCGCGCGCCGGACGGAACCCGCGACGATCACGCCGGCGCGCTCGAGCGCGGCGCGGTAGGCATTGCCGAAGAAGAGCGGCGGGTCGGCGACCGGCAGCTTCGCCGTCGCGACGCCGACCTCGTTGCCGACGCTGCCGCGGATGCGCAACGTCCCTTGCGGATCCGGCGGAACGATCCCGACCTGGAACTGCGAGCCGTTCGCCGGCGCGAGGTCGGTGAGCAGGCGCCAGCCGAAGACCGGCGGGCGCAGCTCGGCGGTCGGCGACTGCCCCGCGTGCGTCGTGACGCGCACGTGCAGGCAGTTGCCGCCGAGCGAGAGCGCGGCGACCGGCGCGGCGTACTCCTCCTCGAGCTGGTTCTGCGGCCAGCCGTCGGGGATGAACTGGCGGTCGAAGAGGCGGTCGTCGACGACGAGGTCGCCCTTGACGTGGCGGACTCCGGCGAGCTGCGCCGCCTCGACGAACGGCACGAGCGGCGCGTTCTCGTCCTCGGTCTCGAAGAAGGCAGGCTGCAGCGTCGGGTCGCCGCCGCCGCGCACCCACAGGTCGCCCTCGAGCCGCCCCCCGTCGACGATCGGACCGCCCGCGACGAGCTGCGTCTGGAAGTTCCACTCGGGCCCGAGGATCTGCAGGCTCAGGTAGAGCGTGACGAGCTTCAGGTTCGAGGCGGGCGCGAAGGCGCGGTTCACGTTGCGCGAGCCGATGCGCACGTCGCGCGTGAGCGAGCGCAGCTCGATCCCGACCGTCGCGCCGTCGAGCTCCTTGCGCGAGAGGATCTTGGCGACCGCCGCGTTCCACCGCTCCGTGCGCGGGTCGTCGCCGCCCTTCGCCACCGCGGGCCAGGTCGCGACGGCGAGGACGACGGTCGAGACGAACCTGCCCGCGACGAGACTCCGTCCGATCACGCTGTTCCCTCCCAGGTCCGCAGAACGAAATCGTATCAACGCGCGCGGCGGCCCGAGACCGACCGGACCGGCGCCGCCGCGCGTGCGAACCCCATCACCGGTTGATCCCCTCCTGCTTCGGTCGCTTCTCGACCTCGCTCAGCAGGTGGACGAGGCCGGTGACGACGCGCGCCGTCTCCGCGATCTTGGGGAAGACGATCTTGTCCATCGTGTCGGTCACCTTGTGGTAGTCCTTGTGCTCCTCCGGTTCCATGAAGAAGAGGACCGGGATGCCGAGGCGATAGAACTCGTACTGGTCGCTGCGCTCGAAATACTGCATGCCGCCGTCGCCGACGGCGAGCTTGGCGCGCGAGAGCTTGAGCGCGCGCCGCGTGAGCTGGGCGAACTCGTCGGAGTACTTGAGGCCGGCGGCGTCGATGTCGTGCGGGCGGCCGCGCCCGACCATGTCCATGTTCACCATCGCCACGATCTGGTCGGCCGGCATGAGCGGCTTCTTGCAGAACGCCGCGGAGCCGAGCAGCCCCTTCTCCTCGCCGGCGAAGTGGATCAGGAGGATCGAGCGCTTGAACTTCACGGCCGGGTCGCCGATCGCCTCCGCGATCGCGAGCAGGCAGCTCGTCCCCGAGCCGTTGTCGTCGGCGCCGTGGTAGACGCGGCCGTACTCGTCGACGCCGAGGTGGTCGTAGTGGGCCCCGACCACGATCCACTCGTCGGCGAACTTGGGATCGTCGCCGCGCTTGCAGGCCACCACGTCCTGGACCTTGGCCTGCAGCTCGCGCACCTCGACCTTCAGGCGCACGCGCACGCCGTCGATCTTGCGCGGCGCGGGCTTGAGCGAGGCGTCGAGCGCGCGCTGCCACTCGAGCAGCTTGCCCGCGCCGAAGAGCTTCTCCCCGATCGCGGCCGAGCAGTGGACGACCGGGATCTTCGGGCCGGGCCGGCCACCCGGGTTGCGCGCCTCGCCGTAGCGCGGCAGCTCGCCGCGCAGCGCCCCGAGCTCCTTGTGGTTGTCGGGATCGGTGAAGACGAGGACGGCCGCGGCCCCCTTCTCCTGCGCCGCCGCCCACTTGCGCGTGATCGCCCCCTCCTTCGTCCACTCCTTGCCGTCGAAGCGCGCGCCGTCCTTGTTCTCGCGCGGCTCGTGCAGCAGGACGGCGACGACCTTGTCCTTCACGTCGACGCCCTTGAAGTCGTCCCAGCTCTCCTTCGCGTCGGCGATGCCGTAGCCGGCGAAGACGACGTCGCCGTCGACCTTGCCGCTCGCGGAGTTGCGGACCGGGACGAAGTCGTCGCCCGGCAGGAAGACGTCGGGCT
>Ga0134124_10004942_pt1 | contig 10707 bp, 8 predicted proteins | sample KB304_FD_96880 | JGI IMG/M metagenome (GOLD analysis project Ga0134124, IMG submission 96880) | Terrestrial soil microbial communities without Nitrogen fertilizer from Kellogg Biological Station, Michigan, USA - KB3-0-4 | ecosystem: Environmental > Terrestrial > Soil > Unclassified ... | reverse complement strand
GCCGTGGACGTCGTGATCGTACCGATGACCTTCAGCACGGGCCTGAAGATCAAGGCCATCGAAGCATTTGCCACGGGCAAGCCGATCGTCGCACACGCGCATGCGGTGGAAGGGATTCCTGTCGAACACAACCTGCACCAGTGCACCAGCGACCTGGAAGTGGCGCAACGCTGCATGGAACTTGCCTATCGCCCCGGCTTGTTGGAGGAGCTGCAGGCTGCCAGCCTGGTGACCAACCGGGAGCTGCAGCACCTGTTCCAGTCGGCGCTTGACACGAGCTGCGCGATGATGCGCAAGCGCCCGCACCTGGTGCTGACTTTGGGGCCGCAGTTCTTTGACAGGTATTCGCTGTACCGCCAGCACGTTTTCCAGCTCCTGGAGTACCTCAGATACCTGAGCTCGGTGACGGTCTACCTCGAGGAAATGCCACAGCTTCCCGCAGCGAATCGCTTCGAGCTGCTGAATGGCCTGGGCATGTACGTGAAGCTGGTGGTCGGCCGCGCGCCCGCGGATACACCTGCCGCGGAGGGGACGGAGTCAAGCCCCGGCCTCGTCTACACCGTCCAGCCCCTGCAGGAGTTGCTGGCGCTTCCGGAGGTGCAGGCGGTATGGCTTGAACATCTGCCCGAGGGACTTGCGGAGGCCCTGCCGTCGCGGCAGGTACAGATCTATGCACAAGTCGATTCATTGCTGTGCACGGGGCATCCAGCAGAAGCCATTGAGCGGCTGCTTTCGTCGCAGCCGCGGATTATCACAGTGACCTCGGAGCTGTTGACCCCATTTCCATCCGAGGGCGATCACATCCAGGTCCCCTATTTCCGCCGGGCGCCCGATATCTCCTGGAAGAAGTCCGGCGACAAGACCTGCTGGCTTGTGGGCGATCGTGATCAGTTGCCATGGATGCGGGCTATGCACGAGTGGCTGCGTGCTTCTGGAGTTGCGAAAGTGGCGGTTGTCGTGCCCGCTGCCGCAACCGCCGACTACCCGGATGCGGCATGGGCGCGCGACGTGCAATTTGTCTCCCAAATCGTGGAGGCCGAGAAGATTTACTCCAACCACCGTGCGGCACCCTATTTGCCGACCAGCTGCATCTCGTTTGGGACCGACGCAGCCACGAGCGTGCTGGCGGAGGTACTTCGTCGCGTGAGCACTCCAGTGATCTCTTTCTCCGGCTCGCTGGAAGAATTTCTGTTGGCGCTAGAGGATCTGGGCTCAACGTCGGCACCGCAGCTCCTGTCTGAGCAGTTTGTGGAGTTTGGCAATGACAGCGGGTACGCGCATGTCTGGAAAAAGATCAAGACGGCTCAGACGCTGCGGCTCTAATTTGCGAAGCTGAAACCCTCGTAAACAACAGTCTCCGCCAGAGGCGACGCGGGGCCATAGTCGTAGTTGGCGCGAAACATCTCGAAGAACGAAAGATTTTCCTGGTCCCGCTGGACAGCGGTCCGGGCCATCGCTTTGAAGCTGCTTGGCAGTTGGCCTACACCAAGCCGCTCGACCAGGGCAGAGAGCAATTCTTGCTCCCTATTCAAAACGTCTTCGTAAATCACCCGCTGCACGGGAAATGAGTGAACCGCGAAAATCTTGTCCCACTCGTCGTTTTGCCGTTCGATTCTGTCAATGTGAAAAGTTAGCTCCTTAATATCCCTGGGCACTTCGCTCTTTAGCATGCGCGGCGCATCTTCACGAATCCATTGCCCCGTGTACTTCGCGAACAAGTATGAGATTGCCTGCTCCACGATATTGCTACGCCTTAGCAATATCTTTTCTGCGCCCACAAAAAAATCTCGGAAGAGCTTCATGCACCAAAGAGCCTCGAAATCTTCAAAGAGCACCTTAGCAACGAAGACACCATTCGGTGTAGACCGCTTCGCCCTCAGCTTATCGATGTACGGACCAATTTGGATCGGTTCGACCGAATGCCCCCACTTCTGCGCAAATTCGTTAGCCATTCTGGGATTGAAAAATTCGGCCGGACTGCCTAGCAGGCCAGTACTCGTCATCAGGTCACAGAAGTAGTTGCTTCCTGATCGAGGCGTAGTGCAAATTACTATGTCCATAGCTGCTGGTCCGCTCAAGTGCCTGTCTATGCCGCGCTCCAAACCGTCTCAACTTTACACTGATCTGCGCTTGTAAGGTATGCCGCCGAAGTCCGGGAACTCCTTGAAATCGGCAATTTTTCGGAAGATCACGGTTTTGCCGAGGTCGGTCTGAACCTCGAATTGCGGCTGCTCCCGCAGCATCGCAACGGCCTCGGCGACGGAGTGCAATTGCGTATCGTCAAGCGCGATAAACCCGCCCTTGCGCACCATGAAGTTGATGTAAAAAAGGTCTACGAACACGGTTGGCATACCGTGCCCGCCATCGATCAAGGCGAAATCAACCTGCTTTTCTTTCGCCAGTGTCGGCAGCACCCACTCGGAGCGCTCAAGGAGCGTCGTAAGCGGTTCCCTTGAAATTGCGTCGCCACAAAACACTGCGATGCGCTGAAAGAGATCAGGGTCAGGGCAGATGCTAATGACGCTTACCGGCGCGGTCAGGAGAAATGCGATGGTCGAGTTTCCGGCGCCCGTTTCGAGGATCGACTTGCATCCGTTATTGACGATCAGATCGTAAAAGGTCTGAAGGTGTTTGGCCTCGAAGCCGCCGGTATTCCAGCTCTTCCCGTTGTCCCACGAGTGCAGCTTTGGAATGTCTTTCAGGTATTCGGCTAGATCCATTCGCTACCCCTGAGTATTTGATTTCGCCAGTCTACTACTGCCCACTTCGGGGCTGTTCTTTTTCGGCAAGGACCGAGATGGCTAACAATGAATCCATATCTGGTCGCCAAATACATTGCAGGCCGTTCGACAGCGACGACTACCGTCCGTCCCCCTGCGGACATTCAAATGACGAGCGCCGCCGCTACTGTTCGCCATTTCTCGCGATGGCAAGCTCCTTCACTTTCGAAAACTGTCGAGCCCAAATGTCCGGGCTACTCGTGTCGAAACTTTTCTCAATGTTTTCGACCAGTGACGCTGCCGCGCGGTGCTGTCTTGCAAGAACGAGATACCAAAGCTTTGTTGTCATCAGCATTCCGGCCTCTTCGCTCGTCTGAGATTTCGCAATGACGTTATCAAGCAGGGAACACCCTTCGTCTTCGGTTAGTGTACCGGGCTGACAACGGGCGAGCAACTTAGGAGGAATTTTGGTCTTCAGTTGCCAGGCTCTCGACTGGAAGTGAACTCTTGAATCGACCAGTTCAAGATAGTCATCTACTAATTCCATACAAATCTGCATATACGGATGCCACGCATGGTGGTAATCCTGCTGAATAATGAACGATCCCGGCCGCAGAGCAGGAAAAAATTCAGCGAAGACATGCGCATTCAGCGCTGGCGTTTTTGCGATATCAACAAAAAGAATCGAGATGTCTCCGCCATCCCACTTTTGCTGCAGAAAATCGCCTGGCCGCACATCGATGTACTTCGAATGAGACTGAGTTTGGGAGAGGAAGATATCCAGGTAGGACTCTCCCTTCTCGATGGGCCGAAAGTCTTTGCTAATTGCATCTACCACGTACTGGTCCATCGCTTTGAAGAAATCGTAGGCGACGACGACCTTGCGCCGATGCCCGCGCGCGGCGGCGCCAGCAGCCAAGGATAGGGTTGAGGCGCCCAGATAAGAGCCTGCGTCTACGATAGCATCGTTGTTTCCTCGGTTGGCAGCAACGAAATAGAGCATGCGGCGTTCTTCCGGACCTATCATTCCCTTCGCAGAAAATACAATGTCCGGGACACTTGCCGTGTTCCAGGGTTTCGCGTGCCAGTTGAACCGAGTCGCCATTTGAACGTCTTCCAACTTTCCAGGCCACGCCCCAGCGAGACCTTTGCTGAATCTACAACTCTAGCAGGGTGTGCCGCGCTTAGTCGCCGCTTCGGTGATACATTCGCGCAGAACGCGTTCTTCGAAATGACCTTGCCTTGCGAGGAACGCTCATCAGGATGGTAGCTAACGATGACCGACATAGTTATCTGCACGACGCCTCGCTCTGGCAGCAACTACCTCTGCGAGGTCATGTGGCAGACCTCGGTGCTGGGCCGGCCGCGAGAGTTCTTCAATCCGCGGATCGCCACTCGCCTTTCCGCTGAAAGTGGGGGCTCTGTCGATCCGCTTCAGGTGGGCTGGTACATCGAGAAAATGCGGACGATGCATTCCTCGCCGAACAAGGTATTCGCCGCAAAGATATTGTTCGAGGACTTCGAGGCCTTATGGCCGTTCCGGGCCTTCCGCGATTTCTTCCTGGGCGCCAGGAAGGTGTTCCTCCGCCGGCGCAATGTCATCGACCAGGCCATCTCGTACCATTTCGCGAAATACACCGGTCAGTGGATGAAGGAAAATTTGCCCCGGATGGCCAGGGAGCAGGTTCCACTCGCACTGGGCGAACTCAAGTTGCAGATCGACTGGTTGCATCATCAGAATGCGGAATGGGACAATGTTTTCCAGCTTGGCGAGTTTGCTTTTGAGGAAGTGGTCTACGAGGAACTGCTAGCGGAGCCGGTGAAAGTGGTCGCTGCGGTTGCGGAAAAGCTTGGCTTGGGCCCGCTGCCTGCCGGATTCCAGCCCCGTCCCACAATCGCGGTTCAGCGGGATGAATACAGTGCCGCCTTCTTCAAGCGCTTTCAGGAGGGCTATCGTCTTGGACCGAACGCGCCGCTCCAGTCGAAGTCCTACTACGAGGGCTTCACATTCGCTGAGTAGCAGTAGCAGCTCTGGGGTCAAAGGGCTGTCATGCCGGACCTGATCCGGCATCCATGTCGGCGCTCCACGATGGATTGCGGGTCAAGCCCGCAATGACAGCTTGTCAGGCTTCAAGTACCCGGTCTCCACAGCTGCAGCTTCAATTCGCGCCTTCACCGAACGGGGAATCTGCCGGGCCAAGATGACACGCCCGAGGGGCATCGGCTCGGCCGGTACCGCGTCCGGATAAAGCGCGCGGAACTCGGCGGCGTTGTCGAAGCCGTCACGGTTATCGCCGTCTTCGCCGAACGTCTCGGAAGCAGCCCCTTCGGCAAGCATCAGCTCATGGCCCTCGACCTCCACTTGATAGTAGAGGACCGAATCTTCCGGCCAGTCGGAGCACTGGATGATCGAGGTGCCGTTGACAAGCAGCCCGGCGATGACGATGACGCCTTCCAGCTCGAACGCATGGCGATACGACGTGTACAAGTCGCGCCGCGGCAAACCGTTCCCCAGCGCGCCGGCGCGGATGAGGATAGGCGTGGCGATATGGCGGTTGAACCGGTTCAGCGGCGCCGTCATCTTGCCAAGCCACTTCACCGGCTTTTGCGAGCCGTCCGCCAAGTTGATCATGTCGCCGATTTGGAGCGACTCGATGCTGCGCTCGCCCGTCGGCGTGGCGATCCGCGTGCCGGCCAGAAAGCAGATAGCGTGATTCGCGGCGGTGGCACCAAAGGTTCCTGTCTGACCGCCGGTGTTCGTAAACAGATAGAACTTGTTCCCGGAGGTGTGCATGACCACGCCGGTCACGCCACCGACTGAATACTCACCAACGTACGAAAAATTGCTCCCGAAGCCGGAAATCGTGACTGCGAGAGAGGTAGCAGTTTCCAGCACCTTCGGCGTCCCGTCTGGATCAACGAAATCGTATGTGCCCCCAGACTGGGCTCCTATCGTGTAGGTTACGACGCCCTTGACGCTGTTCTTGGTCAAAGCGTAGCTGTATAGAAAGTCTGTCACTGCCATGGTGCTTCTCCGAAACGCGATTTGAGGACTCGCCATGTGTGAGCGGCACTCGGATGCTCCGCATAAGCAAACGGTAACACGCCACGGCAATTTGTAGCATATTGTACGGCGAGGTCATGCGAATGTCACGCAAACCCGCCAGGAAACAGCATCTAATGCTTACTGATGAGGAGGAACAGATTAACTTTGAAAGGCAACTGTTCGGGCTGCTGCGGCGAGCTCGCGACCGATCTCTGTCAACCTGCGACGGTACTTCGCCCCGACCGCCTGGACTGTGTACGAAGCCGGCAGGAGATCACCTTTGCGAGCTGATCGTCGCCTCGACGCGAAGCGCATCATGTAATTGGCCGCCGCGTCCACATCGGGGTCCGCCCACACGGCGCCGCGGCTGAATGGGTACTGCGCTTCCTCCACCGGCACCAGCCTGAAATCGACCAGGTCGGCGACGGGAGGGCGGCAGAAATCGGTGTTGCCGGAGTAGCCGGTCGTGATCACGTGCAGGCCGAGTTGCAGCGCCTCCGCGATATTCCTGCCGAATCCCTCCGCGCGGTGCAGCGAAACAAAGCAGTCACACGACCGGTACAGGGCCAGCAACTCGTTGCGCGGCAGTGTCTCTTCCATTACGTGGATGCGCTTGTCTTTCGCGGCCCGCTGCTTGATCAGAGTCCACAGGGGATTTTTCAGCCGCGGCCGATGGCACTTGAGGACCAGGCCAACCTCGTGCGGCCCCAGCGCGTCGGCACTCGTTGGAAAGGCACGTGCAAATGCCTCCAGACAAGCGGCCGCGTTCTTCCGGTGAATCGAGGAGTTCAAGTCGAACGCGAAACAGAAAAGGCATGCCTTGCCCGGCAGGCCGAACGAAGGGCGTCCCTTGCGGCTGACCGGTCCGAGATCAACCGCCATCGGCATCAGATGGCAGGGTACTTTTCCGGCGGCGCCCTTGACCGCGCCAAGCGTGTGTTGGCTCGATGCCCAGACCTCGTCGACAAGCCTGAAGATGCCTTGCCATTCCGGCGGCCAGCGCTCGAGCTCCCAGGGCCAATAGCCGATGCTGTATCGCGCGATCATCTGCTCTGACCCGCGCTCAGCGAAAAAGCGTCCGTGCTCGAGGGCGCTCAGGCAAAAGATGTTGTACCTGTACGGCCCGGAGTCGCCCACCCAATGGGCCACACTCCGGTCCGCCTGGCCGGTGTCGGCACCGGGTGCGAAATTGATGATGGTGAATGGGACACCTGCGGCTTCGAGCGCTTTCGCGGCCATTCGCAGGTCTTCGCCGATCCCCAGTTGGCCGAACGCGTAGCCTATGAGATTCACGCCGAAAGGCCGCTCGGAAGGCAAAGATGCCGAGGGCGGCGCGCTGCGGGGCCGGCGCTGCGGATCGGCCGAAGCCAGGAACAAGTCGTCTTCGTTCAGTAAGTCCCACAGGTCGTGTTCCCGCACCCCGTGCTGGTAAAACCATTGCGCGTAGGCGCCAGGCCCGTCCGAAATGGGATGCGCCTTCTGGACATCCGGGCGGTTTTGGTAGACGAGGTATTGCAGCCTTGTCAGCCCGGTCCCGCCTTCGATGGCACCGAGATATTCCTTGAATTCATTGGACTCCGGCAGGGACCGGTACTCCTTGCGACCGGCGTTGATCAGCCACCATGCGAAGCCATCCGGGTCCGCCTCGGCGGCCGAACTCAGGTCGGGGCGCAGCAGGAGAATGAGTTGGATGAGCCAGAGGTCAAGCAGCACGTGAGCCCGCCCTTCCGATTTCAGACCGGGTTTTTTCACGTCTTCGTTATCGCTCGTTCATGATGTGGCGATCATGCCAACATCGGCGCCACCTCACACAGCAATATTCAACAGCTTGTAGCCTGTGAACAGGAGAATCGCGGACAAACCCCGGCGCAAATAGATCTGGGGCAGGTAGGTCGACAACAAGGCCCCCACGATCACACCGGGAATCGATCCGACCAGCAGGTTCCCGAGCAGCGCGAAATTGACGTTTCCGATGATCAGGTGGCCGGCGCCCGCGAACATGGCCAGCGGGATGGCGTGGACGATGTCGGTCGCGATGAGGCGCGAGGCAGTCAGCCTCAAGGGGTAAAGATAGGCGAGGAAAACGACGCCCAGTGCGCCCGCGCCGATGGAAGTCAGCGTGACCAGGATGCCCAGGGCCGCGCCGGCCGCGATGGTGAGCGGTCCTTGCAATGCCTTGAAGCTTTCCACCGATTCGATGCGGAACTTGCGCCCCAGCTCATGCAGTTGTTTCTGGAACAGCATGGCCAGCGCGGTGAGCACCACGGCGCAGGCAATCATCAGTTTGAGGAACCCGGCCGTGCCGGCACCGATCGGCACCATTTGCATCCACAACAGGGTCAGCGCCGATGCCGGCAGGCTCCCGAGCCAAAGGCGCCTGACCACCTGCCAGTCGATCAAGCCATGGCCATGGTGGATGCGCGTGGCAGCGATCTTGGTGATAGCCGCAAACCACAGGTCGGTGCCGATGGCAGACATCGGCGCCACGCCGAACACCAGCAGGAGCAGCGGCGTCATCACGGCGCCGCCGCCCACGCCGGTGAGCCCGACCAAGGTGCCGGTTGCCGCTCCGGCAGTCATCAGCATCGGATCAAACGCGAACATGGTTGCGGCCTCCCGTATGAGCTTGAGCTTCGATTTGCAATCAAGAAAGTGCTTGTCATGGATGAGCGATCAGGTACACTTGAGTCTAAATGTACTTTTACATGGCCAATTGGTTTAATGTTTAATACAAAAAATCGGCTCGATGCCAAGGTAGGCGCGTGAACGGCAATCAGCTCAGTGTCGAGGACCTGAACGCCAAGCGGCGCCATGCCGTTCGCTTGCGGCTGCAAGGCGAAAAGCTCGCCGTGGTGACGGCGACCACCGGGCTGAGCACGCCTACCGTCATCGCCGCGACCAAGGCGTATCGGCAAGGCGGCTGGAATGCGGTGGAAGTGAGCCCTCGCAAAGGCCGCCCGCCCAAGGCCGACGAAGGCATGGGAGCCGGCCCCGTCCAGGGCTTGGTGCAGGCGATGCTGGCCGGTGGACCGGACGCTGCCGGATTGCCCCACACGCTCTGGAGCCGCAAGGCCGTTGGCGATTGGCTGGTGCGACAGCGTGGCGCGAAATGCAGCGCGGGCGCGGTGACCAAGCTGTGCCAGGCGCTGGATCTGGATTTCGATGAAGACCATCTGGCTTCGCCGCAGCCGGCTGCATCAGGCGAGGCGATGCGCTATCACGGCGTCGAACGCTACTTGCCTGCCTGGCCGGGAGTGCCCGCCGACAGCGGAAAAATCGGCCTGCTCTGTGTCAAAGCCGCGCGCGGGCAATTGCTCTGGCTGGCCTTTGCCGGCCCGCTGGAGGCGCGCCACTACCTGGAGCTGCTGTCCCGCCTCGCGCCGCGCCGCGGCGCGCTGGAGCTCGCTATAGCCGGCTGCTCGCGCCTGATGCGAGTGCCCGAGCTGCGCCAGTGGCTGGACGCACACAGTGCGCTGCGCCTCGTCGACCCGGAGCTGGGCGCGCCCAGCGTCATGCGCAGCGCTCTCGGCGTGCCAGCATGGATGCCCCCGGGTCGCAGCCCGGGGCAGGCTCCTCAAGTCCGTCATGACAGAGAGAAGATACCTACAGAAGGCGCCGAAAGGACATCGATGCATCTGACCCATCTGCAACGGCTCGAAGCCGAGAGCATCCACATCATGCGCGAGGTGGTGTCCGAAACCGACAAGCCCGTGATGCTGTATTCGGTGGGCAAGGACAGCGCCGTGATGCTGCACCTGGCAATGAAGGCGTTCTACCCGTCCAAGCCGCCCTTCCCGCTCATGCACGTCGACACCCGCTGGAAGTTCCGCGACATGTACACGTTCCGCGACCGCATGGTCAAGGACCTGGGGCTGGAGCTGATCACGTATGTCAACCCCGAAGGCGTTGCCAAGAACATCAACCCGTTCACGCACGGCTCGGCGATCCACACCGACATCATGAAGACCGAGGGGCTGAAGCAGGCGCTGGACAAGTACGGCTTCGACGCGGCGTTCGGCGGCGCCCGGCGCGACGAGGAAAAGTCGCGCGCCAAGGAGCGGATCTTCTCGTTCCGATCGGACCAGCACCGCTGGGACCCGAAGAACCAGCGGCCGGAATTGTGGAAGCTCTATAACACGCGCAAGCACAAGGGCGAATCGCTGCGCGTGTTTCCGCTGTCGAACTGGACCGAGCTGGACATCTGGCAGTACATCTACCTGCAGAACATCCCGATCGTGCCGCTGTACTACGCGGCCGAGCGGCCGGTGGTCGAGCGCAACGGCACGCTGATCATGGTGGACGACGAGCGCATGCCGCTTGGCCACGGCGAGGTGCCGATGATGCGCAAGGTGCGCTTCCGCACGCTGGGCTGCTACCCGCTCACGGGCGCGATCGAATCGGATGCTGACACGCTGCCGGCGATCATCCAGGAGATGCTGCTGACCAAGACCTCGGAGCGGCAGGGACGCGTGATCGATCACGACTCGGCGGCCTCGATGGAAAAGAAGAAGCAGGAGGGCTATTTCTGATGGCACACGTCAGCGACCTCATCGCCACCGACATCGGCGGTTACCTCAAGGCCCACGAACAAAAAAGCCTGCTGCGCTTCATCACCTGCGGCAGCGTGGATGACGGCAAGAGCACGCTGATCGGGCGGCTGCTTTACGACTCCAAGATGCTGTTCGAGGACCACATCGCCGCGATGGAAGCCGACTCGCGCAAGTGGGGCACCCAGGGCGACAACATCGACTTCGCGCTGCTGGTGGACGGGCTGGCGGCCGAGCGCGAACAGGGCATCACGATCGACGTGGCGTACCGCTTCTTCTCGACCGAGCGGCGCAAGTTCATCGTGGCCGACACGCCCGGCCACGAGCAGTACACGCGCAACATGGTGACGGGCGCTTCCACGGCCGACGCCGCTGTGCTGATGGTCGATGCACG
>Ga0134124_10004941_pt1 | contig 10711 bp, 10 predicted proteins | sample KB304_FD_96880 | JGI IMG/M metagenome (GOLD analysis project Ga0134124, IMG submission 96880) | Terrestrial soil microbial communities without Nitrogen fertilizer from Kellogg Biological Station, Michigan, USA - KB3-0-4 | ecosystem: Environmental > Terrestrial > Soil > Unclassified ... | reverse complement strand
GATGATCTGGGTCAGCAGCTCATCCAGCTCCAGGCGCGGCGCATCGGGGAACACGAGCCGACCCGAATCGTCGGAGCGCTCGTGCGCTTCAGCTTCACCCGACATCGCCACCGACCTTATCCGCCGTCGCCGTGGGGGAACGTCCGCTCATTCGGCAATCATGTCGACGAGACGTCGCCGGCGGTTGGGAGTGATCGCAGATGCTCGTCCGACGCGCAACAGGATATGGGGATACATGGTCAATGCCAGCTCCTGGCGAAGCAGGGCATTTGTCCGGGCCACCTCGATCACCTGGGTGAACGGGCTGGCTACATATCCCCGCCGGGTGAGCTCGAGGAGCACCCGCTCGAGCGCCTCGCCGCTGCGCAACCAGGCCACCGGATCGTCGGCCGCGGACCCTAGGAGTAGCAGGCATTGACGCATCGACGACTGCGTCTCGGTCGGCAACCAGCCCATTCCGCGCGTGTCGAAGTCTCGGATCGGTACCTCGTCGCCTGAGCCGGCATCGGTATGCGGGACGGCCGCCGCGGGTACGCCGTCGCGGCGCCGGGCGTCGTCGGTCGTCCAGGCGCGCAGCTCGGCCCGGTACGCCGGATCGGCGTTTTCGATCTCGTCGGCCAGTTGCGACAGCCGCGCGGTCGATTGCCGATGTTCGGTGCGTTCGACCGGGAACAGCACCGCGCCCTCCGCGTCGGCTGCCGCAACCAAGGCGGCGACATCTGCCGGCGGCACTGGCTCATCGGAGAAGCGGCGGCGGTTCGTGTGCCGTCGATCGGCCTCCGCGTCCAAAGCCCCGATAGGTATCCAATCGCGCCGCGCCTCGCGGACCCGCACGCGTGCGACGAGGTCAGGTTGCATCGGGTCAGGCAGCCGCTCCACCGGCGGGTCGTAGCCGGCGGCGGCGATCGAAGCCCGAGCGTTGAACAGCGCGCACCCGCAACTAATCGTCATCTGCCGGCCCCGAGGATCCAGCACGCGTAGTTGCCGGGCCGGATCGGCGTGGATCTCCAGGGCATCGGCTGACAGAACGAACCGCCACGGCTGGGTGTTGTGAATCGAGGGGGCGAGCGTGGCGCGCACCGCCGCTCGGCGCAGCGTCTGTCCACGCTCCTGGTGAATCAGCGACGTCATCGGTCCTCCGGTGCTCCCAGTGACTCCAGCGTGAGACCGATACCGGCCGCCCAGCAGAGTCAAAGGTCCCGAGTAATTCAGGCGTCTGGACCGATGTAGAACGCCCCGATAACGAGCATGATGGACGACGGTGCGTCCCCTGGGGGAGATGTCTCATGATCTCGACGACCTGTCAACACATCGATTCCGAGCCGAATTACGAGTGTGAATGCTCACGGGTGGTGGTCTGGGCGGACAGCACGCCGCTAGCTAGCGCTGATATCGCTGCTGACCGCGCGTCCGTAACGCTGCAATTTGCCGTGACACCTGGCCATCTGCCCCGTGATGCGCGGCTCGACTTGCTCGAGGCAGTCTTCGGACTGCTGGGTGACCAGCCAAGTCGGACTGTGCGGGCCACGATCCCTCTCGGAGACTGTGACTTGCTGGCCGGTCTGACTCGCCATCTGACCGACGTGCGAACTCGGGCGGCTGGGGCGACCTGCCTGATCGACGCGCGCACGTGAGGGTTCGGCCGGTGATGACACCGCGATGAGCGGGTTCTCAGTCGTTGTCTGCGGTGGTGGTGTCGCTGGTATGGAGGCGGTGCTGCGGCTTCGTCGGCTGGCGGGCGATCAGCTTGACATCACTTTGGTGAGCGCCTCGGACACGCTTGTGTATCGGCCTCTCACCGTCCTCGAGCCGTTTGGCGCCGCACTCGGTCTGCGCTACCCGGTGGCTCGGATCGTGTCCGACACCGGGGTTCGCTGGATTCGGGAGAGCTTCGACTGGGTCGACCGGGCTGAACGTATCGCCCACGCCGGTAGCGAAATGATCCGCTACGACGCGTTGCTGCTGGCGATCGGCGGACGTCAGCTGATGCCGCCGGACGGTGTGTTCGTGTTCAGCGATCGCACCGCACCCGCGTATCGGGAGGTGCTCGAACAAACCTGGTCCGGCGAGATCAGCCGCATCGCGTTCGTCCCTCCGGCCGAGCCGAGTTGGCCGTTGCCGATCTACGAACTGGCGCTGCTCACCGCTGCGCAGGCCACCAAAATCGACGGCCCACGGCCCGAGATCATCGTGGGCGAGCCGGGACCGCGGCCGCTGGCCGCCTTCGGCCGCGAGGCCAGCGACGCCATCACCGAACTGCTGGCGAACGCGAAGATCACCGTGCACACCCGGTCTGAGATCCGGGATCAGGATGGACCGCTGTTGCGTACGCCGGCTGGTGACCTGCGTCCGGATCTGATCGTGACCGTGCCGCGGATCACGGGGCCGAATGTTCGCGGTATTCCCGGTGATGCCCTGGACCGATTCCTACGCGTCGACGAGCACTGCCGGGTGACGGGAGCGGGCGGCCGGATCTACGCCGCCGGCGACGCGACCCACCTGCCGGTCAAACACGGCGGCGTGGGCGCGCAACAGGCGGATACCGCCGCCGCGTCGATCGTTCACCTCGCCGGCCTCGGACCGGAGCCGCAACCGCTGCATCCGGTCATCCGGAGCGTGCTGCTGACCGGCGGGCCGCCGCTGTATCTGACCGCGCATCTGATCGCCGGGGAGGGGGTGCGAGCCCAGGTGGCTCGCACCCCGCCGTGGCCGGTCGACGACAAGATCGTTGCCGAGGAGCTCAGCCCTTACCTGGCCGAACTCAACGCAACCATGGGTGGCGACGAATAACCGGCTGCGCCGCCCACATCCGGCCCAGACCCCACGTCTGCGCGGCACCAGTGAGGGCGAGCACCACGAGGACTACGGCGTAGATGTAGTGGTAGTCAGCGAACGGGTTCGTCGACCCGCTCGCCACCCCGGCGCTGGTGTGCTGGGCGAGGGGAAACTCGGCCAACCACATCAAGCCCAGCAGCAGGACACCGGCCGCGGTGCCGGCGTAGATCAGCACGCCGAGAATCAGCGTGAGGCCGACGCCGAGCAGGCCGAGCATGAACAGCCAATCCGCCCACCACGTGCCGGCGATCGAATGGAACCATGACTGCAACGGCCCCACGTCCACCGACTTGAGAAAACCTTTCGTCGGTGATCCGCCGTGGATCCACGCCTTCGACGACGGGGTCGAGTAGTGCAGACCGAACGCCTTGTCCAGGAACGCCCACAAGAACACGAACCCCATCGACACGCGCAGCACGGCCAGGGATATCGCCGTCGCGGAGTTGGTCCTCGCCGCGCCGGTCTGCGCTGAGTGGCTCGCTGCCCTGGTCACCGTTGATTGCGTTGTCATCTGTCTCCTTTCGAATTGGTGTGCTAGCCGGCGGTTCGGTCGTCCAACACGTCGGCGACGTGCCGGCGCCGGGACGCGGGTGTGACCGGAGCCCGACCGACCCTGATCACCATGTGCGGCTGCATGCTCAGGCGAAGATCGCTCCGCAGCTGCGCCCGAATCATCGCGACCTCGACCGGTTGCGAGAACAGGCTCGCGACATAGACGGCGCGGGTGGCCTCGAGCCACACCCGTTCCAGCGCCGCGCCGGCCCGCAGCCACGCCTCGGGCCGGTCGCTGGTGGTGCCGAGGATCAGCAGGCATTGGTCCCGCCCCGATCGGGTCTCCGCAGGCAGCCCACCCTTGCCCTGACTGTCGAAGTCGCGGATCGGGATGTCGTCCCCAGCAGTCCCGTCGACGTGGGGCACCACCAGGGCCCGGACGCCATCGCGCCGATCGGGGTCGGTCGTCGTCCAGGCCCGCAACTCGGCCCGATACGCCGCATCCGAGATCTCGAGCGAATCTGCTCGCTGCACGAGACGAGCGAGAGCCATCCGGTCGTCCTCCAGATCGACGGGATCCAGGATCGCGCCCTCGCGCTCGGCGGCGGACACCAACGTGTTGACCACCTCCGGCGGTACCTCGCCCGACGCGAACCGACGACGGTTGGTCTGACGCAGTCCAATCACCGGGTCCAAGGCCGCAAGCTCCCGATCTATCGCCTCGTCGCCGACATCGATCGAAGCGAGGAGGGTCGGCTGCGCCGGGTCGGGCAAGCGACGCACCGCCGGGCTCGCGCCGGAGGCCGCCAACGAGACCCGGGCGTTGAAAACGGCGCACCCGACGCTCAGGTGCAGTTGCCGACCAGTCGGATCGAGGACGAGAAGCTGGCGACTGCGGTCGGCGTACACATCAAGCACCCCAGGGCGCAGCACGAACCGCCACGGCTGGGTGTTGTGGATCGACGGCGCCAGGGTGGCGCGCACTACCGCGCGGCGGAACGTCTCGTGGATCGCATGTGTCGTGGTCGTCATGCGTTAAGCCCACGTCTGCGCGGACGGCGGTACAAGTTGCTTAGGTCCTGTCCGCCGGCAGTCGGGCGGCGGCGACAAGGACCTAGGTCCTGATGATCGCGACACCTGCTGCTCGATGATTGGGCGGTACGTGACGTCGCGTTGTCGATCGACATTGGCGCCAAAGGACGCGTTTATGCCGAAGCCGAGCCGCCCGGCGGTCGAGCCGCCGGTTCCGCGAGCCGCGCGCGCACTGCGCGCGGAATGGGCCCGACTGGCCGAGCCGCTCGGCCGAGGCCAGCCCGGGTTTGACCCATCGACCGTGGCGGACCTGCCCGAGCCCGCACGGCGCTGGCTTGTCCACGCGATTACGCCGGGCACGCCGTTGTGGCGTTCGGTGACCTTGACAATGCGAGGCAAGATACGCATCGGCGCGTGGCGGTCGTTCACCGCGACGCAGGTCATCGCACCCTCGGAAGGGTATGTCTGGGCGGCGACGGCTCGCATTTTCGCGCTCCCGGTTACGGGCTTTGATCGACTAACTGGGGACACAGGCGAGATGAGGTGGCGTCTGCTCAACCTGATTCCGGTGGTTACTGCTGGCGGCGACGACATCACCCGATGCGCGGCTGGGCGGGTGGCCACCGAGACCGTATTTGTGCCCACGATGTTCCGGCGCGCGACGTGGACGGCAGCTGAGGAACCCGACACGGCCGTTGGAACCTGGCGGATCGGCACGGATGCTGAGACCGTGCGCTACCGGCTCGGCCCCCAGGGCGAGATGGCCGAGGTGTGGCTGGACCGTTGGGGCAACCCGGACGGAGCGGCCTACGGTCGGTACCCGTTCGGAGCGTCAATCGAGGCCGAGCAGATCGTCCAAGGCGTCGCGATACCGTCCGAGTTCCGAGCCGGATGGTGGTGGGGGACGGAGCGCCAGGATGCCGGCGAGTTCTTCCGAGCCCAGGTGACGGATGCTCACTTCCACTAGTGCCATGCCGTCGCCGACGTCGATTCCGCGTTTGGCGGCGGGCAGTCCGCCTTATGCAACGCTCAGCTGCGCTTGATCCAGGCTTGAGCCTGTCGTGAGGCTGTCCTGACCAACCGCCGACCAGGCTCGGCCGAGATGGACGGACAGCAGGGATGAGAGCGCTGCACTTGCGCTACCCCAGACGTCGATGGGTCGTGGTGAGCGCGATCGTCGTGCTGCTCGCCGCTGGGGGTGCCGTGTGGTGGGCGCGCAGCGCCGGCAGCTCGAGTGCCAACGATCCGACCTATCGTCTCGTGGCCGCATCGACGGGAACGATCCGCCAAAGCATCAGCTCGACGGGAACTATCGCGCCGGCGCAGCAAGACGCGGTCAACTTCACCGTTTCGGGCAAGGTGACGCGGGTCGCGGTTACCGCCGGACAGCGAGTGAGCGCGGGAACAGTACTCGCGACGATAGACACCGCCACGCTCACCGCGAACCTTGCCCAGGCCCAGGCCACCCTGGCCACCGCGCAGGCCAAGGTGGCCGCCGACAACGCAGATAGTTCGACCACTTCCACACAACTGGCGGCCGACACGGCGGCGGCGACATCGGCGCAGGGCCAGGTCACCTCCGCCCAGCAGGCGATGTCCGCGGCGACGCTGACGTCGCCAATCGCCGGAGTAGTCGCCGAAGTGAATCTCACGGTTGGCCAGCAGGTCGGTGGCTCGTCCAGCGGCTCAGGTAGCGGTACCGGCAGCGCAGGTAGCGGTACCGGCGGCTCAGGTAGCGGTACCGGCGGCTCAGGCAGCGGGGCCGGGGGCTCCGGGTCCGGCGGGTCGAACTCCTCCAGCTCGTCGTCAACCGATCAGTTCCTCGTCATTGGCACCACGTCCTGGGTCGTCAACGCGACAGTCGACTCCACGGGGGTCGGGCTTATCGGTAACGGCGACCAGGCGCAGATCGTCCCGGGCAGCTCGCCGAGCGTGGTGTACGGAACGATCTCGTCGGTCGGTGTCATGGCCACCACCTCGTCAGGCGTTGCGACATTCCCGGTCGTCATCTCGGTCACCGGCAATCCGCCCGGGTTGCACGCCGGCGACACGGCGACGGTGTCGTTGATCTACAAGCAGCTGACCGACGTGCTCACCGTTCCGACCGCGGCGGTGCACACCGTCAACGGGCAGCGGGTCGTCTACCTGGTCTCCGGCGGCAAGCAGGTCAGCCGCCCGGTCCAGGTTGGTTTGTCCTCCGGCGGGAGTACCCAGATCACATCCGGACTGAACGAAGGCGATCAGGTCGAGGTTGCGATCCCATCGACATCGAACGGCGGTGCCGGGTCTAGCGCGAGCCGGAGCGCCCGTCCGAGCGGTGGAACCCGCCAATTCCCTGGCGGCGGCAACTTCGGCGGCGGCGGAGGAGGCGGCGGAGGCGGCTTCGGCGGCGGGGCACCCGGCACCGGCGGGGGCTGACCAGCATGCCGCCCGACGTAGAAGGTCCGTACGAAACCACAGCGGAATCCGGGGTCCCCGCGGAATCGCGCAGCGATTCTGGGGGGTGGTCCGGGCTCCCTGCGGAATCGGGCAGCGATTTTGTGGAATGGTTTCCATCCGGGGCCACCACGGAATCACTGGCTGACTCCGTGGCGTGGTCGGGTGAGCTCCAGACCGACGCAACCGAGCCAATTCCCCCGGTCAGCGTCGACCCCGTCATCCAGCTGGAGGGTGTGGGGAAGACCTATCGCACCGGTTCGGTATTCGTCGAAGCACTTCGGGACGTGACGCTCTCCATTGCATCGGGCGAATACGTCGCAATCATGGGGCCGTCCGGCTCCGGCAAGTCGACACTCATGCATATTCTCGGCTGTCTTGACGTGCCGACGACGGGTCGTTACCTGCTCGCCGGAGATGACGTTAGCCGGCTTTCCGAGTTCGAGCTCGCTGAGATCCGCAATCGGAGGGTCGGTTTCGTCTTCCAGCAGTTCAATCTGCTCGCCGGGATGTCGGCGTGGCGCAACGTCGAGCTGCCATTGTCTTACGCCGGAGTGCGGCGCGCCGAGCGGCGAACTCGCGCGGTCGATCAGCTGGGACGCGTGGGCCTGGACGACCGGATTGACCATCGCCCCGGTGAGCTGTCTGGAGGCCAGCAGCAGCGGGTTGCCGTCGCCCGGGCCTTGGTGACCGATCCCGCTCTCATACTGGCGGACGAACCGACGGGCAACCTCGATTCCGCTTCAACGGAGGACATCCTCAACCTGCTCGACGCACTTCACGGTCAGGGCCGCACCGTTGTACTGATCACGCATGAGCATGACGTTGCCGCGCGGGCGCAACGCGTCATTCAGCTCCGGGACGGGCTGATCAGCTCGGACAGCGGTGGTCTGTGATGGGTTGGCTCGAGATCCTGCGAACCGGTTGGGATGCGGTGCGAACGCACCGTCTTCGGTCCGCCCTCACCATGCTGGGCATTCTGATCGGCATTGCTGGCGTGGTCATGACGGTCGGCCTCGGCGAGGGCGCGCAGCAGAAGGTGAGCTCGCAGATCAGCGCGCTCGGCAGCAATCTGCTGATCGTGTCGCCGGGCAGTGCCACGAGCACGGCGGGTGTGCGTGGTGGCTTCGGCTCGGCGTCGACCTTAACGATCGCCGACGCGGCCGCACTGAGCTCGCCTGTGGCGACGCCTGATATTGCTGGTGTCGCGCCGGTAAAGAACACCTCGGAGAGCCTGGTCTACGGATCGACGAACTGGACGACGTCGGTCGTGGGCACGACCCCTGATTGGCTCGCGGTGCGAGCGCGAACCGTTACGGAAGGCCGCTTCTTGTCGACGGCCGATCAAGCCGAATCGGCGGCGGTTACCGTGCTCGGCCCGACGACCGCTCAGGAATTGTTCGGCCTAACCGATCCAGTTGGACAGTCGGTCACGATCAATGGCATTCCCTTCTCCGTCATCGGGATACTGAACTCGGCCGGTTCTGACTCGACAAGCAACCTCGACGACCAGGCCCTGGTCCCGATATCGACCGCTGCCTCACGCCTCATCGGTGGGAGCACCCGCAATTCGGTGTCGTCGATCTACCTCGCTGCCCGATCGAGCTCCGTGCTGTCGGCCGCGTACCAGGAGGCCGACAGCCAGCTGTTGAGCCTCCACCACGCGGCATTGCCCACGGCGGCCGACTTCACGATCACCAGTCAGCAGTCGCTCATCACCACAGCCACCTCAGTGAGCAAGACGCTGACGATCTTGCTCGCCAGTGTGGCCGGGTTGTCCTTGCTCGTCGGCGGAATCGGCGTCATGAACATCATGCTGGTATCCGTCACCGAGCGAACCCGAGAGATCGGGCTACGAAAGGCGCTAGGTGCACCGCCGGCGGTGATCCGGCGGCAGTTCCTCGTCGAAGCATCAGTACTGGGATTCGCAGGCGGAATCCTCGGTGCGGTCGTCGGCATCGTCGGCGCGATCGTGTTGCCGCATGTGATCAACAATCCGATCGCCATATCGCCGACGGCGATTGCGCTCGCGATCGTCGTGGCCGTCGCGATCGGCGTGATCTTCGGCGTCTACCCGGCCAGCCGGGCCGCCCGGCTGGCTCCCATCGACGCGCTTCGCAGTGAATGACATCGATCAAAGGAAGCTCATGACGACTCGAATTCCCATCGGCGCCATCCGGCTCTTGGCTGGAGCGACAGCCGCTCTGGCCGTTGCCGGGACGTTGGTGGCCTGCAGTAAGACGACCGGATCTGGCGCAGCGGCGGCGAACACGCCAGCACCGGCCAGCAGCGGGTCGAGCTCCCCGTCGCCCTCGGGATCGCGCGCTGCGCGCGGTCTTCGGCCCGCAGCCCAGGGCACGATCGCCGCTTTGGCGGCGGCCAGCATGGAAGTGCAGAGCCCCCAGTCCGGTCAGGTCACCGTGACCTTCGGGCCGAAAACGGCCTTCACCGCGACCTCGGCGACGACGAAGTTCGCCGTGGTCGTAGGAACATGCGTCGCGGCCATGGCTGCGCGCAGCCCATCGTCCGGATCAGCGGTACCGAGCAGCCCGGCCCCGTCAGCGAGCCCGCCACCCCGGGTCACGAGCTTCACCGCCGCGACCGTCACGATCACCCAGCCGGTCAACGGCTCGTGTAACGCCGGCTTCGGCGGACCGAATGGTTCCGGAGCACCCGGCCCGGGCGGCCCGCCATCCGGAGCCTTCCCGAGCGGGACGCCGTCGGGCGGATTCGGCCGCGGCGGCTTCGGCGATTTCGCGCGGGCGACCGGCAAGGTGTCCGCGATTGCCGCTTCGACGATGACCGTAGTCGGGAACACTCGAACCGGTTCGATCACCTACACCGTGACCGTCGACCCCAGCACTATGTACACGACGACGGGGCGTGGGACAGCAACATCGCTTGCGGTCGGCAAGTGCGTCATCGCGTTCGGCTCGACCAATTCGGCCGGAGCCGTCGCCGCCACCCGCATCGCCGTCAGCCCGGCATCGTCTTCGGGCTGCACGACAGCCGGCTTCGGCCGCGGGCGATTCGGCGGCGCATCCAGCAGTACGGGTGGGTGAGGCTGTGACCGGACGTCGCGGTCGCCGCAAGCGGATCATCATCGTCGGCGTTGCGGCGGTTGCCGCCGTTGCCATCGGTGGTGGCGTCGCCATGGCAATGACAAGCTCGTCCGGACCGTCGTATCGGCTGGCTAGCGTTACCCGCGGGTCGGTTACCCAGACCGTGACCTCGGTCGGCACCGTCTCCTCCGTGAACCGCGCCACCGTCAGTTTCGCGGAATCGGGGAAAGTGGCCTCGGTTCTCGCCCAGCTCGGCCAGCACGTCGCTGCCGGACAGACGCTGGCGCAGCTCGACATGACCTCGCTGAACCAACAACTCCAAGCCGCGCAAGCCGACGTCGCCAAAGCGCAGCAGACGCTAGCGGCGGATACCGCCGCGCAGCTGGCCGGCACGACCAGCTCGTCCTCGGCAGCATCAACGTCGTCGACATCATCCAGCAGCGCGGGTTCGACATCGCATGTCACGCAGAGCGCAGCAACAACGGCGCTGACAGTGACGCCTGCGGTCCTGCTGAGCGCGACGACGTCGGCCTCGTCGGGATCGACAGCCCCGCACACTGTCTCGACGGTGGGCCCTCCTGCAGGAACTGGATCGGGTGCGCGTGCTCCCGCACCCGCAAGTGGCGGATCAGGTGCGGGAGCGGGTTCCGGGTCGAATTCGGCGGTCGCCGCCGCGCAGGCCAAGGTCGCCCAAGCCCAAGCCGTCGTGCTCAACCAACAGCAGGCCATTGATTCGCAGCTGGCGACGGCGTCCGCCGACATGCGCGCCGAGACCAAGGCCTGTGCAGCCGTCAGCGTCTCATCGACCACGTCCGGCCAATCCGCAACGCCGACCGCCAAGTCAGGGTCGACGG
>Ga0134124_10004940_pt1 | contig 10711 bp, 10 predicted proteins | sample KB304_FD_96880 | JGI IMG/M metagenome (GOLD analysis project Ga0134124, IMG submission 96880) | Terrestrial soil microbial communities without Nitrogen fertilizer from Kellogg Biological Station, Michigan, USA - KB3-0-4 | ecosystem: Environmental > Terrestrial > Soil > Unclassified ... | reverse complement strand
GGCTCGACGGGATAGGTGTTGAAGCGCAGCGCGAAGCGCTGGTTGAGGCCCTGGACCTCCTGCAGGAACACCACGTCGGGGTCGAGCGCCGCCAGCCCGTCGCGCAGGTCGTGGATCACCATGCGCCGGTTGAAGTGCGACAGGCCCTTGTGGATGTTGAGCGTGACGACGCGCAGCATGATCAGATCATATCGAAAGCAATCATCTTGCCGCCGCGGCGCGCCGCTCGATCTCCGCCACCATCGCGCCGAACTGCTCCTCGACCATCGTGCGCACCGCCAGCGTGCCGATGACCGGCGGCAGTCCGAAGGCGGGCTCGAGCTCGCCGGTGTACTTGAGCTGGATGCCGCCGCCGGCGTTGCGCAGCTCGTAGCGGCCGCGCATGCGCTTCAGATTGCCCTCGATCGCGCGCGACGTGATCGAATCGGTCGGCGACTCGAGCACCTCCAGCCGGACCTCGATCGGATACGAAAACACGAGGAACCGCGCCTCGCCCTTCTGCTCGACCACCACGCGGTTGGCGCTGCGTTCCTGCACCGCGCTGCGCGCCAGGCCGGGGATGAAGCGGGCGAGGTTGTCGTAGTCCGTCAGGACCTGCCAGACCGTGGCGATCGGCGCGACCACGGTGGCCACGGCGCGCACGTCGAAGCTCGCGCCGTTGCGATCGACGTCGACCCAGAGATCGTCGGCCGCGGATGCGACAGCAGCCTGCAAGGTGAAAAGCGCCGCCAGCAGGTTAGGAAGCGCTTTCACCCAGCATGCGAATCGCGTCGCGGTTGGACCAGCTGAAGCACTTGGCCGCCGCCTCCTGCCAGGGCAGCCAGCAATACGCGGTGTGCTCTTCGGGCGCGATGGCCACCGGCAGCCGGCCGGGTAGCGCGAGCCCGAAAACGTGCTCGGTATTGTGAGTCACCCCGGGAGCGAAGCGATGGCGCCATTGCAGATAGATCTCGAAGGTATTGGCAAGGTTCCAGCGCGTGAGCCGGCCCGCGCCGGCGTCGATGCCGGTTTCCTCCCGGACCTCGCGCGCCGCAGCGGCTTCGAGCGGCTCGTCGCGCCAGTCGAGGGATCCGGTCACCGACTGCCAGTAGCCCGGGCGCCGGGCGCGCTCGAGGAGGAGCACTTCCAGCTCCGCCGTATGGATCACGACCAGGACGGAGAGCGGCAGCTTGTGGCTCATGCTTCGTCGTAAAGGCTCGCGAGCGCGAGCGCGCGCTCCGGATCGACGAAGACCGCGAAGAACGGCTTGCCGCGGCCGGCCCAGAACTCTGCGGCGCAGACCATCACTTCGATGAGCACGCCGAGATCCTCGGGCGGCAGAAGCTGGAAACCCTCCAGGACCAGGACGTTTCCCTCGCCCTCGCGCCATGAGAGATCGGTGAGGCAGTCCTCGAGCGCGTCCCAGTTTTCCCCGAACCAGGCCGGAAACCCGAGCACCGCGCCGATCCGGCGCAGGAGCGCGGCCTTGTCGGTGACGCCGTGCAACACGATGCGCGCAAGGCTCGGCCCGCTCGCGCGCAGCGCGTCCTCGATCGCATCGGCCCGGCTGGCGCGATAGACGCCCGACTTGCCGGCATCGCGCAGCCGCAGGAGGAGCTTCGCCATCAGTCCCTTATCCGCCTGAAGGAGCGGTAGTGATCGGAGCTGTAGTAGTACTCGCCGCCGCTACCGGCAACGATACGCCGTGCGCCGCGGTCGCGCACCCCGGGGGTTCTCACCGTGAACTCACGGTAATAGCTTCTGGCCTGAATCGGCAGCAGCTTCTCCCGGTTGGAGAATACCCGGCCGTCCTGCGGGTACGGAAACGGCCCGCCTGCCTTGATGAGGGCGAGGGTCGCGCGCGCTTCGGACGGAAGCTCCTCGACCCTCACCTCGGCGCCGCGCGCTCCCGTGAACCATAAGAGCGCAAGAGCGGCGAGCGCGAGCCTCAAGCCTTAGGTGCCTCGCGCAACCTGAGACCGAGTTCGCGCAGCTGCTTCTCCGTGACCGGGGTGGGCGCGCCGGTGAGCAGGTCCTGACCGCGCTGTGTCTTCGGGAACGCGATAACGTCGCGGATCGCCGGCGTCCCGGCCATGAGCGCGACCATGCGGTCAAAGCCAAAGGCGATACCGCCGTGCGGCGGCGCGCCGTATTGCAGCGCGTCGAGCAGGAAGCCAAACTTGGTGCGCTGGTCCTCGGGCGAGATCTTCAGCGCACGGAACACCGTCTGCTGGACCTCGGGTCGATGGATGCGCACGGAGCCGCCGCCGAGCTCCCACCCGTTCAGCACCATGTCGTAGGCCTTGGCGTAGGCCTTCGCCGGTGCGGTCTCGATGTATTGCTCGTGGCCGTCCTTCGGGCTGGTGAAGGGATGGTGGCGCGCCTTCCACTGCTTGGTGTCGGGATCCAGCTCGAACATCGGGAAGTCGATCACCCACAGCGGCCGCCAACCCGGCTCGGCAAGGCCGCGGTCGTGACCGACTTTGTCGCGCAGCGCGCCCATATAGGCGTCTACGGCGTTTGCCTCGCCCGCACCAAACAAGATGACGTCACCATCGGCGGCGTGGCTGCGCTCCAGGATTGTCGAAAGGGCCTTGGCATGCAGATTCTTTACGATCGGGGACTGAAGGCCCTCCGCCCCCTTGCCGCGATCGTTGACCTTGATCCAGGCAAGGCCCTTGGCGCCCAGGCCTTTCGCGTACTCGCCGTACGCGTCCAGCTCGCCGCGCGTGAGCGCGCCGCCCCCCGGTACGCGCAACGCGCAGACGCGGCCGCCTTCGGTGTTCGCCGGGCCGGAGAACACTTTGAACTCGACGTCCTTTACGGCGTCGGTGATCTCCGTGAGCTTGAGCGGGATGCGGAGGTCGGGCTTGTCTGTGCCGTAGTCGCGCATCGCCTCGTCGTAGGTGAGCACCGGCAATGGCGCGGGCAACTCGACGCCGATCGCCTCGCGGAACACGAACCGCACCAGCGATTCCATGAGGTTGCGAATCTCCTCCTCCGGGAGGAACGAAGTCTCGATGTCGATCTGCGTGAACTCGGGCTGGCGATCGGCGCGCAGATCCTCATCGCGGAAGCACTTCACGATCTGGTAGTAGCGGTCGAAGCCGGCGACCATCAGCATCTGCTTGAAGAGCTGCGGTGACTGCGGCAGGGCGTAGAAATGCCCTTCGTGCAGCCGCGAAGGTACGAGGAACTCGCGCGCGCCCTCGGGCGTCGACTTGTAGAGGACCGGAGTCTCGATGTCCACAAAGCCGTGCTCGTCGAGGAAGCGGCGCGCCGCCATCGCCGTGCGGTGGCGCAGGCGCAGGTTCTTCTGCATCGGGGCGCGGCGCAGGTCGAGCACCCGATTCTCGAGGCGGACGGCTTCCGAGAGGTTGTCTTCGTCGATCTGGAACGGCGGCGGCGCCGATGCGTTCAGGATCTCGACTTCGTGCGCCAGCACCTCCACCTCGCCCGTCGGCAGCTCGGGATTCACCGTGCCCGCGGGCCGGCGCCGCACCTTTCCGGTGACTCTCAGAACGTACTCGTTGCGCACCCGCTCCGCCGTGCGGAAGGCTTTCTCCCGGTCGGGATCGAACACGACCTGGGCGAGACCCTCGCGGTCTCGCAGGTCGACGAAGATCACGCCGCCGTGGTCGCGCCTGCGGTGCGCCCACCCGCACAGCGTTACCGTGCGATCGACCAGCGCGGCGCTCAGCTCACCGCAGTAATGAGTTCTCATTGGGTTCTTTTTCGAGCGGCTGCGCCGCGCCCCTCTCCTGCGGCGGCACCACGCCCATCGAGATGATGTACTTCAGCGCCTGGTCGACCGACATGTCGAGCTCGATCACGTCCCTGCGCTGGACGATGACGAAATAGCCGCCGGTCGGGTTCGGCGTGGTGGGCACGTAGACCGCCAGGCAATCCGGCGGCAGGTGCCGCGCCACGCCGGGGCCCGGCGTGCCGGTGAGGAACGCGATGGTCCACATGTTCTCGCGCGGCCACTGCACCAGGAGCGCCTTGCGGAACGCCTGGCCGCTCGACGAGAACAGGGTGTCGGAGATCTGCTTCACGCTCGAGTAGATCGAGTTCACCACCGGGATGCGGTGCAGGATGTCGTGCCAGATCTCGACCAGCTGGGCGCCGAAAAAGTTGGTCGCGAAAAGTCCCGTGAGCAGCACGATCACGATCGTGAGAATCGCGCCGAGGCCCGGGATGTGGACGCCGAGCCAGTTCTCCGTCTGCCAGGCTTCGGGCAGCAGGCGCAGCGACTGGTCGAGCACGTCGACGACCAGCTTCAGGACCCAGATGGTGATGACCAGCGGGATCCAGATCAGCAGCCCGGTAATGAGGTACTTCTTCAAGGGGATGGAATAAAAAGGCCCGGTTCGAGCCGGGCCGTGGAGTCACGCGCCGGCGCTCAGGCGGAGGCCTCGGACTTGGATTCGGTCTTCTGGTCCGGCTTCGGGTCGCTCTTCGGCTCCGGCTTGTCGTCGGATTTTTTCTCCTCGGACTTTTTCTCGGCCGGCTTGGAGCTCTTGTTCTTGAAATCGGTGGCGTACCAGCCGCTGCCTTTCAGCTGAAAGCCCGCGGCGCTGAGAAGCTTCTGGAACGTCGGCTTGCGGCACACCGGGCACTCGGTGAGCGGCGGCTCTGTCACGCGCTGCAAAAACTCTTCCTGGTGCCCGCACGCCTGGCAGCGATATTCGTAGATCGGCATACGGCGATTATATCGCGCTGATTTCAGAAAGGAATATCGTCTTCCAGGTCGTCGAACTTGCCGGCAGGCTTCTTCGCCGGCGCGGCGCGGGGCTCGGCGGCGCGGGGCTCGGGCGGCGCTTCGCGCGGCTCGCCCGCGCCGGCGCGCGAGCCGAGCATTTTCATCTCGGTCGCCATGATCTCGGTGGTGTAGCGGTCCTGGCCGTCCTTGTCCTGCCACTTGCGCGTGCGCAGGCGCCCCTCGACGTACACCTGCGAGCCCTTCTTCAGGTATTCGCCCGCGACCTCCGCCAGCTTGCCGCGGAACACCACGCGGTGCCACTCGGTCTCCTCCTTCTTCTCGCCGCTTGCCTTGTCGGTCCATTGAAACGACGTCGCGACCGATACGTTGGTAAGCGCCGCACCGTCCGGCATGTAACGCGTTTCCGGGTCGCGCCCGAGATTGCCGACCACGATTACCTTGTTCACCGAAGCCATGTCAGATCTCCCCTGTCACCAGTTTCCGTACGCTAAGCTCATCCCATTGTCCGGGCACTACCTGGATGCGCGCAATGCGCTCGTGCGCGATCACTTCGACTTCACGCACCCCACGCACCCGCGCAAGCGCTTCTCTCAGCCGCTCGGGATTGACCCCGGACGCTATCGACAACGTCAGACTCGAGAGCGCGTTGACTTGGCGGCTGACGGGCCGCATCCCGGCCGCCGCCACGAGCCACAACAGTACCAATGCAGCGCATGCGACGAATACCCCGGTAGCGCCATAGTGGCTCGCGAGCCAGCCGCCGAACCATCCGCCGAAGAATACGCCGAGCGTCTGGGTGGTGTTGTAGACGCCGATGGCCACTCCCCGGCCGTGGGTCGGAGCGAGGCGCGAGACGAGCGACGGCAGCATGGCTTCGAGCACGTTAAATGCAACGAAGAATCCGAGCATTAGGACCGCCAGGACCGGGAGCGTCGGAGGCACGAAGCCAAGCAGCGCCTCCACCGCGAGCAAGATTCCGACCGCACCGAGCAGCACCGGCTTGGGCCGGTTGTGGCGATCCGCATACAGGATCGCCGGAGCCATGAGGACAAACGAGAGCAGCACGGCGGGCAAGTAGACGTGCCAATGCTGCGTCAACGGCAAACCGTTGCGCACGAGAAGCAGCGGCACGATCACGAACATTGCGTAGAGCACGACGTGCAGGACGAAGATGCCGAGATTCAGCCGCAGCAGCTCCGGATTGAACAGCTCTGCCGTGGCCACCGGCGGCTTGCCCACCGTGTGCAGTTGGACCGGCGGCTCGGGCACCTGGGTTTTCACCACCCAGATCGCCGCGAGGGAGAGCAGCCCGGTCAGCGCGAAGATCCCGTCCATGCCGATCCAGCGGTACACCACCGGCGCGCCCACGATGGATAGAGCGAACATCAGCCCGATCGTCGAGCCGATGATCGCCATGATCTTGGTGCGGTGCTGCTCGCGGGTTAGATCGGCCGCCAACGCCATCGCCACCGAGGAGATCGCACCGGCCCCCTGCAGCGCCCTTGCGGCGATCGCCGTGTAGATGTCGTGGGCGACCACGCCGAGCAGGCTGCCGGCGCCGAAGATCAGCAGGCCGACGTACAGCACCGGCTTTCGTCCCCATCGATCGGAGGACATGCCGAAAGGGATTTGCAGGATGCCTTGCGCCAGGCCGTAGGCGCCGAGCGCGAACCCGACGAGCGTCAGGTTGTCGCCGCCGCGGATCTGCGCCGCGTGTACCGCAAACACCGGCAGGATCACGAACAGTCCCAGCATGCGCAGGCCGTACACGCCCGCGAGGCTCACGCCCGCGCGAACTTCGAGCGGGCTCATGCGTTCTGCGAGCATCGGATACCGGAGATCAGAGAGAAGTCGCGAATCGGCGTGAACGCGTCGGCGGGAATGCGAAACGGGCTATAGTAGCAAGTTTCACTTTTTTCACCCGGGAAATTTGTTTGACCGACAGCATCCGCATTCGCGGCGCGCGCACCCACAACCTCAAGAACCTGCAGCTCGATCTGCCGCGCGACTCGCTCGTCGTCGTCACCGGGCTGTCGGGCTCCGGCAAGAGCTCGCTCGCCTTCGACACGCTCTACGCCGAAGGCCAGCGGCGCTACGTCGAGTCGCTCTCGGCCTACGCCAGGCAGTTCCTCCAGCTCATGGAGAAGCCCGACGTCGACCTGATCGAGGGGCTGTCGCCCGCGATCGCGATCGAGCAGAAGGCGGCGAGCCACAATCCGCGCTCGACCGTCGGCACGGTGACCGAGATCCACGACTACCTGCGGGTTCTCTTCGCCCGCGCCGGCACGCCCTACTGTCCGGAGCACAACCTCGAGCTCAAGGCCCAGACCGTGGCGCAGATGGTCGACCACGTGCTCGCGCTGCCGCAGGACACTCGCCTCATGGTCCTCGCCCCGGTGGTCACCGGCAGGAAGGGCGAGCAGGCCGAGCTGCTGGAGGAGCTGCGCGCCCAGGGATTCACGCGCGTGCGGATCGACCGAAGCGTGCACGAGCTCGACGCCGCGCCGCGCCTCGCGAAGAATGCCAAGCACACCATCGAAGTGGTGATCGACCGGCTGCGCGCGCGCGCCGACGCCAAGCAGCGCCTCGCCGAATCCTTCGAGACCGCGCTGCGGCACGCCGACGGCCGCGCGCTCGTGGTGGAGGCCGATTCCGGCAGGGAGCACCTGTTCTCGGCGAAATTCTCCTGCCCGGCCTGCGACTATTCCCTGCCCGAACTCGAGCCGCGCCTCTTCTCGTTCAACAATCCCATGGGCGCCTGCCCGCGCTGCGACGGCCTCGGCACGGTCGAGTTCTTCGATCCCCGGCGCATCGTCGCCCATCCCAATCTCTCGCTCGCGAGCGGCGCGATCCGCGGCTGGGACCGGCGCAATCACTTCTATTTCTCCATGCTGCAGGCGCTGGCGAAGCACTACCGCTTCGACGTCGAGCAGCCCTGGGAGATGCTCGACGAGCGCATCCACGCGCTCATCCTGCACGGCTCGGGCGGCGACAAGATCGCCTTCCGCTACCCCGGCGAAACCGGCCGCGCAGCGGTGAAGGTGCATGCCTTCGAGGGCGTGATCCCGAACCACGAGCGGCGCTACCGCGAGACCGACTCGCTGGTGGTGCGCGAGGAGCTGGCGAAGCTGCGCAACATGCGCGCGTGCCCGGAATGCGGCGGCGCGCGGCTGCGGCGCGAGGCGCGCCACGTGAAGATCGCCGGCCACACGATCTACGAGATTTCCAGCTGGCCTCTGCGCATCACGCAGGATTTTTTTTCCTCCCTGCGGCTCGAGGGGGCAAAGCAGCAAGTCGCCGAGCGCATCGTGCGCGAGATCGCGAACCGCCTCGGCTTCCTCGTCAACGTGGGGCTCGACTACCTGGCGCTCGAGCGCTCCGCGGAAACCCTCTCCGGCGGCGAGTCGCAGCGCATCCGCCTGGCAAGCCACATCGGCTCGGGCCTCACCGGCGTGATGTACGTGCTCGACGAGCCTTCCATCGGGCTGCACCAGCGCGACAACGAGCGCCTCATCGCCACGCTCAAACATCTGCGCGGCCTCGGCAACTCGGTGATCGTGGTGGAGCACGACGAGGAGGCGATCCGCGCGGCCGACTACGTGGTCGACATGGGGCCCGGCGCGGGCGAGGCGGGGGGACGCGTCATCGCGCAGGGCTCGCCCGCCGAAATCATGGCCAACCCCGACTCGCTCACCGGCCGCTATCTCGCGGGAAGGCTTTCGATCCAGGTACCGCGGCTCCGCCAACGGCCGGGCAAGAACCGCATCGCCGTGCGCGGCGCGCGCGGCAACAACCTGAAGGACGTCGAGCTTTCGCTGCCGCTCGGGCTCCTGGTGTGCGTGACCGGCGTGTCGGGCTCCGGAAAGTCCACCCTCATCAACGACACGCTCTACGCGGCGGTGGCGCGCCAGCTCTACGGCAGCGCGGCCGAGCCCGCGCCGCACGAGTCGCTCGCCGGCCTCGAGCACGTCGACAAGGTCGTGAGCGTCGACCAGAGCCCGATCGGCCGCACGCCGCGCTCGAACCCGGCGACGTACACCGGCCTCTTCACCCCGATCCGAGAGCTCTTCGCCGGCGTTCCCGAGGCGCGCGCCCGCGGCTACGACGCGGGGCGCTTCTCGTTCAACGTCAAGGGAGGGCGCTGCGAGGCGTGCCAGGGCGACGGCGTGACCAAGGTCGAGATGCACTTCCTGGCCGACATCTACGTCCCGTGCGACGTGTGCCGCGGCGAGCGCTACAACCGCGAAACGCTGGAGATCCGCTACAAGGGCAGGAATGTCCACGAGGTGCTCGAGATGCCGATAGCCGACGCGGCCGCGTTCTTCGCCGCCGTGCCGGCGATCGCGCGCAAGCTCCAGACGCTGATCGACGTGGGCCTCGGCTACGTGCGCCTCGGCCAGTCGGCGACCACGCTCTCCGGCGGCGAAGCCCAGCGCGTCAAGCTCTCGCTCGAGCTCTCCAAGCGCGATACCGGGCGCACCCTGTACATCCTCGACGAGCCCACCACGGGGCTGCATTTCCACGACATCCAGCTGCTCCTCGACGTGCTGCATCGGCTGCGCGATGCCGGCAACACGGTCGTGGTGATCGAGCACAACCTCGACGTCATCAAGACCGCGGACTGGGTCGTCGACCTCGGCCCCGAGGGAGGCGAGGGCGGCGGCCGCATCGTCGCCGAAGGCACGCCTGAGCAGATCGCCGCGAGCCCGGCGAGCCATACCGGGCGCTACCTGAAGCGCTCGCTCGACGCCGGCCGGCGCGCCGCGGCGACCGGTAAAGAGAGGACTGAAAAGGTCAGCTACTGACCGGGCAGTCGACCCGCATGACCACGCCCGAGCCGTCCTCGCGGTTCGCGGCACGCGCTTCGCCGCCGTGGAATTGCGCGATGAGGCGAACCATGTACAACCCCAGGCCGAGGTGCGGCTCGCCCGAGCCTTCGGGACGCACGGAAACCATGGACTCGAACAGGCGCCCGGTCATTTCGGCAGGCAGGAGCGCGCCGCTGTTGCTGACGGTGAGCGTGCCCTTCTCGTCCAGGCGGATGCGCACCGGCTCGTCGCGCGCCGCAAAGTCGGCCGCGTTCGCCGCCAGCTTGTCGAGCATCTGGGCGTAGAGGTCGGGCGCGCCCCGCAGCATCACCGGCTGGTCGGGCAGCGACAGGGCAAACCTGACCTGGGGGAAGATGGAGGCATAGCCCGCCACGCAGCCGCGCAGCACCTCGCGCGCGTCGAAGCGCTCGCGCTCGGCCTCGCGCACCGCCGTCTCGAGTCGCGTCGCCTCGGACATGCGCGTGAGGATGGCGTCGAGCCGGGCGAGGCCTTCCGCGGCCCGCTCCGTGTAGACGCGGGCCTCCTCCGGCAGCGGCGTCATCTTCAGGTTCTCGAGCGAGGATCGGACCACGGTGACCGGCGTGCGCAGCTCGTGCGAGAGCCGGCCGCCGAGCTTCTCCAGGTAGGCGTTGTATTGCGCCAGCCGCTCGAGCGCCGTGGAGAAGCTGCGCGAGAGGTCGCCGAGCTCGTCGCCCGAGCTCGAGGCGGCGAGCAGCTTCTTCACCCGCCCCTGCGAATCGATCGCCTGCTCGGCCTCGTCGCGCAGCCGCCTCAGCCGCAGCGACAGGCGCGAAGCGAACGCGAGCAGCACCAGCGCGCCGATCGCGAACACGAGCAGCGTCACCGCCACCACCTTCTCGAGCGTGCGGTCCGAGAGCGAGCGGATGGCGTTGGTCGTCTCCTCGACCACCACGGCGCCGAGCACCTCGTCGCCCGACCAGATCGGGTGGGCCGCCGAGAGGATGACCGCGCGCGAGTCGGTCGAGTTTCGCCAGCGCCGGCCGGCCATGCCCTGCAGCGCGGCGCGCACTTCGCCCGCGCCGCTGATCTGCGACTCGGGCAGCGCGTCGTCGAAATCCTCCGTGGGCCGCTCGAGCAGAAGCTCGGTGAGCGGTCGCAGCCAGCGCGCAAACACCTCGAGCGCATCCGCGGGCGGCCGTTCCTCGGGCGCCTTCTTCCT
>Ga0134124_10004939_pt1 | contig 10713 bp, 12 predicted proteins | sample KB304_FD_96880 | JGI IMG/M metagenome (GOLD analysis project Ga0134124, IMG submission 96880) | Terrestrial soil microbial communities without Nitrogen fertilizer from Kellogg Biological Station, Michigan, USA - KB3-0-4 | ecosystem: Environmental > Terrestrial > Soil > Unclassified ... | reverse complement strand
CCAGCAGGATCGAACTGCACGTCAGCGATGACCAGCTGGCCGCGCGCCGGGCCGCCTGGACGCCGTACACGCGCGAGCGGCTGGCCGGCGTGCTGGAAAAATACGCCCGGCTGGTCGGCCCCACCCACGAAGGCGCCGTCACGCATTCGGGCCGCGCCGACTGGCCGAAGGAAACAAAATGAGGATAGGTTTTTGCGGCCTGGGGCTGATGGGCGCGCCGATGGTGCGCCGGCTGCTCGCGGCCGGTCACCAGGTGAAGGTCTGGAACCGCACGCCGGCCAAGGCCGCTGCGCTCGAGGCCTTGGGTGCGCAGCTGGCCAGCACGCCGGCCCAGGCGGCCAACGAGGTCGATGGCGTGCTGATGTGCCTGATGGATTCGGCGGCGGTCGAAGCGGTGGTGTTCGGCGATCAGGGCGTGGCGCAGGGCCGCGGCCTGAAGTGGCTGGCCGACCATTCGAGCATTTCGCCCGATGCCACGCGCGCCTTCGCCCAGCGATTGTCCGGCGGCTGCGCCGCGGACTGGATCGACGCACCGGTGTCGGGCGGTGTGGCGGGCGTGGAGGCAGGCACCCTGGCGATCTTCGCCGGCGGCCCGACCACCCACTTCGAGCAGGCCGCCGCCGTCATGCGCGCCTACGCCGGCAACATCACGCAGATGGGAACGTCCGGGGCCGGGCAGGCCACCAAACTGTGCAACCAGACCATCGTCGCCGCCACGATCGTCGCCATCGCCGAAGCGCTCGGGTTCGCGCAGCGCAACGGCATCGATGTGGACCAGCTGGCCCCGGCGCTGGCCGGCGGCTGGGCCGACTCCAAGCCGCTGCAGGTTTTCGTGCCGCGCATGATCCGGGCCCAAAGCCAATCGATCGGGGCGCTCTGGACCATGTTGAAGGACGTAGACACGGTGATCGCCACGGCGCAAAAGACCGGCGCGCCGATGCCGCTCACCGCCAGCGTGCAGCAGACGCTGCGCATCGCCAGCGCGATGGGCCTGGGCGAAGCCGAGCTGTCGGCGGTGATCAGCGTCATGCTGCCCGAGCGCCGCGACGAGTTCCTGCAGCAGGTTAAGCGCTGAAGCAGTGCCATGCAGCTGGCCGCCAACCTGAGCTGGATGTACCCGGACCTGGACTGGGCCCGGCGCTTCGAGGCCGCGGCCCGCGATGGCTTTGCGGCCGTCGAGATCCTGTTGCCGTATGACGAGCCGGCGGATTGGTATGCCCAGAGGCTGCGGGCCAATGGGCTGGAACTGGCGCTGTTGAACACCCCCGTTTCACCCGGCACCGGCAAGCTGGGGCTGGCCGCCATTCCCGGCGCGGAAGATGAATTCCGCCGATGCTTGGCCCGCGCGCGCTCCGTGGCGCAGGCGACCGGCTGCCGCCGCATCCACGTGATGGCGGGCTATGTCGCGGGGCTCGATCGATCGGCTTGCAGCGCCGTGCTGCTAAGCAACCTGGGGCTCGCGCTGGAGCTGGCCGCGCGGGACGATCTCGTGCTGACGCTGGAGGCGCTGAACCGCACCGACATGCCGGGCTACTTCTACCATCTGCCGGCGCAGGCGATCGAGATCGCGCGGCACTTCGACTCGCCGCACCTGCGGGTGCAATTCGATTTCTTTCACTGCGACAGGGAGTCGCTCGACCTGCAAGAGGAAGTGCGGGCGGCGGCGCCGTGGATCGGCCATGTGCAGATCGCCGGCGCGCCGGGGCGCCACGAGCCCGACCTGTCGCAATCCGGTCTGCTCGAGGCCGTGGCGGCCCTGCCCGGCTTGGGCTACGACAGCTGGATCGGCTGCGAATACCGGCCGCTCACCACCGCCGCCAAGGGCTTGAGCTGGTGCGAGCCATTGCGCAGGCGCGGGATGCTGCGATGAGCCGCGTGCTGGTCACGGGCGCCAACGGCTACGTCGGCCGGGCCCTGGCGGCGCGGCTGAAGGAGCGCCTGCAGGCGCAGGAGATCGACTCGCTGACGCTGCTGGACCTGGGCTTCGATAACACGCCCACCGAAGCGGGCATCCGCTGCATCAGCGGTGACCTGGGCGATCCCGCATGTCTGGCGCAAGCGACCGAACCGGCGCCCACCGTGGTGTTCCATCTGGCCGGCATCATGAGCCGGCAGGCCGAGGAAGACTTTGCGCTGGGAATGCTGGTGAACGTGAGCTGCACCATCGGCCTGTTCGAGCGGCTGCGCTCGCTGGGTCACCAGCCGGTCGTTGTCTATTCCAGCTCGATCGGCATCTACGGCGCGCCGCTGCCGCACGCGATCGACGACTACACGCCGATCGCGCCGGCACTGAGCTATGGCGCGCAAAAGCGGATGATCGAAATCCTGCTGGCCGACTACAGCCGGCGCGGCTGGATCGACGGGCGCGCGGTTCGATTGCCCGGCGTGGTGGCGCGTCCGGCGGCGCCCAATGGCGCGCTGTCGGCATTCGCCAGCGACCTCATTCGCGAACCGGCCGAAGGCCGCAGGTACGCCTGCCCGATCGGGCCGGAAGGCAGCATGTGGCTGCTGTCGCTGCCGGCTTGTGTCGACAACCTGCTGCACGCGGCGGCCATTGCGCCAGACCGGCTTCCTCCCGGCCGCGCCTGGAACCTGCCCGCCTTGCGCGCCACCGCGCTCGAAGTCGTTGAAGCTTTGTGCCGGCGCTTCGGCCCCAGCCTGGCGCAGCGCGTGGAATATCGTCCGGTTGCCAGCCTGCAGGCCCAGTTCGCGCAGTGGCCGCCGCTATCGACGGGCATAGGGGATTTCCTGGGCTTTCGCCACGACGGCGATCTGGATACCTTGATCGAACGCGCGCTTCAGCCCTGAATTCCCGTTTCGCCCGTCTTCGAAAAAAACTCCTGAAAGGACTCCCCGATGAAAACCAGATGGACCACGGCGCTGCTGGGCGCGTGTCTGACGGCAGCGCTGGTGACAGGCGCGCCGGCGAGCGCCCAACCAAAACCCATCGAGCTGACCTATTCCTACTGGATTCCAGCCACCCACCCATTGGTGGCGAACTTCATGGTGCCCTGGGGGCAGGAAGTCGAAAAAGCCACCCAGGGCCGGGTGAAGATCAACTTCCTGCCCAAGCCCGTCACCAATCCGCAGGGACACTTCGACGCGGTGCGCAACGGCGTGGTGGACCTGGGCTTCATATCCCACTCGTATTACCCGGGCCGGTTCGACTTGATGAAGGTGGCGACGCTGCCGTTCAACGGCAACTCGGCGCTCTCGACTTCAGTGGCGGCCTGGCACATGTACGAGAAGAGCCTCGCGCCCGCCAACGAACACCGCGGCGTGAAGTTGCTCGGCATCTACGCGCACGGCCCGGGCGGCGTGTTCACCACGAAGAAGGTGGTCGAGAAGATCGAGGACTTCGAGAACCTGAAAGTGCGGATCGGCGGCGGCACCGCGGCCGACGTCGCCGATGCGCTGAAGGTCAACGCGGTGGTTAAGCCGGCGCCCGAATCCTATGAGCTCCTGAGTACGGGCGTGGTCGACGGGGTGTTCTTCCCGCCGGAGTCGATCGCCTCGTTCCGGCTCGATGGCATCGTCAAGAATGCCACGGTCTTTCCCGGTGGCCTGTATTCGGACACCCACGCGATCATCATGAACGAGCAGTCGTTCGCGAAACTGCCGGAAGCCGACCGCGCCATCCTGATGAAGCTGTCGGGCGAGCACATCGCGCAGATCGGAGGCAAGGCCTGGGGCGATGCCGACACCGCCGCCCTGGACAGCCTGCGTTCGAAAGGCGTCACCTTCCATCAGGCCAGCCCCAAGCTCGTGGCCGACGTCAAGGCCAGGACGGCGCATCTCGAGAAAGCCTGGCTCGATGCGGCGAAGGCAAAAGGGCTTGACGGCCCGAAGATCCTTCAGGAGTTCCGCGCCGACTTGAAGAAGCTCGAAGCAGGCAAGTGAACCGCGCCGTTTCGCTCGCCCAGACCGTGCTGAAATTCGCGGCCGGGATCTTCCTGGTCGCGCTGTCCTTGTTGACACTGCTGGATGTGCTGGGACGATACGTCTTCAGCATCCCGGTCAGGGGTGCGGTGGAGCTGACCGAGGCGCTGATGGTTGGCGTCATCTTCACGGGCATCGTGCTGGCGACCCAGGCGCGGCAGCACATCACCGTGGATCTGCTGATCATGACTCTGGGTCCCAGGGGCCGGCGCGTGCAGCAGGGATTTGCCCTTTTGCTGGCGGCCGGCGTCAGCGCGTTGCTGGGAGCCGTGACGTGGAGCCAGGCGATATCGGCCCGGGACTACGGCGACAAGACCACGATGCTGGGAATTCCCATGGCACCGCTGATGTTCTTCATGAGTGCGTTCCTGTTCCTGAACGCCTTGATTCATGCCGTGCAGTTGTGGGGCGTGCTCACCCGCCGATCGGAGAGCGAATGACCGAGGCGCTGATCGGCTTTGGGGCCATGCTGGTCCTGATCTTTCTGCAGGTTCCGATTGCCTTCGCCATGGCCCTGATCGGCCTGCTGGGCACCGCCTTGCTGCGCAGCTGGCCGGCTGCCTATTCCATGGGCGGCGGCGTGGTTCACGAAAGCGGCTTCCAGTACCTGCTGTCGGTGGTGCCGCTGTTCGTCTTGATGGGCAACCTCGTGACCCAGGCCAGGCTGTCGCGCGAGCTGTATGCGGCGGCCTATGCCTTCCTCGGCCATCGCAAGGGCGGCTTGGCGATGTCCACCATCGTGGCCTGCGGCGGCTTCGGCGCGGTGTGCGGCTCCAGCCTGGCGACCGCCGCCACCATGTGCAAGGTGGCCTACCCGGAAATGCGCAAGCTCGGCTACAGCGAGGGGCTGGCAACGGGCTCGATCGCCGCCGGGGGGACGCTGGGCATCCTGATCCCGCCGTCCGTGGTGATGGTGGTCTACGCCGTGCTGACCGAACAGAGCATCGGCAAGATGTTCGCGGCCGGCATCCTGCCCGGGCTGGTGGCGATCGGCTTTTACATGCTGGCGGTGCGCTGGACCACCTGGCGGCGGCCCGACTCCGGCCCGCCCGGTGAGCGGATGGACTGGCGCCAGCGGCTGACCGCGCTGCGCGAAGTGTGGGGCGTGATCGTGCTGTTCGGCATCGTCATGGGCGGCATCTATGGCGGCATCTTCACCGCCACCGAAGCGGCCGGCATCGGCGCCTGCGGCGCGTTTCTTTTCGCCTGGGTGCGCAGGCGCCTGTCCTGGGTGATCTTTACCGAAGTGCTGGTGGAATCGGCCCGGACCACCGGCATGCTGTTCATGGTGCTGATCGGCGCGCTGATCTTCGCCAATTTCATCAACTTCACGTCGATGCCCGCGGGCCTGCAGGAAGCGGTGCAACAGTTCCACATCCATCCGACGATGGTGATCGTCGCGATCTGCGCCATCTACGTCGCGCTGGGCTGCGTGCTCGAAAGCATGTCGATGGTGCTGCTGACGGTGCCGGTGTTCTTTCCGTTGGTGCGCACCCTCGGGTTCGACCCGATCTGGTTCGGCATCATCGTCGTGGTGGTCACCGAGATCAGCTTCATCACGCCGCCGGTGGGCCTGAACGTGATGGTGCTCAAGAGCCTGCAGCCGGAGGTGCCGATCCGCACCATGTTCGCCGGCGTGTTCCCGTTCGTCGTGGCGGACATCTTCCGCCTCGGCGTGTTGATCGCGTTTCCTTCGATCTCGCTGCTGCTGCCGCGCTACCTGGGATGAACACATGATCGTCGAGATGAGAACCTATTCGATTGCGATCGGCGCCATGCGCGACTTCCTTCAGCTGTACGCGAGCGAAGGGCTGGAGGTGCAGACGCAGCACCTCGGCTCGCCGCTGGGCTACTACACGAGCGAAGTGGGCGAACTGAGCCAGGTCGTGCACCTCTGGCGCTACACCGATATGGCCGACCGCGAACGGCGCCGTGCCGCGCTGGAATCCGATCCGCGCTGGCTCGCCTACCGCACCAAGAGCTCGTCGCAGGGCCATGTCATGCGCCAGCGCAGCACGATCCTGAAGGAAGTGGACTTCGCGGCATTCGCGGCGCGTCCCGTCACCGCGCCATGACTGCCGCCACCCACAAGATCCTGCAGGCCGCATTCGTGCCGCCCGCGCTGGCCGCAGCGCTGCCGCAGCTCTGCGAAACCCACGTGCTTGGCAACGAAGCCGATCCCGCCGCCTTTCTGCTCGCGCACGGCGGCGAATTCACCATGGTCGTGACCAATGCCACGGCGGGCGCCAGCGCCGACCTGATGTCGCGGCTGCCCCGTCTGCAGGCGATCTGCAGCATCGGCGCGGGAACCGAGACCATCGATCTGGGCACCGCGCAAGCGCGCGGCATCGTCGTGAGCAACACGCCGGACGTCCTGAACGACTGCGTCGCGGACCTGGCGATCGGGCTGATGATCGACGTGGCCCGGGGCATTTCCGCAGCCGACCGGTACGTGCGGCGCGGCGACTGGCCGGCCAAGGGGTCGATTGGGCTGCGCACGCGCGTCAGCGGCAAGCGCCTGGGCTTGCTGGGCATGGGCGGCATCGCTCGCGTCATCGCGCGGCGCGCCGGCGGCTTTTCCATGGACATCCGCTATCACAGCCGCACGCCCAAGCCCGACTTGGCGTGGCCGCACGAGGCGTCGCTCGCCCAGCTGGCGCAATGGGCCGATTTCCTGGTGGTCGCGTGCTCGGGCGGCCCGCCGACCCGGCACCTGGTTTCGGCCGAGGTGCTGCGCGCACTGGGTCCGCAGGGCTTCCTGGTCAACGTGGCGCGCGGCTCGGTGGTGGATGAAGCCGCGCTGGTGCAGGCGTTGCAGGCCGGTGAGCTGGCCGGCGCGGCGCTCGATGTATTCGAGGACGAGCCTCGTGTTCCGGCGCCGCTCGCCGCGATGGAAAACGTCGTGCTTGCCTCCCACATCGGCAGCTCCACGCAGGAGACGCGGCGCGCGATGGTGGACCTGACACTGGCGAACGTGCGCAGCTTTGTGGAGACCGGCCGACTGGTGACCGAGGCGAAGCTCTGAACAGAGCTTCGCTAGATCCAGCCTCCCTCCCGCAGCTCGCGCGTGAGCCAGGCGCAGTAGATCGGCGCCGCGATCAGGCCTTGCGCGCCGAAGGCGGACTCCAGCACCAGCATCGACACCAGCAGTGCGTAAGGGGGCATGCTGACGCGGCTGCCCACGAAGTGCGCGTTCAGGAAGTATTCCAGTTTGTGGATCACCAGCAGGTAACCGAGCGATCCCGCGGCAACCCAGGGCGACAGGGTGAGCGCCGCCAGCACGATGGCGGTGTTCGACAGCAGGTTGCCGACGATCGGCAGGAACGCGGCAAAGAAAGTGAATGCCACCAGGGTCATGCCGAGCGGGACCCGATAGTCCAGCATCGGCAGCACCACGAGCAGGTAGACCGCGGTCAAGGCCGTATTGACCAGCGAGATTCGCAATTGCGCGGCCAGGATGTCGCTGAAAGCCAGCACCACCTGGTTCCATCGGTCCTGCGCCAGCCGGGGTATCGCGGAGCGCGGGGCCGCGCGCCGCATCGAGGCGCCGGCCAATCCGCCGATCACCAGCCCGATCAGCAAGTGAAATGCGACGCGCAGCGCGTCGCGCCCCCATTGCTGCATCTGGCCGGCGTGCGAGCGCAGCCACGCCGAGAGCGCTTCCTGCATCGCGGCGGCCGATTCGGGCAGCCGCGTCGCGAGCCAGGTCGGTGCGGTGGAACGGATCTGGTCGAGCGTGTCGGCCATCAAGCGCAGCAGCCTGGCCAAGCCATCGGAGGACGCACTCAGCAGCAGTTCGAAGGCTTCGAACATCGCGACTCCGGCGCCCACCAGCAGCAGCGCAGCCAGCACGGTTCTCGTCAGCCGCTCGCTCACGGTCTGCGCCGGCTCGCGTCCCCAGACGAGCCGGAACAGCACGAAGCCGGACAGCGCGCCCACCAGTGCCGGCAACAGCCGCAGCCACAGCAGCAGCAGCAACACTGCCGCCGCTGCCGCGAGGCTGCGCTGGTACAGCGCAGCCGGTACCGATGCCTGGCCGTTGTCGCGCTTCAAGTCGTTTCCTTGAGATGGAGATATCGACAGTTGCAGTTTCACTGGCGCCGCAGCGGCCCGCCGTCAGCCGATGGGGCGGACGGATGTAGGAGGTTCCAGCAGCGAGGCGAGCCTTCAGGCATAACTAAGTGGTACTCGGGGCCAGCACTTGCCGCCCCTACAATTCATACACATCAATGAGGCGGCAGGGGCATCCTTGAGCGACGCAGCACAGACGTTGGCGGCCTTGTACCGCACGATGGTCCGAATCCGGGCCTTCGAGAACGCGGCTGAGGCGGCCAGCCAGGGCGGCGTCAGCGCTTTCGGCAAGGCCGCCGACGGCGCGGCCAAGGTGCGCGGCCCGCTGCATCTTTCCACCGGCCAGGAGGCAGTGCCCGCCGGTGTCTGCGCCCATCTGCGCCCCGACGACTACCTCACTTCCACCCATCGCGGCCACGGCCACACCCTGGCCAAGGGTGCCGACTTGCGCCGCATGATGTGCGAGCTGTTCGGCAAGGCCAGCGGCTTCAACTCGGGCAAGGGCGGCTCGATGCACATCGCCGATTTCTCGGTCGGCATGCTGGGCGCCAACGGCGTGGTCGCGGCCGGCCTGCCCATCGCGGTCGGAGCGGCCCACGCCCAAAAGCTGCAGCGGCGCGCGGCCATCACGGTGTGCTTCTTCGGCGACGGCGCGATCAATCGCGGCCCGTTCCTGGAATCGCTCAACTGGGCGCAGGTCTACGGCCTGCCGGTGCTGTTCGTGTGCGAGGACAACCGCTGGAGCGCGACCACCGCCAGCGGGCCGATGACCGCCGGGGCGGGCGCTTCCGCGCGCGCTGCCAGCATGGACATTCCCGCCTTGCAGGTGGACGGCAACGACGTGCTGGGCGTGCATGAGGCCGCCGCGACGCTGGTCAAGGAAGTGAGGGCCGGGGCCGGTCCGCGCCTGCTGCATGCCATCACTTATCGCGTGAAGGGACATGTCTCGGTCGACCCGGCGGCCTATCGCGATGCCGATGAACTGGCCGCCGCGCTGGAAACCGACCCGATCGCCCGGGCGCGCCGCCACTACCTCGCGTTGCCGGGCACCCGGGGCCAGGAGCTCGATGCGATCGAGCGCGAAGCCGCCGAAGAAGTGGCGGCGGCCGTCGCGGCGGCCAATGCCGCGGCCTGGCCCGACCCGGCCACGGCTTTCACCGACGTGCAGACCACGGGAGCCGGCCAATGGCGCTGATGACGTACGCCCAGGCCGCGGCGCTGGCCGTGGCGCAAGAGATGCAATCCGACCCCAACGTGGTCGTGATCGGCGAGGACGTCGGGCGCGGCGGCATCTTCGGCCAGTATCAGGGGCTGCAGGCGCGTTTCGGCAGCGATCGCGTCGTCGATACGCCCATCAGCGAGGCGGCGATCCTGGGCGCCGGCGTCGGCATGGCGCTGGCCGGCCTCAGGCCGGTGGTCGAGATGCGGGTGGTCGACTTCGCGCTGTGCGGCATGGACGAGATCGTGAACCAGGCCGCCAAGAACCGCTTCATGTTCGGCGGCCAGGGCCGGGTGGCCATGGTCGTGCGCATGCCCATCGGCATCTGGGATTCGTCGGCCGCGCAGCACTCACAGTCGCTGGAGAGCTGGTTCGCGCATTTGCCGGGCGTCGTGGTGGTGTGTCCGGCGACGCCGCAGGACAACTACGGCCTGCTGCGCGCCGCGCTGGCCAGTGGCGATCCCGTGGTCTATATGGAGCACAAGACGCTGTGGAGCCTCGCGGGCGAGGTCGATGAGACTCAGCGCATCGAGCTGGGCAAGGCGCGCACGGTGCGCGCCGGCAGCGCTCTCACGATGGTGAGCTGGAGCAAGCAAATGTATGCCTGCGCCGCGGCGTGCGAACAGCTCGCCGGTGAGGGCATCGACGCCGAGCTGGTCGACCTGCGCACCATCTGGCCGTGGGATCGCGATGCCGTGCTGAGCTCTTGCGCCCGCACTCGCCATCTGCTGGTGGTTCACGAGGCGGTGCAGGCTGGCGGCTTCGGCGCCGAGATCGCCGCCAGTGCGGCCGAAGCGGTCGGCTGCAAGGTCAAGCGGCTGGGCGCGCCGCGCATTCCCGTGGGCTATTCGCCGGTGCTCGAAGCCCAGTCGCGCGTCACTGCCGCCGAAGTTGTCGAGGCGGCGCGGCACCTGCTCGCTGAGACAGCCTTTGCAAGGAACCCATGACCGCCCCGATCGAAACAACGCATGTCCCGGGCGAGCTGCCGGAAGAAGACCCGATTGACGAGCGCACCGTCGTCCCGCTGGCGATCGAAGACTGGCTCACCGTGATCGTGATGGGGCTGCTGGCTTGCATCACCTTCGGCAACGTGCTGGTGCGCTATTTCACCGACCAGTCGTTCGCGTGGACCGAGGAGTTCTCGGTCTTCCTGATGATCGTGCTGGCACTGGTCGCTGGGTCGGCCTCGGTGGCGCGCAACCTGCAGATCCGGATCGAATACTTCGCCGACAACGGCCCGGCGTGGCGGCAGCGGGCGCTGGCGCGCTTCGGCGCCATCATGGTGTTCCTGCTGTTCGCGCTGATCGCGGTGCTGAGCACGCGCATGGTCTACGACGACATCACGTACGGCGAGACTTCGCCCGGCATCGGCGTGCCGCAGTGGTGGTACACGATCTGGCTGCCGGTCATGTCGGTGGCCATCGCCGGCCGCGCGCTGGGCCTGTTCGTGCGACGTGGACGCCGCGCATGATTCCGACCCTGCT
>Ga0134124_10004938_pt1 | contig 10713 bp, 8 predicted proteins | sample KB304_FD_96880 | JGI IMG/M metagenome (GOLD analysis project Ga0134124, IMG submission 96880) | Terrestrial soil microbial communities without Nitrogen fertilizer from Kellogg Biological Station, Michigan, USA - KB3-0-4 | ecosystem: Environmental > Terrestrial > Soil > Unclassified ... | reverse complement strand
TGCGAGTGCGCGTTCGTTATGGTCAGAGAGAGATCAAACGCATCTCACGCACCGCCACCCTCGGCGGACTTTTCTTATCCTTTCTCAAAATAGGCCTGGTCGGATTCGGCGGCGGACTGGCTGTTATCGCACAGATCAGAACGCTTACTGTCCGGAAGCGCCACTGGCTTAATGAGTTTGAGTTCGCAGAAGGCTTTGCGCTGGCTCAAAGCCTGCCGGGCACTGCGGCCGGCAACGTTGCCACTTACGTTGGCCTAAAACTCAGAGGCTGGCGGGGAGCAGGTGTTGCCATGGGCGGCTTCATTCTGCCGTCTATGCTTCTGATGATCGTTTTGGCAATCCTCTACCGCCACCTCCGCTATCTACCCAATACAGAGCGCCTCTTTCACGGATTAAATGCGGCAGTGGTCGCACTCATCGTCGTAACCGCGTGGCGAATGGGGAAGAACACGTTGCTACACCGGTGGCAGTGGATCATTGGTGTGTTGGCCTGTTTGACTGTCGTTGCATTTGGCGCAACCGTAATCGAAGTCGTGCTGGCCGCAGGCTTGGTCGGTGTGCTTATTGAATCGTTTTCAGAGAAGCCGTTACAGGTATGGAGGCGCTTACGCACACAATCTTCGCGGCGGCGAAGACGTATTGTCTCACGTCTCACCTTGGGCAGGCGGGGACGCAGCAGCGACGGCAGCAAGCAGAGTTTTGTCCGCGAATATCTCCTCCGTGCGCTCACGACAGAAGCCACGCCACAAGAATTGAAGAAAGAGGAAGCAAACGCAGCTGATGAAACCAATATGCTTGCGTCAGCCACAAAGGATCGGATGCCTAGCATTGTTCCTTTAGCACTGGCGATGCCGCTGATGCTTAAGCTCGGAGTGCTTCTTACTATTGGCGCCGTTTTTCTGCGGATTGGAGCTATCACTTTTGGCGGCGGCTTTGTGATGATTCCATTGATTGAAGCGGAAGCAGTTGATGGGCATCACTGGTTGACGCACCAGGAGTTCGCAGATGCGACCGCCCTGGGCCAGATCACTCCCGGGCCTGTTTTGATCAGCGCCACGTTCATTGGTTATCGAGTAGCAGGAACACTCGGAGCATTAGTGGCCACCATCTGTATTTTTTTACCGTCGTTTCTGATGACCGTCGGCGCCGGCTCAAGCCTGCGGCGCTTTCGTGACAACCAGATAGTTCAGTCGTTCTTGCGTGGTGTGACCCCGGCCGTAACTGGGCTGCTCGTCGCTGCGGCGATAAGTATTGGAAGGGCGGGTATTCACACGTGGATTGGACTCATATTGGCGGTGGCTGCGGGCGTTGTGCTAGTGCGTTTTCGGCCCAATGCTTTTTGGGTCATCATTGGCGCGGGCGCTTTGCGATTCTTGTTTGGAATGATCCTTTGGTAAATAGAACTGCGCTCAAACAATCTCCCGGATTGATTCGCGTGCTGGTCTAATTGCTTGCTGCCAAGATGGCTGCCTCAATTCGCGCCCGTAATCGATCAGTGGGAACCTGCAGCGTCATTTCAAGAGCCAGTGCTGACTCTACTAGGGTGGCTTCTTCCTTCGCCTTTGTAAATGCCACCCTGCACATAGGGCAGGAATTAAAATGTACCGTTATCCTGTCCCTCATCTCGGTCGAAAGCTCATGGTCCAGATAACATTGAACGATGGACTCCGAAAGGCACATTTCGTTGGGTGTCCCCGTACCACGACAGTCTTAGCACGAGTGCGCTAACAGTCGAACAGATTTGCTTGTTCTTCTCTCCGCGCTCCCCTAACCTTGCGCGCCCAGAAGAAATCATGGCTGGACATCTGAGAGTAGGCGATTCCGTCGGGCCTACAAAACAGTAAAAATACTCATGCCTTGGAAGTATTTACTTTTCTAACCAAGCGAGCGCTCAGAATCGCGATATCTTTTTGACGAAACACGCCACGCAAACAAATTGAGGTGGTCCGAACACACTTCGCTCAGTGATACCAAGCAGGACGTAAGCATACTTTGACGGCTGAAACGTCGATAAATACTGCTTAGTATCGTTTGGTATCATTAGGTAAGAGGGTGGGCAGAGGATTTTAAGTCCCTTGAGGCCATGCGACCACATGCTATTACATGATACCAGGTAGTTATTTATCGACGTTTCAGCCGTCAGAGCAAGCTCACGTCACACCTGGTATCGGCACGTAACTCCCTCATCTTTCCCTCATCTGGCAAGCAGCAGAAATTGTATTTGAACATGAGGGTGCGAAAGCGTTCTCATTGAAGAACCCTGGCCTCCGCATTGCGAACGCGTTTTAGTTGGTTCTACTGACTACTACAGGTTCTCATTTGTAGACCTAACTCCAAACCAGGTAGCCGTCTGAATGAACATTCCGCATTTCACTGGTCCCCCTGTGCCGGATTTGATAGTGAGTGAATCAGAATGCGCGGTAAAGCGATGGCTGAAAATAATGGTAATCCACTTACAACTCGTAGGTGAAAAGAACTCAACCTGAACACTGACGGACACGTTAGGTGATCCCCGCATCTTCCACGCATCTTTGGACCAAAGAAAGGAAAGAGCTTCTCCGATATGCGTCTAATAAGGGCGCAATTATGAGCCCAGATCTTCCGAGGAACACTACTACTATTCCGATTGGCTCAGGATAACAGGACCTTTTGACGAAAAGATGCTGTTCCTTACCAGTAGCCCCCCAGGAAAGCAAAGCCCGATATGTGAAATGTCATTTGCTATGCCTCGAACCAACGCTGATCTTCTCAACAGAAGGCGCGACAAGACTGACAATCGTGGTCGCGAGCTTGGTTATGCACTCGGAACTTATGGTGGTTGGTTAAGTAGACAACTAATGCGCGTCTTAGCGCCTGAGTCAAGGATGCCTCATGAAGGCGGCAGGGGTAACACGTTTAGGACCTTGGCCACCACCTTACGAGGTGTGGGATACCAAAAACGATTTGTGTCAATGACCTTTTGGCCATCGATGGAAACGCTAAACTCACCCAAACCTCCCTTCGCGGTTGCTACCTCGACATCATTCTCTTTCGACAGTTGAGCCGCCACACTGGCAGCCATCGCTTTTTTAATCGGTCACACCGAGCAATAATGAATTTCTATTTTTCTCATGAACAACAGTCTCCCTCTTAGGAGGTTGGAACGCAAGTGACTTGTAAACCGGGTCTCTTTTACATCCATCTGCGGACCTCCCGGCGATACTGCTCATAATCTTCGCCATGTGTCTTGACGAGAAAGTCTTCTTCAAGTCTCACCTGAATCTGGATCAGCACAACTCCCATCACGAAAGCCAGTAAGGTGAGAGCGTTGGGAATAATCAGAAAGAGACCAAGCAATGTAATCTTTATGCCAACGAAGATCGGATTCCTGGACCATCCGAATACGCCGCTGGTCACAAGTGGAGTTCGATGCTCCTCATCGATACCGATGCGCCACGATTTCCCCATCTGAGCCTGAGCGAGCACGGTCCAGATCAGGATAGAAGCAGCAAAGCAACACCGCTCCAGATTAACCATGAGCGTTCAAGCCATACGATGGGCACGAAGTATTGGTATCCGCTCGGCCAGAACGAGTAAACCAGCACCACGATCACGATCGCTGCAAACAGGATCTTGAAAACTCGACCAATAAAATCATGGGCGCTGTCAGTCTGTTTGAAAACAACAGGATTGATGCCGGTTTGCTTCCAAACAATAAAGGAGCGCCAGAAAAAAGCGGACGCAAAATAAGCGAGCAGGTACAAGGGGAGGAACAATCTTAGTGACATGCCGGATCATCACAGCAGGTTTTGCCTTGCAGAGCTTCTATTCCTTCCTTTGTGATTATCGGAACCATAATTAGCGCCGCGACTGGATCGGCCCACCACCAACCAAACAGAGCGTTCAGAAGCAGACCCACCAAAAGAATTGCCGAAAGATAAGTACACAGCTCCGTTTGTTTGGAATCGGCCATGAGGGCGCCGCTATTGATTCCACGCGCTACCTTCCTTTTCGCACGAACGAGCAACGGCATGACGATCAAGGACAACGCCGCCAGGACGATGCCCGGCAGACTTTCATCCGGAGCCTCGCGCCGCAACAATGACATTACCGAATCCTGAGTGACATAGACAGCGAGTGACACGAATAAGACACCGACAATCCTCAGACTAATCGCTTCAACTCGTTCGCGCCCTGCCTCATTAGCGTCGCTATATAACCGCCAGAGCAACACCGCTCCGGAAGTGACTTCAATCAAGCTATCGAACCCAAATCCTACAAGGGCGATGCTACCGGCGACCAGACCAGCACCGAGAGCAACTAACCCCTCAAGACTGTTGTAAAAGATCGTGAAATACTCGAGTTGCCGACCGCGTTTTACCAGATCAGCCCGCGATCTGCGTTGTAGACCAATTAGCTGCTCGCTCATTCCGATAGCCCTTCGACTCAGTCGTAATAGTAGTTATGCCTATGGTTCAAGACTGGACGCGCTCCTTCTCAAACCAACCGTACAGCGTTGGAAGAATGAGTAGCGTCAACACGGTGGATGTGATCAAGCCTCCAATCACAACCGTCGCTAAGGGACGTTGCACTTCAGCCCCCGCCGAAGTAGCGATCGCCATTGGAATGAAGCCAAGGCTGGCGACGAGCGCCGTCATCAGCACCGGCCGCAAACGTGTTTCCGCTCCTTCGCGCACTGCATCAGCCAGCGAGCGCCCTTCGTCGCGAAGTTTGTTGATGTAGCTCACCATAACCACACCATTGAGCACGGCCACACCAAAGAGGGCGATAAACCCGACTCCTGCCGAAATCGAGAACGGCATTCCACGCAAAGCGAGTGCTAAGACGCCCCCGACAATCGCAAACGGAATTCCCGTATAGATCAGAAGAGCCTGCCTGGCTGAATTGAACGTTGTGAATAGCAAGACAAAAATCAAAAACAGTGCGATTGGTACAACGATCAAAAGACGGTTAGTTGCGCGTTCGAGATTCTGAAATTCGCCGCCCCATTTCAGAAAGTACCCTGGCGGCAGTTGTACATCTTTTTCAATTCGTTCTTTGGCTTCATCTACAAAACTTGCGATGTCGCGGTTACGAACATTGGTTGATACAACGATGCGGCGGCGCGTGTCATCGCGCGAGATTTGCGCGGGACCTTCGACCAGGGCCACGTCTGCCACTTCCGCGAGCGGAACTCGCGAGCCATTCGGCGCCATTACGAGAAGATTCTTTACTGACTCGATTGTTTGGCTGGCATTCTCGTTGAGGCGCAACACCAAATCAAACCGTTGTTCTCCCTCAAAGACTTCGCCCGCTTTTTTGCCGGCAAAGATCGATTCAACAAGATCGTTAACATCCTCAACGTTCAAGCCGTAGCGCGCGATAGCCGCGCGATCAGCAATCACTCGGATTTGCGGCAGTCCGGTGGTGGTTTCAGCTTTGGTTTCAACTGCCCCACGCACCGAGGCCAGCACGCGTTGTATTTCCTCGGCCTTAGCAGCCAGCGTTTCGAGATCGTCGCCAAAGAGTTTGACGGCAACGTCACCGCGCGTGCCGGCAATCAATTCATTAACACGCATTTCAATCGGCTGCATGAATCCGAATGAAGCTGCGTCCGGCACTTCTGCTTCCAGTTTTTTCGACATCGCCTCGACCAGTTCTTCTTTCGTGCGCCCCGTCTTCCAGTCCTTAGGCGGGTGAAGCAATACGAAAACATCGCATTGATTCAAACTCATCGCATCGTTGGCTACGGCGGGAGCGCCACATTTTGAAACTACCTGACGGACTTCCGGAAAGGTTCTCACAACTTTTTCGATCTGAGTCGTGGTTTTCATCGCCTGCTTCAGCGAGATGCTCGGCAGGAGAATAGCTTCGATCAAGATGTCGCCCTCATCGAGTCGGGGAATGAACTCGCCGCCGAGAAACGGAAAGATCACCACTGAAATCAAAACGAGGCCGACCGCAGCCGCTAATACCCGCAAACGAAACCGCATCACAAAAGTGAGTGCCGGCTTATAAATCCGCTTGGCCCAGCGAATCAGAAAACTTTCCTTTTCCGAAATCCTTCCGCGCAGGATAAGCGCGAGCATCGCCGGTATATACGTCAACGAAAGGATCAACGAACCTAACAAAGCAAAGACAACTGTCAAAGCCATCGGCACGAACATTTTTCCTTCAATGCCGCGCAGAGAAAGAATCGGCAGATACACAATGCCGATGATTGCCACTGCAAAGACCACCGGACGGGCCACTTCCAGGCACGCTTCCAGTATTGTTCGTTCGGGTGGCTCGGATGACTGATTGTGCTGCGCTTCGACACGGCGGCGGACGGCATTTTCAACCATCACTACTGCTCCGTCGACTATCAGTCCGAAATCAATTGCACCCAGACTCATCAGATTTCCCGACACATTGAACAGCCTCATTAAGATCGCTGCGAACAGCATCGATAATGGAATCACTGTGGCGACAAGCAATGATCCGCGCCAGTTTCCCAATAGCAACAGTAAGACGATGATTACCAAAATCGCGCCTTCTATCAGATTGGTAGTGACGGTCTTGATGGTCCGATTGACGAGAGCGGTCCGGTCGTAGAAAGGCTCGATCGACACACCGGGAGGCAGCGACTTACGAATCTCAGCCATACGCGCGCTGACGCGTTCCGCAACCGTGCGCGAGTTCTCACCCTTGAGCATGATCGCCATGCCGGTTACGACTTCACCGCCACCGTCAGCGGAAGCCGCACCTTGGCGAATAGATGCGCCTTCAACAATTTCACCTAAGTCTTTTACGAAGACCGGCACGCCTTCTTTGCCAGTCTTAACTACGATGTTGCCGACGTCGTCCTTGTTTTCGACGAGCCCAACGCCGCGTAGTAAGTATTGCTCCGCGCCTTTTTCGATATACCCGCCACCGACGGTTCCGTTGTTGTGCGTCACAGCCTCGTACACATCGCGCAGAGTTAGACCGAACGACTGTAATTTCTCGGGCGCAAGTCTGACTTCGTATTGTTTGCCGAAACCTCCATGAGCATTCACTTCTGTGACGCCCGGCACGCTCATCAACTGGCGGCGGATGTTCCAATCATGAATGGTGCGCAGATCGATGGCGCTGTATTTATTCCCATCTGCTTTAACTTCGTATTGATAGATTTCGCCAAGGCCCGTCGCAATCGGACCCATTTCCGGCGAACCGATATTCGCTGGTATCTGCTCGCGAGCCGTCGCGAGGCGTTCCATGACAAGCTGGCGTGCGAAGTAAATGTCGGTGGAATCCGAGAAGACAATCGTTACATTCGAGATGCCAAATTTGGATACCGAACGAATCTCTTCCACGTTCGGGAGTCCACTCATTGCCACTTCGACTGGAAAGGTGATTTGTCGTTCGACCTCGAGTGGACCAAGCGAGGGAGCACCCGTCAAAACCTGCACCTGCACGTTCGTCACATCGGGCACGGCATCAATCGGAAGTTTGACGAGACTATAGATACCTGCCGCCGCCATGATTGCTACCAGCAAAAGAACGATCAGCTTTTGAGAGATTGAGAATCGAATCAGTGCGTTAATCATTACGTCAGTTCCCCCAAACAGTCGGCGACTAGTGTTCGTCTTCTTCCATCGAAGACTTCAGCAATTGTGTCTTGAGTGTGAAACTGCCCTTCGTTACTACTTTTTCACCAATCTGAAGTCCGCTAATCACACGCTGATATCCATCAGCGACTCCGCCGAGTTCCACATCACGTACAACGAAACTCCCTGGTTCTCCTTCTTTCGGAAGAAACACTACGGCGCGATCGCCGATGCGTTGGACTGCTTCAGAACTCACCACCAGCTCTTCGCCGGTAGCCGCGCCCGAGTTCGCCTGAAACCCGACTTCAACAAACATTCCAGCCTTCAGTCGCTCGCCCGGATTGCTGACCTCAATGCGCACACGAGCCGTTCTCGTCTCCTCATTTAATCGCGGGTCGATATAGTTCACCCGACCGGCGATCACATCGTTGCCTAGAGCTGTCGAACGCACTTCGGCCGGTGTGCCCACGCGAATACTTCCAACCTGGTTCTCTGGTACGTTCGCAATGATCCAAACAGTTGCGATATTGGCGATCGTGAATAGGGAGGTGCCCGCCTGAATGCCTGCGCCTGAGTTCACCGAACGTTCGACAACCGTTCCAGTGGCTGGAGCACGCAATGCGACAAGCGAAGTGTCTTTGTCGTGATCGTGGCGCTCACCCTCGGCGACTGGCGCACCTAAGGCACGTAGTTGATCGCGAATGTGAGCGACGTCAACGCGAGTGGTCTCAACCGCGGCAGTGGCTTCCTGTAATTCACGGCTTAGCGAAATGTTGCTCTGAAAATCGTACTCGGCTTTCGCGGTCTTATAGGCAGTTTCGGCGGCGATGAGATCCTTGCCTGCGCCTGCGCCAAGCTCAATCAAACGTCTTGTGCGTTTAAGCGTAGACTCGGCTTCATCGAGTTTGGCCTTTGCAGATAAAACTGCGACACGATTCTCAGCGCGTCGGACGCGTTCCAGGTTGCGCTCCGCAAGCGCCCGGGCAGTCTCTGCCTCGTGCAGCTTGCCGTGCATCTCCGCAATCTCTGGACTCGAGATGAGCGCGAGCACCGAACCCGCACGAACGACGTCACCTTGCCCCGCGTAGACACGTGTGATACGACCAGACACAAGCGGTGTGGCCTGCTGGGTCTGCTGCTGGTTTGTCTCGACGGTTCCTGTGACCCGCATCAATGCCACGGCCGGTCGTTGCGTTACGCCTTCAATCTCAATTGCGGCAGCCGCCAGAGCTTCAGGCGACAACTTAACTTCGTCGCCGGCGTGTTCATCTTCGTGACCGCCTTCAGCTTTTTCTGCGTTTACTTTTACTTCAGTCGACTTGGGATCGTTGCGCTGCCAAAACACGAGTGCCACGACAACAACGACGGCCAACACAGCCACCACCGCAACGATTGCAACGTTGCGAGTTCGGGCCGAGCCTCTGGTTTCAAATTGATCTGACATGATTGCGTTCCTTATTACTGATTAACTGGCGTTCCCAGCGCCGCCTGGAGATCGGCGAAGGCGCGATATTGTTCTGAGAGTGTCTCCGTAAAATCCCGCTGCGAATCCACCAGCCGGCGTTGCTCGTTAAGAAGATCGGTGATGCTGAACTGGCCGAGCTCGTAAGCAGCGCGGACCACTCGTATGTTGTCCGTTGAGCGCGCAATCACACCTTGTTCATAAGTAGTAACCGCTACCTGTGCTGCCTGATAACGAGCGTATGCACTCTCTACTTCGGAGCGCACGACCGTCTCCAAAAACTCACGTCTGCGTTCGGCCTGAGAAATCGCAACCGCAAATTCCGCTTTCGTTCCCTGGTTGCGATTGAAAACAGGAATACCGATCGAGACGCCGAAAGTTAGTAGTTTGTCGCGGTCACTTCGCACTCCAACCGGTGTGTCTTCGTAAGAGGACCGATTAAGGGTGTAACGCGAGAACGCTGTCACATCTGGTGTGGAATTCGCTCGCGTGAGACTTAAGCCGGCTTGAGCCACTTCCTCATTAAGGCGTGCGAGTTTTAAGTCGGGTCTGTGTCGCAATGCAATGTCGATCGCTGCCGCTAGTGATGCTGGTGGCGCAGGCAATACCGGCTTGGAGAGATCTTCGCGTAAACGTAACGGCTCGGCCGCCGATATACCCGCGAGATTCTTCAGCTTAAGCAAGGATGCTTTTAATCGTCCTTCGACAAGCGCTCGACGAGATCTCAATCGATCGACCTCAGCGCGCACTAAGTTGAGGTCGATTGGAGCCGTTTCGCCTTCATTGACGCGTGCTTGTATGAAACGTGTCGTCTGTAGATCGAGATTGTTTAGATTTTCCGTGATCTCCAGTTCTCGTAAGGCGGCTAATGCTTCCACGTAAACTGAGCGTACTTCGGCGGCGAGTCGTCGCTCTCGGTCTGCTACCTCAGCTTCAACAGCCTCAAGCTCGGCTCGTGCGAGCTCGATCCTTCGTCGCCTTTGGCCACCGACCTCGAGCGGCAAAGATACGCCGATGCTTCTCTCGCTCTCGCCGGATGAACCCGTGTATTTACCATTCGACTGTTCGAAATCGAGTGTCGGATTGGGTCTCAATCCGGCCTGCCGCAAGCGTGCCCGCGCACGATCGATCTCAAGACGCACGGCAGCGATTTCACCGTTAGAGCTAAGAGCACGCCGAATCAGATCGTTTGACGAGGCGCCTTGGAGCGGATCGAAGTACGGCGCGAGTATCGTATTCACTGATCGAACTTGTGCCGGCGCCAATGACCATGGACCCAATAAAAAGACAACCAGCAAGGCCATGATTGGGCGATGTTGCGAAAACCACTTCATTGTTCTTCTCCCGAGTTCACGCCGCGGTTGCGGCCAAAACAATGTGCGACGAGTCGGCAGGACACAAACCTCAGCGAAGGCTGTGACCAAACGACTCGACTACAATCTTTGAGTGGTTAAGCTGAACGAGGAGGGTGGTATGGACTCCTGGTCGGCGCCGTCGGAATGAAGACGTTCTCAGGCGGGTTATCCTGCGCTTTGAGTACCAGATTCTCGGGTGGATCGAAGACAGGGCTCGGTATCACATGAGTGCAGCAGCAGAAGCAATCTTCGTCTCGGTTTTCATGATCAGGAATCTGGTTGTCCGGTGATTCAGGTGAAGACCTAACGGCAACTGCAAATGCTGACGCAACTTTTTCCTTCGAAACTT
>Ga0134124_10004937_pt1 | contig 10714 bp, 9 predicted proteins | sample KB304_FD_96880 | JGI IMG/M metagenome (GOLD analysis project Ga0134124, IMG submission 96880) | Terrestrial soil microbial communities without Nitrogen fertilizer from Kellogg Biological Station, Michigan, USA - KB3-0-4 | ecosystem: Environmental > Terrestrial > Soil > Unclassified ... | reverse complement strand
TCGCCGTTTCACCGACGTCGCGCCTCGATTCATTTCTGACGCCGTCCGCTTACAGCTTCGTCGAACTCAACGGCGAGAGCCCCGCGGGAATCGCATACGCAGACGCCGCCTACGACATCTTCTCGTCACTGCCGGTGATGAAAGAGTTTGCAGTGGATTACAACCTCCGACCGATGTACGGCAGGCGCTTAATGCTCGACGTTTTGCTGCGCTCGTACGAAGAGTTTCTCGGTCGCAAACCCGAAGCGCCGCCTCGTATCGCGATCGTGGATCTCGCAGGTGTTCCCACGGTGAGCGAGTTCGAACTCTTCCGAGAGTTCTTCGAACAGTCTGGATATCCTTCAGTCATTTGCACACCGCAGGAACTGGAGTTCGCCAACAATCGCCTGACCGTGTCAGGCCAGCAGATCGACATCGTCTACAAACGTCTGCTCGTGAACGAGTATCTGCCAGTCATGAGCGACTACCCGGCGTTGCTCAACGCCTATCGCGCTCGAGCAATCTGCATGGTAAACAGCTTTCGTTCAAAGTTGATTCACAAGAAAGCACTCTTCGCCGTGCTGACGGATCCTCGCCACGCGGCGCTGTTTTCCACAAACGAACACGACGCTATTCGATCTCACGTGCCGTGGACTCGCATGGTCCGCGATGAATGGTCTGAGTACAAAGGCCGCGAGATAAACCTGCTTGATTTTATTCGCGCCGACGGCGAGCGATTGGTGCTGAAGCCAAACGACGACTACGGTGGTCACGGAATCACGATTGGCTGGAACGTCGACCAGCGTGGCTGGGACGAAGCGATTAACAACGCGTTAGCCGACGGCGATTACCTGGTCCAGGAACGAGTGCCGACGGCGCGCGAGACCTTTCCGGCGCTGACCGACGACGGTCGAGTGGAATTTGCGGAACAGCTCGTCGATTTAGACCCGCTTTTGTTCAACGGCAAGGTTGGCTCGGCGTTCACGCGTTTGTCTTCCACGGAACTCGCGAACGTGAGCTCGGGCGGCGGGATGGTGCCTACCTACATCATCAGCAAAAAGTGACTGAAAACGGGTACAATTCCAGACAGGTCTCATCACCCCGAAGGAGAATCCAGTGGCCGAAGACGACGAAGGCTTTGAACCTCAGGAAGAGCGACGGAACTACGATCGCTCGCGTTTGATTGTGGATGTATTCTTCGACGGCAAGGATGTTACCGGCGTCGCCAGCACGAAAGACATCAGTCCCGGCGGTCTTTACATGAATACTCAGGCTGAGATTCCCGAAGGCACACTCCTCCTCATTCGCCTGCCCTTCCGGCAGGACGCGCAGGTGGTTTGCAACGCGGTGGTGGTCTACAGTAATCCGGGCCGCGGCGTGGGATTGAAGTTCCAGGACTTGTCAGATGAAGTAAAAGCAATGCTGGAACGAGAAGTCGCGAATGGTTGAAGCAGCGCCAGTTTCGTTGACCTGGGCAAGCCTTTCCAACGCGACGAGAGAACTTTTAACAGGGAAGCTCGCAGGCTTGTGGGGCGCCCCGACTGACGAAGCCGCTTTCGACTCGTGGGCTGATGACAAGAAACAGGCTTTGTTGTTGCTGTTGATGCGGATGGAGGCGAAAGAGCTCTGGCACCTCGTCAAACAAGTCACAAACGTTTATGGTGAGGGCGGAGTCGGGCTGGAGTTTCTAGCGTGGCCGATGATTGAGTCGACGTTATCGCGTCGACGTGATTTCACCCGCTTGTTTGCAAATCACAAAGACACGACGGGCGGGTTCTATGAGAAGGAGCGTGGCGACGCGGTCCTGCATTTTTTATTTCAGGAAGGTGAGCCGCGGACGTGGTACGTTCACTTCGATCTCTACAGTCCCGTTCACTCGCCGGCGAGTGCCTTGAAGCATCTTCGCCATGAGTTTATCGGCAAAGTAAAGCCCAACTGGCGCATGATCGCCGCGTGTTTGAATGGCGAAAGTAGTTTTGGAAAGAGGACCAATGTTTGATCAATTTACGCTGGGTATAGAAGAGGAATTTCAGATCGTCGACCCTCAGACGCGCGAGCTGCGCTCGCACGTTGCCGAGATCCTCGAAGAGGGCAAGATGCTGCTCGGCGAGCAGATAAAGCCCGAGATGATCCAGTCGATGGTGGAAGTTGGCACAGGCATCTGCCGCAACATCCAGGAAGCGCGCACGGACATTACCCGATTGCGCGGCACCATCGCCGGACTCGCGAAGAAGAACGGACTCGTCATCGTGGCCGCTTCAACGCATCCAATCTCGCGCTGGCAGGACCAGAAGATATTCGACGACGAACGTTACGAGCTGCTGGTGCAGGAACTACAGACGGTCGCGCGGTCGCTACTGATCTTCGGTCTTCACGTACACGTCGGTATGGCGGATCGCGAGCGCGCCATTCACATCATGAACGCCGCGCGATACTTCCTGCCGCACGTGCTGGCGCTCTCGACGTCATCGCCGTTCTGGATGGGCCATAACACCGGACTCAAATCGTATCGCACGGAGATCTTCAAACAGTTCCCGCGCACAGACATTCCCGATCATTTCGATTCGTTCAGTGGTTTTCAGCGTTATGTCGATCTGCTGGTCAAGACCGGCTGCATTAACGACGGGAAGAAGATCTGGTGGGACATTCGCCCGCATCCGTACTTTCCGACACTCGAGTTTCGTGTTTGTGATATTCCGACGCGTGTTGACGACACGATCGCGATCGCGGCGCTGTTTCAAGCCATCGTCGCGAAGTTGAATAAGTTGATCGATCGCAATCTCGGGTTCCGGCTTTACCGGCGCATGCTGATTCAGGAGAACAAGTGGCGTGCGGTGCGATACGGGTTGGAGGGCAAGATGATCGATTTCGGAAAACAGACGGAAGTGCCCGTGCGCGATCTCGTGCTCGAGCTGCTCGAGTTCGTCGACGATGTCGTTGACGAATTGGGATCGAGGAAAGAGATCGAACACGTCAACACGATTCTCCAGCGTGGCACGTCCGCCGATCGGCAGCTTCAGATCTATCGTGAGACGAACGATCTGACGGCCGTGGTTGATGATCTGGTCAAATTAACGATGGAGAACGTGCCCGAGACAATGACATTGGGAGTAACCCAGCCAACTACCACCGCGTCCACCATTTCGAAATAGTTTTCTCGCAAAGGCGCAAAGACGCAAAGGAAGAGTGTTAACTTTGCGTCTTTGCGCCTTTGCGAGAGAAATCTCTTTTTCCGAGGTAATACTGCCACAACATGCGTGCAGCGACGGCGCGGTGCGGGCGCCAGTTTTCGGCAAGCCGTTCGAGTTCTTCAGGCTTAGGCCGGTGCGGCAAACCTCTCAAATCCTTCATCGCGACCGCCAGCGCCAAATCCCCAGACGGCCAGATATCCGCGCGTCGCATCGCCATCAGCAGATAAACATCCGCGCTCCACAGCCCTATGCCTTTAATCCGCGTCAATATCATCCGTGCATCATCGTCGCTCATCCGCGCGAGTTTGGTAAAACTCAGTTCGCCATTGACGATGCATTCCGAGAGGTGCAGCAGATATGACGACTTCTGTCGCGTAACGCCGAGACCTCTGAAGTAATCGTCACCCAGTTCAATAAATCGCCACGGCGTAAACGGCTCGATCGCCGTCTGCAAGCGCGTGAGCATCGACCTTGCAGACTTCAACGAAACCTGCTGCTCGAGAATTATGTGGACCAGCGTGGTAAATCCGGTTGCGCGTCGCCACAGTGGCGGATCACCGTAGGTTGCGAGTATTGCGGCCAGCGTCTCGTCTCTGGCTGCGAGTTCGCGCGCAGCCAGAGCAAGACTCTTCTGTGTAAGCATTGATTAACGCAGTGCGAGTGTCAGGAAATTCTCGAATAGGATGCGGCCATCGCGCGACTCGTTGGGATGTTCCCAACGCGTGCGGCTCTTGTTCCAGTCTTCGAATGATTTTTCGAGATGAAACTGGACGGTGTAAATCAGTTGCCCATCGCTGCGCTTGACCATCATCTGGTTGCGGCAGAGATACGACGTGGCGAGCAGCTTGAAACCTTCCGGAACTCGATCGAGCTGCAACCCGTGGTTTTGCCAGACGCGGAGAATCCGAGCACTCCTCGCCTCCTCTGGATCAGTGCACGCGATGTTCTTAAAGATCGGATCGTCCGGATCCGTGATGCGGATGAACCGATACTGATACTCGTGTCGACGAGCCTCGCGCTGCTCGTGTTGCTCGAGTTTGTCGAGCGTCACGACTCGCGCGCCGAAACTCAGACCCACCAACTGGTGACCGCCACAGATCGCGAGAACCGGAATCCTCGTTGCTCGAATGAACCGCGCGAAATCGGCGATTATCGATTCCTTGTAGTAATCAAAATCGCGCAGCGTTCCGCTGAGCACGATCGCGTCGGGCTTAAAGCGCTCGGCGGCCTCGGCGAGTTCAGACACATGGGCCACCTCGCTCGTCGGCCGTTTCACCAGGCGCGAAACGTTGTCGACGATATTCTCGATCGCCATGCCGGCGATGTGTCGCTCGCGACGGAGTTGCGTGGCGAGCAACTGGCCCCACTCCTGTCGCGCTACGGGCGAGAGGTCGCGGTCGTCGCGCAGCAAATTGTCGATGACGAGCACGCGCGCTTCCTCGATGCGCTGCTCCACAGGTTCATACCGACAATAATTCTGTTGGTTGAATGGGAAGGGAAGCGGATTCAAAATCTCCGCGGTGTCGGGGGTCAACTCTTGAGTCATTAGTTTCTGAGTAAAGGATCCTTCTACTTTTGTCGCTGCTTTGTATGCTGCCTGAACTCCGGAACTCGCGTTCCGGCCCCGGCTGCCAAAATCTCCGCGTGAATCTTAGCAAGTAACAGGCCACGCAGTCTTCCCCTAAACCTTGTGCTTTTTGCCTTGGAGTCCTGATCGGCGAGCAGGAGCATTCTATACCACGATGACTCCAATTCATCCGCTAATTGCGAGATTTTTGTAATATCGTACGGGAGTGCTACATCCTGACAGCCGATGCGGGCAAACACCGAAAGGTACCGGGCGGTGGCGAGATCGGGACACAGGAGGCGCTTGCGACCGAGCTTTAGCTCGACTCCGAGCAGTGTGTGCTGAATTTCGATGCTTGCCTGAGGCTTGGCCGAGTCGAAGTGATAAGAGCGCGTGCGGAGCTTGAGTATGCGGTCGCGGTAGATTCGCGGCAGCCACGTCTCGCCGAGTTGTTGCTGGATGTTTTGGGCGGAGCTCTCGATGGTACTCATTAATCAACGAAAACCTTCCTCGCAAAGGCGCAAAGGCGCAAAGAAACTTTAAAATTCTTCTTTGCGCCTTTGCGCCTTTGCGAGGAAAAGCTTTACCGCAATGTAAACAACTGAGACTCGATCTTAGTCTGAAGAGCATTGATGACGCGGCCCGGGAAGATCCCGAGGTAAAGCACGCCCAGCACGGTTATCACCAACGCCAGAGCAACACTTGCAGGAACCCTCGGCGCACTCCATGCCGTGGCTCTTTCGCCAAAGAACATGACGATGATGAGTCGCAGGTAGTAGTACGCGGAGACAGCCGTGTTAAGCACGCCGACGATCACGAGCCCGTAAAACTTTTGGTCTATTGCCGATCCGAACACCAGGATTTTTCCCATAAAGCCTGCGGTCAGCGGCATACCGAGCAGGCTCAGCATAAAGAGACTCAACGAAAATGCCAGCACCGGCGATTCGAAACCGATGCCGCGGTAGTCTTCGATCGCAGTGCGACGGTCGCCGCGGCGCGCGATGAGTTGGACCACCGCAAACGCTCCGATGTTCATCACTGCATAAGTCAAAAGATAGAACATCACTGACGTGATCGCGGTGTTTCGTTGCGCCGGATCGGAAGCAGCTCCGGCTGCGACAAAACCCACCAGCGCATAGCCGGCATGTGCGATCGACGAATACGCCAGCATGCGTTTGACGTTGTTCTGCACGATCGCGACGACGTTGCCGAGTGTCATCGTGAGAATCGCCATCACCACGAGCGTCGTGACCCACGCCTGGTGGACATTCGCGCCCGAAGCGCTCGAGGCTGTAACAACAAACGGCAATCCGAAAACGAAAACGCGCAGGAAGGATGCGAAGCCGGCGGCTTTCGGTCCCGCAGCCATGAATGCCGTGACGGGAGTTGGCGCGCCTTCGTAAACGTCCGGCGTCCAGATGTGAAAAGGAGCCGTGGCAATCTTGAAACCGAACCCGACGAGCATCATCGCCGCGCCCGCGTAGAGGAGTGCAGGGTATTGGGCCTGGCCCAGTCGACTCGCGATCTCCGGGATGTTGGTCGTGCCGGCAACGATGCGGCTGAGAGCACCGTCGGCGCCGGGTTCGGCTAACGACGTGGCGCCGTAAATGAGCGCGATGCCGTAGAGCAGAAACGCCGACGAGAAAGAGCCGAGAATAAAATATTTCAGCGACGATTCGTTCGAGCGAATGTCGGTGCGCCGGAATCCCGCCATGACGTAAGTGGCGATGGAGAGGATTTCGAGTCCGAGGAAAACGATCACGAGATCATTACCCGAGGCCATCAGCATCATTCCGACAGTGGCAAACAACAGCAGCGAGTGAAACTCTCCTGCGGGCAGTTGTTCGGCCTCCACCCACACTGTCGAAATCAACACCGTCAGCGCGGAGACGAGCAGAAAGATAAGCGTGAAGCCAAGGCGTAGCTCGTCGAGCACGATCATGCCGTTGAAGGCATCGGCCGATGCGGTCCCCGTCGACCAGAGCCGGATCGCAGCCACGGCAGCGACAACCACTCCGGCCAGCGAGATCCCACCCGTCATCCAACGCTGCCCCGGGCGCGCAAATGCATCCACGAGCATCACGATAACCGCCGCCGCACAGACGATGACCTCCGGTGCGATTAAGGCCCAGTTGACGATCGGCATCACTGATTGTGCGAAGAACGGGTTCATTCTTTGTTGGTTGGCCTCAAGTCACGTTCTTGGGCGAGGTCAGTACCGCAATGCGGTAGCATCGGGTCAACGGGTTGATTCGAAAACGCTGCTTGGGTGAACGACCCGACGCTACCGCGTTGCGGTACTGACCTCACCCAAGTGGTGTACGAACCTCCCGCGGGGCCGGTGGACACGCGCGCCCGAATCGTCTCGACGCTAGCCTTCGAACGATCGAGAAAGACGCGCGGGTAAACGCCCATGAAGAGCATCAGGATCAGCAGCGGGATCAGCAGTCCCAGCTCACGACCGTTCAAGTCGAGCAGCCGGTCGTTTTCCGCCTTCGTTACCTTCCCAAACACGACGCGCTGCAACATCCACAACATGTAAACCGCGGCCCAGATCACGCCCGTGCCGGCGATCATCGTGACGAGCCACGGATGACTAATAGCCCTCGAGGTCCACGTTCCGAGCAGGATCAAAAACTCACCGACGAATCCGTTCAAAAACGGCAGCCCAATCGACGAGAGCGACGCGATAACAAACAGCGTGGAGAACCACGGCATCGGCTTCGTCAATCCACCAAACTCGCTAATCATGCGCGTGTGGCGACGTTCGTAAATAAAACCGACAAAGAGAAACAGCGCGCCGGTCGAGACGCCGTGATTCAACATCTGATACAGCGCGCCTTGCATGCCGAGCTCGGTGAATGAAAACAGCCCGAGCACGACGAATCCCATGTGGCTCACGGATGAATAGGCGACGAGGCGTTTGACGTCGGGTTGGACCATCGCGACAAGTGCGCCATAGATGATGCCGATCACTGCCAGCACGATTACTACCCCCGCCCAGTCACGTGCCGCGTCAGGAAACATCGCGAGATTGAATCGCAAAAGACCGTACGTTCCCATCTTCAGCAACACACCGGCGAGAATCACTGAACCGGCAGTCGGCGCTTCGGTATGCGCATCCGGCAACCACGTGTGAAATGGGAACAGGGGTACTTTGATACAGAACGCGAGCCCGAACGCGAGAAACAGCCAATACTGTGCGCGCGCCCACTCCGCAGGCGGTCGCTCGGTTATGGCTTGCAGCAGCGTCGGATAGTCGAACGAACCGTAAAGGAAGTAAAGCGCGATGATGGCCACGAGCATCAGCAGGCTTCCGACCGCCGTGTAGATGAAGAACTTCACGGCCGCGTAAATGCGACGTTCGCCTCCCCAGATTCCGATGAGGAAGAACATCGGCACCAGCGATGCTTCAAAGAACAGGTAAAAGAGCAGCAGGTCGAGCGAAACAAACACGCCGATCATCGCGGATTCGAGGATCAGCATGAAGATGTAGTACGAGAGTTGTCGCTTGTGGATCGCGGTCCAACTCGAGAGCACCGCGATCGGCATTAACAACGTCGTCAACAGCACTAACCACAAGCTGATGCCGTCGACGCCGACGTGATAGCGGGCGCTGATTGCACCAATCCAACTGACGTTGTCCTCGAGCCTGAATTCCGGACCACCTCCGATCTGTTTGATGAGCAACAGTGACAGTGCAAACGTCGCGACGGTCGTCACCAGCGCGATCCACTTGTAATGCTCTTCGCGCCTGCTCGACAGAAAACTGTAGAGCACCAGCGCGAGCGCGCCGCCGACAGGCAGAAGGATCAGTATCGTCAGTAAATGCGGCATAGACCTATCTGAAACCGAAACCCAGATACCCAAAGAGTCCGATTAAAATCAGTGCGCCAATCAGGATGATCGCGGCATAACCGCGCACAAAACCCGCTTGCAGGTAACGCGCGAGTCTTCCGGCTTCGGAGACGGCCTCGCCGATTCCATGAAGGATGCCGTCGATCACGCCGACGTCGAGTATCTTCCAGAGACCTTCACGCGAACCGGCTTCGATCGGCCGGATCAATGCTTTGTCGTAGATCTCGTCGACGTAGTACTTGTTCTCGAGCAGGCGTGGCATTTCTAACAGCGGTCGTCTTCGGAAGATGTACAAACCCATACCGATGCCGAGCAGCGCGATGATCACGGAAACGACCGCAAGCATCCGTTCTGCGGAGATCTCTTCCGGTGAATGCGCGGCGTGTGTTTCAGCTTCCAGTGCAGCGGGTGTTTCCGGACCCGGCGCTACCGCGCTCGGTTCTGTGTGTGTCTCAGTCGCGCCCGGGAGAGGGGCGACTACCGGCTCGAGCGTGTGCTCGAGCACATTTATGTCTTTGTCAGTGAAGAACGAACTGAGCGCATACGGCACGCCGATAAAACCACCGGCAGTCGAAAGCACCGCGAGCACGATCAGCGGAACCGTCATGAGCCACGGCGACTCGTGCGGTGTGACTGGTCCATGATGAGCATCGTGCTTGACGCCGTGTGTGTCTCGAAAGCGCTCCTCGCCTCCGAACGTCATTACCATCATGCGCGTCATGTAAAGCGCGGTCAGAAACGCGGTCAGTGCACCGATGGCCCAAAGCAATTTGCTGAACGTAGGCGATGGAAGACTGAACGCAGACGCGCTCCAAACCCTCCAGAGAATCTCGTCCTTGGAGAAGAAGCCGGCAAAGATCGGAATGCCGGAGATTGCCAGCCAGCCAGTCAACATCGTTATGAACGTGATGGGCATATACTTCCTGAGCGCGCCCATGCGTCGCATGTCCTGCTCGTGATGCATGCCGTGGATGACCGATCCGGAACCGAGGAAGAGCAGCGCCTTGAAGAACGCGTGCGTGATCACGTGGAAGATCGCGGCGATAAACGCGCCGACACCACACGCCAGAAACATGTAACCGAGCTGTGAGATCGTCGAGTAAGCCAGAACTTTCTTGATGTCGTTTTGTGCGAGACCGATCGTCGCCGCGAAGAGCGCTGTCGCAGCGCCGATAACGGCTACGATAAACATCGCCGTGGGCGCCTTAACGAAGATCTCCGAGCAGCGCACGATCATGTAGACGCCGGCCGTCACCATCGTCGCAGCGTGAATCAGCGCTGAGACAGGGGTTGGACCAGCCATCGCATCGGGCAGCCAGACGTAGAGTGGTATCTGAGCGCTCTTGCCGACGGCGCCGATAAAGAGAAGGACGGCGATCGACGTTGCGCCTCCGGCGACGATTGCTCCGGCGGTAAATGGGTCAACCGGATAGGTTTTAAAGAATGAAAGCGCGGTTTGCGCCGTTTCGCCTGCGGCGGGGTTCGCGAAAAAGCTGACGGAGCCTGTGAGGAAGAACGTCAGCAGTATGCCCATCACAAAACCCCAGTCGCCGATGCGATTCGTAATGAAAGCCTTCTTCGCTGCGTCGCCCGCCTCTCTTCGATCGACGTAGTAACCAATCAGCAGGTACGAACAAAGCCCGACGCCTTCCCAACCGACAAACATCAGGACGAAGTTGTCGGCGAGCACGAGCGTCAGCATCGCAAACATGAACAGGTTTAGAAAGGCAAAGAACCGGTAGAAGCCTGAGTCACCGTGCATGTAGCCCACGGCGAAGACGTGAATCAGGAAACCGACAAAAGTGACGAAAAGCACATAGGTGCCGCTCAGGTGGTCCATTCCAAGCGCGAAGTCAGCGTGAAAAGTGCCGACTTGCAGCCACGTCCAGATGTGATCGAGCAGAGGCGTGCCCGACCGCAACGCACCGCCTGGTCTGAACGCAAGATAAAACGCAACGATCGTCGAGATCGCCACGGACCCACACGCCACAACCCCAACAAACCTCTCATCACGCACACGTCGCCCGATGAGCCAATTAATGGCCGCGCCCGCAAGCGGAGCAAAGATGATCAGGCTAAGTAAGTTGTTTTCCATCTGCTATGCCACGGATGACACGGA
>Ga0134124_10004936_pt1 | contig 10716 bp, 9 predicted proteins | sample KB304_FD_96880 | JGI IMG/M metagenome (GOLD analysis project Ga0134124, IMG submission 96880) | Terrestrial soil microbial communities without Nitrogen fertilizer from Kellogg Biological Station, Michigan, USA - KB3-0-4 | ecosystem: Environmental > Terrestrial > Soil > Unclassified ... | reverse complement strand
TCCGACCCATGGTTTCGGGCCAATGGCTCGGTATATGGGAATCAATCGTGATGATCGGTGTGAGTATCTGGTGTCTGTCAGCTCCGCCCATCTCGGTCTAGAGCAATACCGGAAGGACACCTTCGCCGCCAACGAACCCGAATGGAAGGAAACTTATCGGTGTGGCGACTACAACACCACCATCATTCGAACCGCCAAGGGACGAACGATACTGCTGCAGCACAACGTCTCGACTCCTCGACCGTATGATCGGATCAACCTCATTCAGGGAACCAAAGGCATCTTCCGTGACTATCCTCCGCGTATTTATCTGGATGACGGCGTTGGGAAGGAAGCTTGGCGAGAGCTGGATGAATATAGAGACAAATTCGAGCCTGAACTGTGGAAGGAACACGGAGAAACTGCTCGCAAGGTTGGAGGACATGGAGGAATGGATTACATCATGTGCCGTCGATTGATTCAGTGTATCCGCGAAGGTCTAGCATCTGATATCGATGTGTATGATGCTGCAACCTGGAGCGTTGCTGGTCCCCTCAGTGAAGAGTCCGTGGCAAAGCGCAGTGCAGCGGTTAACTTCCCAGATTTTATTGGCGGAAACTGACGTGTGTGAGTTTTCGGCGAGGGGTTGAATGGCGCCTTTTCGAGGAAGGGAAGCGAGTCTTGCCGCGCGCCCCAAGCGGATGTAACCTAATAACGTCGGCAAATCGATAACCCATCCGAGGCATTGGGCGGCTCTGACGAAACTCGCGCGTGATATAGATTAGGGATACTGCCGCTTTGGAGATTTATGCCAACAATGACTCACAAGGAAGCACAAGAAGCTTTGGCTGAGATAGGCCGATGCAAGATCAACCGAGACAAAGCCGGACTGGAAGCGAAAATTGCGGAATATGAAGATCTCGCTAGTGACAACCTGACAATTCGAATTTTGCTAAATACCGCCAAAGAAGCACTCGAGGTCCTGAAATACCCAGCGGTGAAATAGCAGGTCGTGTAAGGCTAAGAAGCCCCTTGATCAGGGGGCTTTCTTTTTTGCCCGAGTCGCTCTGGATTAGTTCCAACGGCAATTGAGCTACAGAGTAACGGAGCCTATCATCTTTTACTTCGATGGCGAGTCCTTGGGTTGCTTCGAGATTGGCTGCACATCGCGTTGCAGAGTTCTAACTCACGAGCCGCTTAAGGTTAATTCCGCTTTCGAAGATCGGCTCTTACAGCCTCAAGCTTTGTTTGAAATTCGGCTTCCATTTCATGCAGTGTACCCGTGCAAGATCCCCGCATTGATTTCCGACCAGCCCAATTTGCGCGCTGCTTCTACTAGAGTTATGCACATCCGTGAATCGAGCGCAGCGGCTGGCGAATCAATCTCATTGCTTACATGAAAATCATGTGGACAGCGATTGAAGAGGCGCGAGCATTTCTGCGCGATGCGTTCGCCTCCACCCCTCTGGTCCCCGCGCCGTCGCTCACGGCTGACAATTCGGCGTGGGTATACCTAAAGGTTGAGACGGGCCTGCCGACAGGTTCATTCAAGATCCGTGGCGCGCTGTTTGCATTGCATGCGGAGACGGTGAGACGTCCCGTGAAGGAAGTGGTCGCCGCTAGCACTGGAAACCATGGTGCCGCAGTTGCGTACGCCTCACGAAAGGCGGGAATTCCTGCCGCGATCTTTCTTCCGCAGCGACCCAATGCGGTCAAACGGGCGCGAATTGCCGAACTTGGCGCGCGAATTGTCGAAGTCGGACCCGATATCAGTGCTGCTCTCGATGAGGCGCGGAGATATGCGGGCGAGACGGGCGCATTCATGCTCGATGACTCGACGAGCGCGGACGTTCCCGCAGGGGCGGCAACGATTGGCTGCGAGATTGTGGAGCAGTTGCCGGATGTTTCGGAGATCTGGGTGCCTATAGGCGACACCGCCCTGATCCGTGGGGTTGCCACCGCGGCGAAACACCTTCAGCCGAGCGTGCGGATAGTGGGCGTCCAGGCAAGTAACGCCCCCGCTTACTCCCTTTCGTGGAGGAAGGGAGACGTTGTCACGACCGAGACCTGCGCAACGATAGCGGATGGCCTGGCTACGCGGACACCGGCGCTCGAGAATGTGCGTGCGATTCGCGAACTGGTAGATGACGTCCGTCTGGTGAGCGAAGCCCAGTTGCTCGGCGCAATACGACATCTCCTGAAGAACGAAAAGGTTCTGGCAGAGCCCGCAGGCGCCGCTACGACCGCGGCCTGGCTGGCGCAACCTGCCAACATCGGGAACGTCGCACTGGTGGTGAGCGGGGGCAATATCGCTGAGGATGTTATGAGCGAAGTCAGCGGAGGTTAATGCGAGACTGGATCAGCTTTTCCAGTGCGATGATGGATGCGTACCCGGTTCCATGCGACCCCGAGACGAGCGCCAGCACCGGTGTGGGTTTCGAGAAAGGGAAGCGACTCTTTAGTCTTAAGCCGCAACGAAATGACCCGTCCAGGATTTCCTTTTTGCGAAGGATCTATCACCCGACATTAAGAGTTGCTGAGCGAAACCAAGCAGAAAGATGGAAGAGGAATTGGTCAGCTCGGAGCCCCAGAGTGCTCCCTTCCGGCGTTCAAGAATTAAAAAATCAAAGTTGGCACCCTTGGTGCCAAGGCGACCATCATATTTGACAGACCTCGAAAGAAGTGGCGGTAGTCGGTCATTATCCCCACTCATTCACTGGCTATCGCTACTCCTCGTACAATCCTTCCTCCCCGGAAGGCAGGGGCTGGCGAAATCACTAATGACCCGCGTCAGCCCTTTAGTCTTTCGCTTCAGTTGGGACACAAAATGAACATCTCAGGCGGGCAATCCGGACCGATCCGGGGCTGGCAGTCCAGTCGAAGCTTCGCGATCAGTCTTCGCCTTGTCTTATTTCACGTGCAATGGTCGAAGCTCCAACCACCCTTCCGGAAGTGTTAAAGATTGGCGACACACTGACAGAAACTCGGATCAGTTTGCCTTCTTTCGTTTGGCGAATCGTTTCGTAATGTTGAATATGTAGCCCCCGTCGCAACTTCTCCATGATCACACGTTCGTCATCCGGCCTCTCTCTTGGAACCAACATCCGGATGCTGTGCCCAAGGGCTTCGGAACTGGAATAACCAAAGAGCCGTTCCGCCCCTACATTCCAGGCCAAGATCGTTCCATCCAGTTTCTTCGAATAAATCGCATCTTGTGCGCCCTCGACGATCGCCGCTAAGTGCAACGCCGCTTCGTAGCGTTTTTTGTACCGGCGAAGTGAGGTCGGATCGAGCAATCGACTTCCGTACTCGATACCAGCATCGTTATCTCCGTCCAGGGCCAGAATGCTGTGGACTAGCGTAGTTATCCTTGCCAGTTGTTCTTCTGCTTCTTCGATGTGCTTTTGATCTTTCAGGGGCGACTTTCCCAGAAGATACAGTAGGTTAGTAAGGGCCTCCAGCGGGTTGTTGATTTCATGCGCAAGTTCGTGAGCTAACTGAGAGGCAGCCAGTTTCTTTTCCAACTGAAGTCGTTTTTCTTCGGTTCGCGGCGCGGGGTTGCGGGGGCGGGACCCCTCTCTGCGCGGACTAGCGTAGTAGGTATGGCGGTTCGGCATTCCACATCCTCCAAACAAACGAGGCAACAAAATAGCTGGATACCGCACAAGAATTTAATTGCGTGCCCGTTCACGAAGCTTATTTAGTGTCAAACCGTCGGGCACGGAGGTAATAAGCAAAGTGATGACCATCGGCATAGGTGCCGAACCCTTTGGGAATCAATGTTGCGCAAAGCAGCTTCTCTGTGGGAATGGAAAGAATTATACGCTGGAGACCTCAAATTGCTTACTCCACAAGAAAGGTCTGACGGCGAATCGGTTGCTCCCTTTTCAAAAGCAGCATTCTTCATCCAAATTGCATCTATTCATTCTCTCCTCTGTTCGTGGTACTTCTGTGTCTGGAAGCTGGTCGGGGACCAGATTTGCGCCAAAGCGTTTTCGTCCTGCTCATCTCATCAACTCAGGATCGGGCAACGCACTCCACGTTTCACAATGGGGTACACGCCGCGTCGGATTGACGGCATCCCACAACTGAAGATGGTTCATCGTAATGTTGCGAGAACAACCATATGGCTCGGGTCCAAACAGAACAATCGAGAGAAAAACAACCTCGTTTGAGTACACAGAGTCCGACAGTTTGGGACCTGGGAGGGCTGAGCGCCAAGGAACTCGTCAAGCGTGTTTGGACGCAGATGGATTCCGAGCATGACGACACGCTCGGCCGAGCTGCCGAACTTGCCTTCTTCTTCTTTCTCGCCGTGTTCCCCGCATTAGTGTTCGTGTTAACCCTAGTTGGCATGATCAGTATGACAAAGTTGGACCTGCGGGGCGCCTTGTTTAGTTACGCTGCCCAAGCTCTTCCACCGTCCGCATGGGAACTGCTGCAAAAGACAATTGACGAGACTGTGGGATCCGCGACGGGCTGGAAACTTGTTATAGGCCTCGTTGGTGCGCTATGGTCAGCCTCTAGTGGCACTTCGACTCTAATGACAGTTCTGAACTTCACCTACAACGTCAAGGAACGTCGCCCCTGGTGGAAGGCTCGGTTGATTGTCGCTGTGCTGTTGACCATTGCCCTCGCCGGGCTGTTGTTGGCAGCTCTCGGAATCATACTGTTCGGGGGGTGGGCCGCTGCAATGGCGAGCGGGCATGGCTTGGGCAATACCGCGATTATCGCCTGGAAAATCGTTCAAGTACCAATCGCATTGTGTTTCGTGGTTCTGGCGTTCGCTGTCCTGTATTACTGGGCCCCCGACGTTGAACAGAAGCGATGGTATTGGATTACCCCAGGTTCGATCATTGGAGTGTTGCTTTGGATCGCGGCTTCCGCGGCGTTTCGCGCCTACTTACACTTTTTCAATAATTACAGCGCAACCTATGGTTCGTTGGGTGCCGTTATCATCCTTCTGTTGTGGTTTTACATAACTTCGTTGGCGTTCCTGGTGGGGGCAGAAATCAACGCCACAATCGAACATGCAGCGGCGGAGCACGGTCGTGCGGACGCAAAGTTAAAAGGTGAGCGGGAAGCGCCCGCTGCATAACCGCGACCTTCTTAACCTTGTAGGGTTCTCAGGGCTTACCTGAGAGCTCTGCGTCACGCTCGGCGATTTTTCCGAAGAAGAAGCTTGGCGTCCAGCAACGAACGAATTCGTCGTCCAAGCTCTGGAAATTCAAATGGTTTATGGAGGACAACATCGGGGCCTTCCCTCAAGTCATCTGGCGGATAATATCCGGACATGTAGACTGCCAAAATCTCCGGACGATCCCTCCGGATCAGTCTTATGGCAGCATCCCCACGCATGCCCGGCATCAAAATGTCAGTAATCACCAAATCGATAGCACCGTAGTAGTCGTGGGATTTTCCAATCGCATCTGTACCATCCCGGGCCTCGATGACCCGGTAACCTAAACCTTCGAGGTAAGTTCGGGTCATAGTCCGGATTCCTGCCTCGTCTTCCGCTAGCAGGATTGTTTCGCTGCCAACAGGGACAGTTTCGACGGAAGTGCCAGATGAATCGGCGATAAGTTGTCCAGTCACCAAAGGAAGATAAACCCTAAATGTCGTCCCGAGGTTTGGCTTGCTATCCACCGTAATCCATCCAGCAAGTCGTTCGACGATTCCCCAGACGGTTGAGAGTCCTAAACCAGTTCCTCGCTCTGGTCCTTTAGTTGTGTAGAACGGTTCAAAGATGTGTGCCAATACATCCGGCGCTATTCCTTGTCCCGTGTCACTGATCGTAAGCACCGCGTATCGACGTCTCTTCGCCTCGTCGCCTACCGCCTCCGCATGCAGGTGCAGCGACAAGTCGCCGCCATTCGGCATGGCATCCTGAGCATTCATGACAAGATTGATGATCATCAGCTCTATCTGCGATGTGTCAACATAGACCGGCAGTACCTCTTTCCAGCCCGAGATCTGAATCTGAATTTGATCGGAAAGCAATTGTCGAAGTAGTCGTTCTATCGCTAAAAGGACAGTATTGAGATCGACCGTGACAAGTTCCTCGGGAAGCTTCCGGCTAAAGGCTAGCAGTTGTCGCGTTACGGAAGCTGCTCGCTTCGTAATGCTCAATATCTGCTGACAAATACCGTCAGCTTCGGAAAGAGGCGGGTGTTCCAAGAGCTGCATCGTATAACCAGAGACGAGCATAAGGAGGTTGTTAAAGTCATGAGCAATGCCGCCTGCAAGTCTGCCTAGTGCTTCCATCTTCTGAGCCTGCCGCAGTTCTAGTTCGATCTGTCGGGCTTTTGTGACATCACGGAAACTCCATACGCGACCAACGATACTGTCACCCAGTTGTTGTGGTTGGGAATAGCGCTCGAAGATTCTTTGATCTTTGAAGTGGAGGACATCAAAGCTCGTTGCCGCGGCATCGGCATATAACGAGTTAACCTTCTCGAGAAATTCGTCAGGCGCTATCAGTTGGTTTGCAACCTTAGTCAGCAGGCTTTGATCATTTGTATTATCCAAGGAGGATTCACAACGCAGACCCCACATTTCTATGAACTTACGGTTGCAACTGCTCACTTTTCCGTCTTTAGAGATAACAAGTATTCCGTCCGCGGTAGAGTCAAGCGTCGCGTTCAACAGAGAGATGGTGTTCTCGAGGCGAGATTCAGCTTGTCGGCGGGCCTGAACTTCGATTCGAAGTTCTGCATTCGTCCTAGCGAGCGCAGTAACTCTTTCTTCCGCTGCTTGTTTATTGTCGTCATTGAGCCGGAGTATCACTTCCTGAACCTGGTCACGAAATCGGAGGTCCCGCGCCACAAAAATGACAGCCCTCACAGCAGCATCCTTCAACTGATTGTTAGCACTTATCTCAAATGGCACCCAGTTTCCCCATAGATCACGAAGGCGAAGCACCAACGGGATTCTTTCCCCGGGCTCCTGCGTTGTATGGTTGTACTCCTGGGCGGCACGACTGGTGTCTTCTGGATGGATGAAGTCGAAAATGCTGCGGCCCTCGACCGATGACTTTGGGTGTCCCAAAATCCTTTCGGCGTGGTCGTTTACGTAATTGACGAGCCCTTCCGCATCTATAAGCGCGATAACATCGGGAGCACGATCTACGATTGCTCTGAAACTTCCGTGAGCTGGATCCATGACCTTACCTCGACGATTTTTCAAGGTCTTCATCTCAAGAGTGGACGTTCTTTCAGGAGTCACCGCCAGAACTAATCAGTTTTGACTGCTGTTGCGCTGGCTTATGAGCGCGTCGCCATTATGTTGGGCTTGTGACGGGCTAGTCAGGTGAGAGCAGATCCGGCGGTAAGGCAGATCCCAGAGAATCCGTTGGCCTTATCGAGAACCGTGCCCAAAGTGATGCGGACTCACCTAGGGAAGCTGAGCAGCGAAACTCCCCAGTTACTGTTTCACCAACCAGAGCTGCCCCACCCACACCTGTGTCGCGCAGCACTTCAGCCAATTTTCCATACAGTCCGAAAGGACGCTTCACCTGCCGCCCCGCTTAAGAGGATGGCACCCTCGAAAGGAGACTGACGACCTGTGATCGGAAGACCCATATTGCGGACGACATTTTACTGCTGGTGGCACGGAGAAAATCGAAAAAGCAGAGAGGGTGCTCGATTTCAGCGAACCTCCTCTGAGATCTGGTCCGGGTTCAGCATACATCCACCTTGCTATGGCTACAGGATCCAGTGTGCAAGAGAGAGTGGTACCCGCCGCGCCCAGAAAACCGCATGGATGCGCCTTCTTCTTTCGTTCTGCCCAACGCTTCTTCATGTTGTTCGAGAGACGCCTCCGGCCTGACAAGCGCATGAACGAAGGCATCGATCAGCAACTCTCGTTTGGCCTGTGCGCTCGACCATGTTGAAATGCACAGGATTATTATGCGGAGCGCTAGAAACTTCGGCTGATAGACACCTAGCGCTGTGACAACTCATGACAATTTGCGCCACCCGAATCGCACCGAAATTGGCAGAGACAATATGTTGAAGAACACGATTAAGGGTGCCAGACTGCTTAGAATGGAAACCTATGAACAAGCCTAAATTCATGGATGGGTCGTGGGCTGATGTTCCGGACACCAAGGTTCGGCTGTTCGCAGTACTCGGACAGGAAGGGTGGGAATTGAAGGCATACGACCTAAGCGTTAAGGGCAGCCCACAGACACTCGAGTCGAAGCCTGCCAGCAACGAACAGAATGCGCGAATACAGGCGGAACTGTGGGCAATTGCCGCCCACTTCTACGATGGCAAGAAGCCGTTGGAGTGGCACAGGACGAACTAAAGAACCAACGAACTAGGACCAACCTATCCTTCTTCAAAGCCATCGTATTAGCGGGTTTTCCCAGCATTCAAATTGGGAACTCCGCTCGTCTGTTCAGATTTGTTAGTTGGAGTTCGGTTGACGCCACTGAGTTCCAAGCTGCGTAAGTATTTACACTCACTTCCGGAATCTCGATTCCGATTGGAAGCAATCGTCGAGTCTTCCGATGACGCCATCATCACCAAGGACTTGGACGGAACCATTACCAGTTGGAACGCTGCTGCCTCGAGGATTTTCGGATACACGAGTGAAGAAATAATCGGCGAATCCATCCTTCGGTTGATTCCCCCCGACCTGCAAGAACAAGAGGCAGAAATCCTCAACAAGCTCAAGACTGGGCAACGTATCGACCATTATGAAACCGTTCATGTTGCAAAAGACGGGACTCATATCCCTGTTTCGCTTAGGGTCTCGCCCATCAGGGACGAGGAGGGGACTGTCGTCGGTGCGTCCAAGGTCGCACATGACATTACCGAAAAGATTCGTGCGGATGAGTTGCGAAACCGTCTGGCGGCCATAGTGGAATCTTCAGACGACGCGATTGCGAGCAAAGACCTGAATGGAATCATCACCAGTTGGAATGCTGCTGCCGAGAGAATGTTTGGATGGACTGCGGAAGAGATTGTCGGGCGTTCGGTACTGACGCTTATCCCTAAGGAGCTTCGCCACGAAGAGCCAGAGATTCTTCGCAAGCTGCGCTCCGGCGAACGTGTTGACCATTACGAAACCCAGAGGATTCATAAGGACGGTCGAGTTCTTGATGTTTCTCTAACCGTATCTCCAATAAGAGATTCCCATGGGACTGTGATAGGGGCGAGCAAGATAGCTCGAGACATCACCGAGCGAAAACGTCTTCAGAGTGCACTCATCGAGTCCGAAAAATTAGCCGCAACTGGACGAATGGCGGCGACCATCGCACATGAGATTAACAATCCGCTGGAGGCGATGATCAATCTGACTTACCTATTGACTATCAATCCCTCATTGGATGAGACGGCTCGCCATTTAGCAAGTATGCTTCTTGAGCAGACGGCCCGGGCGGGCGAGATTGCGAGGCAGACTCTGAGCTTCTATCGAGAACGAACCAAACCAGCGGCGACGAACATATGCGAGCTACTGGATGGAGTGCTGTCGTTGAATCAAAACCGTTTGGAACGGAAGCAAATCCGAATAAGGCGCGAATATGCTGATGTTGACGAGGTATTTGGGTATAGGTCTGAACTGCGACAGGTCTTTTTGAACATATTGTTGAACGCAATGGATGCGGTTTCCGAAGGTGGCGAAATTCGTCTTCGCGTGAGCAACGACCCTTCCTGCGACGGATTGGGACGCCGGGTCAGGGTCAGTGTCTTAGACAATGGTCATGGGATACCAGCGAACTCCCGCAGGAATTTATTTCAGCCGTTTTTCACGACTAAGCGAACCGGAGGGAACGGTCTCGGGCTTTGGGTAAGCAAAGGAATCGTTGAGAAGCACGGCGGCAAGATAAAGGTTAAAACCAGCACCACACAGGGATGCTCCGGCACTATCTTTAGTGTTTTTCTGCCTACTGACAGTTTCGTTTCCGAGGAGTGGGCCGCTTAGTCGCCGTCGAGTTGCGATGTTTGCAAGTGCTTCTCAGGCTAGAGTTATTGGTTGATCGAGATGGCCGCTGTAGCGGTCTTCCCAACGTGGTCGAATTCAGCCACCTCTGTCAATCTTACGATTACATTAAGTGCAGGGAGTCTGCGGGGCGTAGTAATACGACGGTGCAGGCCGCTCCTGCTTCCAGAGTGCAACGAAATGCTGGACTAGAGTCTTCACAGGCAGCACCCTAGCGCGGAATGAAATGAAGGGACACTTATTGGTATCACTTTGCGAGAACAGGATACTGCCGTACAGTATTTCAGTCTGAGAGCCCAACAGGGCGACGATTACGGTTTCCATTCCCCCGGCACTTTACCCTGAATCACGGCAGAGTTCCACGATAGTTGGCGAGAACATTATCACTACCTATCCGGGTGCTCTGGATTATTAGTGATAACGCGATTTATCCACGATGTTTTGCGCTGCTGCTGGAACACGGTGCGGACGTGACGCCTGTGAACCCCTCGTGAGGGAAGACGGCATTAGAGATGGCTTTGGAGCGCGGTTCAGAAGAGTTGAAGGAAATCGTCCGCACGGTCCGCTAGAAAAGGGAGATTGCTGTCGATAACATCTCTAACGAAGTCGGACGGTGAACCGCATTTTGAGCGCACTTGGGGTGTTGACGCAAGCGCCACTCGTCTCGTTGAGGTTTTTGCTCACTTCCGACATGCTTGGCCCTCGGTTCAGTTTCGGTGTACCCACCAAACATCTCTTCGGTCAGTTCAGGACCAGGATGAGTAGTTCGAACTCCCGCTCCTGCGGGAG
>Ga0134124_10004933_pt1 | contig 10719 bp, 9 predicted proteins | sample KB304_FD_96880 | JGI IMG/M metagenome (GOLD analysis project Ga0134124, IMG submission 96880) | Terrestrial soil microbial communities without Nitrogen fertilizer from Kellogg Biological Station, Michigan, USA - KB3-0-4 | ecosystem: Environmental > Terrestrial > Soil > Unclassified ... | reverse complement strand
ACGGCGAATGAGCCGCGCGGCACGTTTCCCTTCGTTACGATGCGGCCTGCCGCGGTGAAGCTCCCTCCGCCGATGTCACCGATCGTCAGCCGGTCGACCTGCAGTCCATCGGGGTCGACATGCAGCTGCACGCGCGCGTTTCCCGCATCAATCCCGCTAAAGGTGGCACGTCCGATTTCGATCGCGAGCGTCATCTCGCGCGGGCGTTCGAGCATGGAGCCGGCGAGCAGCGCACGGCCAAACCCGAGCGCCGCATCGATATCAAGCTGCGGTGCTTTCAGCTCCGCGTCGAGCTTTGCCGGCCGGTCGGCGGAGGCCAGTGTATACCCAAGCCGACCCGTCAGAGGCCTGCGATCGAATTCGGCCTTGAGCTGCTCGATCGCAATTCTGTCGCTGGCAAGCGTGAGGTCGCCGCGCAGGCTCAATGGACGAACATCGCCCTGCGTGGTGTCGGCCCGCCCTTCGAGCCACAACGCCAACGCTCTCGGATCGGACGAGTCGATTTGCGCCGGCCCCGAAAACGCAACGCCGTCATTGCCGACGGCGAGACGCCCGCTGAGCCGCACCTGGGTCAGACCGGGTGCGCGGAATTCCAGACGATCCAGGCTCCATCCGCTTGCATTGCTGGAGATATCGCCGCGCAAATTCTGCAAGCCATTTCCGCCGAGAGTCACCTGATCGATGCCGATGCCAAGCTGCACCGGCAGTGAGGTGCGGAATGCGCTTGTTCCGAGCGTAACGAGCTGGCGTATCACGGCCGCGGGCGCCTGTTTCTCGGCACCGCCTCCGGAAACGGCCCGGTCGACATCGATCTGCCGTCCGGACAAGACACCGTTGAACCGTGGTTTCCCGCCGAATTTGAAATCGGCCACGCCGGTCAGACGGAACCCCTGCTCCTCTGAGCCGTACTGGAATTCGACGTCCTGCATCAGCGCCGACTGCGCCGTTGCCTTGATCTTCCCGCCAATGCGCCACGACTGGGTGACTCCGCCCGCCGCAGGCCCTGGTGAGCGCAGCCCGATGCCCACCGGTCGTGCCAAACCGATCGTTCCGTCAAACACCGGCCTATTGCCGGCAACCGCCAGAGTGCCATCGGCATCGAAATTGAGCGGGTAATCAGTGGGATCCACGTTGATGTGCAGCTTGAGCGTGCCGGCGTCGCTGACGCGGCCCAAAGCGAGCCGGAAGGGATAGAGCGCGCCGGCGACCGTCACCGCCCCATCGCCCTTCACCGGGCCGACCAGCGACCGCGCTTCCCCATTAAACCAGACCCGTCCAAGCGTAAGGCTTGTGCCGCTGGCCGCGTCGGCGAGCACGATCGTGCCGCCTTCGATGCTGAGCCGGTCGATCGACAATTCGTCCGGCTTGAAAGTCATCGCCAGATTTGGTGCCTGCAATCGTCCGGATGAATCGAGGCCCAAACGAACCTGTGGCCCGACAAGATGAAGTTCGGCGGCGCGCCACTCGCCGCGCATGAGGGAGCCGAGCGCAAATTCGACCCCGAGCGAACGAGCGCGGATCGTTTCGCTGCCATCGCCGATCTGGATGTCGTGTAGCGTGAGACGGAGTGACGGCAGCAACCGCACGTCGATGCCGCCCGTCACACGCACATTGACGCCGATCAGCCGGCTCGCCTCAGCTTCAAACAGACTGCGATGACTGCCCCAGTCGAGCAACAGTGGCCCTACCAGCGCCGCAACGAGCGCCAGGATGATCGCAATCGCCAATCCGAGCAGTGTGGTTTGCAACGCCAGCTCCAACGCCAGACTGCATCCGGCATCCATCCGCGCTCAACGAAATATAGGCCAGAATTGCCGCTCTTGCCGGCAAATCTGTGTCGCGGAACATTTGCTGGACCAACGTCAGCGCTAAGCGCGCAGGCCTCAGCTCAGTGCGACGATCTTGCCCGGGTTCATGATGTTCTGGGGATCGAGGGCACGCTTGATCGAAGCCATCACCGCAAGCGCTGCAGCGCCGTGCTCGGCTACCAGATACTTCATTTTCCCTTGCCCCACACCATGCTCGCCAGTGCAAGTCCCGTCCATTGCAAGCGCGCGTTCAACCAACCGCTCCGACAGGGCCTTGGCGCGCCTGACCTCGTCGGCATCATCCATATCGACAAGAAGCGTCAGATGAAAATTACCATCGCCGACATGGCCGACGATCGGCGCAAGAATGCGGCTTTCCGCGATGTCACGCTGCGTTTCGGTGACGCACTCGGCCAATCGCGAGATCGGCACACAAACATCGGTCGGGACCATCGCGGCGCCCGGCCGCAACGCAAAGTTTGACATTGCCGCGTGATGCCGCGCCTCCCACAGTTTGGTGCGCTCTTCCGGCCGTGCCGTCCAGGTGAACGGGCCGCCGCCAAATTCGGCCGCAATCTCACCGAACCGTTTTGATTGCTCGGCCACCGATGCCTCGGTGCCGTGGAATTCAAGGAACAGCATGGGCGTTTCCGCAAGTCCCAGCTTGGAATGCAGGTTGACTGCCCTCACCTGCAGCGCATCGAGCAGTTCGATCCGCGCCACCGGGATGCCGGACTGAATTGTGTGAATGGCGGTATTGCAACACGCTTCCACGGATGGAAAGGGACAAATGCCGCCTGAGATCGCTTCAGGAATGCCAGACAGCTTCAACGTCAATTGCGTAATGACGCCGAGCGTGCCTTCCGATCCAACCATGAGTCGGGTGAGGTCGTAGCCCGCCGAGGTCTTTTTCGCGCGCCGCGCGGTATCGATCACCTCTCCGTTGGGCAGCACCACTTTGAGGGCAAGGACATTGTCCTTCATCGTACCGTAGCGCACCGCATTGGTGCCGGAGCAGCGCGTCGCCGCCATGCCGCCAAGCGAAGCGTCCGCGCCCGGATCGATTGGAAAGAACAGCCCGCTGTCGCGCAGATGCTCATTGAGCGCCTTGCGGGTAATGCCAGGCTCAATGACGCAGTCGAGGTCCTCAGCATGCACGGCAAGAACTTTGTTCATGTCGCGGAAATCGATCGACACGCCGCCGACCGGCGCGTTGACGTGCCCTTCGAGAGAGGTGCCAACGCCAAAGGGAATGATCGCAACGCCGTTTTCCGCGCAGATCCGCACAGTTTGCTGCACTTCTTCGGTGTTCTGTGGAAAAACAACGGCGTCGGGCGGCTGGTTTGCAATCCAGGTAAGGGTATTGCCGTGCTGCTCGCGCACGGCCTGCGACGTCACGACACGATTTCCGAAAGCCGCCGTCAGCGCGGCCACTGCTTTCTTGATGGCGCCGGCATTACGCCCCCGCCCGGCAACCTCACTCACGGCCATAGACCTGTCCTCTGCTCTACGTCAGTGACGTTAGCAGAGGACAGAGTATGGTGAAACGAGACCGACAGCGGCGGGGTTGCGGGGACAACCTTGGGTAAGATGAATCCGCCGCCCGCCGGCCCCGTTAGATCAGGATGATCGCCCGATGAAGGGAACGATCATCGCCACCCGCTGCCGGTAGCGGCGATACTCGTCGCCGAACACGGCAATCAGGTCATGCTCCTCGAGCGCGATCCCGACAAAGATGTAAGCCGTCACAACCGCTGCAAACAGCAGGTGGCCGGCCGTCATCAGAGGTGTCGCCCAAACGAAAATAATGAAGCCGAGATAGATCGGGTGGCGGACAACATTATACAGCATCGGTGTCTTGAACTTCACCGGCGGCATCGTCTTGCCGGCGAGGTTGTTGGCGACCTGATGCAGCCCGAACAGCTCGAAATGATTGATCATGAATGTGCTGATGAAGACCAGCACCCAGCCGAACAGTCCGAGATACAAAAGGGACGCGGCGATCACGGGCTCCTTAACCTCCCACACTACGCCTGGAATCGGCCGCCACTGCCAGAACACGAGCGCGAGCGCGAGACTGGCGAAAAGCACATAAGTGCTGCGCTCGACCGACTTCGGGACAATTGTCGTCCACCATTTCTTGAACTGCGGCCGCGCCATGACGCTGTGCTGCAGAGCGAAAATCGTCATCAGCACAAGATTGATAAGGATGGATTCAACGAGCGGCCCGGTGGGACCGGAGTCGATCGTTTTCGGCACCGCCAGCCCGCAGACGAAGCCGATGGCGTACACAATGACAATCGCAAAAACGAGATAGGCCACGATGCCATACAGAAACGCGACGAGTTTTCCCATGAACATCTCCTATTGACTGCGGTGATTCAACTTTGGCGCCCTCAGTGCATCGGGCAGCAGAGACATCTTGGCCGGCGCGAACGTCGGCCCCGCACCTGGCGGCAACGGATTGCGTGGCAAAAACAGGATGTAGCTCACGAGGATCGCGATCGCGCCAATCATCCGCGGCAGGACAGAGCGTCCTAACCTGCGCAAGATTTGATTTGTGGTCTCCCGACGCAGCAGAAAGGTTTTTGCGTCGATAGACATCTGCATCGACGTTGCCGTTACTGCGACGGTGGATATTAGTGACCTGAGACTGCATTGCGTCCTCTGTTTGTATGACGGCCGTGTCAATGAGACCGCAGATCGGCGGTAGCCTTCTTGTAGAAAGCGTAGTCCGCGCTGTACGGCACGCTCAGGAATGTTCCCGGTGAATCGCAGGCCGCGTCGGCGCGGCCACCGCGCGTATGCAAACGTTGAACCGTCGTTACGCCGCTCAGCAGTCCGGACCCATGCCGGGTCGCCACGTCCAGCCTCAAGAGCGGGATATCGTCCGGAGTCGCGCCGGGCGCCTGCGCCGAAACCTTGGCGCTCACGGCACTGCCGTCCGTCATCTCCCAGGCTGGTCCTGCAAAATGGCGGCCGACGGTCTTGCCATCGATTATCAAAGTCGCGATCGGTTCGCGGAACTGCCAGGTCAATTTGCCGCCGGAATCAATCTTGCACTCGTAGACTTGCGCGCCGATCGCGTGAGTCGTCACGATCAGCGTCTCGCCACGAGCTGCGATCGTGTCGGGAACGTCAGCCGCCGCCGCCGGGGCGACCAAGCGCATCGACAGGTACCCGGCGATGATCGCAAGAATCACCGGACGAAAAACGCGGCCGGCGCCTCGAAAGAATTCCGTTCTGGTTTGCGCGCGGAGGGCCAGCGCTTCCTGGCGATAACGGTAGACATCAACTCCGAAGCGCTTGATCGTGTGCAGTTCCATCACATGCTCCATTCGTTTTCGGCAGCATGAATGCGCCTGTTGCGCTCGAAAGACTTTGAGTCCGGCTTGATTTGTTCTTGAGGAAGTCTTGATTTCGCTTTAGAGGCCCGTTTGTGCCATTTGGCGGCCGTTAATCAGGGCACAACGTCCTGTTTTTATTAAATAATTAAGCGCTTGATAGCGGGCGAAAACTGATCGAAAAAATCATCGGGATGTCAGCAAATTTGATCCGGTTTTCTCAGCCTGAGCTGACGGACGCGCTGATCAAGCTCGGGCGATATGGCGGCGAGCAGTCGCGCGTTCGGCCTGTGCAAGAGGCTCTCGTTGTTTGCCGATTGATTTCTCATCAATCCGGCGCTGAGTTATAGTCGCGAAAAGCAAGGTCGCGGGGCGACAACGTGCTGTTTTCATTCGAAAACTTCGCGCTCGACTGCGAGCGCCGGGAGCTGCGCGCGCATGGCGCCATCGTCCCGGTCGAGCCGCAGGTTTTCGATCTTCTGGTTTATCTGATCGAGAACCGTGATCGCGTCGTCAGCAAGGACGATCTCATCGCAGCGGTGTGGGGCGGACGCATCGTGTCGGATTCGACGCTCGACAGCCGCATCAATGCCGTACGCAAGGCGCTCGGCGACAGCGGCGGACGTCAGCGGTTTGTTCGCACGATCGCACGCAAGGGGCATCGTTTTGTCGGTGAGGTCGATGCCACGCCGAAAACTGACGGCGTCGCTGCGGCGTCACGGCCAACACTGAACCAGGAAGTCCACTTCTGCACCGCATCCGACGGTGTCCGCATCGCCTATGCACTGGCCGGCCAAGGGCCGCCCTTGGTGAAAGCCGCGAATTGGCTCAACCATCTCGAATATGATTGGCAGAGCCCGATCTGGAGTCACCTGTTGCACGAGCTGGCGTCCCGCTACCAGCTCATCCGTTACGACGAACGTGGCAACGGGCTGTCCGACTGGGACGTCGCGGATATTTCCTTTGAAGCCTTCGTTCGCGATCTCGAAAGCGTCGTCGAGGCAACCAAATTAAAACGCTTTGCCTTGCTTGGTATTTCCCAGGGCTGCGCGGTGTCGATCGTCTATGCCATCCGTCATCCCGAGCGTGTCAGCCATCTGGTTCTGTACGGGGGCTTTGCGCGCGGCAGGACCAGGCGCGATCCTGATCATTCGAAAACATTGCTCTCGATCGTCGAGCAAGGCTGGGGCAAGGAAAATCCTGCATTCCGCCAATTCTTCACGTCCTTGTTCTTTCCCGACGGCACGCCCGAGCAGATGCAATGGTTCAACGACCTGCAGCAAATGACGACATCGACCGAAAATGCCCTGCGCATCATGCGTGCGACCGGCGATCTCGACATTTCTGATTTGCTGCCGCAAGTGAAAGTGCCGACTCTGGTCCTTCATTGCCGCAACGACGCCGCGGTGATGTTTGATGAAGGACGCAGGCTTGCCGCAGGTATTCCCGGTGCGAAATTCGTCACGCTTGAAAGCCGCAATCACCTGGTTCTGGAAAGCGAGCCGGCTTGGGAAAAATTCAGCAGCGAGATGACGGCGTTTCTGGCGACCTGACAGCCGCTACCTGCGATCCCGGAAATATTGCCAGACTGCAAAGCAGAGAAGCAGGAACGTGATGGTGGCGACCAGATACTTTTCGAAACCGTCGCCGAAGTCCCCGAAGGGAATTACGACCTGCGCCAGCGCAGTGCCCATGTGTGTCCAACCGTAAGCAGCCTCGCCGTTCCGGCGGCTTGCCTACGAATGAATGTACCAAATCTGCGGGCCCGTCTGTGGCTGCGGTTTGGCAGGCGCTTCCTTGTTGAATGAAACGACCCAGGCGACGACCATCGTGCCAACAACGAGCACGTAAGCCCCACGGGCGATCTTCCCAATCATTGCCGCGCTCCCTTATTTTTTTGTGAGGATAGTCGACCGCGGCCGCTCGGTGTGGCCGTCGTTAATTTTTGGTTAATCGCGCTAAGCCATTGAAATCCCGCGCAACCCGCGTCCACTTGGGTGGACGCCTGCGTGCCGCTGTCGTAGCTTTCGCGCCCATCCTGATGGTTTCGCTTGTGGAGTTTGCAATGGCCGGCCCTGTGATTGCTGTGACCGATAGCGTCTTTCCGTCTCTAGACCCGGCCAAAGCCGCGCTTTCCAGGCTCAATCCGACCTACCGAATGGCGAAGAGCGCCAATGCCGATGACATTCTCGCGGTCGGGAAAGATGCCGATGCAATCCTGGTGACCTACGCGAAGCTCACCCGTGACATCCTGACCCAGCTCACCCGCTGCAAGGCGATCGGTCGGTTCGGGCTCGGCGTCGACAACATCGATCTTGTTACCGCCAAGGAGAAAGGCATCGCGGTCAATTACGTGCCGGACTACTGCATCCGCGAGGTTTCCGACCACGCGATGGCGCTGTTGCTGGCCCTCATCCGCAAGATCCCTTTATCGAACAGACTGGTGCAGAGCGGCCGTTGGGAAATGCCTGCAGTCGTTCCGATCCGCCGCATCGAGGGGACGGTGCTTGGCCTTGTCGGCTTCGGCCATATCCCTCGCCTGGTCGCACCGAAGGCGCAGGCCTTTGGCATAAAGGTGATCGCCTTCGACCCTTTCGCCAAGCCGGAAGTTTTCAAGGCTGCGCGTGTCGAGAGCGTCGACTTCGACACCCTCCTCAACAAATCCGACTATGTATCGGTGCATGCACCGCTCACGCCGCAAACACGCGGCATGATGAACGCCGCAGTCTTCGCCAAAATGAAGAAAGGCGCCTACGTCGTGAACACCGCGCGTGGTCCCCTGATCGACGAGCCAGCATTGGTTGCGGCGCTCGATTCCGGCCAGGTCGGCGGCGCCGGACTCGACGTGGTGACGGCGGAGCCACTGACCAAGGATTCACCGCTGCTAGGCCGCGACAACGTTATCATTTCTCCGCACACGGCGTTCTACTCGATCGAAGCGCTCGAGGAATTGCAGACCAAATGCGCCAGCGACGTCGCGCGCGTCCTCAGCGGTGAAAAGGCGGTTTATCCGATCTCGGCCTGAAAAATGCTCGATCGCACCGACCTCGATCCTCTCTTCTTCGCGCCGTTCGTATCGTCGCTGATGCATGTCGAGCCGCAATGGATCGACTACAACGGCCACCTCAACATGGCCTATTACAACGTGCTGTTCGATCGCGCCGTCGATGAGGTTTACGAGCTCATTGGCATCGGGGCCGATTATCTGAAACGCGCCAACCATTCGACCTTCACGGCCGAGGTTCATGTGCGTTACGTGCGCGAATTGCAAGTGAACGACCCCGTGCGCGTCACGTTCCAGCTGCTCGACTTCGATTCCAAGCGCTTCCACTATTTCGAGCAGCTGTTTCACGCGACCGAGGGTTGGGTCTCCGCCACTTCGGAAAATATGACGCTGCACGTCGACATGGCGACGAAGAAGGTCGCCGCGTTCCCCGACTCGGTCATGCGCGCCCTCGCACGAATGAAGGCAGCCCACGCGCAATTGCCGCGTCCGGAAGCGGTCGGCCGCCGCATCGCGATGCCCGAGCGGTAACGCGCCCTCTATTTCCCCGCCAGCTTGGCGGCGTCGGCATTCACGCTTTTGTCGACGATCGACTCGATCGGCACGGTTTGCTTGATCACGCCCGCCTTGACGAAGAGATTCTGCATCCAGTCCAACCGGTCGAGCGGGATCGATAACGTCGGATCGATCTGCTTGTCCTTGATGGCCTCGTCGGTGATGAACTCCGCGCGCTTGTCGTCCGGCTTGGCGTGGGTCATCTCCTGCGAGACCTTGATGGTCTCGGCCCGGTTCGCGAGCGCGTACTTGTAGGCGTCCATCTCGGCGGCGACGAATTTCACCAGGTCGTCGCGGCGTTTGCCCAGAACGTCGCTGCTGGTCGCGATGCAAAGACGCAGGAAGTTCGGCACCGCGCTGCTGCCTTTTGCCAGCACGTGGATATTGGACGGCATGACCGCCTCGAATTCGTTCGACACCACCGCGGCATCGGTGACGCCTGCAACCAGCGACTTGTAGCGGTCGAGATCGGCGCCCTGCGTCGCCAACTTCACGTCCGCGAATGGCACATTCGCTTCGTTGAGCATGCCGCGGAACAGCAAGTCGGGCAGCGAACCAGGCGAAGAGATCGCAACCGTCTTGCCTTTGAGATCGGCCAGCGATTTGATTTCGGCCTTGGCCAAAACGACCTGCGGCACGCCAGGCCACCCGCAACCGACGATCTTCACGCCGGTGCCGCGCGCACCGGCAACGATCGATTCGGCCGCGCCCATATCGACGCTGTCGATCTCACCGGACAGCAGCGCCTTCATCAGCGTGGCGCCGGCCTTGATCTGCAGAAGCTCGACTTTCAACCCACGTTTGGCGGCAAAGCCACCTTTGTCGACCATCGCGATGAAGCCGGCGTCGCTCTTGGCTTCAAGGATGCCGTGTTTCCAGACTTTCTCTTGCGCTTGCGTGCCGGTGAGGCCGACGGCGAGTACGACGGCGGCCAATGCAAATGTCATGCGCACGGATGAATCCTCCCGCTTTGATGTTTTGTTTGCCCGGAGGCTACGGTCTTCGGGATTGTGGCGCAATATGCGCTAAATCCGGTACTCACCGCCGCGCTTGCGGCCCGTATCAACGTTGAGAAACAGCTGGTCGAGTGCCGGACGTTTCTTGATCAGCCCTTGTTCGTGCGAATAGCCCACCAATGTCTCGAGTACCTTGCGGTTCTTTTCCGACAGTCCGTACTCCCACGGATCGGGTCCGAGCACGCGCTCCTGCTCTTCCCAGGCGTCACGGTACCATGCAAGCGGCACGATGCGCGGATTCGCCATGCGCTTCATTGCGGCTGCTTTCGCTTCGTTGAAGGCCCTGAACAGGTTCACGGCAAGCCACGGATGCTCGTCCGCAAGCGACTTGCGCAGGCCGAGCACGTGCATGATCGGGAAAATTCCGGTGCGTTGGAAATAGGCCATCTCTTCCGACTTGTGGTCCGGAAAGAGGCGCGCCACGCGCGAATCCTTGGCGAGGAACGGCTTGACGAAATCGGAATGAAACACCGCGTCGAGCTCACCCTCGGCCAGCATCGTCTCGACTGATTTTTCGTTCGGCAAGCAGGAATATTTGATGTCCGACGGCAGGCTGACTTTGACGTCGTCCTCGATCTCCGCGACCCATTCGATGCTGTTGAGCGGCACGCCATATTCGCTTTGCAGGATGCCGCGCATCCACAGCACCGCCGTTGTCATCATTGTCTTTACGCCGATCCGGCCGCCTTTCAGGTCGGCCGGTTTCTTGATGCCCTTCGACGTGTTGATGAACATGAAGCCGTGGCGGAAGCGGCGATGCAGGAACACCGGGATCGCACGAAACGGCAGGTCGTTATCGCGCGCGGCCAGATAGGACGAGGCCGAAACCTCCGCGATGTCGAACTCGCCCTTGTTCAGGAAGCGCCAATGCCGCGTCGCCGAGTACATATCGGTGAGGATCGTAAGGTCGACGCCGTCAACGTCGACCTTGCCCCTCAGCATGGGACGGATCAGCTCGTAGTCACCGCAGGCGAGTGTCAGATTGAGTTTTT
>Ga0134124_10004931_pt1 | contig 10719 bp, 9 predicted proteins | sample KB304_FD_96880 | JGI IMG/M metagenome (GOLD analysis project Ga0134124, IMG submission 96880) | Terrestrial soil microbial communities without Nitrogen fertilizer from Kellogg Biological Station, Michigan, USA - KB3-0-4 | ecosystem: Environmental > Terrestrial > Soil > Unclassified ... | reverse complement strand
GCTCGGCATCGGGCTCGGCCTCGGCTGCTGGCTGACCCTCATGCTCGGGCCGCTGTCGTTCCTCTACGAGGGGCCGGTGGACCCGCAGGTGGGCTCGGCGCTGGTGCTGCTCTACCCGGCCGCCATCGCCTACGCCACCGTGCGCTATCGCCTCTTCGACGCCACGGTGGTGATCCGTCGCTCCGTCATCTACACCGGGCTCGCCGGGCTGATCACCGGGGCCTACGCGCTCCTGCTCGCGGGGGCGAACGCGCTCCTGGCCCAGGCCGACCTCACGCGCTCGCCGTGGTTCTCGGCCGGCTTCATGTTCCTGGTCGCGCTGCTGTTCAATCCGCTCCGCGAGCGGGTGCGCCGGGCGGTGGACCGCACGTTCTTCCGCGAGCGGTCCGACTACGTCCAGGCCATGCGCGCGCTGGCCCGCTCGATGTCGAGCCTGCTCGACCTGGACGAGATCACCCGGCGGCTCACCACCACCATCGAGTCCTCGATGCACGTGCGCTCCGCGCGCCTGCTGGTGGACGGCCTGCCCAGCGCGGTGCTGGGCGCGCTCGAGGTGGTCCCGGGCGCGCTCTCGCGCTACCAGCTCGCGGCCGACCCGCGCTTCGAACCCGCCGGCGCCGTCGCGCTCGAGGCCTACCACGCCCTCGGGGCCGAGGTCGTGGTCCCGCTCCGCTTCCAGGCGCGCCTCCGCGGTCTCCTGGTGCTGGGCGGCAAGCGCTCCGAGGGCGCCTACACCGGCGAGGATCTGGAGATGCTGGAGGCGCTGGCGGACCAGGCCGCGGTCGCGGTGGCCAACGCGGAGGCCCACCGCCAGGTCCTCGACTACGCCCAGCAGCTCGAGCGCAGCCTGCTCATCCGGGGCAGCCTGGCCAAGTTCGTGCCGCGTCGGGTGCGCCAGCTCATCGAGGAGTCGCCGGAGGCGCCGTCGCTCGACAAGCGAGAGACCGACGTGAGCGTGCTCTTCGCCGACATCAGCGGCTACACGCGCCTCTCCGCCCGCCTGGCTCCCGACGACCTCGCCGCGCTGGTGGAGCGCTACTTCGGCGCCTTCCTCGACGAGATCGTCAAGCACGGCGGCGACGTCAACGAGACCGCGGGCGACGGGCTCATGGTGATCTTCCACGAGACCGACCACGCGCGCGCGGCGGTGGACGCCGCCCGCGCCATCCACCGCCGGGCCGCGGAGATCGGCGCGGAGCTGGCCGCCCGCTTCGACCCCCTGGCGATGCACGTGGGCGTCAACACCGGACCCGCGCTCCTCGGCGCCACCAAGATCGAGGGCCGCGCGGGCACGCGCTGGACCTACACCGCCTCCGGCATGACCACCAACATCGCGGCGCGGCTCGCCGCCCAGGCCGGTGACGGCGAGATCGTGCTCAGCGAGGCGACCCGCGCCCGCCTGGACGGGGACCTGCCGGTGGAGGATCTGGGCGTGCGGGAGCTGAAGAACGTGGAGGCGCCCATGCGCCTCTACCGGCTGGGCGCGGGCCCGGCCGCGTGACCGTCGCCCCCGCCGCCTCGTGGCGGAGCGTCCGCGCGCTCCTCGGCCCCCTGCTCCTGGCCCTGTCGGCCGCCGCCTGCCGGTCGCCCGATCCGGACGCGGTGCGCTTCGCGGTGTTCACCGACGCCCACGTCTTCGACGAGAAGGCGAGAGACGTGGCCGAGATCCTGCGCCACTCGGCCCAGGACCGGGACGCCCTGCGCTGGGCGGTCGCCACCATCGACCGGCAGCCCGCGCTCGACTTCGTGGTCTACGCGGGGGACTGGGGGCTCGAGAACGTCGACTTCGCCGGAAGCGGCTGCGACGCCCACCCCGTCGCCGTCCGGGACGACCGGCTGCAGCCGTTTCCCTGGAAGGCCGCGGTCGGCGAGGTGGCGGCCGCCCTCGCGGGACTCCACGACCGGCGCCTGCTGATGCTGCCCGGCAACAACGACCTGGCCGACGAGCGGGCGGTGGACCTCGGCCGCTACGGCTGCTTCGTGGAGCGCCTCCGGAGCGCGCTCGCGGCGGGCGGCTCGGCGCTCGAGGTCGTGGCGCTGGACCCGACGGGTGTGTCGGTGAAGGGGATACGCTTCGCGGGGCTCGACAGCGCGAGCTTCAAGAGCGCGCGCAACTACCTGGACGCGGGCGGGTCCGACGTCTGCGCCGGGGCCCGCCCGCACCCGGCCTGCCCCGCGCCGCAGCTGGACGCGCTCGCGGCCGGCCCGCGGCCGCTGGTGCTCATCACCCACGTGCCGGACCTGGTGGACCCGCAGGCGAAGGCCGAGGATCCGTCGCTCCGGGCCTCGGCCTGGCACGCCCTGGATGCCCCGCAGCGCGCGAGCTGGCTCGGGCTCGCGTGTCGCCCGGACGTGCTCGCGATCGTCGCCGGACACTTCCACGCGGCGGAGCGGAAGTACTACGGCAGGACGTCCGGGACGGCCGAGCTGGCCCCCACGGGTGCGCGCTGCGTCCAGCGGAAGACGCTCGTGGCGCCGCCGCTGGCAGTCAAGTACCAGGAGGGCTTGACGCCGGGTGCGCGGGGGCTCCTGCTGGCCACCGTGACCCCCCGGGGGGTCGTGTCGGTGACGGTCGAGTGGCTGCCGTGGCCGGGCGGCGGGCGCCCGCCGTGAGGCGCCGGCGCGGGCGCCTAGCGCGAGATCGTCAGACGCTCCCGACCGTAATGGTCCTCGTCGATCCAGGGCTTGCCCTCGGCAAAGCGGCTGGCCCGGAACGGGGTGAGGTCCACGGTGCGCGGCTTGCCCTGCAGGATCCACTCCGCGAGGCACTTGCCGATGGCGGGCGAGGTCTTGAACGAGGTGCCGGAGTCGCCCAGCATCACGAACAGCCCCTCGACCGACGGGATGCGGTCGATGATCGGTCGTCCGTCGGGGCTCATCATGATCATGCCCGCCCAGCCGCCGCGCATGGTGGAGTCGGCGAACAGCGGGAGCCGGTGGCCGAGCCGCTCGCGGCAGAGGCCCACGTAGCCCTCGTCGACCCCCTCGTGCAGCTTGTCGGGCTCGCCCGCGTGGGCCGCGCCCAGCTCCACCCCGATCAGGGTCAGGGCGCCGTCCACCGGGCGGATCCACGCCCTCTGGCCGGCGTCGATCACCACCGGGTGCTTGCGGGTCAGCGCGGGCGGCCAGCGGAAGAGCGAGACCTGGACGCGGAAGGGCTGCAGCCCGAAGTCGAGCCCGAGAGGGTCGAGCAGCGGCTGGCCCCACGCCCCCGGCACCACCACGACCACCGGAGCCTGCACGCGGCCGCGCGCCGTCTCCACCCCGGTGACCCGGCCGCGCTCGGTCAGGATGCGGGTGACCTCGCACCCGGTCTCCACGGTCACCCCGAGGCGCTGGGCGGCGGCCGCGAAGGCGAAGGCGGTGGCGTTGGGATCGGCGTAGCCCGAGCCGGGCTCGTAGGCGGCGGCCCCGATGTCGTCGGTGCGCAGCTCCGGAAAGATCGCGCGCGCCTCGTCCCGGGAGACTTCTCGAGTGTCGACGCCGAGTCGCTGTTGACGGGCCAGGTTCCGGCGCAGGGCCGCCTCGTAGCCGGCCGGGACCAGCTGGAGGAATCCCGGGGCCTCGAAGCCGCACTCGCCCCCCACCACGTTCTTGAAGTCCCGGAAGATCTTCAGGCTCTCGATGGCCAGCCGCGACTCGTGCTCGTTGGTGTAGTGCATGCGCACCAGCGCGCCCGACTTGCCGGTGGCCCCGGCCCCGAGGTGGCGCCGCTCGAGGAGCCGGACCTTCCGGGCCCCCAGGCTCGCGAGCTGGAACGCGGTGCTGGTGCCGTTGGCGCCGCCTCCGACGATGACGATGTCCGCGGTGGTGTCCATGGGCCCGGATTCTGGCACGTCCGGCGTGCCTTCGCCACCGGGTCGCCGCTTGACGGGCCCGCGAAGGCTCGCTAGAATGGCGCACCGCGATCGGCCCCCGACGTCCGGGCGCGGGTAGTCCCGAAGGATCCCAGCAGTCCATCGAATCCGAGAGGAGCCAACATCAATGGAGATGACCCGACGCGACCTGCTCAAGGGGGCGGCCGCCCTGGGCGCCGCCGCCGCGGTCCCGCTGACCGCGGGGAGCCCGGCCCTGGCCCAGACCACCCAGAAGAAGGAGCTGGTCACCGCCCAGAGCGGCGACGTGTCGAAGTTCGACCCGCACTTCAGCACGTCGTCCAACGACGTGCGGGTGTCGTTCAACATCTTCGACAACCTCGTCTCGCGCCACCCGGACGGCAAGCTCTATCCCTCGCTGGCCACCGAGTGGAAGCTCGAGGGGCAGACCACGTGGCGGTTCAAGCTGCTGCAGGGGGTGAAGTTCCACAACGGCGATCCGTTCACCTCCGCGGACGCCAAGTACAGCATCGAGCGGACCTACGACCCGGGGGCCAAGACCATGGTGGCCACCGTGCTCGCGACGATCGAGAGGGTCGAGGCGCCGGATCCCTCCACCCTCGTGATCACCACCAAGAAGCCGGATCCGCTGCTCCCGGCGCGGCTCGCGTTCTACGGCGGGCAGATCATTCCCAAGAAGTACGTGGAGTCGGTGGGCAATGACGCGTTCAACGCCAAGCCGGTGGGCACCGGTCCGGTCCGCTTCACCTCCTGGGTGAAGGACGACCGCGCGGTGCTCGACGCGAGCCCCGACTACTGGGGCGGCAAGATCGACATGGATCGCTGGATCATGCGGCCGATCCCGGAGACCGCGCCGCGTATCGCGGCCCTGCTCAAGGGTGAGGTCGACGCGATCACCCAGCTCCCGCCCGACCAGGAAGACCGGGTCGCGGCCAACGCCGCCACCCGGGTGGCCGGCGCGCTCTACGCCGGCCTCTACGTGCTGGCGGTCAACAGCAAGCGCCCCCCGCTCGACAACCCGCTCGTCAAGCAGGCCCTGTCCCTCGCCATCGACCGTGAGGCGATCGTGAAGGAGCTGTGGCGCGGGCGCGGCATCGTCCCGAACGGGCCCATCGCGAAGGGCGACAACCACTTCGACACGAGCCTGCCCCCGCTGGCCTACAACCCCTCCGAGGCGAAGGAGCGGCTCAAGAAGGCGGGCTACAAGGGCGAGGAGGTCTTCATCGAGACCACGGTGGCCTACGTGGCGCAGGACAAGGCGATGGCGGAGGCCATCGCGGCCATGTGGAAGGACGTCGGGGTCAACGTGAAGGTCGAGGTCATCGAGTACTCGGTGCGGGCCCAGAAGAACCGCGAGAAGAGCTTCAAGGGCGTGTTCTGGTCCGACCCGACCTCGACCCTCAGCGATCCGGACGGCATGATGTGGCGCCTGCTCGGCCCGGGCGGCCCGCAAGACTACTGGCGGGAGGCCAAGTTCGACGAGCTGGGCAACGCGGCGCGCTTCAGCGTGGACGAGAAGTTCCGCGGGCAGGCCTACAAGGAGATGACCAAGATCTTCCTCGAGCACCTGCCGTGGCTGCCGGTCATCCAGCCCTACGAGGACTACGGCATCCAGAAGTACGTCGAGTTCACGCCGAACCCCAACCAGCAGTTCGAGATCCGGCGCTTCAACTTCAAGTTCCGCCGGGCCTAGATCCGAACGGCCCCCTCACCCTGCCCTCTCCCCCGGCCGCGGGGGAGAGGGTGATGGGGAGGGCTCGACATGCGCGGATTCGTCCCGTTCCTCGGCCAGCGTCTCTTCCGCGCCCTCATCGCGCTCTGGCTGGTCTCCACGGTGGTCTTCGTGGTCATGCGCCTGTCCGGCGATCCGGTGCCGCTGCTGCTGCCGCCGGACGCGCCCACCAGCGAGATCCTGCGGGTGCGCCGCGAGCTCGGCCTCGACAAGCCGTTGCCGGTGCAGTACCTGATCTTCCTCTCGAACCTGGCCCACGGCGACTTCGGGCGCTCGATCCACTTCCGTGAGCCCGCGCTCGACGTGGTCCGCGGCTACCTGGCCGCCACCGTCGAGCTGGGGCTGACCGCCTTCGTGCTGGCCGCGGTGGTCGCGGTGCCGATCGGTCTGTTCTCCGCGATGCGGCGCAACACCCTCGTCGATCACGCGGCGATGGGCCTGGCCCTGGTGGGGCAATCGGCGCCGACCTTCTTCCTGGGCATCCTGTTCATCCTGCTCCTGTCGCTCAAGGCCGATCTCTTTCCCACCTCCGGGCGGGGCGACTGGCACAACCTGGTGCTGCCCGCGCTCACCCTGGGCGCCTTCACCATGGCCTCGATCGCCCGCCTGACCCGCTCCGCGGTGCTGGAAGTGCTGCGCGCCGACTACATCCGCACCGCGCGTGCCAAGGGGGTGGCCGAGGTGTGGGTGGTGGCCAAGCACACCCTCAAGAACGCGGCGATCCCCATCGTGACCATCACCGGGCTCCAGTTCGGCACCCTGCTGGGGGGCGCGGTGGTCACCGAGACCGTGTTCTCCTGGCCGGGCATCGGCCGGCTCGCGGTGCAGTCGATCTACAACCGGGACTACGCGGTGGTGCAATGCACCGTGTTCCTCGCCGCGCTCATGTTCGTGGTCATCAACTTCATGGTGGACCTCGTGTATGGCGTCCTCGATCCCCGCGTCCGCGCCGGCTGAGGTGGTCCTGGTCCCGGCCCCGGCGCGGGTGAAGACCCGTCGTCGGCGTTCGGCGCGCCTGGTGTGGCTCGGGGCGGGCTTCGTGGCCGCGCTCCTGGTGATCGCGGCCGCGGCTCCGATCCTGGCCCCGCTCGATCCCATCCGCCAGAGCCTGCGCGGGCGCCTCGCCGCGCCCACCTGGAACGGGACCGACGGGCACGCGCACCTGCTCGGCACCGATCACCTGGGGCGCGACGTCCTCTCGCGGGTGATCTGGGGCTCGCGGGTGTCGCTGCTGATCGGATTCGCGGCGGTGCTGGTGGGCGGGGTGCTCGGCTCCGCGGCCGGCATCGCGGCGGGCTTCAGCCGCGGGCGCGCCGACGCCATCATCATGACCCTGGCCGACGCCCAGCTCGCGTTCCCGTTCATCCTGCTCGCCATCGGCATCATCGCGGTGCTGGGCCCGAGCTTCCCCACGCTGGTGGTGGTGATCGGGCTGTCGGGCTGGGTCTCCTACGCGCGCATCCTGCGCTCGCAGGTGCTGGTCCTGCGCTCGCGCGAGTTCGTGGAGTCCATCCACGCGCTGGGCGGCTCGCTCCTCCGCGTGATCCTGCGCCACGTCCTGCCCAACGTGCTCTCCACCATCGTGGTCGTCGCCACCCTCGAGCTGGCCCGCGCCATCGTGCTGGAGGCCACGCTGTCGTTCCTGGGGCTCGGCATCCAGCCCCCGACGCCGTCGTGGGGCGGCATGGTGCAGGAGGGGCGCGAGTACCTCGACTCCGCGTGGTGGATCTCCACCTGTCCCGGGCTGGTGCTCATGATCACCTCGATCGTGGTGAGCCGCACCGGCGACTGGCTGCGCGACCTGCTGGACCCCACGTTGAGAGGCGAGTAGGCCGAGAGAGGATCCGTTCATGCCCGTGACCCGACTGATCGACTACGAGGACGCCAGCCCCGAGGTGCGCGCGGTCTACGACGACATCATGGCCACCCGCGAGACGGACTGGATCAACAACTTCTGGAAGGCGCTCGCCAACCATCCCCCGACCCTGCGTCGCACCTGGGAGAGCGTCAAGCAGGTCATGGTCCCCGGCGTGCTCGATCCACTCACCAAGGAGATGGTCTACCTCGCGGTCAGCGCGGCCAATGGCTGCGACTACTGCATCGCGTCCCACACCGCGGGAGCGCGGCGCGCGGGGATGAGCGAGGCGATGCGGGGCGAGCTGCTGGCGGTGGTGGGGATGGCGTGCGAGACCAACTCGCTCGCCAACGCCTATCAGGTGCCGGTGGACGAGCGGTTCCGCGACCCCGACCCGGACTGAGCGGCCGCCGCGGCCGCGGCGCGCTCGAGGCGCAGGTCCGCCACCGTGTGCCCGGCCAGCGCGGCCAGCACCACGACGCCGCCGGCCAGCGACGGGGCCCCGGGGTTCTCGCCGAGGGCCAGCCACACCCACACCGGGCCCAGCACGCTCTCCAGCACCGCGATCAGCGACGCCTCCGCCACCGGGATCCGGCGCGCGCCCGCGGTGAACAGGATCATGCCGACGCCCAGCTGACCCGCGCCGAACAGGGCCAGCAGCAGCAGGTCGCCCGCGTCCGCGGATCCCGGCACGGCCGAGAAGGAGGCCACCGCGCTGGTGAGGGCCGCGGCCAGGGCCGCGGCGGGCAGCATCTGCACCTGACGTCGGCGGCGGAGCAGCACGGTGGCGAGCGCGAAGGACAGCGCCACCGTCAGCGCGAGGCCGTCGCCGGCCAGCGAGCCCTGGGCCGGCGCGGCGTAGAGGTAGCGCGAGACCATGATGCCGCTGCCCACCAGCGCCACCGTCATCGCGAGCCAGGTGCGCGCGGCCACCCGCTCGCCCATCCAGAGCCAGCCCAGCAGGCCGGCCATGAACGGGCTCAGGCTCTGGATGATGAGCACGTTCGCCACCGAGGTGCGGTGGAGGGCCATGATGAAGCAGGTGGAGGCGGTCGCGAAGCAGATCGCCATGCCGACCCCGGTGGCGCCGATGCCCGCGAACACCGCCGGGGTGCCGCGCCCCTCGCGCAGGGCGGTGACCGCGACCAGGAACGCGGCGCAGAAGATCCCGCGCCAGAACACGGTGGTCCACGGATCCGTGTCCGCGCTGCGCGCGAGCAGGCCGCCCAGGCTCCAGAACACGGCGGCGGCGGCCACCAGCAGCCGGCCGCGCCGCCGGTCGCGCGTGCCTTCCGGCGTTGGCCCGATCATCGCGCGCGGGCCGCGGGCGGGAAGGAGACGGCGGCGGTCACCGGGTCAGGGTAGGGGTTTCCCCCCACGGCGCCAAGCGATTACTATGGAGATCCGACCCGTCCATGGCCCACTCCCTCCGGCTGATCGAAGACCGGCTCGCCGCGGGCGCGGTCGCGCCGACCGCTCCGGGCCCGTGCGTGCTGTATGCGCGCGAGGGCGCACTGGTGGCCGAGGGCGGCGGAGAGCGGGCGGCCGCGCTCGGCCCCGGCGCCCTGCGGGCGCGCGCGGCCGACGGTGAGGCGTGGGTCTATCGCGTGGAGCTGGTGCGCCAGCCGCCGCCGCCCGCGGGCGGCCGAGTGTTGCTCGAGCATCCGATCGACCTCGCGGGCGGCGCAGGCTGGCTGATGCGCTGCGACCGCGTCGACTTCGATCCGGGCGGCGTGGCCCCGTGGCACCGGCACCGGGGCGGGGGCATCCGCTGCCTCCTGCAGGGCCGCCTGGAGGTCACGGTGGGCGAGGGCGCGCCGCGCGCGGTGGCTCCCGGCGAGGCGTGGTTCGAGAGCGGGCGCGAGCCGGTGCTGGCCGTGGCGGCTCCCCGGGCCGAGACGAGCTTCATCCGATTCTCCATCCTGCCCGCCGCGATCCGCGGCCAGTCCTCGATCCTCTACGTGGACCCCGCCGCCGCGGCCGGCGGGCGCCCGCGCCGCTACACCGTGTACGTCGACGAGCCCATCGCCCTCTGACATGCGCGTCCTGATCCTCACCGCCAGCTACGGCTCCGGACACGCGGAGGCCGCGCGCAGCCTCGCGGGCGCCTTTGCGGTGCGCGGGGCGGAGCCGGTGGTGGTGGACCACTTCCATGCCCTCGTGCACCCGGCCTTCGCGCGGGTGAGCGGCGCGGTCTACTACTGGCTGCTGCGGCACGTCCCCGCGGTGTGGGCCTTCGCCTACCGCCTGGGTGACCGGATGGGGCCGGAGTCGCCGCTGGCGTTCGGGGTCCCGCGCCTCGGGGTGGAGCGCCTCGGCGGGCTGCTCGATGCGATGCGGCCCGACGCGGTGGTGACCGTGCACGCCACGCCCGCCGCCGCGATGGCCGCGCTCGCCGCCTCCGGGCGCGCGGTGCCGCCGCACACCACCGCGGTGACCGACTTCGTGGCGCACAGCCAGTGGATGCCGCGCCCGGTGGACCGCTACTGCGTGGCCGCGGAGGAGGTCCGGAACGAGTTCGTGGCCCGCGGCATTCCACCCGACCGGGTGGTGGTGACCGGGGTGCCGGTGCGCCCCGAGTTCTCTCGCGCGGTCGACGCCACCGCGGCGCAGCGGGCGTGGGAGCTCGCCTCCGATCGGCCCACTGTGGTCGCGATGGCGGGCACGCAGGGCTCGCTCGGCCGGCTGCCGGACGTGGTGCGGGCCCTGCTCACCGTGGAGCGGCCCTTCCAGGCGGTGGTGGTGGCCGGCCGCGACGAGCGGCTCCGCGCGCACCTCACCCGGCTCGCCGCGGGCAGCCCGGTGCGAGTGGTGGGCTACGTGGAGAACGTGCGCACGCTGCTGGCCGCCGCGGACCTCCTGGTCACCAAGGCCGGCGGCATGACCCTGGCCGAGGCGACCGCGGCGGAGGTGCCGCTCCTGCTCTACGGCTCGCTGCCGGGCCAGGAGGCGGGCAACGAGCGCTTCGCCTCGCGGTCCGGCATCGCGCTGGTCGCGCGCTCCCGCGGCGAGCTGCGCCGCCTGCTCGGGCGGGCCCTCGCCGATCCCGAGCCGACCGAGCGCATGCAGGCCTCGCTGCGCCGCCTGCGGCGTCCGGACGCCGCCGCGCACATCGTGGAGCTGGTGCTGGGCCAGATCACCACGCGCGGCGGGAGGCGATGACGTGTCGCAGTTCACGCTGTGTCTCGACAGTGGCGATCGCGCCCTCCGCGAGGGCCGTTACACGGACGCCGAGCAGGCCCTGACCGCGGCCCTCGCCCTCGACCCGCGCAGCGTGAAGGCCCAGTTCAAGCTGG